>DSLMC04103__coassemble_236_pt1 | contig 92311 bp, 92 predicted proteins | sample DSLMC04103__metabat2_low_PE_036 | metagenome-assembled genome bin DSLMC04103
CAATCGGAGCCTATTTTTTAGGCTTCGCTTTTTCATAACTTATTTGACACTACCTGCACACTGATGTTAAGTAAACTATAACAGAAAAAAGGACCGCTGTGAAGCGGCCCTTTATGGAAGGTTTCAGTTAATTCCTGTTACCGTATATCCGGCTTCCTGTACTGCTTGTTTCAGAACGTCGTCCTCCACAGCCCCGGAAAGTGTCACTACGGCGGTTCCGGCTTCGTGGCTTGCCGTGGCGGTCTCCACGCCGTCCAGAGCCTCGAGGGCTTTCTTTACATGAGCCTCGCAGTGGGGGCACATCATTCCTTCTACAGTAAGTGTCTTTGTCATATTATTTTCCTCCTTTTCTAAAGGACAGGAACCTGCGGCAGAGCAGGAGCCGTCCTGGTTTACGTTTGTCTCGGCCAGTGGTTTCAGGCTGGCAGGTTTGATTTTTTTGTCCCGGCTGGCGTCGTGTATCTTAAAGAGATTCAGACGCAGGGCGTTTGTGACTACGCAGAAGCTGGACAGGCTCATTGCCGCCGCGCCGAACATGGGATTCAGTGTCCAGCCGAAGACGGGGATCCATACGCCGGCGGCGAGAGGGATTCCGATCACGTTGTAGAAGAACGCCCAGAACAGATTCTCGTGGATGTTTCGCAGCGTCGCCCGGCTGAGCCGGATAGACGCGGGAACATCGCTTAGCTGGCTTTTCATAAGAACAACGTCCGCCGCGTCGATCGCGATATCTGTTCCGGCCCCGATGGCGATTCCGATGTCTGCTCTTGTAAGGGCGGGAGCGTCGTTGATGCCGTCTCCCACCATAGCCACGCGTCCCTGTTCTTTCAGGGAGCGGATCACGCTTTCTTTACCGTCAGGCAGGACGCCGGCGATCACTTCGTCCACGCCGGCCTGGGCTCCGATGGCTTTTGCCGTGCGCTCATTGTCGCCGGTGAGCATGACGACGCGGATACCCATGTTCTGAAGCTCCCGCACTGCCCGGGGACTGTCTTCCTTAATAACGTCCGCCACGGCTATGATTCCCAGAAGTTTTCCGTCACTGGCAAAGAGAAGAGGCGTCTTTCCGTTTTCCGCAAGCTGTTCTGCCTTTGCTTTCAGTCCGGCGGGAACCGGTACCTGGCCGCCGATAAATTTCATACTGCCGCCCAGAAGTGTTTTGCCTTCCAGGACAGCGGAGAGTCCGTTGCCGGGAAGCGCCTGGAATCCCGTTACCTCACAGGCCTCAAGGCCAAGTTTCTCTGCATGGCTTAAAATGGCTTTTGCAAGGGGATGCTCGCTTTTCTTTTCCAGAGCAAGGGCAAAAGAGAGCAGTTCGTTCTCTGTTACGCCTTCTGCCGGAAGAATATCCGTCACTTCAGGCTGTCCGCTGGTAATGGTGCCGGTTTTATCGAGGGCGACGATCTGGATCCTTCCGGCCTCTTCCAGAGAAACGGCTGTTTTGAAAAGGATTCCGCTTTTAGCGCCCATTCCGTTGCCGACCATGATCGCCACAGGAGTGGCAAGACCAAGAGCGCAGGGACAGCTTATTACCAGCACGGAGATTCCTCTTGCCAGGGCAAAAGCAAAGGTCTGTCCGGTAAGAAGCCAGATGATGGTGGTGATCACGGCGATGGTGATCACTGTGGGGACAAACACGCCGGACACTCTGTCCGCAATCTTGGCGATAGGCGCCTTGGTGGCCGCCGCGTCGCTGACCATTTTGATGATCTGGGAAAGAGTTGTGTCCTCGCCCACACGGGTGGCCTCGCATTTAATGAAGCCGGACTGATTGACAGTGGCCGCGGAGACAGAATCGCCTTCCGTTTTGTCCGCCGGGATGCTTTCGCCCGTAAGGGCGGATTCATTGACTGCAGTCGTTCCCTCCAGGATCACGCCGTCCACCGGAATGTTTTCGCCGGGGCGCACCAGAAAAATATCTCCTTTATGCACCTGTTCGATGGGAATTGTGGATTCCTGACCGTTCCTGAGGACTACGGCGGTTTTGGGGGCGAGTTTCATCAGACTCTTCAGAGCATCTGTGGTCCTGCCCTTGGAGCTGGCCTCCAGCATCTTGCCTACAGTGATCAGCGTCAGGATCATGGCCGCGGATTCAAAATAAAATTCGTGCATATATTCCATCACGGCGTCTGTATTTCCTTCCAGCTGGGCGCCGGTCATGGCGAAGAGCGCGTATACGCTCCAGACAAAGGACGCCATGGATCCCATGGCAACCAGTGTGTCCATATTGGGAGCGCGGTGCCAGAGAGCTTTAAATCCGCTGATGAAGAATTTCTGGTTGATGACCATCACAATGGCGGCCAGAAGAAGCTGTACCAGTCCTACTGCGATATGATTGCCCTCAAACCAGGCGGGAAGCGGCCAGTTCCACATCATATGCCCCATGGAAAAATACATCAGCACCAGCAGAAAACCGATAGACGCGATCAGCCGTTTTTTCAGCACAGGCGTTTCATGGTCAGCCAGAGCCTCTTCCGCTTCGGCAGCGGAAATTTTCTTTTCGCCGGAAGCTCCTTTAAGAGAAGCTCCGTATCCGGCCTGTTCCACGGCGGAGATAATATCCTCTGGGGAAGCTGTCCCCTCCACGCCCATGGAGTTGGTGAGAAGACTGACAGAACAGGAAGAAACTCCCGGAATCTGTGAGACAGCCTTTTCTACCCGGGCGCTGCAGGCCGCGCAGCTCATCCCGGTTACGGTATATTGTTCCATAACAAATCCCTCCTGAAAATGATTATTTCATTATTTTCTGCAGAGTAGTCACAAGTTCGTCAATGGTTTCGTCTTTTCCTTCACGGATGTCCCGCGCCACGCAGGTACGGATATGGCTGGCCAGCAGTTCTCTGTTGAAGGAATTCACCGCTGCGTTTACGGCGGCGGACTGTATCAGGATATCATTGCAGTAAGCGTCGTTTTCCAGCATACCGATGATTCCGCGGATCTGGCCTTCCACCCGTCTCAGGCGGTTGATCAGTTTTTTGCGTTCTTCTTCCGACCGCATAGTCTTTTTCTGGCAGCCGGGACAGACATTCTTTTTATCCATGATCAATTCTCCTCTTTATAGAAAATTTTTACATTTTTAAAATACCCCTACTGGGTATTTATAATATATACCCACATAGGGTATTTGTCAAGGGGAAAATTCCGTTTTTTCCTAAAAGTGATTTTTGGCATAGAAAAACGGACACCAGCAGAAATACTGATGTCCGTTGATTTGCCGGCTCACAAAAGCCGCTATATTCAACTGTCAAGCAATTTTTGATAGATTGCCGAATCTTTGTCCGTAAAAACATTGAAAATCACTTGCTGAATGGAGCTGTCAGTCTCAAGAAAGTTCCTGACTGTCCCGACTGCGATCTCAGCCGCCTCGTTATACTGTCCTTGTAAACTTCTTTGGTGTTGTTGGTGCAGAATCACAGCTTTCCGTCCATTTCTCCGGAGAACATGAAGGGACGGCACTTTGCCTTTCCGTCACGTCCTACAGTGGCAAGATACTGTACGGGATTCTCCTGCAAAAATTTTACAACTTCGTTCATGATGCATACCTCCTGGAATGTTTCTGTTTATTGAGTTTTGAAACGGCCGTTTTTCTTAACTCCTTGTACACTGGTAATTATATGCATGATGATCTCTGCCGTAAAGTACGCACTTTTTGGTAACTAAACCTCCAGGAAGGTAACTATTGTTGATTATCCAGGTCTATTGCCCCTTGTATATTAACGCTATTGTTGTAAAATAAATATATGATTCTGCCTGCCGGAGCGGACGGCGAGACAAAAGAAAGAACAGAACAGCTTCAAAAGGAGTGGTCATAGTGCTGGAAACAAAAGAATTACCGGCCTGTCCGGTGGAAACTACACTTATGCTGATCGGAGACAAGTGGAAAGTTCTCATCCTCCGGGATCTGATGCCCGGAAAAAAGCGATTTGGTGAATTAAAGAAGTCGATCGGCGGCGTGTCGCAGAAAGTGCTGACTGCGCAGCTCAGGGATATGGAGGCAAACGGGCTTGTAAACCGTAAGGTCTATCCGGAAGTCCCGCCAAGAGTGGAATATAGTCTGACGGAACTTGGAAAAGCCTGAAGCCTATTCTGGACGCCATGTGGACCTGGGGAGAAGGGTACAAAGCGCGGAATAAATAGAAAAACGGGACAGAACGTAGGACATTCAGAAAAGGATCAGCGAGAAGAGCCGCACGTCGCCGTCATCCGCCCAGCAGACCATTCCGGCGGCGTCTGCCATTTTCTGAGCGTCCACGCCGTAAGCGGACATACAGGAGTGGCGCTTGTAAGGCCCTGCGCTCATGATCAGCAGGTCCTTCATTCCTCCGGTTTTCATCTGTCTAGCCAGTTTTTCGGTAAGAAGATTATGCTCCCGTTTGGCCTTTTTAAAGAAAGCGGAATCTATTTCGGGCTGTTTCAGTATACTTTGCAGTATCAGAGCTCTTTCGTATGACTGGGCTCTGCGGCGCATTTCCTCTGCCGTACCGCATGCCGGCGGACAGGCGGGAAGCAGATTATAATTTCCGCATAAATTTTCTTCACAGAATTTTCTGTATTCCAGCACAAATACCAGGTCTTTTACATCTATGACAGCCGCGTCGGCAAAGCCGCGGGCCAGAGCTTCTTTTTTCAGATCCATAGAGAGCCTTCCTTTCTCGTTTGTATTGTTCTCCGTACATTAACGCTAACGCTAGTATAGTTCTTTTTTTTATACCTCGTCAAACATTTTCAGGAGAATAACAGATGGATAAAAGAAAGAAGCAGGAAAACCATGACAGCCGGAAAACGTGATGATATAATGACAGTAAAACAGGGAGGGGTTTATATGAAAGCAGTAGTTTATAAGGGAAATGGCAGGATTGCTCTGGAGGAGCGTCCGGAACCGGAAATCAAAGACGAAAGAGACGCTATTGTCAAGGTAACGCTGACGACAATCTGCTCCAGCGACATTCATATCAAACATGGGGCTGTGCCGAGAGCTGTGCCGGGAACGATTCTTGGCCATGAATTTGTGGGAAGAGTAGTAAAAACAGGAAAAGCCGTAAAAAAAGTCAAGCCGGGAGACCGGGTGGCGGTAAATGTGGAAACCTTCTGCGGAGAGTGTTTCTTCTGTAAACGCGGTTTTGTAAATAATTGTACGGACGAACATGGCGGATGGGCGCTGGGATGCCGTATTGACGGCGGCCAGGCTGAATATGCCAGAATTCCTTTTGCGGATAACGGTCTTACATTGATACCGGATTCCGTAACGGACGAACAGGCGCTTTTTAACGGGGATATTCTTTCCACAGGATACTGGGCGGCAAAAATCGGTGAGATCAGTCCGGCGGATACAGTAGCGGTGATCGGAGCGGGACCGACAGGGCTCTGCACTATGCTCTGCGCCCGGCTTTATACTCCTGGAAAAATAATCGCGGTGGATACAGATGAATACAGACTTAAACTTGCAAAAGAAAAAGGACTGGCAGATATTATTCTCACGCCGGACAGCGGCAATATAGAAGAGACTGTACGGGATATTACAGGAGGAAGAGGAGCGGACAGGGTTTTTGAAGTTGCGGGAGGAAAGGATACCTTCCAGACGGCGTGGAAAATCGCACGCCCCAACGCAGTAGTGGTGATCGTGGCAATGTATGAGGAACTGCAGACGCTGCCTCTTCCGGATATGTACGGAAAGAACCTTATATTTAAGACAGGAGGCGTGGATGGCAGCTACTGTCAGGAAATCATGGATCTGACGGCCTGCGGAAAGCTGGACGCGGGATTTCTGATCACACACAGGTGCCGGATGGAAGAGATCATGGCGGCTTACGATGTGTTTGAAAACCGGAAAGAGCATGTGATAAAATATGCAGTTACGCCGTAGAAGAGGGAGGCAATATGAATTTTTATAAAACTGAGAAATATGACAGAGATTTTCTAAAGGAAAATATGATGGGGCCCAATTCCATGGTGATACTGGAGGAGCTTTTGGAAAAAGTTCCCCTGAAGGCCGGAATGAGAGTTCTTGATCTGGGCTGCGGAAACGGGCTTACCTCTATTTTTCTTGCAAAGGAATACGGTGCACAGGTATTCGCTCTGGATCTTTGGATATCCGCGACAGACAACTACAGGCGGTTCCGGAAAACAGGGGTAGATGATCTGGTGATCCCTATACATGCGGACGCGCAGGATATGCCTTTTGCCGAAGATTTTTTTGACGCGGTAGTGAGCGTGGACGCCTATCACTATGTAGGGAATAACGACACTTTTTTTCCGGAAAAGATAAGGCCCCTGCTGAAGAAAGACGGAATTGCGGCTATAGCGGTTCCGGGAATGAAATACGAAGTGCATGAAAATATTCCGGATGAAATGAAACCATACTGGGAAGATGAGGCTCTGGAAATGTGGCATTCTGCCGGATGGTGGAAACCGAAATTTGAAAAGGAGCTGGATAACCTCAGAATATGGGAAATGTCCTGTTTTTCTCAGGCATGGGAGGACTGGCTGGAGACAGATAACCCCTATGCCGCAGGAGATCGGAAAATGCTTCAGGCAGACGGCGGACGGTACATGAACCTCATCGGAATCGTGGGAACACGATCGAAATAGGCCGGCTGCTGATTTTTCTGGCAGAAAGTAAAAGACATATAAATACCGTTCACGCGGGAGACCATGAAAAACAGATGGAGGGAAGCTGATTTGGCTGATCATGTGAAAATATATAAAAAAGAATACGAAAATCTTCCGATAAGATTTCAGAATAAGATTACTCATGACTTGGACTATCTGATAAAGGCCAGAATCCCAGGGCTGAAAAAAGTATATCTTTTCGGAAGCTGCGCCAGAGGAGAAGTCAGGAGCACCAGTGACGTGGATCTTTTGATACTGACGGAAAAAAGAATCACTGACCGGACGCTTTCAGCAATGATTCGCTGGACATTGGACGAGGATATAGAGGGAATCCGGACAGATGTAGCATATACCTATGAAAATGCTGAATTTGGCAGCCAGGCGTTTCAAAGAGAAATCAGCAGAGATAAAAAATTGCTTCTGGAGGTTGTAGAATGATCAGGAACACTTATATTGATATAGCGGAAAATGACCTGCAGTATCTGGAATCTGTGTTAAAAACAGGAAATACATTTTATAATCAGCTTGCGGTACAATGCCAGCAGGTGGCAGAAAAATTTCTAAAGGGATATCTGGACCGGACAGTTCTGGAAGAAGATGTGTCGGATCTGCTCAGGAAACATAATATGAAGAAAATAGCGTCAAAACTGAACGATATGAATCCAGGGTTAAAACTGGACACAGTGGGGTTGGCATATCTTACAGATTTCTATTTTGACGCCCGTTATCCGGGTGATGATTTTTACACAGTTTCCAAAGAGGAATTTGAAAAATGTCTGTCTATTATGTACGATACTGTAGAGAAATTAAAATCTCTTAATTAGAATGATATTTTAAGGAGAAAGTTCAGATGAAATTTGCGTTTTTGATTTTGGGAAATAACTTTGACAGTAAAAAGGACAGGGCTGTGATCCACAATGGAACAGCCAGGATCATCGGCGTTCCCAATATACAGGAGGCGGCTGAAGCGGCCCGGGAATTGTATAAAGAGGAAGGGATCGGCTGTATCGAGCTCTGCGGGGCTTTTGGCCCGGAAGGGGCAAAAAAGATCATAGAGGCCACGGACAATAAAATTCCCGTAGGCTTTGTGACTCATCTGCCGGAGCAGGAAGAGATATACAAAGCGGCTTTTTCAAAGGAGAAGTAAGACGGATATATTATATCCGCTGAAAGCAGTACGCAAGGATAATCTTTGGCTATAGGAGCGCTGAAATATGAAGATAAAAGGAAATAGAAAACCCCAGAGATGCAGCCTCTGGGGTTTTCGTCTGCTATCCGACATGGATAACTTCTATCTTTTAGCCTATCGGCATTATAGCATATGTATTTTCAGATTGCAATATACCTGAAAAATCCCCGGCAGGTCATCCCCGCCGGAGAAATAGATCAAAGATAAACCTTCTTCCTGCTGATCATAAAGGAAACTATGGCTGTAACCGCCTCTGCGATCCAGAATGCGTTCCATACTCCGGCAGCGCCGAATATCCTGCTTAAAAGGAAAGCGGCCGGAAGAATGACGATCACATAACGGCAGAGGGATATCACAAGAGAAGCGGTTCCTTTTCCAAGTCCCTCCAGAGCGCCGGAGGAAGTGACGGAAACTGCGGAGACAAGGAACCCGGCGCTGATAATGCGGAGCGCTGTTTTTCCCGCCTGGACTGTGGTCTCATTGGCAGTAAAGAGCCCCATGAGCTGTCCGGGAACGGCAAGGCAGATAATTGTGCCGGCAATCATGATCACACTGCTCATGGCGAGAGTGACAAGATAGATTTTCCGGACTCTCTTATATTCTCCCGCACCGTAATTATAGCCGATCACCGGACGCATTCCCTGAACGATTCCGCTGGCCGGAAGATACAGAAAAGTCTGCAGCTTATAATAGATTCCCAGAATCACCACATAGCTCTGAGAGAAGGCGGCCAGCAGGCTGTTCAGTACAGAGATGAGAAGGGAAGGCAGGGCCAGGTTCAGGGCCGCGGGAATACCTATGGAATACAGACGCAGATCGATTCCTTTATCCGGCTTCAGGTATTTTCCGGTAATGCGCACACTGACAGGGCGGGCTTTATAGATGACAAGATAGATGGAAAGGTTTACCACCTGTCCGATTCCGGTAGCAAGGGCGGCGCCTTCAATTCCCATTTCGGGGAAAGGCCCCAGGCCGAAGATCATTACCGGATCCAGGATAATATTGGTAACACAGCCGCACATCAGGGCGATCATGGTGACTTTCATTTTTCCAAGAGCCTGAAAGATCTTCTCAAAGGAAAGATCAAGGGTGATAATAACGGAAAAGGCAAAAACAATATTGGAGTAGCGCAGTCCCAGGCTTATGATGTTTTCGTCTGAAGTAAAAAAGCGGAGAAAATACGGCATAAAAGTAATACAGCCTACAGTCATGAGAATCCCGTGGATGACTGTCAGCACAGTGCCCCGGGTAGCCGCAGCGTCTGCGGCATTTTTATTTTCCGCGCCAAGATAAAAGGCGATCAGAGCGTTGATTCCCACGCCGAAACCGATGGCAACGGCGTTGATGAAATTCTGGACAGGATAGACCAGAGACAGAGCCGTCATGGCGTCTTCACTGATTCTGGCGACAAAGTAGCTGTCCACGATATTGTAAAGGGAATTGACCAGCATGGAGATCACCATGGGAAGCGCCATGGACATGATTAATGGAAATACCGGTCTTTCTTTCATAAATGTTTCGTTCATTTTTATCTGATTCCTCCGTTTTCAGCCGTTATACGGCTTTTTTGCAGTTCTGGAGCAGGCTGGAAAGTAGAATGAAACTACCGTTTCGGACAAAACAAAAGCCACACAACTGCTGTATGACAGTTGTGTGGCGAAAAGTGGCCTGACCAGAAAAATCCACACCAGGTTTTGGATGAAATGATTGTAGCATGTCCGTGTGGAAAGCGTCAAGAAAAATTTAATACCAGAAAAAACTCATGCAGAGAGATTGGCTCCAAGGTATTCTTCTAAACAAAGTCCCTGTTTGTACATTTCCGTTGCCGCTTCTACGCCAACATACCGGTAGTGCCATACTTCTTCGGCCGTACCGGTAATATTGGTCTTGCCGCCCGGGTAGCGAAAGATAAAGCCATATTTATAGCTGTTTTCCTGAAGCCAGAAATAGAGATCATAGGTAGCTCCGTTGATATCAACTGCGATTCCTAACTGATGTTCGCTGCATCCGGGAACGGCAACCCACTGTTCAGCTTGTTTTACCGCTTCGTCTTTGGAATATCCCTGTGTCCTGTATTCAGCAATTTTTTCATCATAGAGTTCCTGCTGTTTTTTCTGTGTGCGATAACCAGATACTACCACAGGAAGCTGATTCCAATTCCCTTCTTTGGCTGCTTCCAACATCTCCATGAGCGGCTCATAAATACGTTTGTCAACCTTCTCGCCTCCGGGGACTTCGACGAGATCAATATCATACTTCTCTGGAAGAGGGTTCCATCTATTTACTAATTTCAGGTTCCAATCGGTATCTTCAGATTCCAAATCGTTGTCTTCTGTGTCTGATTCTGGCTCATGCACGCTGGCTGCCGTGTTTAACTGGCCGTTGGCAGGATCAGCAATAATGTTTTTTTTAGAATCGCCCCGGCTGAAAAAGAAAAAAAGTGCTGTGACAGTTACGACAACCAAAAGAAATAGAATCAAAATTTTATGGCCCCGTCTTTTGCGTCTGTGTTTTGCTTCTTTAGTGTAATGCGTATTTTTTTCACTCATAAATCAATCCTCACTCCTTTCGCCGGACATATAAGAAATGCCCTTTTGCAGTAATGATTGTACTGTAAAAAGGCATTTTAAACTTTATTATCGGATTGCTTAATTCTTAAAATAATCCTAAGGAATAGGTAATTTTACAGTGAAAGTAACAGTCTCATGTTCGCTATGCGCTTCAATAGTGCCGCCGTGCAAAAGAACGATTTCTTTGGCGATCGCCAATCCAAGCCCTGTGCCCCCTGTGTCGGAAATGCGGGCTTCGTCTAAACGGTAAAATTTATCGAACAGGGAGGCAAGATTCTCCGCAGGAATCGTTTTGCATCTGTTTTTGAACATAATAGCAATATACTGTCCTTGCTGCGCGGCAGACACTGTAACTTCCGTATCCGGGTAGCTATACGCCGCCGTATTTTTCAGTATGTTGCCAAACACACGGGCCATTTTTTCAGGGTCTGCATAGATTTTTATATTCTCGTCAAGTTCCAGCGAAACAATATTATTACGAATAGAAAATGCGGGTAAAAATTCATCCCGTAACTGTACCAGCATATAATACAGATCAACCGTCTGTTTTTTTAACTTGATCTGTTTGGAGTGGTAGCGCGTGATTTCAAAAAACTCGTTTACCATTTTATTTAACCGGTATGCCTTATCCAATGCGATCTGGATATTCTCCTTCCGGTCCTTTTCTGTCATTTCTGTTTCTTTCAACAGGCTTAAATAGCCGATGACGGATGTAAGAGGAGTGCGAATATCATGGGCAAGATACATCACCAGCTCGTCCTTACGCCGCTCGGCAAGGGCGGTGGCTTCTTTTTGCTGTTTAAGATTTTGTTTCACTGTATTCAGTTTATCTTCAAATGGAAGCATCTCCGGTGACAGGCGGATTTTTTTATTGTCTTCGGACAAAAGACTGCCGATCCCCGTATTGATTTCCCGAAAGTATTTTGTCAGCCATCGGAACAGAAGTAAAAGTAAAATCAGGAAGATCATAACGATGGCTACCGCAAAAAAAATCTCTCTGTATTCCCTGAAAACGGAATGATATATTGAAAATGCTTTTTCATGATCCATTTTTCCGGCAACCTCTAAAAAGAGTACGATCCAATCGCCCAGCCGTTCTTTCCAAAGAAAAAAATATAGTGAAATGACAACCGCTACTGACAAAAGGGCGCTGCCGAAAAAATGTACGGCAATTTTCCGTTGAAATATGGTGAAATCGTCTTGCTTAGTTTTCATCAATTTTATACCCAACTCCCCAAATGGTTTTAATATATTTTGGATTTTCCAAAGTGTCATTCAGTTTTTCACGCAGCCGCCGGATATGGACGGTGATCGTACTGTTTGATTTCGTATAATATTCGTCCTTCCATATTCTGCGGAACAATTCTTCTCCGCTGAGAACGTTGCCTTTGTTCTCTAAAAGTATTTGTAAAATAGAAAATTCTGTGGGTGTCAACGATACAGGCTTATTATTCTGCAGGCACTCATGTTTTTTCGTGTCCACAATTAAATCGGAGCAGCACAAAATATGATCTGTTTTCGTCGTCTGGGGAAGATTGTATTTTTTGTAGCGCCGTAATTGCGATTTTACACGCGCAACCATTTCAAGCGGCTGGAAGGGTTTTGTGATATAGTCGTCTGCACCAAGGGTAAGGCCGGTGATTTTATCTGTCTCTGCGTCCTTCGCAGTGAGCATGATGATAGGGTAAGTGTGTTTTTCCCTGATTTTACGGCATATTGTAAAGCCGTCTATATCCGGCAGCATGATGTCTAAGATCGCAAGATCAAGCTCCGTTTCATCGATACACGCAAGGGCGTCTTTTGCGGAATAAAATTTGTATACAGCATAATCTTCATTTTTCAGATAGGTTTCTATCAAATCTGCAATTTCCACTTCATCATCTACGATCAATATTTTATCAGGCATAAATTCCGCTCCTTTCCAGAATACATATATTTATATTTTATCAAAGCGGCAGGTTCATTTCTTTGTTTCGGGATAAGAAAAGATTAAGATTTTCCTAAGATAACCGTGTCTATATCTGGCCTTTACGCTCAAAGTCTTACATAATGTATTATATATGGTCAGACGGATAATAACAATAAAGAAAGGACGCGGTCCGCCGGTTGCGCTGCTTCGGCGGCTGTGCTAAACTGTGGATGTGAAAAAGAGGAAAGAAGGAAATTATGGAAACACTTGTTACACTGCAGATTACGATTTTTCTTCTGGTAGCGGTGGGTTTTGTTTTAAAAAGAATCCATATAGTAGGTCCTCAGGGGCAGAAAAATATAAACGATATGGTGATTTATGTGATTCTGCCCTGTAACATTCTGCGGGCTTTTCTGGACAGCCCGGCTGAAAACGGATTCATGTCTTATCTGGAAGTTCTGGTCATTTCTGTATTTATCCAGGCATTTTGCGTAATATATGGGAAAATAGCATTCCGGAAGGAAACGGAAGGAAGACAGAAATGTCTCAGATACGGAACGATATGCTCTAACGCGGGTTTTCTGGGAAATCCCATAGCAGAAGGCGTTTACGGAGCGGAGGGGCTGATGCTGGCAAGTATCTATCTGATCCCTCAGAGGATCATGATGTGGTCCTCCGGACTGGCGGTCTTTTCCGGAACCAGCGACAAAAAACAGACGATGAAAAAGGTTCTAACCCATCCCTGTATCCTGGCCTGCGTTCTGGGTATCCTTTTTATGCTTGCAGACATCCAGCTCCCGCCGGGCCTGGACGGTATGGTGACTGCTGTGGGAAACTGTAATACCGCTATGTCCATGATGGTGATCGGGATGATACTTGCGGATATCAATATAAGAGATTTCTGGGACAGGACAGTTGTGAAATATACCATTCACCGTCTGATCATCATACCTGCGGCAGTTTATGCTGTCTGCCGTTTTCTTCCGCTGGACAGGACCGCCTTTGGGATCTGTGTTCTTCTGGCGGCAATGCCGGCGGGAGCTACGACAAGTATCCTGGCGGAAAAATATGAGATGGAACCGGCTTTTGCCACGAAGATGGTGATTTTTTCCACGCTGCTGTCCCTGCCTACAATCTGCATCTGGAGCCTGCTTTTATAATCTATCTGACCGTATGCACTGACGCGGCAGATATACGAAATAACGGGATACATGGATGCAATTAGAAATGATTCGCACAGGAGTTGTTTGAAATGATGAAATATGGATATGATTTTTATATCATAGCGGGATTTCTGGCAGGAAGTATCCTTTTCGGCTTGCTGATCGGACTGTATCCGGCAAGCCGTCCTCTGCTGCTTCTGATCGGATGCTATCTTCTTTTTGCGGTTGTGATTCCTGTAAAATCAAATACAAGAAAAAGCGTATATGCTTTTTTGCTGTTCACAGTCCTTTCTATATTCACAATACCCCACAGAACAATTCTGCTGGGATGTATCCTGATGTCGGCAATCGTAGTTCACAAGCACTGTCTGAAGGCAAACGAGGCCTTCCGGCGGAGAGAAGAATGGAGGCTTGAATGAAGGCGCTGATTTTATCATGTAATACAGGAGGCGGCCACAATTCCGCCGCCCGGGCCATTGCGGAGGAAATGCAGGACAGAGGCGACGAGGCTTATGTTCTCGATTATCTCGCTCTGGCCGGAGAAGGCGTATCCAGACTGGTAGGAGACGGATATGTTCAGATCGTAAAAAAGACTCCAAGGCTGTTTGGAGCCGCTTATAAGCTGGGAATGGGAGTCAGTAAGCTTACGAAAAAATCCCCGGTTTACTATCTTAACGGAAGAATGGCGAAGTACCTGGATCAATATCTGAGGGAGCATCCGGTGGACGTGCTGGTGATGCCCCATCTTTATCCTGCGGAAACCATCACCTATATGAAAAGAAAGGGAATGAAGCTGCCGCTTACAGTGGCGGTTATGACAGACTATACCTGTATTCCTTTCTGGGAGGAAACAGACTGCGACTATTACGTTATGTCCCATGAAGCCCTGTGGAAATCCTGTGTGAAACGTGGGATCCCAGAGGAAAAGCTGCTTCCTTTCGGTATTCCTGTATCAAGAGCCTGCAGAAAAAACACACCCAAGGCAGAAGCCAGGACAAAACTTGGACTGAAGCAGGACGGAAAATATTTTCTGGCGGCAGGCGGCAGTATGGGAGCCGGAGACCTGGACGAGCTGATAGGAGAACTGCTGGCCCGAACGGAAGAAGAGGAAATCATAGCAATCTGCGGAAGCAACCAGAAGGCAGAACAGAAGCTGAAGAAAAAATATTCCGGGGAAGAGAGACTGGAGATCCTTGGGTTTACCACTCAGATGCCCTTATACCTGAGAGCCTGCGACGTGCTCTTTACAAAGCCGGGCGGTCTTACATCTACTGAGGCGGCGGTTGTCGGCGTGCCCATGATCCATACCGCGCCCATCCCGGGATGCGAAACGGTCAACCGTAAATTTTTTGTCCGTGCCGGGATGAGCTGGTCCGCCGATACCGTAAAAGGACAGGCGGAAAAGGGAATCGCTCTGATGCGGGACGCGGAGGCCGCTGAGAAAATGGTGAAATGCCAGAGAGAGCAGATCCATGGGGACGCGGTGGTAAAGCTGTATGAGTTTATCAGAGATCAAATAGAAAAGGAAAACGGCGGCTTTTGTTAGGGACAGTTTGCAGGACAAATCAGCGTTCTTCCGTATTTTTGGAACGTTTTCTTTCGGAAATAAACAGCCCCGCCAGGGTCAAAACAATATCATAAATAAATTCTACAATTTTGGAGTTGTGAAACTATCCCCCCGGGAGGCTTGCCCCGGGGATTTCTTTTTTTTATAATGAATATCGTTAATTAACACAGCAGAAAAGAGAGAATATCAGAGGAGAGCAATGAAGATATTACAGAGCAATGAACTTGGAGAGGAAATCCGTTCCTACTGGACGGAACGGGCGAAAGGCTATTCAGAATATAACCAGCAGGAGATGGCGGACGCCAGAAGAATTATGTGGAAAAGAAAGCTTCTTTCTTTACTGGAAGAAAAATTTCCAGGCAGGAAGCCTTCGGAGATAAGGATACTGGACGCAGGTACAGGTCCCGGCTTCTTTGCCATTTTGCTTGCGGAGTCAGGGTATCAGGTAACAGCAGTGGATGCAACTGAGGAAATGCTCAAGGAAGCGAAACGCAATGCAGGAGAGCTTTCCGGTGGAATTGTGTGGAAAACAGAAGATGTTCAGAAACTTCATGTGGATAATGATTCCTTTGACGCGGTAGTTACCAGAAACGTTACCTGGAATCTTCCGGATCCGGAAGCGGCATACCGGGAATGGTACCGTGTCCTGAAAAAAGGAGGTGTCCTCTATAATTTTGACGCGGACTGGTACGGCCACCTTTTTGATAAGGAAAAAAGGAGCGGCTATGAACAGGACCGCCGCCAGGTAGAGGAAAAAGAGTTTGAAGATTATTATGAAGGAACAGATATCGAGCGCATGGAAAATATCGCCAGACAGGTTCCTTTAAGCAGGCTTGAGCGTCCGCAGTGGGATGTGGAGGCGATGGAAGAAGCAGGATTCTGTAATGTGTTCTGCGATGAAGAAGTCTGGAAAGAAGTCTGGACGGAAGAGGAGATCGTCAATAACAGTTCCTCGCCTGTATTCCTGCTTTACGGGGAGAAGATGTAAGAAAATATTATGGAGAATACAAAAATGCAGAAAACAATAAGAAATAACAGGATATCAGCACCCAAAGCCCTTCTGGGGATTCTGCTGGCTATCGTGATTTTGGCGATAGCGCAGAGTCTGGCTTTCAGTATCAGCGAAATATTTTTGAACGCAGGGCTGCCCGGAGCAATATGCAATATTCTGGCGGGAATTTTATATGTGGTGTTGGCGTTCCTGGGCGTGGATCTGTTCTGCAAAAAATATCTGAAGATATCAAGAGAGAAAATGCGGATTCCCGGTTTCCGTTTAAAACCGGTCTGGGTATTATCGGCTGTCCTGATGCCTGTTCTGGTGTTGCTGATATCTCTGGCTTTTGGCGGTCATTGGGAAATCAACAGATTTGACACAGCGACTGCTCTTGCAATGATTACCGGAGCAGTGGCGTTTTATGGTCTGGCGACAGGGATTGTGGAGGAAATGATCTTCCGTGGCCTTGTGATGGGCTGTCTGGAAGAACGTTTTGGAAAAAAGATCGCGGTAATCGTTCCTTCGGTACTTTTCGGGGCCCTTCACATCATTGGAAACCGCCTGGATTTTGTCAGTACCATTCAGCTTCTGATCGCGGGAAGCATTGTGGGAATTTTATTTTCATTGATTACCTGCACAGACAACTCTGTCTGGAACAGCGCCATTGTCCACGGCATCTGGAATATGGCCATTATTGGCGGGATTCTTCATATTGGAGACGGTGCGGACAGTAGTTCCATGTTTAATTTTGTACTGAAAAATAAAAGTTTTCTTGTTTCGGGCGGAGATTTCGGGATTGAAGCGTCAGTGATTTCGATCTTTGTGTACCTGATTTTTTGCGTGCTGGCGGCAGTTTATGGACGGGGAAAACAAAAACGCGTCTGAAAATATGTCTCAGGAAAAAACAGAAATATTACAGAAAGAAGAGGCAGACAGCTTAAATGGAAAATAATAAGACATTCCGGTTAAATAATATAGAAGTACAGCCAGGGCAGAGGTGGAGCGGATACCTTGAGCTGGACGGAGGAAAAATTCGTCTCCCCGCCGCCGTCCTTCACGGAGAACAGCCGGGCAGGACGATGCTTATCACTGCGGGCGTTCATTCCGGAGAATATGTGGGAATCCAGGCGGCCATAGAGCTTTCTCAGAAATTAAAAATCGAAAAGGTGACGGGAACGGTGATCATTGTAAAAGTGATGAACCGTACTGCCTTTGAGAAGCGCGGCGGGAGTCTCGGCTACGCGGATCAAAAAGATCTGAACAGGGTGTTTCCCGGAAAAGAGGACGGCACGGAAACAGAGAGACTTGCCTGGACGGCTGCGAAGGAATTGCTGCCGTCCGCGGATTACTATATAGATCTTCACAGCGGAGACGATTATGAACAGCTTACGCCCTACGTTTATTATGCGGGCAGGGCGGACAGAGAAGTGTCTGCCATGTCCCGCAGGATGGCGGAACAGGTGGATGTGCCGTATATGGTGAAATCCGATGTGGCTTCCGGCGGAGCCTACAATTACGCCGCGTCTCAGGGAATTCCCAGCATTCTTATAGAAAGAGGCGGTATGGGCGGATGGACCAGCGAGGAGGTACGTTCTACCAGAAGGGATGTGCGGAACATTCTCTGCCATCTTGGAATCTACAGAGGACAGAAGGACTACCGGACTTACTATCCGCTGGAGGTGACGGACGTCTGTTATCAGGACGCTTCCCAGGACGGACTCTGGTATCCTTGCCGCAAGCCGGGAGATATGATCCACAGAGGAGAGAAGCTGGGGGAAGTCCGGGACTATGACGGCAGGATAAAAGAGGTCAGCGTGGCGGAGTTCGGCGGCGTGATCCTTTATCAGACGGGAAGTCTTCAGGTGATGGGAGACAGTCCCATGATCGCCTACGGAAAAGTGGTCAATCCCTATGACGAGCGCAAGGAACGTATCGTCCACTACTGGGAAAAACGGAGCAGTGATTTTCTCACTCACAAAAGAGAGGAACTTCACAGCGCCATGGCGGAGCGCTGGATGAAGGAAATACGGGCGCAGCTTCCCGCTGGGGAACGTCTCCGGATCCTGGATGTGGGCTGCGGAGCGGGATTTTTCTCTGTTCTTCTGGCGAAAGAAGGACACCGGGTGACGGGAGTGGATCTTACGCCGGATATGATCGAAAACGCGAAGATCCTTGCGGCGGAGGAAAACGCGGACTGTGAATTTATCGTTATGGACGCGGAAAACGTGGATTTCCCTGACGAGACTTTTGATGTGGTGATCTCCAGAAATCTGACCTGGACACTGCCCCATGTACGGCGCGCCTACAGGGACTGGGTGCGCGTCCTGAAAAAAGGAGGCGTGCTTTTGAATTTTGACGCCAATTACGGGCTGAGTGATTTTACAGACGTTTCCGCTCTTCCTGAAAATCATGCGCACCAGACTATCGGGGATGAGATGATGCGGGAATGTGAGGAGATCAAACGTCAGCTTCCCATCAGTTCCTACAGCCGTCCGGCCTGGGATCTGGAGACCCTGGGCGCCATGAAACTGCAGGAATTTGCGGTGGATCTGGGGATCAGCAGCAGGATTTATCTGGAAAAAGATGCCTTTTATAATCCGACGCCCATGTTCATGATCCGGACGCGGAAGCCGGAGTGATCTTTTTTTAGCCGCAGGGAAATGAATTGACTGCCGGACGCTTTTAAGAACGGCAGTATGTACTCTTATATGGAATGGATGAACAAAATGGATATCAGACAGCTTGAATATTTTATGGCCTGCGCGGAAACAGGTTCTGTAAGCGAAGCGGCGAAAATTTTATATTCCACCCAGCCCAGTGTGAGCAAGGTTCTTAAGTCTCTGGAAGACTCATTGGGGATCCGGCTGTTTGAACGGCTTCCCAGAGGGATCCGGCTGACGCCGGACGGAAAGAAATTTTACCGGCATGCCTGCAGGATCGTAAACGAAGTGAAGGCCCTGGAAGGAATGGCAAAACATGGTATGACAAAGTGGATCCGGATATCGCTGAATCCCAGTTCCTGGTTTGCAGATCAGTTTGTGGATTTTTATAATGAAAACTATAATCAGAATTATCACTTTCAGATCTATACGGCCGGTATCCGTACAGTAATGGAAAGGGTAAGAGATTATCTGGATGACGTTGGATTTGTATATATCCCACAGCAGCAGAAAGAAGATTTTCTGTACGAGCTGTCCAGAAACGGACTGGAGTTTATACCCATGCATGAGACAGAACTGATGCTGTATCCGGGAGGCAAAAGCAGTCTGTCCGGCGGGAAAAGAGATTCCATAAAACCGGAGGAGCTGAAGAATTTCCGTTTTATCCAAAATTATCAGGATGAATTTTTTAATCTGGGACAGCCTGACGAAAAACCGCAGTTTTCCTGGAGCGGGCTGGATATCTCTGTGGTGACGAACAGCGATTATATTATGGAAAGAATGCTGAAACAGACGGATACAGCCAATATAAGCGGGAGCTATCTTTCTGAAAAACAGAAGGGAGCCTCCAGGGGTATTCCTCTGGACATGCCGGAAAATAAAGTTATCTTCGGTTATATCAGACACAAAGGAGATACGCCGGATGATGCGGTGGAGGAGCTGATCCTGTTTCTGGATAAAAGACTGCACAGGGAATCGTGAAAGAAAGCGGCAAAGGTTTTTTGAAAGTACGAAAGATTTCTATTATTCTATAAAACAGCAAAAATATGAAAAATAAGAATACCATATAACCCCGGCGGAGGGTTGTATGGTATTTTTGTTTCTGATAGAATTTGGACGATGAAAAAAGTCCGCCTAAGGAGATTCTGAAATGCTGAAATATATTGTGAAACGGCTGCTTCAGTTAATTCCGGTCCTGATCGGGATTACTTTTTTATCCTTTGCCATGATGCGGCTGGCAGGGGGAGATGCAGTTACCTATATGTACGAAAACGCCGGAACGTCGGTTTCCCAGGAGGTTATCGACGAGGCAAAAAAAGAATACGGGCTTGACCAGCCTTTTCTGGTACAGTACGGACGGTGGTTCGCCGGAATGATCACTGGGGATATGGGCGTCAGCTATGTGTCGGACCGGGACGTGTATGACACGTTTGTGGAAAAGCTTCCGGCTACAATTCTTCTGATGTTTTCCTCGGTAGCCTTGACAATGCTGATCTCCGTTCCGCTGGGAATCATCTCTGCAGTCAGACATAACCGGTGGGCGGATTATCTGATTCGCTTTCTGAGTTTTATCGGAAATTCCATGCCTAATTTTTTTGCGGCTCTTGTGCTGATGTATTTTCTTTCCGTAAAGCTGGGATGGCTTCCGGTGATCACTTCAGAAAATCTGGCGCTGAGCCTTATCCTTCCCACACTGACCCTTGCGGTTTCCATGGCGGCAAAATACACCAGGCAGGTGAGGGCAACGGTTCTCGAGGAATTAAATAAAGATTACGTTGCAGGCGCTATGGCAAGAGGAGTAAAGGGGAGCGTGATCATATGGAGGAATGTAATGAAAGTGTCTATGCTGACGATCATTACTCTTCTGGCGCTTTCTGTAGGCAGCCTGCTGGGAGGAACCACTATTGTAGAAACGATTTTTATGTGGGATGGAGTGGGAAAGATGGCAGTAGACGCTATTACCATGAGGGACTATCCCATTGTGCAGGCATATGTGGCGTGGATGGCAGTGATCTATGTGCTGGTGAACCTGGTGACAGACATTATTTATCACTATCTTGACCCGCGGGTGCGTCTGGCCCGCTGAGAATAAGGTGAGAGGAAAAGAAACGGGAGCTGGGTATTATGACCAATGAAAAGATAACTGTACGAAAACAGAAAATAAAAAGAAACCATACAAAGGGAAAGCTGATATTTTTTTCCGCGGTCACTGTGCTTCTCCTTCTGACGGCGGCTTTTGCCGGATACCTTTGTCCATATGATCCGGATGAACAGAATCTTCTGCTGGCGCAGCAGCCGCCAAGCCTGTCCCATCTTCTCGGGACCGACCGGTTTGGCAGGGATATGTTCTCGCGGGTCCTGGCGGGAAGTACGATCAGTATCTATGCCACTCTTATACTTGTGGCGGTCGTGACGGCAGTGGGAACACTGGTGGGGATGATCTGCGGCTGGTTCGGAAAAGGCGCCGATACGGTGCTGATGAGAGTTTCCGATCTGTTTCTGGCTTTTCCAAGCCTGGTATTCGCTCTTGCGGTAGCGGGCGTGCTGGGCGGAGGAATTCAGAACGCCGTTATCGCTCTCGCTGTCATCGGCTGGCCGAAATTTGCCCGTCTGGCAAGAGGACTGACGATGGCTCAGAAAGACGCTCCCTATATTATGGCGGCAAGATTGTCCGGGTGCAGTACTCCGGGAATCCTTATAAAGCATGTGCTGCCCAATATTGCGGGGCCTGTTCTTGTAACGGCGGTGCTGGATATCGGAACGATGATGATGGAGCTCGCGGGCCTTTCTTTTCTGGGCCTGGGCGTACAGCCTCCGGCGGCAGAGTGGGGAAGCATGATCAACGATGGAAGAAGTATGCTGCAGATATCTCCGTGGATGGCTCTTGCGCCGGGAGCGGCTATTTTTATTACGGTGATGATCTTTAATCTGCTGGGAGATACCCTGCGGGATTATATAGACCCGAAACAACGGGGATAAAAATAAAAAAGCGGAAAGGCGGAAATGAAACATGAAGAAAAAAATAATGGCGGCGATCCTTGCAGGAGCAGTTCTGACGGCATGTATTCCTATTCAGGCGCTTGCAGGGGAGGAAAAGACTTTTGTATACGGCACTACCGGATACAGCGAGGAAATGGGGGACGCAGGACTGAACCCTCATGACAATTATTCCGGATGGAGCGCAGTACGTTACGGAGTAGGCGAAACATTGTTCAAATACAACGACAACATGGAAGTGGAGCCATGGCTTGCCACGGACTATGAGTTTGTGGACGATACGACTGTAAAAATTACGCTGCGTGACGGAGTGAAATTCTCCAGCGGAAGGACTATGGACGCTCAGGCAGTAAAGGAGTGCCTGGATGATCTGATCGCAGTACACGACAGAGCGCCGTCGGATCTGAAGATCGATCATATTGAGGCAGAAGGACTGACTCTTACGATCTGCACTGCCGAACCCTGTCCTGCGCTCATCAATTATCTGGGAGATCCCTACGGAGCCATTATTGACATGGAATATGGAATCCAGGGAGAGGGCGGCTCCGCCAACGTGGCGGGAACCGGACCGTATATTGCAACGGAGGTAACGCCTGCGCAGATCACTCTTGTAAAAAATGAGGATTACTGGGGCGGAGATGTTAAAGTGGATAAGGTTACGGTGAAATCTTTTTCTGACGGAAGCGCCCTTACTGCAGCTCTCCAGACGGGAGACGTTCAGGGTACCTACGGCCTTCAGTACGACAATTATGTGCTGTTTGACGGAAATCCCGACTATACGATCAATTCCTGCGCCACAAGCAGGTGTTTTTTCGGACAGTTCAATTTTGATTCAGAGATCATGCAGGATGAAAATGTAAGAAAAGCAGTGGCGATGGGAATCGACAAGGAAGGCTTCTGTTCCGTGATCATGGAAGGGAGAGGGCTCCCTGCATCGGCGGCCTTTCCGGACAGTTTTTCCTATGGAAATAAAGCGGTGACAACAGTATCCTATGATCCTGAAGGGGCAAGGGAACTTCTGGAGGAATCCGGATGGACAGATACAGACGGAGACGGTTATTTAGACAAGGACGGAAAGAAGCTGACCATCAACTGGCTGACTTATCCTACACGGCTGGAGCAGCCGAAACTGGCAGAATACGCCCAGTATACTTTAAAAGAAATCGGCATTGATGTGACTGTCAATAACACTTCCGATCATATGACCTACGCTCAGAAGGGAGACTTTGACGTGTATGTAAGCTCTCTGACAACAGCGCCTACAGGAGATCCGGAATATTTCTTTACCAGTACGGTAACAGGACCGAAAAACTATGGAAATTACCAGAACGAGGAAGTAACGGAGCTTACGGAAAAGCTTCATCAGACTTTTGACATTCAGGAAAGAAGCAGTCTGGCGGTAGAGCTTCAGCAGAAGCTTCTGGATGACAACGCAATGTTCTTTGTATCTCATCTGAATATGGGGATCGTTACAAAATCAAATGTTACAGGAATGGCGGCCCATCCCTGTGATTATTACGAGATTACGGCGGAACTGGATGTGGAATAAGCGGCGGTTCTGCAGCGGCAGAGATGTACAGGAGACGGGCCGCATCAGAAAGGAGGGAAAAGGTTATGGAACCCTTGCTTTGCGCGGAACATATCACAGTCTGTTATAATGGGATTCCTGTTGTAAAGGATGTCAGCTTTCAGGTGGATCAGGGAGAGATCCTCGGGATCGTAGGAGAGTCGGGAAGCGGGAAAAGTACCATTATCAAAGCTGTGCTGGGGCTTCTTGGAGAAAGCGGAATGGTGACCAGGGGAGACATCTGGTACAAAGGTGAAAATCTGACAGATATGCCGGAAAAACGCAGGAGAAAGTATCTGGGACCGGAGATCGGTACAGTATTTCAGGACAGCAAAGCTGCCTTTTGTCCCGTGAGGACGGTAGGCGCCCAGATCCACGAGGCTGTATCTGCTCACGAAAAGATAAAAAAAGAAGAGACAAAGAGGCGGGCGGCGGAAATCATGGAAAAGATCGGGCTGACGGATCATGAACGTATATGGAACAGTTATCCTTTTGAACTGTCCGGCGGCATGAACCAGAGAGTGGGGATCTGTACTGCCATGATCATGAATCCCGGACTGCTGCTGGCGGACGAACCTACCAGCGCTCTTGACGTTACCGTACAGAAACAGGTGGCGGAGGAGCTTCTCATGATGCGCAGAGAGTATCATACGGCAGTGATCCTTGTGACGCATAATATCGGTCTTGTTAAAAAAATGGCGGATAAGATACTGGTTCTGAAGGACGGGCAGGTAAGAGACTACGGCGGCGCCGGGGAGGTGCTGGAAGCTTCCGGAGACGCCTATACAAGAGAGCTGATGGATTCCGTTCTGACCCTGAAGAAAAAATAAGGGCGGGATACCGGGCAAAGAGAATAAAGACAAGGGAACAGAATATGACAGAAACAATATTAAAGGCAGAGCATCTGACAAAGATATTTTCAACCGAAAAAGGCAGCTTTCCCGCTGTCCGGGATATAAGTTTTGCGGTGAAGAAGGGAGAAGCCCTTGGGATCGTAGGAGAATCCGGTTCCGGAAAGACCACGGCAGCGCGGCTGGTCACGGGTCTGATCCGCCCTACGGAGGGAAAAATCTTTCTGATGGGACAGGAGATCACAAAAGCGAAAGGCAGAGAACTGAGAAAGGCATACAGACATATGCAGATGATCTTTCAGATGCCGGCAGAATCTTTTGATCCCAGATACACCCTTGGGAGCGGAATCAGGGAAAGTCTGAGAAACGCCGGGATGAGCAGAAAGGAAACGGAGCAGAGAGTAAGAGAACTGCTGGTCCAGTGCGGTCTTACGCCGGAATTTACCGGAAAATATCCTCATCAGGTCAGCGGCGGGGAATGTCAGAGAGCAGCTATTGCGAGAGCCCTTGCCATCCGGCCGGAACTTCTGATCTGCGACGAGCCTACCAGCGCTTTGGATGTTACCGTCCAGAAACAGATCCTGGATCTGCTCCTGAAACTGAAAAGAGAAGGCGCGGGAAGCTTCCTTTTTATCTGTCATGACCTTGCTCTGGTACAGGCTTTCTGTGACCGCGTTCTGGTGATGCATGAGGGAAGGATCGTGGAAAGCGGAACTCCGGATGAGATCATTTCCAGCCCCCGGGAGGAATATACCCGGAGGCTGGTGGAATCCGTACTGTAAAAATATAGTGCGGAACCTGCAGTTTTCCATAAGCAGACCTATCTGGACGAAACCTCCGGATAATCTTCCCGACGGAAGGGAATCGCGAAAGTTCCTGCGGCGTCCGCAAGATCCTCCGCGTTCCGGGGACCGTACAGGGGCAGGCAGGTAAAGTCCCGGCAGGTCAGAAAGCCCAGGACAGCCTGTGTCAGAGAACATCCGTATTCAGCGGTGATCTGATGAAGAGCCTCGGCAGTTCTGAGATTTCCCGGCGTATAATATTCAGAATCACGTACCGCGTCTTTTCCTTTTGCAAAGAGTTTGTGGAAAAATCCGCTGCAGTTTGCCATATAGGGCATGGCAAGATTATTGGGATTTGCCCTGTGATAGTCCTGCATTTCTTTATCCATCAGCGCAAGGGTGTCGTCGGCGGGAGGATTCATGGAAGCCATGCCGACGTTAAAAAGCGTCTGGTTGGCGGCGAAACCGCGGTAACCGTGCGCCGCGGCGTAAGCGTCCGCTTCTTTTATTCTCTCTGTGCTCCAGTTGGAACACCCGTAATAACGGATCTTTCCTTCTCTGCGGAAGTTTTCCATGATCTCGATCAGTTCTCCCGCGGGAATGTCTTCATTATCTCTGTGATAAAAATAAAGATCAATATAATCCGTGCGTAGTGTTTTCAGGGAAAGTTCCAGATCCGCGCGCATATTTTCCGCGCTTACCCTGGAACTGTGCATGTCGGGGGAGGGGACGGTCATGTCGGGATGCCCGCCCTTGGTGATCAGGATCACGTCATGGCGTTTCCCGCTGCGGGAAAGCCAGTCGCCGATCACGCGCTCGCTTCTGCCGGTTTCCGGAGGGATCCAGTCTGAATAAACTCTGGCGGTGTCATAAAGATTACCGCCCATGTCAAAAAAAGCGTCAAAAATCCGGTCCGCGTCTGTTCCGTCCCATTTCAGGCCGGCATTAACGCAGCCAAGCCCCATGGGGGAGAGTTCAAGGTCGGTTTCGGGTAAATGTATTCTTTTCATAAATCAGCAAACTCCTTTTATTGATCATATAAAGATATTATCCTTATCAGTTCCGGTAATGTCAATGGAGGAAAATAAAAATAATATGATGTTTTTGCTTTTTTTCTATTGACAAGAGACTGCTGCGGGATTATACTTTGATAATCAAAATATTTAATTTTCAAAAATATCAATCTTCAAATTAAAAGCACGGGAAGGGGCTTCACCAAAAAGAATACGGCGGAGCGAAGCCTGTGCAGACGAGAGGAGAACAGACCATGACAGGAGTGATTTGCGGAACCGGAGCGTGTGTGCCGGACCGTATCCTGGATAATAATGAGATAGCGCAGTTTGTGGATACCAGCGATCAGTGGATACAGGAGCGCACCGGAGTGATCCGCCGGCGGATCGCGCAGACGGAGACGACGGCGTCTATGGCAGCAGAGGCCGGGAGACAGGCTCTTGAGGAGGCGGGGATCAGGCCTGAGGAGATCGATATGATCCTTGCCGCCACAGCGACGCCGGACCATATTTTTCCCTGCGCCGCCTGCGAGATACAGGAGCGGCTTCAGGCGGTAAACGCAGTGTGTTTCGATCTGAACGCGGCGTGCAGCGGTTTCCTTTTTGCCTATCAGACAGCGCAGGCATACATCACGTCGGGAATGTACCGGACCATTCTTGTGGTGGGAAGCGAAAGCCTTTCAAGAATTGTCAACTGGGAGGACCGGGGAACCTGCATCCTTTTCGGCGATGGTTCCGGAGCGGCCGTTCTGAGAGCAAAAGAGGGAAGGAACTGGATCCCCGCGGCCCATTCCGACGGAAAGGGCGGACCGGCGCTTTTGTGCCCGGGTCCGAATGTTTCCGGGAACGGCGGGAATCTTCCGGGCAGCGATTCCGCAGAAGACAGCGGGCTGGAAAGAACGGGCATTACCATGGATGGCAAAGCGGTATTCCAGTTTGCGGTGAGAAAGGTTCCGGAGGTGATCCGGGAGGTGCTGGACGCCAACGGATTGTCGGCGGACGATATCGACTGGTTCATTCTTCACCAGGCTAACCGGAGGATCGTGGAGTCGGTGGCAAAACGTCTGAAGACGGATATCGAAAGATTTCCCATGAATCTTCAGGAACACGGCAACACGTCGTCGGCCAGCATTCCTATTCTTTTAAACGAGATGAACAGAAAAGGGCTTCTGAAAAAAGGACAGAAGCTGGTTATGGCGGGATTCGGTGCAGGACTTTCCTGGGGAGCCGCCGTGCTGGAATGGGGAATATGATCCGGCAGAAAATTTACAGTTAATAACAAAATTAAATATATCATAAAAAGTAAAAAGGAGAAAAATCATGTTAGAAAGAGTAATTGAACTTACAGCAGAAACTTTAGGAGCAGAGGCAGAGTCCATTACAGAGGCTACTTCCTTTACAGAGGATCTTCATGCGGACTCTCTGGATCTTTTCGAACTGGCAATGGCACTGGAGGAGGAATTCTCTGTGGAGATCCCCAGCGAAGATCTGGAAAAGATCACAACAGTAGGAGACGTTATCACATATATCGAAGAACACAAATAATGATACATATGGAATGAGAGAGGGTTTCAGATGAAAACAGCAATCACAGAGTTATTAGGAATCGAATATCCGGTAATCCAGGGAGGAATGGCCTGGGTGGCAGAAAGTCATCTGGCGTCTGCGGTATCCAACGCCGGCGGTCTGGGACTGATCGCCGCAGCGGCGGCTCCGGCAGAGTGGGTGAGAGACCAGATCCGTCAGGTGAAAAAAATGACAGACAAACCTTTCGGCGTCAACATTATGCTGATGAGTCCGGAGGCGGACGCTGTAGCGAAGGTTGTAATTGAGGAAGGCGTTCAGGTGGTTACCACGGGCGCGGGAAGTCCGGAGAAATATATGGCTGACTGGAAAGCTGCCGGAGTGAAGGTTATCCCGGTAGTCGCTTCCACCGCGCTGGCGAAACGTATGGAACGCTGCGGCGCTGACGCTGTCGTTGCGGAAGGAACCGAGGCCGGCGGACATATCGGTGAGATCACAACCATGGCGCTGGTTCCCCAGGTAGTGGACGCTGTGAGCATTCCTGTTATCGCTGCCGGCGGAATCGCCGACGGAAGAGGAATGGCAGCTGCTTTCATGCTGGGCGCGAAAGGCGTGCAGGTTGGAACCGCGTTCGCCGCATCCAAAGAATCCATTATCCATGAAAACTACAAAAACAGTATCCTGAAAGCAAAAGATATTGACACCCGTGTGACGGGAAGATCCACAGGCCATCCCATCCGCGTGCTCCGCAACGATATGACAAGAAAGTATCTGGAGCTGGAACAGGCGGGAGCGCCTTTTGAGGAACTGGAATCCCTGACTCTGGGAAGCCTGAGAAGAGCGGTTCAGGAGGGCGACGTCAAAGGCGGAAGCCTGATGGCGGGACAGAGCGCCGGACTGGTAAAAGAAAGCCTTTCCTGTGAAGAACTGATCCGGGGAATGGCAGCAAAGGCGGAAAGCCTGATGAATGGAGCGTTATAAAATGAGTAAGATCGCATTTGTATATCCGGGACAGGGCGCCCAGACAGCGGGAATGGGAAAAGACTTTTATGAGAACAGCGCTCTGGCAAAAGAGATTTTTGACAAAGGTTCCGAAATCCTGAATCTGGATCTTAAGGAACTGTGTTTCGAGGAAAACGACCGTCTGGACAAGACTGAGTATACACAGGCGGCCATGGTGACGGCCTGTCTTGCCATGACAAGAGAAGTGGAAGCAAGAGGGCTTCACGCGGATATGACAGCCGGACTGAGTCTGGGAGAATACTGCGCCATAGCCGTTGCCGGCGGTATGAGTGACATGGACGCCATCCGTACAGTCCGCGCCAGAGGTATTTATATGGAAAACGCGGCTCCGGCAGGTTCCGGCGCCATGGCGGCGGTTCTGGGAATGGAAGCCTCTGTGATCGAGGATACCATCAAAGATATAGACGGCGTATCCATCGCCAATTATAACTGCCCGGGACAGATCGTTATCACCGGAGAGGCAAAAGGGGTACAGCAGGCTTCGGAGGCGCTGAAAGAGGCGGGAGCCAGAAGAGTCCTGCCCCTGAATGTCAGCGGTCCGTTCCATTCTCCCATGATGGTTCCGGCAGGAGAAAAACTGAAAGAGGTACTGGACGGCGTCACGACTACGGCGCTTTGCGTTCCCTATGTGGCCAATGTAAACGCCAAAGTGATCGCGGATTCCGGCGAGATAAAAGATCTTCTTGTGAAGCAGGTAAGTTCTTCCGTTCGCTGGGAACAGAGCATGGAGACCATGATCCGGGAAGGCGTGGATACTTTCGTGGAGATCGGTCCGGGAAAGACGCTTGCCGGTTTTATGCGCAAGATCAACAAAAATGTAAAAATGTATCATATCGGTACCTGGGAAGAGGCCGAGAAAGTCTGCGCGAAGCTGACTGGAAGCGGCGACTGACCGGGGAGATTCCGGAGAGGAGATAACATAAATGGCAGAACAGCAGAACAAAATAAAAACGGCCGTTGTCACCGGCGCTTCCAGAGGCATCGGAAGAGCTATCGCCCTGGAACTTGCGTCAAAAGGCGTGCGTGTGGTCATCAATTATAACGGTTCTTCTGACAGGGCAAAAGAAGTGCAGAAGGAAATTCAGGAAAACGGCGGACAGGCAGAGGTACGTCAGTGGAACGTGGCGGATCACGGAGCGTGTGAAGCCGCTGTCCGTGAGATCGTAAAGGAATTCGGAAGCATCGATATTCTCGTAAATAACGCGGGCATCACCAAAGACGGCCTTCTGATGGCAATGTCCGAGGAGAATTTTGACAGTGTGATCGATGTGAATCTCAAGGGAACTTTCAACATGATGAGATTTGTATCCCGCCAGATGCTGAAGCAGAGAAGCGGCAGGATCATCAGTATGGCTTCTGTGGTCGGAATCGCCGGAAACGCCGGACAGGCCAACTATGCGGCGTCCAAAGCCGGAGTGATCGGTCTTACCAAATCGGCGGCCAGAGAACTGGCTTCCCGCGGCATCACAGTCAACGCGGTGGCTCCGGGATTCATTGAAACAGAGATGACCGCTGTTCTGCCGGAAAAAGTAAAAGAAGCATCTGTGGCCCAGATCCCTCTGGGACATTTCGGAAAACCGGAGGATATCGCGAAAACAGTAGCGTTTCTTGCATCTGACGACGCGGCGTATATCACCGGACAGGTGATCCAGGTTGACGGAGGAATGGTAATATGAGTAAAAGACGGGTAGTTGTCACAGGACTTGGAGCGGTTACGCCCATCGGAAATAATGTGAAGGATTTCTGGGCGGGCGTCCGTGAGGGAAAGGTGGGAATCGCTCCCATCACCAAATTTGACACAACAGATTATAAAGTAAAACTTGCCGCTGAAGTAAAGGATTTTAACGCGAAGGATCATATGGATCCCAAAGCGGCAAGACGTATGGAGGTTTTTTCCCAGTATGCGGTGGCCGCGGCAAAGGAAGCCTATGAGGATTCCGGCCTGAACATCGAGGAGGAAGATCCTTTCCGCGCCGGCGTGATCGTGGGTTCCGGAATCGGAAGTCTCCAGGAGCTGGAACTGAGCTATGGAAAAATCTTAAGCCAGGGACCGAATAAGGTTCCGCCGCTGATGGTTCCGCTGATGATCTCCAACATGGCCGCGGGCAATATCTCCATTCAGCTTGGATTCCGCGGAAAATGCACGGATGTGGTAACAGCCTGCGCCTCGGGAACACACAGTATCGGAGACGCTTTCCGCGCGATCCAGTACGGAGACGCGGATATCATGGCGGCCGGAGGTACGGAAAGCAGTATCTGTCCCACCGGAGTGGCCGGATTTACCGCTCTTACCGCTCTGACGAAATCTGAGGATCCCATGAGAGCCTCTATTCCTTTTGATAAGGACAGAAGCGGTTTTGTCCTGGGAGAGGGAGCCGGTGTGGTGATCCTGGAAGAACTGGAGCACGCAAAGGCCAGAGGCGCGAAGATCTACGCGGAGGTTGTGGGCTACGGTGCCACGGCGGACGCTTATCATATTACTTCTCCCATTGAAGACGGAAGCGGCGCCGCCAGGGCGATGACGCTGGCCATGGAAGAAGCGGGGGCAAAACCGGAAGAGATCGAGTACATCAACGCTCACGGAACCAGTACCCATCACAACGACCTTTTTGAGACGAGAGCGATCCATGCGGCGTTCGGACCCGCGGCAGAGAAGGTGATTGTAAATTCTACAAAATCTATGATCGGACATCTTCTCGGCGCAGCCGGCGGAGTAGAATTTATCACCTGTGTGAAGTCCATTGAGGACGGTTTTATTCATCAGACAGTGGGAACCACAGAGCCCGGAGAGGAATGCGATCTGAACTACGCGATCGGAGCTCCGGTGGAGAAAGAGATCCGCTACGCCATGAGCAATTCTCTCGGCTTCGGCGGTCATAACGCAACACTTCTGGTGAAGAAATACGAGGAGTAATAAAATGGAATTTGAAAACCTTCTTACATTAATCAAAGCGGTATCTGATTCTGAACTGACAGAATTTCAGTACGAGGAAAACGGAACGAATATCCGTTTTGTAAAAGAACAGCCGCAGCAGATCCCGGTGGAAGTACAGGCTGTTCCGGTACCGGCAGCCGTACAGGCCGTCCCGGTAGTAGGAAACGGCGCGGCGGATACAGCCGCGGAGCCGGAGGGAATGCTTGTGAAGTCTCCGCTTGTGGGTACTTTCTACGCCGCTCCGGCAGAGGACGCTGACCCGTTCGTATCTGTAGGGGATACGGTGAAAAAAGGACAGACTCTTGCCATTGTGGAGGCCATGAAGCTGATGAACGAGATTGAAAGCGATTACGACGGAAAGATCGCGGAGATCTGCGTGGAAAACGGTCAGGCTGTCGAGTACGGCCAGCCGCTGTTCCGTATTGTGTGACAGTAGGAGTGTGAAAAATGAAACGACTGGGTATCAAAGAAATTGAACAGATCATCCCCCACAGACATCCGTTTCTGCTGGTGGATTATATAGAGGACTATGAGCCGGGAGAGTATGCGGTAGGATATAAATGCGTAACTTTCCATGAAGACTTTTTCCGGGGCCATTTCCCCCAGGAGCCGGTAATGCCGGGAGTCCTCACAGTGGAAGCCCTGGCGCAGACAGGTGCTGTCGCTATTCTCAGCAAAGAGGAAAACAAAGGAAAAACAGCGTACTTCGGCGGGATCAAAAACTGCCGTTTCCGCGGCAAGATCGGTCCGGGGGACAAGGTAAAACTGGAAACCAGGATCATTAAGAGCAAAGGCCCCCTGGGCATCGGCCAGGCGGTGGCAAGTGTGGACGGTAAAGTAGTGGTCGAAGCGGAACTGACCTTTATGATTGGATAGGTGGAAAAAATGATCAAAAAAGTACTGATAGCGAACCGGGGCGAGATCGCCGTCCGTATTATACGGGCATGCCGGGAAATGGGCATTGAGACTGTGGCCGTATATTCCGAGGCCGACAGGGAAGCCCTTCATACACAGCTGGCAGACCAGGCGATCTGTATCGGCCCGGCGCCTTCCTCACAGAGTTATCTGAGCATGGAAAATATCATCAGTGCAACGATCGTATCCGGCGCTGACGCCATTCATCCGGGATTCGGATTTCTCTCTGAGAACAGCAGGTTCGCGGAACTCTGCGAGCAGTGCAATATTACGTTTATCGGCCCGCCTTCAGGCGTGATCGCGAGCCTGGGAAACAAGCAGGCGGCGAAAAATACCATGGCAGCGGCCGGCGTTCCGGTCATTCCCGGAGGATCCAATCCTGTATATAATGCGGAAGACGGAGCAAAAGAAGCGGATGAGACCGGATATCCGGTGATCATTAAGGCGGCTCTGGGCGGAGGCGGCAAGGGAATGCGTGTGGCCGACACCCCGGAAGACTTCAAAGAAAGTTTTCAGACCGCGCAGAAAGAGGCTCAGATGGCTTTCGGCGACGGGACCATGTACATTGAACATTTTGTCCGCCATCCCAGACATATTGAATTTCAGATCATGGCCGACAGTTTCGGCAACGTGATCCATCTGGGAGAGAGAGACTGCTCCATTCAGAGGAACCATCAGAAGATGATCGAGGAATCTCCCAGCATCGCCATTTCCGACGAACTCCGCAAAAAGATGGGCGACGCTGCGGTGCGGGCGGCGAAGGCCGCGGGTTACGTCAACGCGGGCACCATCGAGTTCCTTCTGGAAAAAGATGAGAAATTCTATTTTATGGAGATGAACACCAGGATCCAGGTAGAGCATCCGGTGACAGAATGGGTGACCGGCGTGGATCTTGTGAAAGAACAGATCCGCATCGCCTCCGGACTGCCGCTGTCGTACAGACAGGAGGATATCCGTCTTACAGGACACGCCATAGAGTGCAGGATCAATGCGGAAAATCCGGCGAAAGGCTTTATGCCTTCCCCGGGAACGATCACGGACATGTATTTTCCGGGCGGCAAGGGGATCCGTATCGATTCCGCGGTGTACAGCGGCTATACCGTACAGCCTTATTATGATTCCATGATCGCGAAACTGATCGTGTGGGCGAAGAACCGCAGCGAGGCGATCCGAAAGATGCAGAGCGCTCTTGGCGAGGTCATCATAGAAGGCATCGACACGAACGTGGATTATCAGTATGAGATATTGAACCATCCGGATTTCCTGTCCGGAAACACGGATGTAGAGTTTATTGAGCGTATGGAAAACGGGCGCTGACAGGATACAGGAGTGACAGGTTATGAAGCTGGAAAATATGTTCAAAAAGACCAGGATTTCTTCCAGGACGCAGGGGCACGGGTTCGGCAGGACCATGAGGCCGGAGGTGCCGGAAGGCCTTCTGCGCAAGTGCAATAAATGCGGCGCCGCGATCATTGCGGAGGATGTAAAGGCAGGATATTATATTTGCCCGAAATGCGGGGGATATTTCCGCGTGCACGCATACCGCAGGATCCAGATGGTCATCGACGAGGGGACTTTCGAGGAGTGGAATGAAGATCTCACAGGCGGCAACCCCGTAAATTACAAAGGATACCCGGAAAAACTGGAAGCAGTCCGGGAAAAAACGAAACTCCATGAAGCGGTAGTGACAGGAAAAGGCCGGATCAACGGGATCGAGACAGTGATCGCTGTCTGCGACGGACGTTTTCTCATGGCAAGCATGGGATGGGCTGTGGGAGAGAAGATCACCAGAGCCGTTGAGCGGGCCACAGAAGAGAGGCTTCCCGTTATCATTTACGCCTGTTCCGGAGGCGCCAGGATGCAGGAGGGAATCACTTCCCTGATGCAGATGGCGAAGACATCCGCAGCCCTGAAACGCCACAGCGACGCGGGACTTCTGTACATCTCGGTTCTCACGGAACCCACCACAGGCGGCGTGACTGCAAGTTTCGCCATGCTGGGTGATGTGATCCTGGCGGAGCCGGGAGCCCTGATCGGTTTTGCCGGTCCCCGTGTGATCGAGCAGACCATCCGCCAAAAGCTGCCCAAAGGATTCCAGAGGGCGGAATTTCTGGTGGAACATGGTTTTGTGGACGCTATAGTGAGACGCGAGGATCAGAGAAAAACTTTGACCCAGATCTTCAGCCTGCACGGATATGAGGCGGAAAAAGCAGCCGCAGGGAATGGAGAGACCGGACGGGAAGATTCCCGGCAGGATCTCGCAGATTCAGAGGAGACGGTAAAGCAGGCCGCCGCGGAAGAGGATCCGTCCGCTTCTTCGCATCATCAGTCGCCGACGGCATGGGACAGAGTGCAGATTTCCCGTAAGATCGACCGGCCTTCCGGAAGCGATTATATCAGGGAACTGTTTACCGATTTCATAGAGTTTCACGGCGACCGGAACTACGGAGACGATCAGGCTGTGATCGGCGGCCTGGCCAGATTCCATGGAATGCCGGTAACTGTGATCGCCCAGGAAAAGGGCACCAGCACGAAAGAAAATATTAAAAGAAACTTCGGCATGCCCATGCCGGAGGGATACCGTAAGGCGCTGCGCCTTATGAAACAGGCGGAGAAGTTCAAAAGACCGGTGATCTGTTTTGTGGATACGCCGGGCGCCTTCTGTGGTATCGAGGCGGAAGAAAGAGGACAGGGTGAAGCCATCGCGAAAAACCTTATGGAGATGGCGGGGCTTACGGTTCCGGTTCTTTCCATTGTCATCGGAGAGGGCGGAAGCGGCGGCGCACTTGCCCTGGCGGCAGGCGATGAAGTCTGGATGCTGGAGAATTCCGTATATTCTATTCTTTCACCGGAGGGCTTTGCCAGCATTCTCTGGAAGGACAGCTCCAGAGCCCATGAGGCGGCGGAGGTTATGAAACTTACAGCCGCCGATCTGTATCAGAAGAAGATCATCGAGCAGATCATTCCCGAACCGGAAGGGTTCTGCCAGGATAATCTTAAAGAGGTGACAGACAGACTGGAGCCGCAGATCAGATGTTTCCTTCAGACATACACGCAGTTATCGGAGGAAGAGCTTCTTGACAGACGCTATCAGCGGTTCCGGAAATTCTGATCATAGAACAGCAGGCGGAACGGCCGCGGGGATATTTCCCGCGCCGTATCCGCCTGTTTTTATTTCGCGGGAGACGGCGTTTGTCTTAATATGAAAAAGCGCGAATTTTCCGTGAAATCAAAACGTTCTGCAGGGCGCCGGGTTGGAATACAATAAAAAAATTTCAAGTCTTGAAAAGAATTTTTTATCTGTGTAATATATACTTACAGATATATGAAAACGCCCTGAAAGAAGGGCGCTTCAAATTTTTACATGAAACGGGAGAGGATACAGTTATGATGTTGAAAGATCTGATGAAATGTGTCCGTGAGTACAAAAAAGCGTCGCTGCAGGCGCCGGTCCTGGTATCGCTGGAAGTGGTCATGGAATGCATCATCCCATTTATCATTTCCAAGCTGGTCAACGAGATCAAGGCGGGATGCGAGCTTTCGGTGATCATAAGGTACGGTGTGGTCCTGATCGTGATGGCGACTCTGTCTCTGATATTCGGCATAGGAGCCGGGAATGCCTGTTCTACGGCGTCCTGCGGATTCGCTAAAAATATCCGCAAGGATATGTTCTACAATATCCAGAATTTCTCGTTTGCCAATATCGACAAATTCTCCACATCATCCCTTGTGACCAGGCTGACGACAGATATTTCCAATGTGCAGATGGCTTACATGATGATCGTGCGTATCGCTATCCGCTGCCCGCTGATGCTGGTATTCGCCTTTGTGATGGCGTTTATCATGGGCGGTAAGATGGCGGCGATCTTCCTGTTTGTGATCCCTGTTCTGGCCGTGGGCCTGGGCCTGGTGATCAGAAGTGCCATGCCGCTGTTCAAAAAAGTGTTCCGCAAGTACGACCGGCTGAACGCTTCCATTCAGGAGAATATCAAGGGTATGCGCGTGGTGAAATCCTATGTCCGCGAAGATTTTGAACAGCAGAAATTCGCCGCGGCGGCGGAGGATGTATGCATGGACTTCACAAAGGCAGAAAAGATCCTGGCCTTTAACAATCCCCTGATGCAGTTCTGTCTGTATTCGGTTATGATCTTTGTGCTTTACTTCGGATCCTATACCATTATCACCTCGAAAGGGCTTGATCTGGATGTGGGACAGTTTTCCGCGCTTCTCACTTATAATTTCCAGATCCTCAGCAGCCTGATGATGCTTTCCATGGTGTTTGTTATGATCACCATGGCCAGCGAGTCGGCAAGACGAATCGTGGAAGTGCTGGATGAAAAAAGCACTCTCAGCAATCCGGAAAACCCGGTGTATGAGGTGAAAGACGGTTCCATTGATTTTGACGGCGTAAGCTTTAAATATTCGGAAAAAGCAGACAAGATGGCTCTGGCGGATATAGACCTTCACATTAAGTCCGGCCAGACGATCGGTATCATCGGCGGTACGGGATCTTCCAAGTCGTCCCTGATCCAGCTGATCTCCAGACTGTACGACGCCACAGAGGGCGTTGTGAAGGTGGGAGGCCGGAACGTGAGGGAGTATGATCTGGACACGCTGAGAAACCAGGTGGCGGTGGTGCTGCAGAAGAACGTGCTTTTTTCCGGCACGATCAAAGAGAATCTCCGCTGGGGCGACAAGAACGCCACAGATGAAGAGATGAAGGCGGCGTGCGAGCTTGCCCAGGCGGACGAATTCATCATGCGCCTTCCGAAACAGTATGATACCTACATAGAACAGGGCGGATCCAACGTATCCGGCGGACAGAAGCAGAGACTGTGCATCGCGAGGGCGCTTCTGAAGAAACCGAAGGTTCTGATCCTGGACGATTCCACCAGCGCCGTGGATACCAGGACGGACTCCCTGATCCGCAAAGGCTTTAAAGAATATATTCCTGAGACGACCAAGATCATCATTGCCCAGAGGATTTCCTCGGTGCAGGATGCGGACAGGATCATCGTCATGGACGGCGGCCGGATCGTGGATACCGGTACGCACGATGAACTTATGAAGTCCTGCGAGATCTACCAGGAAGTTTATGAATCACAGAACAAGGCAGGTGATCAGGATGAAGAATAGGAAAACGGCAAAAAAAGGAACCGCATGGCGGCTGATCAGAACGGTATTTGAATTTTATCCGGTTATGATGCCCGCCGTTCTTGTGTGCGTAGTGATCAATGCGGTAGTATCTTCCATCCCTGCGGTATTCCAGCAGAACATCATCGCCCTTATGGAGAAATCCTGGCAGACGGGGGACTGGGGAGCGGTTTCAGGAACCATCACCAGATGGGTGCTTACTCTTCTGATCCTTTACCTGATCTCTCTGATCGCATCCTTTTCTTTTAACAGGATGATGGCTACGGTTACTCAGGGTTCCCTGATGAAATTCAGGGAGAGGATGTTCAATAAGATGCAGACTCTTCCTGTAAGATATTTTGACACGCATAACCACGGCGATATCATGAGCCATTATACCAACGATATCGATACTCTGCGCCAGATGATTTCCCAGAGTTTTATCCAGCTTCTTGTATCAGGGATCATGGTTACCACTGTGTTCTGCATCATGATTTACTACTGCCTGTGGATGACCCTGGTAGTTGTTGCCGGCGTTGTCTGTATGTTCTTTATCACAAAGAAGGTGGGAGGCAAATCCACCCGTTACTTCATCCGTCAGCAGGAAGCCCTGGGCCATGTGGAGGGCTATGTGGAAGAGATGATGAACGGTCAGAAGGTTGTCAAAGTGTTCTGTCATGAAGAAGAGACAAAGGAAGACTTTGACAGGATCAATGAAGAACTGTTCCATGAAGCGGAAACAGCCAACAAATACGCCAATACGCTGGGCCCCATCCTCAATAACGTGGGAAATATCCTCTATGTAGTCGTAGCTGTGGCGGGAGGCATCCTTCTTCTGGCGGACGTACCCAACGTAAGCCTTTCCGGAAAAGTGCTGGGGATCAGTATTGTCGTTCCTTTCCTGAATATGACGAAACAGTTTGCCGGTAATATCAACCAGGTATCTCAGCAGATCAACGCGGTCGTTATGGGTCTTGCGGGAGCTTCCCGTATCTTTGACCTTCTGGATCAGGAGGCGGAACCGGATAACGGCTATGTGACTCTGGTAAACGCGAAAGAACAGGAGGACGGCACTCTGACAGAGAGCAGAGAGAGGACCGGCCTCTGGGCGTGGAAACATCCCCATACTGCTGACGGATCGGTTACATATCAGAGACTGGAAGGACAGGTTCAGCTTTTTGATGTGGACTTCGGTTATGTGCCGGAGAAAACAGTGCTTCATGATATTTCACTGGTGGCGGAGCCGGGGCAGAAGTTTGCCTTTGTGGGAGCCACGGGAGCCGGCAAGACGACCATCACCAACCTGATCAACCGTTTTTACGATATCGCGGACGGAAAGATCCGGTACGACGGTATCAATATCAACAAGATCAAAAAAGCAGACCTCCGGAGATCCCTTGGAATCGTTCTTCAGGATACCAACCTGTTTACAGGAACGGTAATGGACAATATCCGTTACGGCCGTCTTGAGGCCACGGATGAAGAGTGTATGGACGCGGCGAAGCTGGCGGGAGCGGACAGCTTTATCACCCGTCTGCCGGACGGTTACAACACCATGCTCACCGGGAACGGAAGCAATCTTTCCCAGGGACAGAGACAGCTTCTGGCAATCGCCAGAGCGGCGGTGGCGGATCCGCCTGTAATGATCCTGGACGAAGCGACGGCCTCTATCGATACCCGTACGGAGGCGATCGTCCAGAGAGGTATGGACGCCCTGATGAATGGAAGAACGGTCTTTGTGATCGCCCACAGGCTTTCCACAGTGCGTAATTCTGATGTGATCATCGTTCTGGAACAGGGACGTATCATTGAGCGGGGAAGTCATGACGAGCTGATCGCGAAGAAAGGCAAGTATTATCAGCTGTATACCGGCGCCTTTGAATTGGAATAATGATCATAGCGCAAAAACAGCCGGCAGGAATGATTCCTGCCGGCTGTTTTTGTATAATAAAGCATATATTAAAGGACATCGTCACGGCGGATATAACCAGGCACCTGAGGATCGGAAATGATCTCTCTGCCCTTGGTGATCTTCGCCCATTTGTCAACGACCTGATTTTCCAGATGTACGTCTTCACAGATCACAGAGTTTGCCAGAATCACGCTGTTCTTTACAACAGCGCCCTTCTTGATCTCGCATCCACGTCCGATAACACAGTTTTCAACAGTTCCCTCGATCAGGCAGCCATTGGATACAACAGAATTCCTGATTTCCGCGCCGTCAAAATACTGAGTGGGGCAGGAATCGTTGGTTCTGGTGTAGATCGGCCATTCCGGATTGAACAGGTTCTGCGCTGTCTTGAGGTCAATAAGAGAAATGTTGGCGTCAAAATAGCTCTTGAAATCAGTGATCGTAGCGAAGTATCCTCTGTGCGCTATGCCGCGGATATCCAGTTCTCCGCAGGATGCGTTTACGATCTGTGGAAGCGTGATCATGGAGGACATCTTTCTTGCTTTATGTATCAGTTCGATGAAAAGATCTTTCTTCATGATATAGGTATCCATGAAAATGTTGCGGTTCTTTGCGCTTCCGCGGTTCTTCTCGATGGATTCCACGCCCTTCTGTTTGTTCAGGTTCAGGATATCGCAGTTCAGGAAAGCTTCCTTTGCGTTGTCCACAGAGTGATACAGAAGAGTAATGTCCGCGCCTGATTCAATATGTGCGTTCAGAAGAGCGGAATAATCCTGTGCGTATACCATGTAATTGGGAGCGATCACAACATAGGGAAAATGAGATCTTTCGATAAGCTCAATATTCTCCGTGAAGTATGCGATATCGGTATTGTAAATATCGTTCTCTGAGCTGTGCTCGGCAAAGAGAAGCTGAAGTTTGCCCCTCTTGGAGTTGATGTTGTAGTGACGGCCGGTTCCCAGATGTTCTGCCAGTGAACGCGGTTTACGTCTTACATATACCTGAATATGGTCGATCCCGCTGTTGCTCATATTGGAGATCGGAAAGTCGATAACACGGTATCTTCCAAGGAAAGAAAACGCTCCGATCGGACGATATTCCTGCATTCCCTCCACTCTGATGTGAGTTCCGGAAGATGTGATAATACCCAGTGCTTTAGCCATCTTATTCTACCCCCTTTACACGTTTTGACACAAGCTCGATATGTTCGCTGTCGGCGCTGCCCACTACTGCGTCTTTGCCGATCTTCACGCCGTCGGCTACAAGAGCTCTCTGGACAACCGCGCCGGCTTCCACTTCCACGCCGGGCATCAGGACGCTGTCGATAACCTTGGCGCCTTTACCTACTGTAGAACCGGTAAAGAGTACGGAGTTGGTAACTTCGCCTTCTACGATACAGCCCTGAGTGATGAATGCTTTGTTGATCTTTGCGTCCGGTCCGATATACTGCGGAAGGGCGGGCGTATCTTCTGTGTAGATCTTCCAGGTGGGATCGTTCAGGTCAAGCTCGTTGTTGCTGTCCAGAAGATCCATATTTGCTTCCCAGAGGGAATCGATGGTTCCTACATCTTTCCAGTAGCCTTTGTATTTGTAAGCTACCAGAGTTTTTCCTTCTGCCAGAAGATCCGGGATGATGTCTTTTCCGAAATCGTGGTGGGAATCCGGATCCTTCATATCTGTCAGGAGCATCTTGCGCAGAAGCTTCCAGTCGAAGATATAGATACCCATGGAGGCAAGATTGCTCTTCGGGTGTTCCGGTTTCTCTTCAAATTCTACGATGTGTCCGGCTTCATCTGTATTCATGATGCCGAAACGGCTTGCTTCCTTCATGGGAACTTCGATAACGGCGATGGTGGCGTCCGCCTTCATCTCCTTGTGATAAGCAAGCATCTTTGCGTAGTTCATCTTATAGATGTGGTCTCCCGAAAGGATCAGGACATACTCGGGAGAATACTGGTCGATAAAGTCGATGTTCTGAGCGATGGCATCGGCAGTGCCACGGTAAACGTCGAGATCGGAATCCGCTTTCTCACGGGGCGGAAGCACGAAAACGCCGCTTTCTCTGGCATCCAGGCCCCAGCGTCCGCCTGCTGCCACATAACTGTTCAGAAGTACAGATTCGTACTGGGTCAGCACGCCCACAATGTCAATTCCGCTGTTGGCGCAGTTGCTCAAAGGGAAGTCAACAATGCGGTATTTGCCGCCGTATGAAACTGCGGGTTTGGCCACTTTGTTGGTGAGCTCATGAAGCCGGCTGCCGCGTCCGCCGGCCAGGATCATCGCTAACATGTTGTTTTGTTTCATAGTGAACCCTCACTTTCCTTTTATATATGCTTAGATGTTTCTATTATACAATTTTTGTTTCTGGATTTCCATAATTTTGAGAAAAAAAGTGTAATTATATTGGATAAAAATTGAAAGTATTGTTAAAACTGTATCAAATATATGGAAAATAATAGAAAAACATGTCGAAATATACAATAACATGGAAAATGGAGAATTACTGGACGGAACAGGGGATTTATATTATAATAACAAAATTAAGAGGAAATGATAAAAATAAGGGGAGCACCGGCGAGGATCGGTGTTTGAGACAGATTAGAGGGATACTGTGAAGAATAAATTAGAAGATTTTAAGAAATTTATTGTTTTCTGTCTGGCAAGCCTGGCAGTAATTGCCCAGACAGCAGTTTTTGCCTATGTCTGGTATGATTTTTACAGAGGACTCATTTTTGCCCCTTTCTGGAGGAAAGGTAACTGGGTCCTGATCGCGATTTACGCGCTGATCAATGTGCTGTTTTCCACATTTTACGGAGGGCTGCGGGTAGGTTATCTGAAGCGGATCGATGTGTTTTATTCCATGGTCTTGGCGACGATCTGTACGAATGTGGTGACTTATTTCCAGATCACGCTGATCAACCGCTGGTTTCTGGATCCCTGGCCCATGGTGGAGATGACCCTGGTGCAGTTTGTGGTCATTGTGATCTGGATCTTCGGTTCCAGGTTTATTTATTCAAGACTTTACCAGGCGAGGAAGCTTCTGGTAATATACGGTGACCGTGATCCGGGCGATCTGATACACAAGATGAACTCCCGGAAAGACAAATACAATATCAGCGGCAAAGTACACATTGACGCGGGCGAAAAAGAGATCCACAAAATGATGAGGGATTATGACGGAGTGATCATATGGGATCTTCCGGCTAATATCCGAAACCGGTATCTGAAGTACTGTTTCGCCCATTCCATCCGCTGTTATCTGAGCCCGAAGATCTCGGATGTGATCCTTATGGGAAGCGAGAGGATCCATCTTTTTGACACGCCCCTTCTGGTGGCGAAAAACATGGGACTTTCCATCGAACAGCGCGCGGCCAAGAGACTCCTTGATATTGTGGTTTCCGGTCTGGGGATCGTGGTGTGTTCACCGCTGATGATACTGATTGCTCTCTGCGTGAAGCTGTATGACGGAGGGCCGGTCTTTTATTTCCAGGACAGGCTTACCATAGGGGGCAAACAGTTCCGTATCTGCAAATTCCGCAGTATGCGCGTGGATTCGGAGAAAAACGGAGCCCGCCTTGCTTCCAAGCACGATTCGCGGATCACGCCGGTAGGCCGGGTGCTCCGGAATCTGCATCTGGACGAGCTGCCGCAGCTGTTCAACGTGTTCGCGGGAGATATGTCGCTGGTGGGACCACGTCCGGAGCGTCAGACGATCATGCGGGAATACAGACGGGAGATTCCGGAATTTTATTATCGTCTGAAGGTGAAAGCCGGACTGACGGGATACGCCCAGGTTTACGGGAAATATAATACCACTCCTTACGATAAGCTGAAACTGGATCTCTTTTATATTGAGAACTATTCTTTCTTTCTGGATCTGAAGCTGCTTCTTATGACTGTGAAGATATTCTTCCAGAAGGAAGTGTCGGAAGGCGTGGAGGATAATCAGAAAAACGCTCTTAAAGATTCGGTGGAGGATCTTACAGAAGAGGCTGAGAACAGAAAATAAGAAAGCAATAATAAAAGCTCTGCTGTCCGTTATGGACGGCAGAGCTTTTTTTGCGGGCGGGAGGTTCCCGCCTCAGCTGTTTTCCATGAAGTTAACGTATTCTGTGAGAACGGGCGCAGGTTCGCCGATCATTTTGATCTGGCCGTCATGCATCCACATAACTGTGTCACAGAGTTCTTTCAGAGTTTCGATGCTGTGGGATACGATCACCACGGTACGATCCTTGCTGGATATAAGGCTCTTCATTTTGTTGTAGCTTTTTTTCTTGAATTTCTGATCGCCCACACTTAAGACCTCGTCGATCAGCATAATGTCTGTCTCCAGGATCGCAGTGATAGAAAACGCAAGTTTGGAGTACATACCGCTGGAGTATGTCCGCACAGGCATATCAATAAAATCGCCCAGTTCCGCGAATTCCACAATTTCCTCTTCTTTGGCGCGAACTTCCTCCTCGGAAAAACCGAGAAGCATTCCGGAAAGGATGATGTTCTCGCGGCCTGTCATCTCCCGCTGGAACCCGACTCCGATGGAGAGCAGGGAAATACTGTGTCCATGCAGGTCTATGGTTCCGCTGTCCGGAGAAAAGATTCCGGCCAGTGCGTTCAGTGTTGTGGACTTGCCGCTTCCGTTCTTGCCGATGATCCCCAGGATCTCTCCCTGGCGCACATAAAAGGAAATTCCTTTTACCGCCACAAAGCGTTCGGCAGTGCGATGCCGGAAATGCAGCAGACTCTTTTTAATAGAAGTCTTTTTCAGATTCTGATAGCTGATCACGAGATCAGTTATGTCTATCGCATGTTTTTCTTCCATAATTCCTCCTTATTCCGTACCGGACGATCCGGCATCAGATCACCTTGACGTAGCTGTTTTCGTTTCTGTAGATCAGGCGTACGCCCAGAATGCTTATGACAAGCCCGAACAGGAACCAGCCGAAAAGCAGAGGCAGATCCGGTGTTTTCTCATAGAGGACACAGTCTCTCATGGCAGTGAGAAGGAAGGCGATGGGATTGCCTTTCCCCACATAACTGTTGAACGGCGCCGGCAGACGGTCCATGATATTCCAGAACACACCGGTAAGGTAGAACAGAAGTCTGAGGGCAATGTTCAGTACATTGGAAAGATCCTCCACAAATACGCCGAAGTGCAGGAAAAAACATCCCAGACCGAATACGATCACAAATAAAGTGATCAGTATCGGGATAAAAAACAGCACATTCCATGTAATGGGTACTCGCCATATGGCCAGCATGGCGATGATGATCAGCAGGGAGATGAACATTTTGAAACCATTAACTCCCATCTTGATGATCAGAAGGATGAATTTCGGTATATAAACCTTGGAAACAATAGCTTTATTATTTTTGATCACGCGCACGCTCTGGATGAGGGTCTTGTTGAAAAAGTCCCACATCGTGATGCCGATAAAAACAAATACTGCGAAGTACGGTTCTCTGGATTTAAATACATAACCGAACATGAATACATAAATCAGCATGAAACAGAGGGGGTCCAGTATCCACCACAGCCAGTTCAGATAAGAATTGGCGATCTCGGATTTCAGCTGCGCCCTGGAAGAATATATGGCGTACTTCCAGTACTTGTTCATGTCATTTATGAATCTCTTTAACATAAAATCCGCTCCTATATAAATATGATCTGAGTATATAAAGATGCCGGGCGGAAATCAGCCTTCTGTCCCGGCATCATATTATAATACACTACCGGATAATGATTGACAAGGGATAAATCGGTCTGTTTTCAAAAAACTGGCACCAAAAAAAGCATAAAAATTCAATGTTTTACTTGATTAACGTGTGAATCAGTGATATAATTTGTAACATGTTCGAGAGACAAATACAAGTGTCTTTCCTAAGAAAACAAGAGGAGGGAATAGTTATGAAGAAAAAACTTATGTCAGTATTACTGGCCGCTGCAATGGTAGCTGCCACCGCAGTTCCGGCTTTTGCGGCGGATACTGTGAAGATCGGTGTGTACGAGCCGGCGTCAGGTGATAACGGTGCAGGCGGAAAGCAGGAGACCCTTGGTATTCAGTACGCCAACAGCGAGACTCCTACAGTGGAGATCGACGGCAAAGAATATACAGTAGAACTGGATATCGTGGATAATGAGTCCTCCAATGACAAGGGGCCGTCAGCAGCTGCCCAGCTGGTAAGCGACGGCGTATCCATCGTGCTTGGTTCTTATGGATCCGGCGTATCCATCGCGGCTTCCGATATCTTTAAACAGGGCGGTATCCCGGCTCTGGGCGTTACCTGTACGAATCCTCAGATCACTCAGGGAAATACCCATTACTTCCGTATCTGTTTCCTGGATCCTTTCCAGGGTACCGTACTTGCCAACTTTGCAAACGATCAGTTTGAAGCCAAGAAGGCGTATGTCCTTACGAAACTGGGAGACGACTACTCAGCAGGACTTGGACATTACTTTACAGAAGCTTTTGAGGAACTGGGCGGCGAAGTTGTAGAAGAGACCTTCCCGGAAGGAAACAGTGACTTTGCTTCCTATATTACATCCGCAAAGAATGCGGAGGCAGATGTGTTCTTTGCTCCCACATCTACAGAGGCGGCAGCCCTGATCATCGAGCAGGCGGCTTCTCAGGGACTGGAAATGCCTATCATGGCAGGCGATACCTGGGATTCCAACGTTATCCTCAACGCGGCGCAGGGCAAGGATGTACAGATTTATGTAACCACTTTCTATCAGGAAGGCGGAAACGCGGAATTTGACGCCGGAATGAAAGAATTCATCAATTCTGATTCCACCAATACAGCCAACAACGGCGGAGACGATACCATCGCGGCTGTATCTGCAATGGGATATGACGCATATTATGTGGCTCTTGAAGCGCTTAAAGCAGCAGGTTCCACCGATCCGGCAGATGTGAATGAGGCTCTGTGGGATGTCACCTACGACGGCGTCTGCGGACATGTGGAATTTGATGAAAACGGCGACGCCAAGAGAGATAACGCTTATGTTAAGACTGCGAACACCGAGACAGGTGCGTGGGATTTCGTAGGCGAGCAGGGAATTGACTGATCAGAAAACAGTATTTTGAACATCTGATTTAGTGATACCGAGGCGGGAACAACTCCCCGCCTCGGTGTTATGATTATTTACAGAAATAAATATATCAGCCAGGAAGCGGAGCCTGTTCGCAAGGCTTCAGATCCTGGATTTAGGGAGAGATTTCATGGAATGGTTCAGTAAGAATCTGCCGTACCTGCTTGCGGGTGTGTCTGTAGGCGGACAGTATGCTCTGATCGCTATCGGATATACCATGGTGTATGGCATATTACGATTGATTAACTTCGCTCATGGCGATATTTTCATGATCGCAGGTCTGATCATGATCTATGCGTCGGCGTCCATGCCGATGTACGTTTCCATACCGCTGGTGCTGATCGCGACAGTGATCCTTGGTTTTCTTATAGAACGGGTGGCGTATAAGCCTCTCCGCTCTGCGCCCAGGATGTCGGTTATGATCTCGGCTATCGGCGTTTCCTATCTTCTGCAGAATCTGGCTCTGTATATCACGGGCGGACTTGCCCAGCAGTATCCGGCGATCCCCTGGATCAGCGATACAATTCAGGTTTTCGGCGCCAGCACGAAGAGAGTGACGGTGATCACGCCGGTCCTGACCATCGTTCTGGTGATCGTTCTGGTAGCTCTGATCAAATATACCAAGATCGGTATGGCTATGCGTGCGGCAGCCAAGGATTTTGAGACGTCTCAGCTGATGGGGATCAAAATTAATTCCGTGATCAGCATGACCTTTATCATCGGTTCCTTCCTGGCGGCAGTGGGAAGCCTTCTGTTCTTTACCAATTACACAGGCGTAACCCCTACCGTAGGAGCCATGCCCGGTCTGAAGGCATTTGTCGCTGCGGTATTCGGCGGCATCGGCTCTATTCCCGGTGCGGTCATCGGGGCCTTTATTATCGGTATCTGCGAGAATATCATCAAGGGAATGGGCTGGACCACATTCTCCGACGCATTTACTTTTGCACTTTTAATTATAGTTCTGATTGCGAAGCCGACCGGTCTGTTCGGTGAGAAGGCAACAGATAAGGTATGACAGAGGAGGCGTGATTATGACAAAGAAAAAAGCGGCAGTCATAAACGTTGCCCTGATCGCGGCGCTTCTGATTGTCTTATATATAATGGAACAGATACTTCCGTCTACGGCAATGGTCTTCACAGTTCTGAAAAAGGGTGCGATCTATGCGCTGGTGGCAGTATCCATGAACCTTCTGAACGGATTTACAGGACTGTTTTCCCTGGGTCAGGCAGGTTTTATGCTTCTTGGAGCGTATACCTACGGCATACTGACTATTCCGGTAGAGCAGAGAGAGTTTGTATATCAGTATTTTGACGGCGGCATCGTCCAGTTTACAGTTCCTGTAGTCGTGGCGCTGATCGCAGCAGGCGCGGTTGCGGCGGTATTCGCATATCTGATCGGCCTTCCGGTGCTCCGCCTGAAGAGCGACTATCTGGCGATCGCCACTCTGGGATTCGCGGAGATCATCCGCGCCGTGTTCCAGTGGGATAAGCTGGGACCTTTGACCAACGGCTCCAACCTTCTGAGAAGTTATCCCACATTCCAGAGCGTGCTGTATCCCTTCATTGTATCGGGAATCTGTATCGCCATCATCGTGATGCTGATCAATTCCACCTACGGACGCGCGTTCAAGGCGATCCGTGACGACGAGGTGGCTGCGGAGGCCATGGGAATCAACCTGGCCCACCATAAGAGGATGGCATTTATCATCAGCTCGTTTTTTGCCGGCGTTTCCGGCGCCCTTCTGGCTATGTACCAGACTACGATCCAGGCGTCTATGTTCAAGTCCGCCATGACATACGAGATCCTTCTTATCGTGGTGATCGGCGGTATCGGATCTGTGACGGGAAGCTGCATCAGTTCCTTCCTGTTCATTATCTTCTCCGAGTGGATCTTAAGATTCCTGGACAACGATACTTATATAGGAAGTTTCCATGTGCCGCTTCTGCGTTCAGGTTTCCGCAAAGTCGTATTCTCTGTGATCATCATGGTCATCGTACTTTTCTTCCGAAAGGGAATCATGGGAACCAGGGAATTCTCCGTGCAGGGAATCTGCAATTTCTTCACCGGAAAGTCCAGGAAGAAAAAAGCTGTGAAGGGAGGAGACTCCAATGACTGAAAACGTTCTTAAGGTAGAAAACGTTACCATGCAGTTCGGCGGCGTTCTGGCTGTCGACAACATGAACATTGAAGTAAATAAAGGCGAGATCATATCTCTCATCGGTCCCAACGGAGCGGGAAAGACCACCGCGTTCAACGTGATCACGGGAGTTTACGCGCCTACCAACGGAGCGGTTTATTTCAACGGTAAGAAAATTATCGAGAACCATCCCCAGGGAAAAATGAAAAAGCTTTACCAGGGGGAGAACAACGGTAAATATTCCTCCGTCCTGGCGCCTACGCCGGATAAGATCACGAAACTGGGTATTGCCAGAACGTTCCAGAATATCCGCCTGTTTAAAAGCCAGACGGCCTTTGAAAATATTCTGATCGCAAAGCATCTGAGAAGGACGAGCAATCTTTTCACCGCCACCTTCCATCTCAACGGAAAGGAAGAGGCGCAGATGAGAGAGGAAGCGGAGGAGCTTCTCAGGATCCTGGGTCTGGAGGATGTGCGGGATGAGCTGGCGACTTCTCTTCCCTACGGAAAACAGCGCCGTCTGGAAATTGCCAGAGCCCTGGCTACGAAACCGGAACTTCTGCTCCTGGACGAGCCGGCTGCGGGTATGAATCCTCAGGAAACAGATGAGCTGACGGCGTTTATAGCCAGGATCAGAGATGAGTTCGGACTTACTATTTTCATGATTGAACATCATATGGACCTTGTTATGGAGATTTCCGACAGGATTTATGTACTGGATTTCGGTAAACCCATTGCAGCGGGCACTCCGGATGAGATCCAGAACAATCCGAGAGTAATCGAAGCATATCTGGGAGGTAGTATGGATGAGTAATATACTGGAAGTAAAAGATCTGAACGTATCCTACGGCGGGATCAAAGCCGTAAAAAATATAAGCTTTCAGGTTCCGAAAGGGGAAGTGGTCACGCTGATCGGCGCCAACGGAGCGGGAAAGAGCTCCACTCTCCGTTCTATCGTGGGTCTGGTGAAACCGGCCTCAGGAAGCATTCTCCTGGACGGAGAGGAGATCGCGGGAAAAGCTCCGGAACAGATCGTGTCAAAGGGGATCACCCTTGTGCCGGAAGGCAGGAGAGTTTTCGCGGATCTTACAGTTCTGGAGAATCTGAAGATCGGGGCATATATGAGAAAAGATTCTCTGGAGGACGATCTGAACTGGTGTTATGACCTTTTTCCCAGATTGAAGGAACGTCACTGGCAGCTTGCCGGAACTCTCTCCGGCGGCGAGCAGCAGATGCTGGCCATCGCCCGGGCGCTGATGAGCCGTCCGGAGATCATTATGATGGACGAGCCGTCTCTGGGACTTGCGCCCATTGTTGTGCGCGGCGTGTTTGACATTATCCGGGAGATCAACCGTCAGGGCAAGACGATCCTTCTGGTGGAACAGAACGCCAATATGGCGCTTCACGCCGCCAACCACGGATATGTGATGGAGACGGGAAGGATCACTCTTTCCGGTACGGGAGAGGAACTTGCGGCCAATGAATCCGTTAAGGCCGCATATCTGGGAAAACAGCGTAAAAATTAATATCTGTATAATGGAAAAGGCTTGACTTCCAAAGGGGTCTGTGATAAACTGGACAGGCGACATGGAAGTTGGGTCTTTTTTTTATGCCCGAAATTATCCCTGACAGATAATGTTTCGGCTGAGAGAAGACCGTGCAAATGAAAACACTGGAGGTGGAAGTTGTGCGCGTAAAGATTACATTGGCTTGTACGGAGTGCAAACAGCGTAACTACAATATGACCAAGGAGAAGAAAAACCATCCTGAGCGTATGGAAACCAAGAAATATTGTAAGTTCTGCCATAGACACACTCTGCACAAGGAAACGAAGTAATCACAGAGATTGTGAGGTTAGACTATGCAGGAGAAAGAAAAAGCTACTGGCAAACGTCAGAAAAAAAACTGGTTTCAGGGACTTAAATCAGAGTTCAATAAGATTGTATGGACTGACAGGCCCACTCTGGTTAAGCAGACAGTGGCAGTGACAGTGATTACAGTAATTCTGGCTGTGATGATCAGCATTATGGATTCAGCTATTCTGGAAGGTATCAATCTTTTAGTAGGATAAGGATAACGGTGATTATATGTCAGAAGCAAAATGGTATGTTGTTCATACCTATTCCGGGTATGAGAACAAAGTAAAGGCCAACATCGAGAAAACAATCGAAAACAGACATCTGGAAGATCAGATTCTTGAGGTGCGCGTTCCTCTGCAGGAGGTTGTGGAGATGAAGAACGGCGCTGCGAAGCAGGTTCAGAAGAAGATGTTTCCGGGATATGTGCTGATCAATATGGTCATGAACGATGATACCTGGTATGTAGTCCGCAACACCAGAGGCGTAACCGGTTTTGTAGGACCGGGATCCAAGCCCGTGCCCCTTACCGACGAGGAGATGAGACCGCTGGGAATCCGCGAGGAGACCGTTCAGGTTGACTTTGCGGAGGGCGACATGGTAGTAGTTACAGGCGGAGCTTGGAAGGATACCGCCGGCGTTGTTACTGCTATCAATACCCAGAAGCAGACTGTGACCATCAATGTCGAGCTGTTCGGCCGCGAAACACCGGTTGAGATAAGTTTCGCAGAAATCAGGAAAGCGTAACACATTCAAGTGGGAGGGAAAAACCCCCGACAATACCACATAGGAGGTGCCGAAAAATGGCAAAAAAAGTAACAGGTTATATTAAATTACAGATTCCGGCTGGCAAGGCAACCCCGGCTCCGCCGGTAGGTCCGGCTCTTGGACAGCACGGAGTAAACATCGTACAGTTTACAAAAGAGTTCAATGCAAGAACAGCAGATCAGGGCGATCTGATCATCCCGGTAGTGATCACTGTTTACGCAGACAGAAGTTTCAGCTTCATAACCAAAACTCCGCCGGCAGCAGTCCTTCTGAAGAAGGCCGCTAACATCAAATCCGGTTCCGGCGTGCCCAACAAGACAAAAGTTGCGAAGGTTACCAAGGCTCAGGTTCAGGAGATCGCAGAGCTGAAGATGAAAGACCTGAACGCAGCTACTCTTGAGGCAGCTATGAGCATGATTGCAGGTACTGCAAGAAGCATGGGAATTGAAGTAGTAGACTAAGTAAACGACAGAAACTACAGAATGAAGTGGGAGGGAAGTTCCCGCGATTACCACAGGAGGTTATAGAAATGAAACGAGGAAAAAGATACGTGGAAGCTGCCAAGGCAGTAGACCGCGCAACATTATATGATACCGCCGAGGCGATCAGCCTGGTAAAGAAATCCGCAGTTGCCAAATTTGACGAGACCATCGAAGCTCACATCCGTACAGGCTGCGACGGACGTCATGCAGATCAGCAGATCCGTGGAGCTGTTGTTCTTCCTCATGGAACAGGTAAGAAGGTTCGCGTACTTGTATTCGCAAGAGACGCTAAAGCAGAGGAAGCCAAGGCTGCAGGCGCTGAGTATGTAGGCGCTGAGGAGCTCATCCCGAAGATCCAGAACGAGGGATGGCTTGATTTCGACGTTGTTGTTGCTACACCGGACATGATGGGCGTTGTAGGACGTCTGGGCCGTGTACTTGGACCGAAAGGCCTTATGCCGAACCCGAAAGCCGGAACAGTAACCATGGACGTTACCAAAGCGGTTCATGATATCAAAGCAGGTAAGATCGAGTACCGTCTCGACAAGACCAATATCATCCATGTTCCGGTAGGTAAAGCTTCCTTTACTGAGGAACAGTTAAGCGACAACTTCCAGACGCTTATTGAAGCTATTCTTAAGGCAAGACCGAGCACTGTAAAAGGCCAGTATCTGAAGAGTGTGACTCTTACATCTACTATGGGCCCCGGAGTGAAGATCAACCCGATGAAATTAGCTTAATAGATGCATGAAAAGTGGTTGTGGGAAAACGTAAATCCGTTTTTTCACAACCCTTTTTTATTTCTCTGTTTTCTGTGATATAATATATCCGGATATGCTTTAAAGACAGTTTACAGACAGCAGTGATAATATGATAAAATCAAAATAACCGGCCAGGCATCAGTCCGGCGATAACAAAGGAGAAAAGATTACATGGCGGCGAGACGGCGCAGAAGAAGAAAAAATAAAAATGGAACCCTGTTTTTCTGTATTGTTGTGGAGATCATAGCGGTTCTCGCCCTTATAGGGATCCTGGGCTGGCGTTACGGAGTGGCCGACTGGATCTCACAGATGGGGAAACCGGTAGTGCAGGAACTTGATATCTCCGGGATCAACAGTTCCCATGCAGTGCTGATGCAGGCGCGGGGCGGCAAAATCATCGGCGAGATTGGGGGAGAGGAGACTATTTATCCGGCCTCCATGACCAAGATCATGACAGCCATTGTGGCTATTGAGGAACTGAGCGATCTGGAACAGGAGATCACTCTGACCAGCGACATGTTCGCAGGCCTGTATGAAAGAGACGCCACGCAGGCGGGCTTTCAGCCGGACGAGACTGTCCGGGCCATAGATCTGCTTTACGGGGTCATGCTGCCTTCAGGAGCGGAATGCTGTATTGCACTGGCGGATTCCATAGCGGGATCTGAGGAGGGATTCGTGGAACTGATGAATCAGAAGGCGGAGAAGCTGGGAATGGATGGAACGCATTTCTGCGACACTACAGGCCTTCACGATCCAGATCACTACAGTACGGCGAAGGATATCGCGATCCTTTTGAAATATGCTATCCGAAACGATACGTTCCGCGAGATCATTGAAAGTCCTTATCATTCCACCCCGGGAACCAATATCCATCCGGACGGGATTACTTTTTACAGCAGTATGTTCAATCATCTTCCAGACCCCACAGTGACCGGAGGAAAGATCCTTGGAGGAAAAACCGGCTTTACCAATGACGCCGGACTGTGTCTGGCAAGCTATGCGGAAATCGACGGAACAGAATATATACTTGTGACCGCAGGGGCGTTTTCGGCGGGTACGCCGCATATCGATGACGCGGTAACGATTTATAACCGTCTGGGAGAAGCGGCGCTGGCATTACATGATGAATGACTGGAGAATACTAAAAATCAGAAAATAATAGTGTACAAGGGGCAAGAACAATGGAACCACAGAAACTGGTGGAAGTTATGAATGTGGCGGAACGGCTGAAGGATACAGTACGTCACTGTTATACTTCCGGCGGACGGAGAGAAAGTGTGGCAGAGCATTCCTGGAGGACGGCTCTAATGGCGTACTTCGTCAGCGTTGAATTTCCGGATGCGGATCTGGAAAAGCTTCTGAAAATGTGCCTGATCCATGATCTGGGAGAAGCATTTACGGGAGATATTCCTACTTTTGAAAAAACAGAGGAAGATGAGAAAAAAGAAGAAAAGATTTTGGAAAAATGGCTTATGTCCTTACCGAAACCATTTAACCGGGAGATGACAGAACTTTTCCAGGAGATGTCGGAGAGAAAGTCTCTGGAAGCTAAAATTTTTAAGGCGCTCGATAATCTGGAGGCATTAATACAACATAATGAATCAGACATTCATACATGGATTCCGCTGGAGTATTCTCTGCAGATGACTTACGGAAACGATAAAGCAGAGTTTTCGGATTATATGAAAAATCTGAGAGATGAGGTACGAAAGGACAGTATGCGGAAAATCAGAGAAGAGGGAAGCTTTTTCTTGTAAAAAAAGGGACTTGCGATACTGTCGATATCTCAAGTCCCTTTTCCAATATCCTGTTTTACATGAACCGAACATTAGCTGCCGGTTCTGTTCCTGCAATATATTTTCGGATTAGCCGAAGTATCTCTTCAGAAGGCCTGCGAATGCTTTTCCGTGACGGGCTTCGTCTCTTGCCATTTCATGAACAGTATCATGGATAGCGTCAAGATTTGCTTCTTTTGCACGTTTAGCAAGATCGAATTTACCAGCGGTTGCGCCGTTCTCTGCCGCTACACGCATCTCAAGGTTCTTCTTGGTGCTGTCTGTTACAACTTCGCCAAGCAGTTCAGCAAATTTTGCTGCATGCTCAGCCTCTTCGTAAGCTGCCTTCTCCCAGTATAAGCCGATCTCCGGATATCCTTCTCTGTGAGCAACTCTTGCCATTGCAAGATACATACCAACCTCAGAGCACTCGCCCTCGAAGTTTGCTCTCAGATCTGCCAGGATATCTTCGCTTACACCTTTTGCAACGCCTACAACGTGCTCGGCAGCCCATGTCATCTCAGAATCCTGCTTGGTGAATTTCTCAGCCGGAGCCTTGCAGATCGGACATACTTCCGGAGCTGTATCGCCTTCATGAACATAACCACATACACTACATACCCATTTTGCCATAGTAATAATCTCCTTTTCTAAATTTGTTTTTAGTAATAATAGTAATTGTTACTGTTTTGCTATGCCTTTAATCTATCACAAAGTTTTTTAAATGTCAAGAGGAAATCTTAACATTTTTCTTTTTTAAAACAGTTTTCACAGAGTCCGGAAAATCTTGCGGTGCATTCTGCAATTTTTCCGCTAAAATTTTTTTCGGCTCTGTGGATGATATCCTGAAGATCCCCTGTTTCCAGATCCTGTACGCATCCGCAGCTGGTGCAGATAAAGTGACAGTGGGGGTCGGTCCTGCCGTCGAAACGGTCGGCTCCGCCAAAGCTTTCAAGCTTCTGTATTTCTCCAATATCAGACAGGAGAGAGAGATTGCGGTAAACAGTTCCAAGACTGATATTGGGATATAAGATCTTCATATTTTCATATACTGTATCTGCGGTCGGATGATCCGTGCGGGTCATAAGGAATTCCTTGATGGATTCTCGCTGACGGCTGTATTTCAATGCGGTCATAAACTCACTCCCTTCTTTTCTGGTTTATATTTGCAGCTTCTTTATTGATAACAATAATGGTTACTGATATTATATGGAAGTATATGCCTGTTTGTCAAGACAAATAAAAAAATCCTCCGGAATCAGGACAGATATCTGTTCAGATTCCGAAGGATTGGATGAGGCTTATGGTTTTTATTTCTGGTTTTGTGTTATTTTGCGTAAAAGATCTTTGTCAGGTATGCCGGGTTCCGTCATATTTACAGGGTCCAGGATACGGTCCAGTTCTTCCGCGTTCAAAAGCTGTTCTTTCAGGATAAGGCTGCGCACGGATTCGCCTGTTTTCATTGCCTGTTTGGCAATGTCCGCGGCTTTCTGGTATCCCACATAGGGACAGATGGCGGTGATGACTCCCACGCTGTTTTCCACAAGATAGCGGCAGCGCTCTTCATTGGCGGTGATACCGGTGATGCAGTTGTCCACAAAAGTGCGGACAGCGTAGGCCAGCGTGTCGATGGACTGGAACATGCAGTAGAAGATAATGGGCTCGAAGGCGTTCAGTTCCAGCTGTCCGGCCTCGGCGGCCATGGTGATGGTAACGTCGTTGCCGATAATATTAAAGGCCACCTGGTTGACTACCTCCGGGATCACGGGATTCACCTTGCCGGGCATAATGGAGGATCCGTTCTGCCGTGCGGGAAGATTGATCTCCCCGAAACCGGCTCTGGGACCGGAGGACATAAGGCGGAGATCGTTGGCGATCTTGGAAAGAGTGACGGCACAGGCCTTAATAGCTCCGGAAACGGCCACAAAGGGATCCAGGTTCTGGGTAGAGTCGATCAGGTCGAAGGCCTGGACAAAATCCATATCCGCAACCTGCACCAGGTTGGGAACGATCCTTTCCAGATAGGCCTCGTCGGCGTTGATGCCTGTTCCGATAGCGGTACCGCCCATATTCAGAGTGCGCATCTCATCCATGGCCTTATCCATACGGTTGATATCCCGCATAACGGCTACAGAGTAAGCATGGAATTCCTGGCCGAGACGGATGGGAACCGCGTCCTGCATCTGGGTCCTTCCCATTTTGATCACATGGTCGAATTCCGCCGCCTTGTCGCAGAAGGCTTTATGCAGGCGGAGAAGTTCTTTTTTCAGTCTTTTCAGCAGCCGGAGAGACGTCATTTTTCCGGCGGTGGGGATCACGTCGTTGGTGGACTGGCCGCAGTTTACGTGATCGTTGGGATTGACCAGAGAATAATCGCCTTTTTTGCCGCCCAGGATCTCAATGGCCCGGTTGGCGATGACTTCGTTGGCGTTCATGTTCAGGGAGGTGCCGGCGCCGCCCTGGATAGGATCCACGATAAAATCGTCATGGAATTTTCCCGCGATGATCTCGTCGCAGGCCTGGACAATGGCGGTGGCTCTCTTTTTATCAAGAATTCCGATCTCGCAGTTGGTGATGGCCGCGGCTTTTTTTATGTAAGCCAGGCTGTTGATGATCTCGGGATGCATGTTAAGGCCTGTAATAGGAAAGTTCTCCGCGGCGCGGAGAGACTGCACTCCGTAGTAAACGTCTTCCGGAACATCTTTTACGCCGATGGAATCTTTTTCCCGGCGGTAGTCGGTTGTATGTGTATCCATTGTGTTCTTTCTCCTTCTCCTGAAATCCGGGCGGCCGATGGGCCCGGGAATCTTTTTTGTTGTCTTCAGTATACGTACAGGATATAATATAATCAAATACATATATTAATATAGATAATATAATAATTATGTTATAGAAGAAGGAGAGGAGGATGGAAATGGCGGAAGACGATACCAGGATGTTTCAGGGCAGAGAATATGTTTACGCGGTATACCGGGAAAAAAGTTTCTCCCGCGCCGCTCAGAAACTGTTTATCTCCCAGCCGTCCCTCAGCGCCGCGGTGAAAAGAGCGGAGGACCGGATTGGCTATCCTGTTTTTGACAGGAGCACAAAGCCTCTGAAGCTTACGGAATGCGGTGAAAAATATATTGCCGCCGTGGAAAAAATGCTGGCCGCGGAGCAGGAATTCTATCATTATGTCAATGACCTGGGAGAACTGAAGACCGGCAATCTCACGCTGGGAGGCAGCAGCCTCTTTTCTTCCTGGATCCTGCCTCAGATCATGGGAAGGTTTTCCAGAAAATACCCCATGGTGAAGATCTCCCTTGTGGAGGAAAGCACTTCGCGGCTGGAGGAGCTTCTGCAGAACGGCGGCGTGGATCTCATGATGGATAACTGTGATCTGGACAGCGCCGTATTCGACAGCTGTGTGTATCAGAAGGAACATCTTCTTCTTGCGGTTCCCGGCGCCTTTGCGGTCAACGGGAAACTTCAGGAGTATGCGGTTCCCGCCAGGGAAATCCGAAGGGGGAAACTGTCGGAGTCAGAGATACCGCCAGTTCCCCTGGAATATTTCAGGGACGAGCCCTTCGCGCTCCTGAAACCGGATAACGATACAAGGAAACGGGCCATGAATCTGTGCAGGCTTCACGGCTTTGAGCCGAGAATGATCTTTGAACTCGACCAGCAGCAGACGGCGTATCATGTCACCTGCTCCGGACTGGGCGTTTCTTTTGTCAGCGACACCCTGATCATTTACGGAGGAGCGAACCCCGGCGTAGTCTATTACAGGCTGGACGGCGCGGACAGCTTCCGGGACCTGTTTTTCTACTGGAAAAAGGGCCGGTATTTCAGCCGCGCCATGGGCGAATTCCTGAAGACCGCGGGCTGTGAGAGAGAAAAGTCCGGGCGGCGGCATTAGTATGCAGATCATTTATATTTTAAGAAAGTCTTAATAATTTACCCCGTTTATTTTAAGCATCATCTGATATCCTGATCTCAGGAAAGACAAAACGACAGAACTTTTTGAACATGGAGGTACGGCAGCGTGGCGGAAATACTTGTTTGTGACGACGACAAAGCGATCGTGGAGGCGATTGAGATCTATCTGGCCCAGGAAGGGCATCATATTCTGAAGGCGTACGACGGAGAGGAGGCCCTTAAGATCCTGAAAGCGCAGCATGTGGATCTGCTTGTGATCGACGTGATGATGCCGAAACTCGACGGGATCCGGGCAACACTGAAGATCCGGGAAGAACTTTCTCTTCCCATCATCATCCTTTCCGCAAAGTCCGAGGACGCGGACAAGATCCTGGGATTAAACGTGGGAGCAGACGATTATGTGACCAAGCCCTTTAATCCTCTGGAACTGGTTGCCAGAGTCAGATCCCAGCTCAGAAGATATACGCAGCTGGGAGCCGCCGCGGGGACTGTCCGGGCGAACGTCTACGAGACGGGAGGCCTTTCTGTGGACGACGATAAGAAAGAAGTCCGGGTGGACGGCGACCTGGTGAAACTTACGCCCATCGAGTACCGCATCCTTCTATTCCTCATCAAGAATAAGGGAAGAGTCTTTTCTATCAGTCAGATTTACGAAAATATCTGGAACGAGGAAGCATTCGCCGCAGATAACACGGTGGCGGTCCATATCCGCCATATCCGGGAAAAGATCGAGATCAATCCCAGAGAACCCAGATATCTGAAAGTAGTCTGGGGACTGGGATACAAGGTGGAGAAGCTGTAGAGGGACCGGACAGAAAGGGGTAGATGATGATGAAGAAACGGTGGTACAGAAATAAATGGACAAAAGGGATACTGGCGGCGCTTGGGATCGTGTCTGTGGCGGGAGCGGCAGTGAGCGCGGGAACTGTGATCGGGATCGGTTCCATGGGGATATATCCCTTTGACAGCGAAAGCTATACGGAATCCAGGAGCTTTGCGAATGAGATGTTCAGAAGTTCCAATACCATACTGCACGCGGTCCGGAACGCGGATTTTCCGGGAGACGGCGAGGGAGTGATCGATCTTGAGGAGGTGCTCCTGGGAGATCCCATAAGCCATGAAAATACCTCCGGACTGGCCTACAGCGCCGGCGACCTGGAAGAGTGGGCCGAAAGCGGATGGCTGGACGAAGATACGGAAAACATCCTCATCTGTACAAAGAAAGACGGAGGAGAAGAGTATCTCTATTTCGATGAATTTAACGATAAGATCCGCAGCGGAGAACTGGAGATACAGATCAACGGAACGATCGACGGATACGGGGCGGATCAGGCGGTGGAGTACGCCTCCACAGAGGATTATGAAGCGGCTCGGTCGGCGGCGGAGTTCGACCAGGCGGAAGAGATGCTGGAATGGCTCAGGAACCGGGATTTTGTTTATGATACAGGGATAAGCGACAGCTATTACGGCGCCTGTGTGGTCGACAGGGAAGATGAAATCGTCTATACAGATGTGAAAAATTTTTCCGACTACGCTGTGACAGAGAAATTTCATCCTCAGGGGGCGGACAGCATTCTGGATATTCTGAATGAGGAACCTCAGTGGCAGGGCAGGATCCATGACGCTTATCAGGCTTTGACGGAGGCTTTGAATCAGGCGTCTCTGGCGATACAGGCAAAGGAAACTCTCGAAGAAATCAGCGGAGAGGGACGTACCAATCTGAACTATGTATTTGCGGATAACGGCGTGGATAAGGTATACACAAATGTGAAGAACCTGAAAGACGCGGATTATGACAGTGTGTGGGAACGGATCAATCAGGATTCCGGTTCCTATATGATCCTTACTCCGGAGGAAGGAAATACCAATCTCAATTCCACGGCGAACGGTCTTCAGGACTGGAAGACTCTGGCGGAAGGCTACTGTACGGATAAAGGAGATTATCTGTTCGCCGTATGGGTGGGAGAGAATCTGACAATCCCGGACTTCCTTGCGCAGGCTCAGGAAAATTACGTGAAATATGCCGGATGGCTGCCCGGACTTATGGCAGGCGGTCTTTTGTCGGTCGTTCTTTTTGGTTTCTGCATGGTCTTTCTCACAGCGGGAGCGGGACGCGCCAATGAGGACGAAAAGGTTCATCTGAACTTTTTTGACAGATGGTTTACGGAGATCGCGGCGCTTCTGGTTGTGGGTATCTGGCTTGCAGGAGTGACACTGGTACTGGATATCTTTACCTGGAGCCTGGAAGTAGACGAGATTGGGTATCTTATCGTCTTTCTGATCCTGGGTCTGTGGACGGGGATCTGGTTTTTCACCGGCTGGACCAGTCTGGCAAAGAGGATCAAAGCGGCTTCCATATGGAAAAACAGCTTTGTGAGATGGTTCTTCCTTATTGTCGTGAAAATCTGCAGGAAGATATGGGATCTGGCCACGGAGATCATGGAGATTTTCGCCCATAACACTGCCAGCCGTCTGAAGATGGCGCTGATTTTCGGTGGATTCTGCCTCTTCCAGTTCGTGGTATGCGGGATGATCTTCGTCGGCGGAATGCCCGTCCTGATCCTTATCCTGGGAGCCGCGGACGCGGCGGGGCTGGTATATCTTTTGAGGAAAGCCCGGGGAAGGGAACACATTCTGGAAGGGCTGAAAAAGATCACAGACGGGGACCTTCAGTACAAAATCCCCCTGGACCGGCTTACCGGAGAGCAGCGGACCATCGCGGAGTATATCAACCGCATCGGCGAGGGCCTCGACGCTGCGGTGGAAAACAGTGTGAAAAACGAGAGGATGAAAACAGAGCTGATCACCAATGTGTCCCATGACATTAAGACGCCTCTGACCTCCATTATCAACTATATCGATCTTTTGAAAAGAGAGCATCCCACAGATCCCAAAATCTGCGGATATCTGGACATCCTGGAAGAGAAGGCTCAGAGGCTCAAGAATCTTACCGAAGATGTGGTGGAGGCGTCCAAAGCCAGCACAGGAAATATTTCCCTGGAAATGGCGGATCTGAACTTTGTGGAGCTGGTGCATCAGGTGATTGGAGAATTTGAAGAAAAATTCCGGGAAAAGAATCTTACCCTGATGGTTCATTTCGAGGACGAAGAAGCCATTATCTGCGCGGACGGCAGGAGACTGTGGAGAGTTCTGGAAAATGTTTTCGGGAACGTGGCGAAATACGCCATGGAGAATACCAGAGTATATGCGGAAATGAAAGTAGAAAAGCCGGCGGTGACATTTTCACTGAAAAATATCTCCGCCCAGCCTCTGAACATCTCCGCGGACGAGCTTACCGAGCGGTTCATCCGGGGAGATGTTTCCAGAAATACAGAGGGAAGCGGTCTGGGGCTTTCCATAGCGAAGAGCCTTACCGAGCTTCAGGGCGGAGAGTTCAGGCTTTATCTGGACGGAGATCTGTTTAAAGTAACGATCGTGTTCCAGGTAAAAGATAAATAATATCTTTACTTATGCGGACACGAAGTTTCCGGTGTAAAGCTGATAATATTTTCCCTTGGCTGCAATCAGCTCGTCATGGGTGCCGCGCTCAATGATACGGCCCTGTTCCATGACCATGATGCAGTTGGAGTTTTTGACGGTGGACAGACGGTGGGCGATGACGAAGGTGGTCCTTCCTTTCATCAGGGCGTCCATACCTGCCTGCACCAGTTTTTCGGTACGGGTATCAATGGAGGAGGTAGCCTCATCCAGGATCAGGGCCGGCGGATCGGCCACTGCCGCGCGGGCGATGGCGAGAAGCTGTCTCTGGCCCTGGCTTAAATTGGCCCCGTCCCCGGTAAGCATGGTATCATATCCCTCCGGGAGACGGCGGATGAACCCGTCCGCGTTTGCAAGTTTTGCTGCTTTGATGCATTCCTCGTCGGTGGCGTCCAGCTTACCGTAGTGGATATTATCCATAACTGTTCCGGTAAACAGATGGGTGTCCTGGAGAACCATTCCCAGAGACCGCCTCAGATCCGGTTTTTTGATCTTGTTGATATTGATTCCGTCGTAGCGGATCTTGCCGTCGGCGATGTCGTAGAAGCGGTTGATCAGGTTGGTGATAGTGGTTTTGCCCGCTCCGGTGGCTCCCACGAAAGCGATCTTCTGGCCGGGTTTCGCATAAAGGCTGATGTTGTGGAGCACGATCTTGTTTTCGTCATAGCCGAAATCCACATCGTCAAATACAACGCCGCCTTCCTGTCTGGTATAGGTGACGGTTCCCTCGGCCTTATGAGGATGTTTCCAGGCCCACAGATTCGTTCTCACCGGAGATTCGGTAAGGTTTCCGTTTTCGTCCTCTACTGCGTTGACAAGTTCCACATAGCCGTCGTCCGCTTCCGGCGTCTGATCCATGAGGTCGAATACCCTCTGGGCTCCGGCGGCGGCGTTGACGACGAAATTGATCTGCTGGCTGACCTGTGTAATGGGGTTTGTAAAACTTTTGTTCAGACCAACGAAGGTGACTACCGTACCGATGGTCACGCCCGCCAGACCATTGATGCCCAGAACCGCGCCTACAATAGCCACCAGCGCGTAGCTGATCCAGCCGATGTTGGCGTTGATGGGCATCAGCAGGTTGGCGTATCGGTTCGCCTTGTTGGTGCTGTCTCTCAGTCTTTCGTTCACTTCATGAAAATCTCTTTTCGCAGCTTCTTCGTGGCAGAATACTTTTACAACCTTCTGCCCGTCCAGCATTTCCTCAATAAATCCGTCTACAGCGCCGAGATCGATCTGCTGGCGGATAAAATATTTTCCTGAAAGTTTCGAGAAATTCGACGTTACCAGAAGCATCACCACGGCGGTAAGGATGGAGATAACGGTCAGCGCCGGATTCAGGATGATCATGGTGACGAGAGTAGCCGCCATGGTGATCACAGAGTTGATGATCTGGGGGATACTCTGGCTTAAAAGCTGGCGGAGGGTATCCACGTCATTGGTGTACACGGACATGATATCCCCGTGCGCGTGAGTGTCAAAATATTTGATTGGCAGGGATTCCATTCTGCTGAACAGATCGTCCCTGAGTCTGCGCATGGTGCCCTGGCTTACGTTGACCATGATTCTGTTGTAGGAAAAGGCGGTGATCACGCCCAGCGCCATGATGCACACAAGTTGTACGAGGTCGGACGCCAGTCCGCTGAAGTCACGGGATCCGTTCTGAAGCATGGGGGTGATGTAATCGTCCACCAGCTTTTGGGGGAAGGTGGCTCCCACAACGGTCGCAATGGCGGTGACCAGAATACAGGCAAGTACAATAAGAAACGGTATTTTATAATAATGAAGCATGTACCGGATTACCCTGTTGATCAGCCTGGTGGCTGTATTCATGCGGCCTTCCGGTTTTTTTGCGTTTGCTTTTTCGTTCATGGATCAGTTCTCCTCCTTTCCGTTCTCAGGCCGGCTGGTCGAAGTCGCCGCTGCCTTCAAGCTGTGAATTGTAGATATCCTGATAAATCGCGTTGGTCTTCAGAAGATTCTCATGTGTGTCGAAAGCGTCGATGCGGCCGTCGTCCAGCACCAGGATTCTGTCCGCGGATTCCACACTGGAAACACGCTGGGCGATGATGATCTTGGTGGTTCCGGGGATTTTCTTTGCGAATGCCGCCCGGATGCTGGCGTCCGTAGAGGTATCCACGGCGCTGGTGGAGTCGTCCAGGATCAGGACCTTCGGTTTTTTGAGGAGGGCCCTCGCTATACAGAGACGCTGCTTCTGTCCTCCGGATACATTGGAGCCGCCCCGTTCGATCCTGGTCCGGTAACCGTCGGGCATCCTGTCGATAAATTCATCGGCGCAGGCCGCCTTACATGCTTCCACGCATTCCTCGTCGGTGGCGTCGGGATTGCCCCAGCGGAGATTTTCCAGGATAGTGCCGGAGAAGAGGGTGTTTTTCTGAAGAACTACGGAAACCTGATTACGAAGAACCTCTGTGTCGTATTTTCGGACGTCCGTACCGCCCACACAGACGGAGCCGGAATCCACGTCATAGAGGCGGCAGATCAGATTGACCAGGCTGCTTTTTCCGGAGCCGGTTCCTCCGATCACGCCGATGGTCTCGCCGCTTTTAATATGAAGATCGATATCCGTAAGAGCGTTCTTTCCGCTTCCCTTCTTATAGGAAAAGTTTACATGATTGAAATCAATGCTTCCGTCCGCAACGTCTGCCACCGGATTTTCAGGGTCTGTCAGATCCGCTTTTTCGTTCAGCACCTCGCTGATACGGCGGATACTTGCCATGGACATACTGATCATGACCACGACCATGGACAGCATCATCAGGCTCATGAGAAGAGACATGATATAGCTGAAAAGACTGGTGAGATCGCCTGTGGTCAGAGAACCGCCTACGATGAACTGGGCTCCAAGCCAGGATACGGAGATGATGCAGAAGTAAACTGCGACCATCATGGCCGGGTTATTGAACGCCAGAAGGCCTTCTGCTTTTACCGAAAGATCGTAAAGCATTTTCGACGCTTTGGAGAATTTTTTGTTTTCATAATCTTCACGCACGAACGCCTTGACCACGCGGATGGCGGTGACGTTTTCCTGCACGCTGGCGTTCAGGTCGTCGTACCGCTGGAATACCCGGCGGAAAATCTTAAGAGTAACCACCATAATGGATCCGATGACCGCTACCAGGAAGACTACGGCGATCAGGAACATAAGACTTAACCGCGGGCTGATGATCAGGCACATGGCGTAGCTGAAAACCAGGTTCAGCGGAGCGCGGACCGCCACACGGATGATCATCATATAGGCGTTCTGCACGTTGGTGATATCCGTAGTCATACGGGTGACAAGACCCGGTACGCTGAATTTATCAATATTGGAAAAAGAGAATGTCTGGATGTTGGCGTAGATCGCCTCCCGGAGATTCGCCGACAGCCCGGACGCCGCGCTTGCCGCGTTCTTTCCGGCAAGGGCGCCGAAAATAAGGCTCAGAAAAGCCATGGCGACCATAAGCGCGCCGTAGCGGTAAACGACGGACAGATTCCTTACTTCCAGTCCTCTGTCGATAATGATGGCAGTGACGAATGGCATCAGTATTTCCATGATCACTTCCAGAGCGGTAAGACCGATACAGAGAAAGGTGTCCCGCTTATACTTTCCCAGCTGCTGCAATACTTTTTTCACTGTAGATTACCTCCTGTCTGTTTCTTTTTTTTGTTCCATTTCCGCAAACTGACGGATCAGTTTCTCTTCCAGATTCTTAAGCTGGATTTGTTCCTGCCGGTCCAGCACGCTTAAGATTTCTGTTTCCATTTGTTTCGTTTCCTGCAGAAAATGTTCCCTTTCATTGAGGAGCTTTTCCGAGGGGAGAATTTTTTTCTTCCGGATATCCTCCGGATCTTCCAGAAAACAAAGATAGTTTTTTCCCTTCAGTTTTTTGATCAGCGCGGACAGAGTTGCTTTGGACACGCCGATCTCATGGTACAGCTCCGTGAGATATGTACCGTCGGGATGGTGCCTTAATATGTAGACAAGAAAATAAACCTGGACGCCGGTCAGATCTCTGTTTTTCAGACTCAGTTCCATCCGGGCCGACAGGTTCAGACCGATTTTTTTTATCATAAAAAGCAGTTCTTCTGTTTCGGAACTTTCTGTCATTGCCGTATGCACCTCCTTTTCAGAAAATAGAAATGTTCATGAGCGAACAGTTTGTATCCTTATTTTCTTTCCACAGGAGATTTTAGCGCGATTTGCGGGGAATGTGAAATTGATTTTTTTTATTTTCCATAAAAATATTTTATAGATAACAGGACAGAACTCCGGGTTTACAAAAGGCCGCAAATATGCTAGTATTTTCTTTAAGGCAGGCGTTGCCTGCGAAATAAGCGAAAACTCACGGAACAAGAGAGTACATGTGCGCGGCGGTATTACAGAGAATTCCCCGAAGGAGAGATCCGGGGCTGAGAGGGAAGTACGGCGGCAGATGGAAGATGGCTTGGGAGAGGCGCTGCTGAAGGAGAGTAGGCAGCGACAGGACCGCCTGTTACAGCGGAAGGGTATCAGCAGGGAAAATACGGACGCCATAGCGTCCGGCGGAAAACTCGTACCCGTTAAGGCTTCCGGCCGCGAGGCGGAAGTGAAAAGAAGTGGTAACACGGGCAGGACTCGTCTTCTCATTGGAATTTGAGAGGACGTTTTTTTATTTCTATAAAATGCAGGAGGAAATCAATATGGAAAAGCAGAAGTATTATATTACTACGGCCATTGCCTATACGTCCGGCAAGCCGCATATCGGAAATACTTACGAGGTTGTCCTGGCGGACGCGATCGCCCGTTACAAGAGACTGGAGGGATATGATGTATTTTTCCAGACAGGAACGGACGAGCACGGTCAGAAGATCGAACTGAAGGCGGAGGAAGCGGGAGTAACGCCCAAGGAATTCGTGGATAAGGTGTCCGGCGAGATCAAAAATATCTGGGATCTTATGAATACTTCCTATGATAAGTTCATCCGTACCACAGATGAGGACCATGAGAAACAGGTGAAGAAGATCTTCAAGAAAATGTACGCCAAGGGGGATATCTACAAGGGGCATTACGAGGGAATGTACTGTACTCCCTGCGAGTCCTTCTTTACAGAATCCCAGCTTGTGGACGGTAAGTGTCCGGACTGCGGACGCCCCTGCGTTCCCGCAAAAGAAGAGGCGTATTTCTTTAAGATGAGCAAATATGCGGACCGCCTGATCCAGTATATCAAGGATCATCCGGAATTCATCCAGCCGGAATCCCGCAAGAACGAGATGATGAACAATTTCCTGCTTCCGGGACTTCAGGATCTCTGCGTGTCCAGAACTTCCTTTAAATGGGGAATTCCCGTGGATTTTGACCCGAAACATGTGGTTTATGTATGGCTGGATGCGCTCACCAACTATATCACCGGAATCGGTTACGACTGTGACGGAGACAGCACGGAGCAGTTTAAGAAACTCTGGCCGGCGGATCTTCATCTGATCGGGAAGGACATCATCCGTTTCCATACCATCTACTGGCCTATTTTCCTGATGTCTCTGGACCTTCCCCTGCCGAAGCAGGTGTTCGGACATCCCTGGCTGCTCCAGGGAGACGGCAAGATGAGCAAGTCCAAAGGAAATGTTCTCTATGCGGACGAGCTGGTGGATTTCTTCGGCGTGGACGCGGTGAGATACTTTGTCCTTCATGAAATGCCTTTTGAAAACGACGGTGTGATCACCTGGGAGCTTATGGTGGAAAGACTGAATTCCGAGCTTGCCAATACCCTGGGCAATCTTGTGAACCGTACCATTTCCATGTCAAATAAATATTTCGGCGGAGTAGTGGAGAACCGTAAAGCGGCGGAACCGGTGGACGACGACCTGAAAGCTTTCGCTCTGGAAGTTCCGGGCCGGGTTACCGCGAAAATGGACAAACTGCGCGTGGCGGACGCCATTACAGAGGTATTCTCCCTGTTTAAGCGTCTGAATAAATATATCGACGAGACGATGCCCTGGGCTCTCGCAAAAGACGAGACGAAACAGGACCGTCTGGCGACAGTGCTCTATAATCTGGTGGAAGGCATCTCCATGGGAGCTTCTCTTCTGGAGGCGTTTATGCCGGAGACGACAGAACGTATCCTGAAGCAGCTTAACGCGGAAAAACGCGGTTTTGACACCCTGAATGTATTCGGTCTTTATCCTTCCGGAAACAAAGTCACAGACAAGCCGGAGATTCTCTTTGCCCGTCTTGACGTGAAAGAGGTAATGGAAAAAGTAGAAAAGCTTCATCCCCATGTGGAGGAACCTGCCGCGGAGGAAAAGGCGGGGATCGATCTGGAGCCCAAGCCGGAGATCACTTTTGAAGATTTTGAAAAAATGCAGTTCCAGGTGGGAGAGATCATATCCTGCGAGGCGGTGAAGAAATCCAAGAAGCTTCTCTGTTCCCAGGTGAAGATCGGAAGCCAGGTGCGCCAGATCGTATCCGGGATCAAGGCTCACTATACTCCCGAGGAGATGGTGGGAAAGAAAGTAATGGTGCTGACTAACCTGAAACCTGCGAAGCTGGCCGGAGTGCTCAGCGAGGGCATGATCCTCTGCGCGGAGGATGAGGAGGGCAATCTTTCCCTTGTAACGCCGGAAAAGGAAATGCCTGCCGGAGCGGAGATCTGCTGAGAAAAATTGCACAGGAGAAATCATATGGGAGAGGGATTTACACATTTTGATGAAAAGGGGAACGCGGTGATGGTGGATGTGTCCGCGAAGATGCCCACTTTCCGGACGGCGACGGCCACGGGATACATTTCCGTGGGGCCGGAGATCATGGGAGCGGTCGTTTCCGGAAACGTAAAAAAAGGCGACGTCCTTGGCGTCGCCAGAATAGCCGGGATCATGGGCGTGAAACAGACTTCCGCCCTGATTCCCCTGTGCCATCCCCTTCCCATTCAGAAATGTTCCGTCGATTTTGAAACGGATAGGGAAAAATGCCGGATCCATGTATACTGTACGGTTAAGACAGAGGGGAAAACCGGCGTGGAGATGGAGGCGCTGACTGGTGTACAGACAGCGCTTCTTGCCATTTATGATATGTGCAAGGCCATCGACAAACATATGGTAATGTCGGATATTCATCTTGTAGAGAAAACAGGAGGAAAAAGCGGGGATTTCCGCTTTGAGGAAATATGATAGACCGGTGCGGGAGAAAAATTGATTATCTCAGGATTTCCGTGACAGACAAATGCAGTCTCCGCTGCATCTATTGTATGCCGGAAAAAGGCCTGAAGCTGGTGGACCGTTCTCTGCTTCTCAGGGAAGAAGAGATACTCCGTGTGGCGGGGATCATGGCGGAGATGGGGATCTGCAAGATCAAGCTGACGGGCGGCGAGCCGCTTCTGCGTCACCGTCTCCCGGAGCTTGCGGGAGAGATAAAAAAGATTCCGGGTATCCGCAAGGTGACGGTGACTACCAACGGAATCCTTCTGAAAGAGCAGATGGCAAGACTGGCCGCCGCGGGAGTGGACGGGATCAACGTCAGTCTGGACACTCTTGACCGGGAGTGTTTCCGGAGGATCACAAGGCGGGATCTTCTGGAAAAAGCAGTGGAAGGTATACGGAGCGCGCTGCGGTATCCGGAGATTTCCCTGAAAATAAACTGTGTTCCCCTTGGAGAACAGGATCAGGATGTATGCGCGGTGGCGGAAATCGCCCGGAAATCCCCGGTGCATGTACGCTTTATCGAGATGATGCCCATCGGCTGCGGAGAGGAATTTCCTGGAATGACGGAAGAGGAACTCCGGAACCTTCTGGAATCCCGTTTCGGAAAGCTTACGCCCTATGAGGGAGAAGCTCTGGGGAACGGGCCCTGCAGATATTACGAGGCGGAAGGTTTCTCCGGAAAGCTGGGATTCATCAGCGCGGTGAGCCATAAGTTCTGCGGGGAGTGCAACCGTATCCGTCTTACCTCCCAGGGTTATCTGAAAACATGCCTGCAGTACACCGCTGGAAGGGATCTGAGAGAAGTCATCCGCAGCGGAGCCACAGATGAAGAACTGAAAGATGTAATCCGGGAGGCTCTTGACGAAAAGCCTGACGGACACCATTTTCTGGAAAAAGCGAAAAACGACGATACAGAGAAACTCTGTATGTCCCAGATAGGAGGATGATTATGAAACGCGCGGCAATTATTACGGTAAGCGATTCCGGATACCGGGGAGAGCGGGAGGATAAAAGCGGTCCGGTGATCCGCGAAATCCTGGAAAAAGAAGGATATGAGATCACCTTTACGGAGCTTCTGCCGGACGACAGAGCCATGATCGCGGGAAAACTGCAGGAGATCGCTGATTCCGGCAGCACAGATCTCATCCTGACTACGGGAGGAACCGGATTTTCCCAGAGGGATGTAACTCCGGAGGCTACAGAGGAAGTGATCGAGAGGCGCGTTCCGGGGATTCCGGAGGCCATGAGAGCCTACAGCATGACGATCACAAAGAGAGCGATGTTAAGCCGTGCAACAGCCGGGATCCGAGGAACAACCCTGATCATCAATCTTCCCGGCAGTCCGAAGGCAGTGCGGGAAAGTCTGGAATACATAATCGGAGCGTTGGATCACGGCCTGGAGATCTTAAGCGGCGAAGCCACGGACTGCGCGGCAAAATAAGAACAGGCCAAAAACAAAATGGAGAGGATAAATGGGTACAGTAATCGCAGTCTGCGTAAGTGAGAAAAAAGGCACGCAGAAACATAAAGTAAAAGAAGCGGAGTTTATAGAGGACTGGGGAATTAAAGGAGACGCCCATGCGGGCAAATGGCACAGACAGGTGAGCCTTCTGTCCTATGATAAGATCGAGGAATTCCGCAGACGGGGCGCTGAAGTAGAGGACGGCGCTTTTGGAGAAAATCTTGTGGTAGACGGCTTTGATTTCGCTTCTCTTCCAGTGGGGACGAAATTCTGCTGCGGCGACGTGATCCTGGAAATGACCCAGATCGGAAAGGAATGCCACCATGGCTGCGCCATATTCCAGAAGATGGGGGAATGCATCATGCCGAGGCAGGGAGTCTTTACGAAGGTGCTTCACGGAGGAATGATCCATGAGGGGGATGAATTTGAAATCTGCAGAGAATAGCGGGAAACACAGGATGGTAAGAAGGAGTATATTAAAATGGACAAGGCCATGATATTTGATACCCACGCCCATTATGACGACGCAGCCTTTGATCCGGACCGGGACGAACTCTTAAATTCCATGGAAGCCGGCGGAGTGAGAACGATCGTTAATGTGGGCGCTTCCATAGAGAATCTGGAGAAACTTGTGGAGATTGTGGAAAAGTATCCGTTTATTTACGGCGCCGTGGGGATTCATCCGGATGATGCGGATAAGATGACGGAAGAGACCCTGGAAGAGATCTGCAGGATTTCCCGGATGGATAAAATGAAAGCCATAGGAGAGATCGGACTGGATTATTACTGGCACAAAGAAGAGGCGGAGCATGAGATCCAGAAAAAAATGTTCCGGGCGCAGATGGATATTGCCAGAGAGGAAAAACTTCCTTTTATGATCCACAGCCGGGAAGCGGCGAAGGATACCCTGGACATTGTGCGGGAATATATGCGAAGCGGAATGTACGGAGGCATCATCCACTGCTTTTCCTATGGGAAAGAGATAGCCAGGGAATATCTGGATATGGGGCTTTATCTGGGGATCGGAGGCGTCGTAACATTTAAAAACGCCAGAAAGCTGAAGGAAGTGGTGGAGTATGCGCCTCTTTCCCGGATCGTGCTGGAAACGGACTGCCCTTATCTGAGCCCTGAGCCCAACCGGGGAAAAAGAAACAGTTCCCTGAACCTGCCCTATGTGGCGCAGGCCATTGCCGGGATCAAAGGAACCACCCCGGAAGAGGTAATTGAAGTTACAGAACAAAACGCCAGAGAACTGCTGAAGATCTGATTATGGATTTTCAGCAGTTTTTCATACTGATAATATGGCATATATGCCATATTGCATAAAGAAGAGGAAACTATATGGAATGACAGGTTTTATTATTGAATTTTATGAAGATACTAATGAAAATAAACCAGTAGAAGAATTCTTACAAATGGATTTGTAAAGAAAACACAGAAAACACCAAGGAAAGAAATTCAACTGGCCAAAAAACGAAAAGCTGATTATATAGAGAGGAGCCAAAACTCATGAAAACATTAAATGAATTTTTTGATCAGCAGATGAAGATTCCTGAATTTAAAAAGGAATATGAAAAATACAACCGGAAATGGATATAATCAGAGCAATTGTTGATGCCAGAGTATCTCAGAATCTTACGCAGAAAGAGCTGGCTGAGAGAACCGGGATTAATCAAGCTGATATCAGCAAACTGGAAAATGGAACCAGAAATCCCTCATTAAAGCTTCTGCAGAGACTTGCAGATGGGATGGGAATGATTTTGAAAATTGAATTTATACCAAAATCAAAAGCATAATAATCCAAAAAGCAGCAGCCCTGGCGTTAAAGCGCCGGGGCTGCTGTATTATCAGTAGTATTCGGATTCGTCATAACTCTCAGATCCGTCTTCGTCCGAAGATTCGTCTCCGGAAGAGTCTTCTGCCTGTTCCTGGTGGTACTGGTCCGCCGTAATGGACCAGACGTCCTCCACGATATTTCCGTTGGGATCGTACATGTTCAGCTCATAGTCAAAAGTGACGTCAAGGAGATCTGTATTCGTGGAGGGTTCCACGTTCAGGGACATGATCTCGTCAAACTTTTCCTGCAGACCGGAAAGGGTGAATTCATCCCCGATGATCTCCCGCACGCTGTGCTGAGAGGCCAGTTCCTCTGTATAGTCTTCCAGCATATAAGGCCCGTATTCGCCTGTCTCGTTATTGTAATGCATAACAAGAGGCTTTACTTCCGCGTCCAGAATCTCGATCGTGGACTCGCCTTTTAAAGTGGATTTCTGGATCGTGAATCCGGCCATGCCGCCCAGAAGCCCGGTGAGGGATTCCTGAGTAGAAACAAAGTTGCCGAGGGAATAGAAGATCAGCATGCTGTGTCCCTCGTCATCCGACATCCTGCCGTAAGGCTGCAGGGTATGCGGATGGCCTCCGATCACTACGTCCACGCCCTGCTGCATCAGGAAAACCGCCCATTCCTTTTCATATTCCGTAGGCATGGGCTCGCCCTCTTTGCCCCAGTGCGCCACGAAGATCACGCAGTCGCTGATCTCTCTGGCCTGAGCGATCATGGAGGAAACCTTCTCTTTGTCGAAAATATCGATCATATATTCTCGGCCTTCCCCGCCGCCGGAATTATTGGTTCCGTATGTATAGTCCAGAAAAGCAATGGTAATACCGTTGACTTCCAGAGTCCTGACGGTATTGGCGTCTTCCTGGGTGGAGTGAATACCCAGCACGGGGATCTCCGGATAATTCGTCTCCCAGAAATTGAGAGTCTGTTCCAGATAGTCATAACCGTAATCGTCGATATGATTTGTAGCGGACTCGATCACATCAAATCCCGCCTTGATCAGAGCGTCGCCTGCTTCCGTTGGAGTAGCGAAAGTGGGATAACCGCTGACGGTATCATGATCTGTGGTGAAGACCGTCTCCTGGTCCACCATGGCGATATCCGCGCTCTGGATCTCGTCCAGAACATTGGTGTAGAGGTGATCGTAATTCCATTCGCCGGAGTCGTTCTGTCCGCTCCAGATAATATTGTCATGGTAGAGATTGTCTCCTACGGCAATGACAGACGCTGTGGTTACTTCCGGCGTGTTGGCGGCCAGTTCCGCGGCGGCCTTCTCTTCCTCCGCCTGCCGGGCCGCTTCGTCCTGGGGCTTCTGGATCAGTACATAGTCAAGCTGGTGAAAGAACAGCACCAGTACGACGAGAACTGCCACAGAACAGATCAGAGCGATCCGGGAATTGTTTCTTTCTCTGTAATTCAAAGGTATATTCTGATTTTTTTTCATAACGCTTCCTTTATGTTTTCCGAGATCCCGATGAAAAAGGATCCCGTAATTTATCTGCTTCCGTTCTATTATAGCAAATTGCCTGGTTTATTGAAAGAATTTGTTAAAAAAAATACTTTGTATTTCAAAGTATTTTGGGGTATAATAGAAATAGATAAAAAAGGAAGGAGAGGCGTTTATGACAAATTCATACGAAACAGTGAACGACGTGCTTGTAAAGCTGTTCAAGGAAATCATGGGAATCGAAGAAAAAGCGCTGATCACCTCTGAGTATAAAGATATTTCTGTAAACGACATGCATGTAATAGAAGCGATCGGCATACACGAGAAAAAAAATATGTCAGCGGTGGCGAAGGCGCTTTCGGTGACAGTGGGTACAGTAACCATTGCCATCAATAACCTTGTAAAAAAAGGATACGTCAAACGTGTCCGCAGTGAGAAAGACAGGAGGATCGTCCTGGTGTCCCTTTCCGCGAAAGGCGAGCGGGCGTATAACCATCACCGGATGTTCCACGACAGAATGGTGCTTGCTGTTCTGGACGGACTGAATAAGGAAGAAACAGAAGTGCTGATGAAGGTGCTGGGCAATCTTCAGAATTTCTTCCGCAATTATGAACATACAGATCAGGCAGAAGCACAGTAGGCTTTTGGCCCCGGCGGCCCGGGAAAGTATCACCTTTCCCGGAACTGCCGGGGATTTTTTGTTCTTCTCAGGTTTTATCCCAAAACATACTTCTTAAGAACCGGGAACTGTACCGGTCCGGCCTCCAGTACTCTTTTGTGAAAGTCCTTCAGATTGAAATTGTCTCCCTTTTCTTCCCGGACCGCTTCTTTCAGATCAAGAAAATTCAGATATCCTCCATAATACTTCAGATAGTTGCCCGGCGTTTCCACGATATACTGGTAGACCTCCTCTGTAACGTCGGGATCGGTAATGCCGAAAGCGCTGAGAAAACGCGCGGCGGCGGAGGAGTTCCAGCCCTGATAGTGGATCCCGATATCCAGAAGAGAATATATGCACAGGTTTATACTGCGGTTCAGCCAGGAAAGAGCGGTGAGATCGGCTGCGGCTTCGTCATCCAGATAAGCAGCGGCGTATTGAAAGGCGTAGGATTCGATGTAGGTGGCCCATCCTTCCACATAGCCGCTGCAGCTGATGAGATAGCGGATATCGGAAGGCCGGCAGGAGGCGAAATACACAGTCTGGTACAAATGCCCCGGGAATCCCTCGTGGGCGAGGGTGGTAAAAAGATCCAGATTGGTATTCCGGCCGGAACGGTTGATGTAGATCACATTGGGACTTCCGGTGTCCAGCGGCGGCGTGAGATAAAAAGCCGGGCTCAGGTAATCCTCCATAGATTCATGGACATAGCGGACCTGGAAATCTGTTTCTTCCAGAGCCGGAAAATCACCGGTGATCTTCTGCTGCAGAACGGAGAGCGCCTTTTCCGGAGAAAAATCCGGAAGATCCACGCCTGCAGTGAGCTTACGCAGGAGAGAAGGCTGTTCTTTCAGCATCAGGCGGACTGTATTCATATCTTCTCCCAGCTGCGCGAGAAGGCGCTGCTGGAGCTGTTCTACAGGAATATAGGAACCTGTCTGGCTTTTCAGAAGATACTCGTAATATTCCTTCCCGCCGGGGAAATGGGAAAGGCCGCGGCTGGAGACTCCTGACCCTTTCAGAGCCCGCAGGCCGGTCATCAGTTTTTCGTAGGCGGGGATCACTTTGTTCAGGATGATCTCTTTGTGCCTCTTGTTCAGTTCCTCCTGTTCTTCCTGCGGGAACTTTCCGTATTCTTCAAGGCGCTCCGCAAAAAGATCGATCATGCAGCAGGATTCCGGATCGCTGATAAAAGAAGCGCATTGCTCCAGGATCCGATCCGCCGTCGTATCGCTCATGAACAGCCCCGCCTCCGCTTTTTCCTGTTCAAATCCAAGAATACTGTCGAAATACGGTCCTATGGAGATCAGCAGGTTCAGATAATCGGAAATATCCTGATCTTCGTAAAAGGCGTATTCCGCCAGAAGGACCGGAAGCTGGGCCTGGATGCCGAGACTGGGCGAAAGCATTTCCTCCAGAAGTTCATTTCCCTCCAGAGAAGTCTGCGTATGGAAATACAGGAGCAGCATATCCAGAGTGAGGCGGTTTTCTTCGGAAAGTTCCGAAAAGGCAAAAGACCGGAGTTTTTCTATGTAAGTTTCATAAAGCCGGAAGGTTTCGCTCATATCCGAACTGACCGTACCCAGGGAAGGCGTGGGGCGTTCAATCCCCTTTTCTTCAGGGTGCGCCAGAGAGTAGTGGAGATTCAGCATGTTTCCGGCCGCCTCCTGTTCAAAAACTTCCCTGGAAAAAGCTTCGAACCGTCCGTTTTCGGACCAGACATGATTTGTGAGATACCCCAGAGCGACGCCGGCCGTAAAGGTTATGCACAGAAAGAGCGAGATCAGGGCAGGCGTCCGGAATCTGCGCGGTGATGAAAAAGACATACAGTTCTCCTCATCATAACTGTTTCTATTATCATATTGGAAAAAGCACGGGGGTATGATAAACTTGATTCAGATAAAGCAACGGGTTTGATGTTCCGGAAACTTAAGGTCCTGCTTCCGGCATCAGGAAAGGAAGAAACATTATGTCAGAGATTTATGATCTAACTATAATAGGGGCCGGCCCCGCCGGGATCAGCGCCGCGATCTACGCCTCCAGGGCCAGACTTCATACCCTGTGGCTGGAAAAGAAATTCGCGCAGGGCGGACAGATCGTCAATACTTATGAAGTGGATAATTATCCCGGTATGCCTGAGATCAGCGGAATGGAGCTGGGGGAAGCAATGGCAGCCCATGCGGACAAGCTAGGAATGTGTCCGGTGAAGGAGAATGTGCTGTCAGTTGAGGATAAAGGAAAGATTAAGATCGTCCGCACAAAGAAAAACGCATATCAGTCCAGGACAGTGATCTTCGCTCTGGGAGCGGAGCACAGAACCCTGGGTATCCCGGGAGAGGAAGAACTTTCAGGCATGGGCGTTTCCTACTGCGCCACCTGCGACGGAGCCTTTTACAAAGACGCGGCGGCAGCCGTAGTGGGCGGCGGCAACACTGCCGTTGAGGACGCTCTTTTTCTTTCCCGGATCTGCCGCAAAGTATATCTCATACACCGCCGGGAGGAGCTGCGGGCCGACAGGATCCTTCAGGAAAGACTGAATGCCTGCGGGAATGTGGATATCCTCTGGAACACGGTTCCTGTGGCTGTGGAGGGCCAGGACGAGGTTACGGGACTGAAGATCCGGAACGTAAAAACAGAGGAGGAGCAGCTTCTGCCTGTGGACGGCGTTTTTATCGCCGTGGGGGTAGTTCCCAATACAGAGAAACTGAAAGAACTTATGGATGCGGATGGGAACGGATATATCATTGCCGGGGAGGACTGTGTGACAACTGCTCCCGGTCTTTTCGCCGCAGGAGATCTCCGTACCAAGCCTCTGCGCCAGGTGATCACAGCCGTCGCGGACGGCGCCAATGCCGTAATTTCGGTGCAGAGATATCTTCTGCAGAACTCATGATTTTTATAAACAGTTTGAAATCCGGCATATTTTTCTGATTTTGTCAACAGTGTTCCCGGTCGGCGGACGTATTACTGTAAACTTATACAAATTAACATAATATTATAGAGATATCCTGCGAACATTGCCTAAAAGCGGATGTTTCATATTCTGAATTTTCCTGCAGTTTTATTTTTTCTGATTTGACAAATGATTTTTGCTGTGCTAATATACGCAGCTATATGCGGAGGGGAGACCGCATACAGGAATCATTTTTGATGAAAAAGAAAGAAAAAAGGTTAAAAAAGTGAGGGAAGTTGAATATGAAAAGAAGAGCAGCAGCAGTGATTTTGGGAATGCTCGTGTGTGTTTCAGCCGTAGGGGTATGGGCTGAGGATTTCGGCGGCAGTCCGCAGACCGGCGGACAGGAAGTATCTGCGGCAGTGAAGGAAAATACTGTCAGAGAAGACGGAGGGATCTCCGAGATCGCAGACCGTATTGTCGACCATGTGGAAACAGAAGCCAGGGAGCGGCTGGAACTCAAGGAAGAAACGAAAAAAGCGGAAGATGCAAGAACAGTACAGCGCCGCGCGGAGGAAGTCCGCCGGAAGGCGGCAGAGATCCGCAGAGGGGCGAAAGAGGAAGCCGCCAGGCAGGAAGAGGCGAAACGTGTGGCTCACAGGCAGGAGATCGTGAACTTCGCCCTTCAGTTCGAAGGGAATCCCTATGTATATGGGGGAACCAGTCTTACGAACGGTACAGATTGTTCCGGATTTGTAATGTCGGTTTTCAAAGAATTCGGCTATGATCTTCCCAGGACTTCCGGCGCCCAGTATCAGGCATCTGTAAAAAAAGATATCAAAGATATTGAAAAAGGGGACCTGGTGTTTTACGGTTACGGCGGGAGCAGACACGTGGCGTTGTATATTGGTCACGGAAAAATTATCCATGCAAGTACCTCGGCCACGGGAATTAAAATATCTGATTACAATTATGAGACACCTTTCGGGATCGGAACGTATCTCAAATAATCGGATTTTGGACACATTGCACAAAGCCTGTCGAAAAATGTGGATTGCACAAATTTCAGTACAAAAGTTTTCCACATTTTGAAAAGGTGGAAAACCTTGTAAAATCGAGTTATACACAAAGTTATCCACTTTATCCACATAAAAAAGATGTGGATGGAGAGATTTACATAAGAATACAAGAAACGGATGTTTTGGTGAAAAATCATAAAATTGCATATTCCGACAAAAAATCCGGAATTTCTATTGACATTCTCAATGTGAAAATATTGGAAAATATTTCTCCTAAAAGAATAAATTTGGTGTTTGAAAATGTAATTATCAGACAATACATAAAAATTATCAGGACTCAGACCAAAATGCCGTTTACAACGGTATTTATGGCAAAAACCGGTTTTTGTCTGGTCAAAGGCATAAAAAGTTCCAAATATCATATTAAATGTGAAAATCCCCGGCAGGGTCGCTGCCGGGGATTTGTCTGTACATATGTGGATAACTTTTGTCAGGAGGAGCTGAGTTTCATCCGTTTGATCACTTTCAGACGGGTGAACTCCTCTCTTTCTTTTTCCTCCAGGGCCTCCTGGATATCCTTTGAAAGAGCCTCATATCTGGGAATGGTAATGTTCTTCAGCGCGTTGGCTCTTTTCTGCGTCTTCTTGATATTGGCTGCCAGGCGGATCGCCGCGTTTTCGATCATGGAAAGGCGGATGGAAAGATCCTTTACTTTTTCAAAGGCCGCCTTGGCCTGATCCAGAGACATCTTGGTACTGTAGTATGCGTAGGTGGGAATATTGCTTTTGGCGTCATATTCCACCAGCGGGATCTCCGTACCCATAACGCTTCGTGTTTTGATACGGATGGAATCCTCTACGGGAACCGTATAGGCGATCTGTTCCACGAAGGCGATACCGATCTCCATATTGGCCTTCTGAAGGGCCGCATAGGCGGTGCGGAAGGTCTCGTCGATCTGTGTCTGGATATCTTTTGCCTGGTCGATCAGCTCCATCATCTCTTTGATGAGGATGTTTCGCTTTTTGTCCATCAGCTCGTATCCCTGGCGGGAGAGAGCGAGAGAGTTTTTGGCTCGTATCAGATTTCCCTTGGTGGGAAAGGTATTAGGATCCATAAATACACCTCCCGGTTACCGTACGGTTTCTTTGTAGTATTTATTCAGAATCTTCGTGTCGATACGGTCCAGTTCCTCCCTGGGGAGAAGTCCCAGAAGTTCCCAGCCCTTATCCAGAGTTTCTGTGATGCTTCTGTTCTCTGTCTCGGACTGTCCGATGAATTCCTCCTCGAAAGCTTTTCCGAATACCAGATACTGCTTGTCCATGGGAGAAAGCTCGTCCTCGCCGATAACGGACGCCAGCGCTCTCGCGTCGCCCACCTTGGCGTAGCAGGAGAAAAGCTGGTTGGCTACGTCCTGATGGTCCTCTCGGGTATAACCTTCGCCGATGCCGTCCTTCATCAGACGGGACAGAGAAGGAAGAACGCTCACAGGAGGATAGATCGCCTGGCCGTGAAGCTGTCTGTCAAGTACGATCTGTCCCTCGGTGATATATCCCGTAAGGTCGGGGATGGGATGGGTGATATCGTCGTTGGGCATGGTTAGGATGGGGATCTGGGTGACAGATCCTGTTCCGCCCCGGACGATTCCCGCGCGCTCATAAAGAGTGGCGAGCTCACTGTACAGATATCCGGGATATCCTTTACGGGAGGGGATTTCTCCTTTGGAGGAGGAAACCTCACGCATGGCCTCGCAGAAGGAGGTGATATCCGTCAGGATGACCAGGATGTGCATGCCTTTTTCAAAAGCCAGATACTCCGCGGCGGTAAGGGCGATCTTCGGCGTCAGAAGACGTTCCACAACCGGGTCGTTGGCCAGGTTCAGGAACATTACCACATGGTCGGAGGCGCCGCTCTCCTCGAAGGTACGGCGGAAAAACTCCGCCACATCGTATTTGACGCCCATTGCCGCGAACACGATGGCGAAATTCTCATCGGAATCACCGCCGAGGGAAGCCTGCTGTACGATCTGCGCGGCAAGCTTGTCGTGGGGCAGACCGTTTCCGGAAAAGATAGGCAGCTTCTGGCCGCGAATCAGGGTGGTCAGCCCGTCGATAGCGGAAATACCGGTGTTGATATAGTTACGGGGATATTCCCTGGTAACCGGGTTCAGAGGAAGGCCGTTGATGTTCAGCCTTACTTCCGGGGAGATCTCGCCCAGCCCGTCGATGGGCTGTCCGATACCGTTGAAGGTCCTGCCCAGAATCTCGGGAGACAGCCCGATCTCCATGGGGTGCCCGGTAAGTCTTGTATGTGTGTTGCTCAGAGACATGCTGTCGGTACCTTCAAACACCTGGATTACAGCCTTGTCTTCATAGATCTCGATAATACGGCCGATCTTCTGCGTCCCGTCGTCCATGTGGAACTCCACGATCTCTTCATAGGAGGCGTTTTTCACACCTTCAAGGACAACCAGAGGGCCGTTTATTTCGCTTAATCCCAAATATTCGATTGCCATATAAACTATTCCTCCCGTCAGCCGTTTTTCTCTAATACTTTGTCATAGAATGCGTCGATATCCCTGCGGTACTGGTCAAAACGTTCCGGTTCGTTGTTGGGAACGTCGTATTTGATGGAAATGATCCGCTCGAAGATATTGTCTTCTTTTAATACGGAGATTGGCATGCCCCGGTTTACCAGAGCTCTGGCCTTCTCGTAGAGATAGAGGATGATCTCCATCATCTGGAACTGTTTTTCCATGGGGACACAGGTATCCTCGTCATGGAAAGCGTTCTGCTGCAGGAAGCCCAGACGGATTACCCTGGCGATCTCCAGCGTCAGCTTCTGGTCGTCGGGAAGAACGTCGCTTCCGATCAGCTTTACAATTTCCATCAGGGAGCTTTCCTGGTTCAGGATCGCCATAAGCTGATTTCTGTCTGAAACAAACTTCGGCGACACGTTTTTGCGGTACCAGGGAGAAAGATCCTCCAGATATTCGCTGTAACTGGTAAGCCAGTGGATCGCCGGGAAGTGGCGGGCGTAGGCGAGAGACTTGTCAAGTCCCCAGAAACAGCGGACAAAACGCTTGGTATTCTGTGTTACAGGCTCGGAGAAATCGCCTCCCTGCGGGGAAACGGCTCCGATGATAGATACGGAACCCTCCGTGCCGTTCAGGTTCTGCATCATTCCGGCTCTCTCATAAAACGCGGAAAGCCTGGACGCCAGATACGCGGGGAAACCTTCCTCCGCAGGCATCTCTTCCAGACGGCCGGACAGCTCGCGGAGCGCTTCGGCCCACCTGGAGGTGGAGTCCGCCATGATCGCCACGTCATAGCCCATATCCCTGTAGTATTCCGCCAGGGTAACGCCGGTATAGATAGAGGCCTCACGGGCGGCAACCGGCATGTTGGAGGTGTTGGCGATCAGAGTGGTACGATCCATCATCAGGTTTCCTGATTTGGGGTCGATCAGTTTGGAGAAATCCTCCAGAACCTCTGTCATCTCGTTTCCACGCTCTCCGCAGCCGATATATACGATAATGTCGGCGTCAGACCACTTGGCGATCTGATGCTGGGTCATGGTCTTTCCGGTACCGAAACCTCCCGGTACGGCGGCTGTACCGCCCTTGGCGATGGGGAACAGCGTGTCCAGGATACGCTGGCCGGTAACCAGGGGAACGCTGGCCGGATAACGGGTGTGCGCCGGCCTGGGGATGCGGATGGGCCATTTCTGGGCCAGGGCAAGATCTCTGGTGGTCCCGTCCGCCAGCTCTATGGTCACGATGGGATCCAGGATCGTATATTCGCCGTCCGGCGCCGCTTTTACAACAGTGCCTTCTTCTATATTGGGAGGCACCATGGATTTATGAAGAATGGAAGGAGTTTCCTGAGTCTCGGCAATGATTGTGCCGGGGCCCACCACATCTCCCTCTTTTACAGTGAGATGTACCTGCCATTTTTTTTCTGTGTCAAGGGAGTCCACGTTCACGCCGCGGGAAATATATTTTCCGGAGGTTTTGGCGATCTCTTCCAGAGGACGCTGGATACCGTCGAAAATGTTGTGGATGATACCCGGTCCCAAGAGAACGGAGATCGCGTCGCCTGTTCCCGTCACGGTTTCTCCGGGACGCAGCCCTGTGGTTTCCTCGAAAACCTGAACGGTGGTCATGCCTTTCTTAAGGCCGATGACCTCGCCTACCAGGCGTTCCTTTCCCACATAAACCATCTCGGAAATCTTGAATCCCGGGTCGCCCTTCAGATAAATAACGGGGCCGTTGACGCCGTAAATAATACCTGTTCTACTCATGCTTCAGACCTCCGTCAAATTTGAATTCCCTGCGCATGGTTTCAAGTCCCTCCTGAAAAGAATTATCGATCAGGATATTCTTGTGCGGAATGGCCGCGCGGATGCCGCCCAGGAAGGATTCGCCGGAAATCTCCAGGGGAACTCCGGTTTTCCGGGAAACTTCCTCCGCCTTGTCGCTGTCTTCCGGAGAAAGGGAAATCTCCACTTCATCCTCTCCGGCAAACTTTTTTACCGCTTCGATCTGACGGCAGAGATACTCTATATAATCCGGTCCGGACATAAAATCCTTCACCTTCAGCCTGATCTCCGCAAAAAGATCGTCTTTCAGCTCCTCCTGTTTTCTGGACCAGTCGCGTTTCAGAGTGATCTGCTCCGCGGAAAGAGCCTTGTTGACCTCGCGGCGCACATGCTCCGCCTCTGCCTTTACCTCCGCTTCGGCGCTCTGCCTGCGGGATATTTTATGTTCTTCCAGCATCTGTGCGAGATGTTCCTTATGTCCCTGGATCGCCTTCTCAGCGTCCTGTTTTGCTTCCTCCAGGGAAATCTCGTAAAAATGCTCCAGCTTCTCATCTATCGTCATATTCTCACCTGCCTATAATTTCAGTCCGATGGCTTCATTGACATATGAAGTGATAAAATCCGGCCTGCGTCCGGTACCGTGCCTGTCCGGGATCTCAATGATCAGGGGCGTTTTGTGGTGGAGCCGGACTTCGTCGATGATCTCGGGAAATTCCCGGCCGAATTTTTCCGTCAGGAGAATGATCCCGACCTCTTTATCTGCAATGGTGCGCTCCAGAGCTTCCTTAAGCTCCCCGCGCTCATGGACAACGGTACCCTCCACGCCTGCCAGACGCATGCCTGTGTAGGTATCGATATTGTCGCTGATCAAATACATTTTCATAGAAATCCGCCTCTTAAAGCTGACCAAGGATCATAAAGGAAATAATCAGTCCGTAAAGAGCAATACCTTCCGCCATGGCAACGAAGATAATGGACTTACCGAACAGGGAGCCGTCTTCGCTGAGGGCGCCCAGAGCGGCGCTTGCGGAGCTTGCAACGGCGATACCGGAGCCAAGACCGGAGATACCTGTTACAAGGGCGGCGCCGATGTAGCCGAGACCGGTAGCGAGACCGTCAGCAGCTGCGGCGTCGGCAGCCTGTACGCCGGTGGTGCCGGCGAACATTACGACAGAGGCTACAAGGATCACGCCGAAAAACATGAAGCAGTTCGCGGCGAGGGATTTTTTGTAGCGCTTACGGTTCTTCTCTCCAAGGAAGAAAGTTCCGAAAGGTACGATAATGCTGAGAATTAGTGCGATAGCTGTTACAATCTGAATGATGGTAGTCATGGTAATATCCTCCTGAAAATTAAAATATAATTATGTTTTTCATAATGTTAAGATCAAAATCCCTGTTTATGAATTCAGGCTTTTGATCCGGGCATTTTTTTCATGAAGGGATGGAACTCCCTGCCGTTGCCTGCATAAAAGCGGCTGAATATCTCGTAGTATTCCAGACGCAGTACCTGGATGCCCACGATCAGGCCCTCCATGGCACATACGAACAGGTTGCCCAAAACGATCACGATCCAGTTGGGGTTTCCTCCGTTGGCCGCTCCCGCCAGCATCATGACAACCTCCATCATCGCCGCGTGGCTGACTGCGAAAGCGCCGATACGCAGGAAGGAAAGAGTGTTGGACAGATAGCTGAGCAGTACCTCGAAAAGCTCGAAGAAGCTCTGGACGAAGAACATCGCCTTCTGTTCCGGGAATACTTTTGCTTTCTTTTCCACCAGATTTGTGAGAGGCTCCTTGAGGAACATCAGGATCAGCGGAACCAGGAACATCACAGCCAGCACGGCCGCCGCCGGAAGTCTGTGTCCGGAGACGAAGAGGAATATGGTGGCTACGATGGATCCGTAAAATACAAGTCCGGCAACCGCGTTGCTGTCAAACCATGTCTTTTCCACGTTGTGATTCCGTATGGAGTTGATGATATTGAACACCATACAGATCAGGATGATGAACATACCGAAGGCAATGGCGATGACAAACACGGCGTTGAGGGTTCCCACAAGAGGAACATCCATCATGGCAGTCATGGGTTTCAGCCATATGGCGTGGAGAATTTCCTCGAAACCGAAGAGACTGCCGTACATGAATCCGAAAAAGATGGAGAAGATACCGGCGCAGCTGATGATGCCGGCAAGGTCCATATGTTTTTTCTTATACAGGATCAGTCCGCCCAGGAACAGGATCAGTCCCTGCCCCACGTCTCCGAACATGGCGCCGAAGATCAGGGAGTAGGTGATGGCCACGAACCAGGTGGGATCCATTTCATTGTAGGCCGGCAGGCCGTACATCTTTACATACATTTCAAAAGGTTTGAAAAGCCGCGGATTCTTCAGCTTGGTGGGCGCTTTCTTCTTCGTGGAGATCTGCTGGTCGTCCATAAGGCAGAAGATGCGCTCGTCGTTTTTGATATCGTTCTGAAAAGCCAGGGCGTCTTTCTCCGTCATCCATCCGCAGAGAATATAGAAAGTATTGTTTTCTCCCTGTGTGCAGGCCGCCAGCTTGCGGATGTCGAAGCTGGAGGAGCAGGCGTCAAGGGCCGCCTTCGCGGAAACAATGTCTTCTTTGTTGTCTTCCAGAAGCCTTTTCACCGCTTCTTTGTTGGCGTTCAGGCCGTCGTGGATCTCGCGGTGGCGCTGGTCCAGACGGGCGAAAGCCTCGGTGGCTGTTCCCTCGTAGGAATCCGGAATAAAGATCTGTTCAAAATGCATGGACGAATAAACAGCGTGCACTTTGTGGGCCAGATGCCTGGGAACGAAATAGACTCCGTAGACATACTGCTCGTCGTCGCCGCACTTGATGAAGATGGTATCCAGATTGTCGTAAATATATTTTTCGAACTTCTGAAGATACTGCTTCTCAATACGGCCGAAACGGTAATGGATATACTGGAATCTGAGGATCTCCGACACATCAAAATCCAGGTCGCGGAATGGGCGGATGATCTTGAGAGAATCCACCATTCCGGCATGCTCCGCGGCCAGCTTCTCCCTCTCGGCCTCCAGACCTTCGGATTCCTTCTGGATCCGGCGGATCGTGGAAACAGCGGTTTCCGTATCCATGTGCCGGGGAGTGATCTTCCGGGGATCGGGCAGCTGTTCGTAGAAGCTGTTGATGGTATTCAGAGCCTCCCTGTAAGGGTTGATCTCCAAAAACGGCGACAGATTGGCGACCTCGGTGAGTTCGGCCAGAGCATTTTCCAGATGGATCTCATATTTGGAAAGATAAGTCTCTGTCATCCTGTCAATATCCGCTTTCGGCCCGGTGATGCTTAAAAATTTCATTTTCTCAATCACGATGTTACCTCCGGGTTGTTAATTGCTGCGAATATACTGCAGCGCTTCATCTGCAGACACGCCGTATCTTACGCACTCAATGGCGATAGTCAGGCGGTTGACTTCGTGTTCTTTGTGATACATATAGGAATAGAGGAGCGCCACGGAATAAGGATCCTTCCGGGCCTCTTTTTCCAGGGTGGTCCGCAGCATATGGTTGTAAAATTCTTCCAGGTTATGCGCGGCCAGGAAATCATATTTCCTTCCATAGTATGTCCTGCGGAAAAGTTTCCTTGCATCTTCATAGGAAGTAGCTTCCACAAGATCATGGATGTCTTCTTTTTTCAGTTTGTAGTTCATCGGGATCAGCAGAGCGTAGATATCTGCCGGAGCCATATGGAAAAACCGTTTGGAGCGGAAGATGAACTGCAGGTTCAGCATGTCAAATTTCTCTCCGTAGGCTTTGGTGATCTCCTTCAGGTCGTTCCCGGTGAAAAGCTTTTTGCGCACGTTCCAGATCTGGGTGAAATAGTACAGATCAAGAGCCATGCCGTAATCAAAGAGCAGGGCGCTTTCGTGATTCTGGATCCCTGACAGCGGCTGATAGAATTCATGTCCTTTCAGCGCGCCGATGAGTTCCTCCATGGTGGTGCAGGTGATCAGACGGTCCACATCCAGCTTGGAATGTTTCCGGAAAAAGTCCCTGTAGGGGGAAACATCCACAGGATCGGTGTTCCGGTGATCGAAGAGATTGGTCATGATCTCTTTCAGCACCCGGATCTCATACCGTTTGGAATAGAGATCCAGGAACCTGCGCTGTTCGGCGTTGGCAAACTGGTAAATCCTGGAGAAGTCATAGAAGATGGAAGCCTTCAGAAGCTTCTCGATCTGTCCTCTGTGCAGAGTATTCTCATCCAGAGAAGACCAGGCCGTGGAATACTCAGGCGTCCGTTTCAGATATGCGGCTACCTGGGGAACACTGGAAAGCTGAACGATCTCCTGGAACTGCTCTTCTGTGATCAGCTTGCTTTGCATTGCGCGGATCTTCGTGGAAATTCCGCTGTATGAGAGGAGAGTTCCCATATTTCGTCACACCTCCTTCAGCGGTCTATAAGTTTCCGGAACAGCTCTTCCGCCAGTTTATCATGGTTCCGGCTGTAATAGGCGTCCAGATCGGCGAGAGCTTTTTCGGTGCTCTGCCGGAGAGCCGCCAGCTCGGAGTTCTTCTTTTCTTCCAGAGAACTGCGCAGCTTCTCGATCTCTCTATTGGTTTCCTGCTCCAGTCCGGCGTCAAAGCTCTTGCATTCCTGCTCCATTTCCGCGGAGAGGGAAGCCCTGGTCCTGTCAGCGTCTTCCATGATCCGCCGGGCAGTGAGCTCGATTTCAGATAGCTTGTTTAAAATCTGTTCCATAATCGTACTCCTTTTTAGTGGTTTTTTAGGAACTTTATCATATGATACACCTTTTGTTAAAAAAATACCACTCAAAAAAATACAATTTTTGGTGTATATTTTACAGTGTAATTGTGGAAAACAGACATATTTTCAAACAAAAACGGAAGTTTTTTTGACGAAAACAGCTTTTGGGACTTGTCCTGAATGAAGAAAGCATGTATGATGGTCAGAGGCATATGTGTCCGGCCGGATCAGGCAGGGCCGCCAATATGAGAAACAGGAGAAAAATATGAGATTAAGAAATATACCGGGCGCGAAGGAAGCTATTCTGGAAAGTCCTTATGTAGTGCAGGAACCGGAAAACTGCCGGAATAACTGGGAGACTGTTTTTTCGGAAAAAAATCCCCTGCATATCGAAGTGGGAATGGGAAAGGGCCGTTTCCTCATGGATATGGCAAGGCTGCACCCGAACGTCAATTATATAGGAATAGAAATGTATGACAGCGTGCTTCTCCGGGCAGTCCAGAAAAGAGAAGAGATGCACGAAGAGGGGGACGATCTGCCGAATCTGCTGTTTATGAGAATGGACGCAAGAGAGCTGCCTCTGGTCTTCGGCGAAGGCGAGGTGCAGAAGATCTATCTGAATTTTTCCGATCCATGGCCCAAGGCGCGCCATGCGAAGCGCCGCCTTACCTCCCGGGAATTCCTCGCCCGCTACGAGCAGATCCTGGAAAAAGAGGGGACCGTGGAATTTAAGACAGACAACAGGGAACTTTTTGAATTTTCCCTGGAGGAAGTGAAAGAACAGGGCTGGGAACTTATGGCCAGCACCTTTGATCTCCATAATCAGAAGGAGATGATGCAGGGGAATGTGATGACAGAATACGAGGAAAAATTCTCCTCTATGGGAAATCCCATCTGCAAGCTGATCTGCCGGCAGAAGCAGGGGTGAGCTACCAATATCGTCGGAAAGCGCGGGGATGAGCCATACATATGGCCGGATAACTCAGGAGACGGACAGGGTAAAAGCCGGGGAAGGATTCTGCCGGGAAACATCCGGACCGCCGCGCATATGATATAGGAAAAGAAAACGCTGCATGCGGCGGCGGTAAGACGCGGGCCGGCAGACAGCGATCCGGATCCTGTCTTCTGTCAGGAAAAGACGGAATTCGCCCGGGATGGTGAAAGCTTCACAATGCGCAGAAAAGGAAATAAAATTTGTAAGATCATGACGCAGTTCAGCTACGAGCACCGGAAACTGGATAAGCGCCTGTCGAAAATAAGAAAAAACGCCGACGAGCTGGCGAGAATGCTGGATTCCATGCCGCCAAAGAAATAAATTGAAAAAAATATAAATTTTTTCTTGACTTTTGGTGAACGGTTTCGTATAATATCTCTTGCGTTAAGCGATACAAACCAATTAACGAATGCGTCTTTAGCTCAGCTGGCAGAGCACCTGACTCTTAATCAGGGTGTCCAGGGTTCGAACCCCTGAAGACGCATTAAAGGCACTGTTTTTGCGGACATTATGATAGCCGCGGGGACGGTGTTTTTTTGTTGCGAAAAAAGGAAAATAAAAGAAATCGGGCAATATTCCTGTGAAAGAAACACTGCCCGAATCCTTATATGAAAAGAAGACCTATTAATAATAATCAGGTTGTCATACCCTGACAAATTTATTATACATCACGACTTTGTTAAAGTAAAGTGACAAAACAGCTGCATTTGTAAAAAAGTGGCAGAAAAGAAGGAGGGCCGGGCATTTTCTGCCCGGCGAGTATGAAAAAGAAAATTTATGTTAAAAAGCATTTGCTTTATTTGTTTAATAATATACCTGCAGAATGTGATGATTCTGTGAGCATTCGTTGAAAAAAGAATGAGGAATTTCTAAAATACTTATAAAAATCCGCGGGAAAAAAGAGTGCAATTCTTCAAAAAATCCTGTTGTCAAGAATATTCGCTTCTATTATAATAGATTGATGTTAATAATCTGATGCAGATCACACACAGTCAGAGAGTTTATCAGATGAGAGACAGATTCGTCCGTTCCCCGGATAAATATGACACATCAGCCAGTTACGTGAGGAGGAAGACAATGAAGAGAGAGACAGTCGTGGTACTGGATTTTGGAGGCCAGTATAATCAGTTGATCGCGCGCCGTGTGCGTGAATGTAACGTTTACTGTGAAATTTATTCCTATAAAACCGATATTGAGAAGATTAAAGAAATCCAGCCGAAAGGTATCATTTTTACCGGCGGCCCCAACAGCTGCTATGAGGAGGATTCTCCCACCTATACGAAGGAAATTTTTGAACTGGGGATCCCTGTTCTGGGTATCTGCTACGGTTCCCAGCTTATGATGCATCTGCTGGGCGGAAAGGTTGAGAAGGCTCCCGTGCGTGAGTACGGAAGGATCGAAGTAAATGTGGACAACAACTCCAAACTGTTTCAGAACGTTTCTCCGAAAACAATCTGCTGGATGAGCCACAACGATTATATTTCAAAAGCCGCTCCTGGATTCAGGATTTCCGCATGGACGGCAGACTGTCCGGTAGCCGCTGCGGCGAATGAGGAGAAAAAACTCTATGCAGTACAGTTCCATCCGGAGGTGCTCCACACTCAGGAGGGAACGAAGATGCTTTCCAATTTTGTATACAATGTCTGCGGCTGTTCCGGAGACTGGAAGATGGATTCCTTCGTGGAAGAATCCATTAAGGCGATCCGTGAGAAAGTGGGAGACGGCAAAGTGCTGTGCGCTCTTTCCGGCGGCGTGGATTCCTCAGTGGCGGCAGTGCTTCTGTCCAAGGCTGTGGGGAATCAGCTTACCTGCGTATTCGTAGACCACGGTCTTCTCCGCAAGAACGAGGGAGACGAGGTGGAAGCGGTGTTCGGCCCCGACGGCTCCTACGATCTGAACTTCATCCGCGTCAACGCCCAGGAGCGTTTCTATGAGAAACTGAAAGGCGTGGAGGAGCCGGAGCACAAGCGCAAGATCATCGGCGAGGAATTTATCCGTGTATTCGAGGAAGAGGCGAAGAAGATCGGCGCGGTAGACTTCCTGGTTCAGGGAACCATTTATCCCGACGTCGTGGAGAGCGGCGTGGGCGGAGAGTCCACAGTCATCAAATCCCACCACAACGTAGGCGGACTGCCGGACTATGTTGATTTCAAGGAGATCATCGAGCCGCTCCGCAACCTTTTCAAAGATGAAGTGCGCAAAGCCGGACTTGAACTGGGGATTCCGGAATATCTGGTATTCCGTCAGCCGTTCCCGGGACCGGGACTGGGTATCCGCATTATCGGCGAGATCACTGCCGAGAAGGTGAAGATGGTTCAGGACGCCGACGCCATCTGGCGCGAAGAGATCGCCAAAGCCGGATGGGATAAGAAGGTGAATCAGTATTTCGCCGCGCTCACCAACATGAGATCTGTAGGCGTTATGGGCGACGAGAGGACCTATGATTATGCTGTCGCGCTGCGCGCGGTAACGACGACAGACTTCATGACCGCTGAAAGCGCGGAAATCCCCTGGGAAGTGATCGGCAGGACTACCAGCAGGATCATCAACGAGGTGAAGCACGTGAACCGCGTGCTGTACGACTGCACTGGAAAACCGCCTGCAACGATTGAGTTTGAATAGTCGGCGGTGGGCCAGAAAGCCTTTATTTACGGGCTTTTCCGGCACCGGTGCCTCTGGATTGCATTATCATTGCATTTTTACATTTGCCTGTGATAAGAAGCGGTGAACTGATTGTGCGTGTAATCAGCCACGCTTTCCGTAGCAGGTGTGAAGTTAATAACTCCGCCTAACATTTTGGCAACCTCAAAGTTGCTGTTAGGATATAGATGTCCATAGGTCCCTAAAGTCGTCTGGATTTTTTCGTGGCCAAGACGGTCTTTGATGATCAATGGATTCACCCCCATGCTGATTAATAGTGCAACATGAGAATGACGTAAAGCATGGATTTTAATTCGGTGAACGCCGGCAAGCCCTGCCAGCTTTTCCAGGGCTCTTGGCAGGGTATGCTTGCTGGTGGGAATTCCATTGTAGCTTAGTACAAAGTTACAGTCTTTTAAAACTTTTTTCTGTACTTCTTTCCACTCTTTTAATTCCCTAATAGTATCATCATCAAGCACAACTGTCCGGACACTTGCAGATGTTTTGGGCTCCATAAATTTGTATTCTGTCATGGATTTATAATAGAGAGTCTTTGTTACACTGATTATCCCGCTTTCAAAATCAATGTCATCCCACTGTAATGCCGCAGCCTCTCCGATTCGCAGTCCTGTTGTGAACAGGAGCCAGAAGCAGATGAACAAATAATGTTCATAATAGTCACCCTTGTATAAAAGGGAAATGACTTTCTGAAATTCTTCCAGCGTCCAGAAATCTACCTTTACTTTTTTTGACTTAATATTGCCAACCATACGTGAGGGATTCTTTGAAGCAAGACCGAGGATAACTGCACGGTCAAAAGCGAGAGACAACATACCCTGGATAATACGTACATAATTTGGGCTGTACTCTTTTGCCAGCTTCAGTTGCCAGGACTGTACATGAATTGGCTCTATTTCAGCTACCTTTTTCCTGTAAAAAAATTTAAAGTGTTTTTCAATAGTATTTAGACGGTTTTTATAGGTGCTTTCTTTGACCTGCGTTTTATACCACGGAAGATAAATTTCTTCAATGTACTGCTTAAACGAGGGCTGTTTCTTTTCCATAGCCAGTCCTTCTTCAGCTGCCAGTACCAATCGGGAATACTCTGTACGAGCCTCCTTTTTTGTAGCAAAGCCGCTTCGGTATTTCTGGATCTGCTTTCCGGTTACAGAATCATAGCCCAGGTTTGCCCTGAAATAATAGGTTCCGTTTTCTGCTTTTTTAATTGGATCTTTTGCCATAAAGTTCACTCCTTACATTTCTGCAAGAAGTGTGTCATTACTGCTCATCTGGAAGTTTGATACCGAGCAGTTCTTCTACGGCCTCTTTTGGAACTCTGTCTAATTTTCTTGACTGATAGTAGGTATGTCCTTTTTCCACCATTAACTTTTTAGCCTCGCGTATAATGTCAGCAGCAAAAGAAGGACCATATCCAAGTGCAATTAAATCTGATTTCGTTACAGTAACCATAACCCTCCTTTCCATGAACAGAGTACCATTCTCAATACCTGTTCATTATTATA
>DSLMC04103__coassemble_241_pt1 | contig 88631 bp, 84 predicted proteins | sample DSLMC04103__metabat2_low_PE_036 | metagenome-assembled genome bin DSLMC04103
ACGCATAAAAAGAGGACTGTGAAAAAATGATTTCTCATTTTTTTCACAGCCCCTTGTTTTTGTTATTTCTGGCATTTGTACTTAAGGTACAGCATCAGACCTGCAAGGATCAGCACCAGAACTATGATGTAACCGATCTTGGCGGCAAGCGTTGTAGTGTAGGAATCAATGCCTGTTGCGATCCCGATAAGGATCAACGCTACGCCCGAACCTTTTGACATTTTTTTCTCGTCATATTTAGCCTGTCTGAGCTGCGTGTTGCCTCCCTTAAGAAAAATATCCCCATGTCCTGTCAGAAGCATGATCCCTACGATAAGGGCTGCTCCTGCAAGTATAAAATCAAATGTTCTTCCCATCTTCTTCTCCTGATCTTCCAATCAAATACTGCCGGACGCTTTCCGTCCTCGCATCTTTTCGATTCTTCTGTTCTTTAATAGAAGCATACGATTGGTACATTATACTGAATAATACTGTACAGTACTCCCGCATTCTCCGGCGGAAGATTGATACAGCCATGAGAACCGTTGGTGAGATAAATATCTCCTCCGAACTCGCCTCTCCAGGGTGCGTCATGGAATCCGATTCCTCCGTTGAAAGGCATCCAGTAATCAACCGGCTCTTCATACTCATAGGTACCGTCAGGTCTCTGCGTTCCCCTGAGAACGTCAGGACTCTTCTTATAGTAAAGCGTATAGATACCGGACGGGGTCTGTCTGTCCGCATAGCTCATATTTCCGGAAACAAAATCTGAATCAAAAATCAGAGAACCGGACTGATAATAATACATATGCTGGGCGCTGAGATCCACTTCAATGTAAGTATCTCCGATATCATTCACTCCATGCGTATTGGCTGTCTGTTTATATGCCGGCTCGCGTGTTGTCTGGACACCGGACTGGATCTCCTGCGCCAGCTGCGCAACCTCTGCCTCCTGATCCATGGACCAGCCGTAAGCAGAACCGTATACATAGACAGTGCGTCCGCTTGTAGTATAAAACTCTCTCTCTGTACCCACAGTATCATACTGTGCGGCAACCTGCGCAACATAATCTGCTATATGCTGATGGAAAGTGGCGTCGTCCCACAGAAGCTGTCCTTTGTCGTCAAACTGAAGCCACTCTCTGATCATATTCCCGTCCAGTGTCACTGTCTGATCTCCGAAGGTATAAGTGATACTTGCCTTCGTATAATTGTTGCAGGCTTCCAGAGTAGACTGGAGTTCCGGGCTGCTGCTAATGATCTCCGCAGATACATACGCTTCCGGCATACTGTTGAAGTCTACCGCTGTCAGATTCTCCGAAACAGCCTTATCCAGAATCTGATAGGCCTGCTTGATATTCAGCTGTGTACCCTGTGTCTCGGGAACTATCTGGAACTGATTATCCTTATAGGCAACGTATGCATTCTCCGGCGCCACCTGGTTCTCTGTTCTGGCACAGTTCAGAGACGTCACCTGACTCTGGAGCAGTGTCCTGTCATAGTAGGTATTTTCTGATACGGTATAACTTTTGCGCTGATAAAAACCTTTGATCCACTCATATGGTTTCTGGTTCTTCAGGAGAGCCAGCGTTTCTCCGGTGGACAGATACTGATAATTGATCTGGTCGCCTGTAATAACCTGCGGTTCCTGATTCCTTGCAGATACCTGGATGGAATAATCCTGGACCTTCTCCGAAAGGGCAAGTTCCGTTTCATAAGCGGTCTTGCCGGAGCAGTCGATCCCGTTAATCCAGGTTCCCTGGAAAAACCGGTCAGAATAATAATAAGATATTCCCGCGTATGCACATCCCGCAACCACCACAAACATGGCAAGGAGAAGACCGCAGATCTTAAGTCCCTTGTGCTTTTTCCTGCGGACCGGGATAACCGGTTCTTCGTCCGGCTCTGCTGCCGGCACATAGACCTTCAGTTCGGGTCGTGCTGATTTGGAACTGTATCTTACCGGGACAGAATCCTCTTCCTCATCATATCCCTCGTCATATTCTTCTGAATCATTTTCATCGTAGCCTTCGGGTTCATATTCCCCGTCATTCTGCAGAGTATCTTCCTCAGGCTCTCTGTCGGCTTCCACATCTTCGGGAATATCTCCATCAGCTTCCGCATTGCTGTCTTCTTCGTCAGCTTCTGCCGCATCTGCAGTATTCTCTTCCCGGACGCCCTCATGAAACTCTTCCGGTTCGTCTTCATCATAACCTTCATCATCCGCGGGCCCGTCCCTCTCCGGATCATAAAAATCCAGTTCAGAATCATCCGGCATATTATATTTTTTATCTTTGCTGCTCATTAAATGCTCTCCTCGAGTGTAGTTCAGATTACAACCGTCTGTCCGGGATATTTCCCCAGAACATTTCCATTATAACACAACTGATGCATTCTATGCCATACATTATAACATGTTATTTTATCTGTATTGTATCCTGCACTGTACATTTTATCCGCAAAATGTATTATGTCATCCCGTCTGTCCCTGTATCAGAAGAGCCGCAGAACATTAATCGTTCTGCGGCCGCTTCACTGCGTCAGTTCTTATTTCTCTATAAGGAGAGATTTACCTGTCATTTCTTCAGGCTGCTCCATTCCCATCAGTTCAATAAGCGTCGGCACAATATCGGCCAGACAGCCGCCCTCTCTTAAACCGTATTTCGGATCCGCGTTTACCAGGATAAACGGAACCGGATTGGTCGTATGAGCGGTAAAGGGTTCTCCGGTCTCATAATCTACAAGCTGTTCGGCATTTCCGTGATCCGCGCAGATAAACATCTGTCCGTTCACTTCCTTCACAGCCTCGACTGCTCTGCCGACACACTCATCCACTGTCTCCACAGCCTTAACAGCCGCATTCTCCACACCGGTATGTCCAACCATATCCGGGTTTGCGAAGTTGATGATCACTACATCGTATTTCTCAGATTTGATCGCTTCCACGAGTTTATCGCACACCTGGGGAGCGCTCATCTCCGGCTGAAGGTCATATGTGGCAACCTTAGGAGATTTCACAAGGATCCTGTCTTCTCCCTTATTGGGTTCCTCAACGCCGCCGTTGAAGAAGAAAGTAACATGGGCGTATTTCTCCGTCTCTGCAATACGGACCTGAGTCATATTGTGAGCCGCCAGATACTCGCCGAAAGTATTGTGAAGCAGTACTTTGTGGAATGCAACCAGCTTGTTGGGGATCGTCTCGTCATAATCTGTGAAGCATACATAAGTAAGGTTCAGCCGTTTTTCGCGCTCAAATCCTTTGAAATCATCATCGCAGAACGCTCTTGTAATCTCACGGGCGCGGTCCGGACGGAAATTGAAGAATACAACAGAATCTCCATCCTGTACAACTGTCACAGGTTTGCCGTCCTTCTCGATCACTGTGGGAAGCACGAACTCGTCGGTCTTATCATTGTCATAGGACGCCTGAACTGCCTCTGCGGCGTCGGTCCCCTTCACGCCTTCGCCTTTTGTAAGAGCCTTATATGCAAGCTCCACACGGTCCCAGCGGTTGTCTCTGTCCATTGCATAGTAACGGCCGGAAATCACGCCGATCTCTCCCACGCCGATCTCTTTCATCTTCGCTTCCAGTTCTTCGATGTATCCCTTGCCTGACGCCGGAGGTGTGTCGCGGCCGTCCAGGAAGCAGTGTACATAAACCTTCTTCAGGCCTTCTCTCTTAGCCATCTCCAGAAGTCCGTAAAGATGTGTATTGTGGCTGTGAACGCCGCCGTCGGAGAGAAGTCCCATGAAATGAATGGCGGAATCATTGTCCCTGGCATTCTTCATAGCTGTCAGAAGAGCTTCATTCTTAAAGAAATCCCCGTCGTTGATCTCTTTTGTGATTCTGGTAAGCTCCTGATATACGATGCGGCCTGCGCCCATATTCATATGGCCTACTTCAGAGTTGCCCATCTGGCCCTCCGGAAGTCCTACAGCCAGTCCGCTGGCGTTGCCTTTCACGAAAGGACACTCTGCCATCAATTTATCCATGACCGGAGTCTTCGCCTCGTCAACGGCGTTTCCGTCATGTCTTTCATTCAGTCCGTAACCATCAAGAATCATTAAAACAGTTGGTTTTTTGCTCATAATGTTCTCCTTTTCTGTACCGGAATAGTAGTTTTTTCCCTCTTATATAGTATCAAAAATACAAAATTTTTCAAGGATTTTTTGTTACTCCTGTCCGTATACTCTCAGCATACTGGAAATCTTATGGACGCACTGTCTGCCGGAAAGTTCTTCCATGGCTGTGCGGAAATCTCCCTCTCTTACTTCCTCTGTGATCACTACCACTTCCGCTTCCTCGCCGGGTTTCGTCTCCTTCTGGATGATCTGCGCCACGCTCACCTGATATTTGGCGAAAACCGCGGTCAGCTCCGCCAGAACGCCGCAGCGGTCCTCTACTTTCAGACGCATAAAGTATCTGTTGCGTGTGTCCGCCATTTTCTTCACCGGCACGTCCTTATAGCAGGTGCAGCCGATCCTTGCGGCACAGTTCGCCCTGATGTTTCTCACAATATCAAAAATGTCTCCCACTACCGCGCTGGCTGTGGGAAGCTCGCCCGCGCCTCTTCCGAAAAACATTGCGTTGCCTACGGCGTCTCCTCTGACAAAGACCGCGTTATAGGAATCGTTCACCGATGCAAGGGGATGAGAACTTGGGATCAGCATGGGACACACATAAGCCTCGATTCCGGCCTCTGTATTTTTTGTCATTCCGATCAGCTTGATATCACAGCCCATTTCTCTCGCGTAGGCGATATCTTTTGCCGTGATCCTGGTGATACCCTCGATATATACATCGTCGAAAACAACTCTGGAATTGAATGCAACGGATGCAAGGATAGCCACTTTCCTTCCAGCGTCAAGCCCTTCGATATCCGCGGTGGGGTCCGCCTCCGCATATCCCAGCTCTGTAGCCAGGGCAAGGGCTTCTTTAAATTCCATTCCTTCCTGCGTCATCTTTGTCAGAATGAAGTTGGTGGTTCCGTTGACAATACCCATAACCTCTTCCATATGGTTGCCTGCAAGGCACTGCTTCAGAGGCCGGATAATGGGGATTCCTCCCGCTACCGCCGCCTCGAAAAGAAAATCCACATGATGAGTCTCCGCCATATCCAGAAGTTCCCTTCCATGTACGGCGATCAGGTCCTTGTTGGCAGACACCACATGTTTCCCCGCTTCCAAAGCCGCAAGGATGTATGTTCTTGCCGGCTCGATACCTCCTATCAGTTCAATGACGATATCAATATCCGGGTCATTGAGGATCTCTTCCCAGTTGTTGGTAAGAACGGACGGATCGTCCACCCTGGCGGCTGCCTTCTCCAGATTCCTCACCATGATCTTTTTGATCTCGACCACGCCGCCCAGCTTGGCCTCCATCTCTTCTCTCTGCGCTTTCAGCACTTTATATACGCCGGTACCTACCGTTCCCAGCCCCAGCAGCGCAGCGTTGATTACCTTTTTTTCCATTTGAAGCGGCTCCTTTCCTTTGTATTTTCAGATTCCGTACAAAGCCGTATGTCCTGAATCTTCCTGATCTTATTTCAACCTCACTATACCTCATAGTAGGGCACGCCGCGGGGTTTGTCAAGACGGCAGGCCCTGTTTGCCAAAATAGATACAGAAAAAGCGCCGCGGTACCGTAATACACGGCGCCGCGGCGCTCTCTGGCGCATAGAGGATCCGGCAGGTTGAAATGAAAGTCAGGCGTCCTGCCGTTTTCTGTATGCAGTATTTATATCCTACTTCACAGCTCCGTTTACCACGCCGTTCAGGATCTGTTTCTGACAGAATATATAAAAGATCAGAATCGGCAGCAGAGCCAGAAGGTAAGAAGCAAAAGCAAGGTTATAATTCGTTCCGAACTGAGTCTGGAAATTCAGCTGTGCCAAAGGCAGGGTATTCAGTCCTGTTCCGGACATGATGACCAGGGGAGTCATAACGTCGTTCCACACCGCCAGGGCGGTCAGAACAGCCACTGTGGCGTGCATGGGCTTCATGATGGGGAAGATGATCCTCCAGAACGTATGCCAGGTGGTGGAGCCGTCGACCCGTGCCGCCTCCTCCAGCGCAAGGGGGATGTTTTTCAGATATCCGGTGTACAGAAGCAGGTTCATAGGTATGTAAAACACCACATACAGAATGACTACGCCGGCCCTGTTGGCGATTCCCATCTGGGCCGTCTGTTTGATCAGCGGCATCATCAGGATCGCAAAGGGTACGAACATACCGCTGACAAGATACAGATAAACAAAATTATATGCCTTGCTGCGGGCCATGCTTCTACCGATGGCGTAACCTGCCAGAGAATGGATCAGCATGGTCAGGATCACGGTGATAATGGTCAGCATTAAACTGTTCCCCAGTGAATGCCAGAAGTCAGTCACTCTCATAGCCTCTGTGAAATTGCTGAAGCTGAATGCGGAGGGCAGGGACAGCGCGCCGGCAATGTCATTGGTCATTTCCGAGGGCTGTTTGAAGGCAATGATCACAGCCATGTACAGCGGGAAAAAGATGGTCACACATCCTATGATCAGAAGAATCGTTACCGGCCAGTTAATTCTGTGATCCACTACTTTTTTCTTCATCATAACTGCTCCTCCTTTTTATTTAATACTGTCATCTGGAATACAGAGATCGCCACGATCACCACGAAGAAAAGCACTGCGTTGGCGCTCTGGAATCCAAACTGTCCGCCGCCCATACCGTTCTGATAGATCAGATAGGAAATGGACTCTGTACTCTGGGAAGGGCCGCCTTTTGTCAACGCCATGATCTGGTCGAACACCATCAGGAAGTTCTTCATGCAGAGCACCATATTAATGGTGAAGAAAGGCATGATCAGCGGGAAAGTAAGATTTTTGAACTTTCTCCATCCGCTCGCCCCGTCAATGGCTCCGGCTTCATAAACATCCTCCGGCACTGTCTGCAGTCCGGCAATGTAAATGATGGTATTCATAGCCACAGACTGCCAGCAGGCGACTACTACGATGGCAAGCCACGCGGTCTTTGTGTTGGAGAGCATACTGCTGGAGAGCCATTCGATCCCCGCCGCCTTTCCGGCAGCCGGCAGGATGTAGGTGAAAAAGAAACTAAAAATATAACCTACAACCAGACCGCCCAGAATGTTTGGAAGGAAATAGACTGCTCTCAGGGCGCTTTTCGCTTTGATCTTACTGTTCAGGCCCAGCGCCAGGATCAGGCTGAGCACATTTACAAGTATCGTGCTCACAAGAGCGAATTTAAAAGTGAAGAGATAGGAGCGGCCTACCCTGCCGTCTGAAAACAGATCCACATAATTGCGCAGGCCGACAAAATCGTAGTTGCCATATCCCTTAAAGTTGGTAAAACTGTAAATAAAGCCTTTTATCAGCGGCAGCGTATTGAAACAGAAAAACAGAAGCACGATCGGGATCGTTATGGCCAGAAAGGTCTTCTCCCGGTTTCCCATTGCATGTTTTTTCTTCATAATGAAAATCCCCCTTCCTATTCAGCATCCGGATGCTCTTCCATATAATCCTGCACTTTCTGTATCAGATCCCGATTATAACGGACCCATTCCCTGTCGAATTTTTCCAGGAATGTATCTGTGGCATTTTCAGAATCGTCCAACAGATATGTCTGAATCATGGCGTCCACCGACATTTCGCTGGGATAATGATGATCCTGATAGTCCACGACTTTGCCTTCTTCAATGTAGGATTTCATACCGTCCAGCATGGGCGCCAGATCAAAATCCCCTTCTTTGCACGGGATCGCGTTCTGGTCGTCGATGTACGCCTGCAGATTCTCGTCTTCCAGAAGGAAGTCCAGAACTTCATACGCCTCTTCCTTATGCTCGCATTCGGCCATAACGGAAAACTGCAGGTCGTTTCCGGAATTCAGCACATTCTCTTCTGGATCATTGCTTGCAGGCATTACGAAGGAGTCGATATTGATATCCGGGTTTACAGACTGAATCTGCGGTACTGCGTAGCCTCCGATGGGGAACATGACAGCTTCTCCTCTTGCGAACGCCGTACAGGCATCGTTGTAGCTATAGGCAAAAGGATCGTCCTGACAGAATTCCAGGAGAGATTTTGTCTTCTCCGCCACTTCCCGGTAATTATCTGTGAAAGTGGTTTCTCCCCGGTTCACCTGCGCGCATACATCCGAAGGAGCCAGATCTACAGAAATAGCGTTCCAGGGAGCCAGACAGGTCCAGCTGTCTTTGAAGCCGAAATAGAACGGCTGCATGCCTGCCGCCTGGATCTCTTCACAGAGGGCTGTCAGCTCGTCCCATGTAGTGGGTATCTCCCATCCGTTCTCATCAAAAATATCTTTGTTGTAAAGGATCCCCGCCGCATTGGCCACATATGGCACAGCGTAAACGCCTTCCATGGGTACGAATTCCAGTTCTTTGTCAATATCCAGATAAGCGTCTTTGATGGAATCCAGACCCTCGTAATCCGAGATATCCATCAGCATGCCCGCATCCAGATAATTGGAATAATTGATATCGCCGCCGATGGCAATGATATCCGGATAATCCTCTCTGATGAACCGGGTCTTCAGAATGGTATTGGCGTCGTTGGGGGAATCGATGATCAGCTCAATGTCATCATGAGTTGCGTTGAACTCCTCTTCCACCTGGTCGAAGTAAGTGGCCGTCTCCGGTTTGCTCTGGATGATCTCGATAGTCACCTTGCCGTTATCCTCTCCTGTCCCGCAGCCCGACAGTATGACGGACAGTCCGGCGGCTGCCGCAAGTCCGGCTGCAAGTTTTCCCTTCATACATCTTTTCATGCGTGAAATCCCTCCTTTTTCTTTTTGATGATCTTCGCCTCATAAGGCCGGAGAACTCCTTCCGGATACGGGCCGTCATAGTTGGCTATCAGCACTTCCCCGTCCTTCCATCCCTGTTCCAGTACGCAGGAAACCTCCTTCCCCCGGAAATTACAGAGTACCAGAAGTTTCTCTTTCTCCGTTTCTCTGGTATAGGCAAAAATATTTTCGTTCTCCTCCTGGAGAAGTTCATAAACGCCTTCTGTGAAAATGCTCTCGCTTTTTCTGAGGCTGATCAGCTTCTGATAGTAATAGAAAATCGAATCCCTGTTGGTCAGGGCCTCTTCTGCATTAATGATGGTATAATTCGGATTGCAGCGCAGCCACGGGGTGCCTGTTGTGAAACCGGCGTTCTTACTCTCGTCCCACTGCATGGGAGTCCTCGCGTTATCTCTCCCTTTCGCGTAAATGGAGCGCATCACATCCAGCTCGTCGTATCCCTGGCTGATCCGTTCCTTATACAGATTCAGAAGTTCAATATCCCGGTAATCCTCAATATCAAACTTCACATTCGTCATACCCAGTTCCTGTCCCTGGTAAATATAGGGAGTTCCCTTCATTCCATGAAGCATGGTCGCCAGCATTTTTGCGGACTGTACCCGGTATTTTCCATCGTCGCCGAACCGCGACACAGAACGGGGCAGATCGTGATTTTCCAGAAACAGACTGTTCCATCCTTTTCCTTCCAGTTCTTTCTGCCACTTCGATAAAACCTGCTTGAACTTTACGAAGGGCAGCGGTTCCAGATCCCATTTCACATTTCCCTTCTGATCCAGGACCATATGTTCAAACTGGAATACCATGGAAAGCTCACTGCCGTCCGGATTACTGTAAAGCCACGCGCTCTCAGGCGTTGCGCTCCAGGTTTCCCCCACGGTCACAAGATTATTTCTTCGGAAAGCCGCTTTACTCATCTCTTTTAAATAGGGATGGAGCATCTTTCCCTCGGCCATCACCATAGAATCCGGTTCCTTTCCGATAAGATCGATCACATCCAGCCTGAACCCGCCTACGCCGCGGTCCACCCACCAGTTGATCATCCTGTAGATCTCCTCACGTACTTTCGGATTCTCCCAGTTCAGATCCGGCTGCTTTACTGAAAACTGATGGAGATAATACTGTCCGCATTCCGGGACCCATTCCCAGGCAGGTCCGCAGAAAGCGGATTTCAGTTCATTGGGATATTCGCCTTCTTTTCCGTCTCTCCACACATAATAATCATGATACGGATTATCTTTCCCTTTTTTCGCCTCCACAAACCAGGGATGCTCATCAGAAGTATGGTTCAGCACCAGATCCATGATAATCCGGATATGCCGTCTGGCCGCCTCGGCGATCAGCTCGTCCATATCGGCAAGAGTGCCGAACATGGGGTCAATATCCTGATAATCGGAAATATCATAACCGTTGTCATCCTGGGGAGAGCGGTATACCGGAGAAAGCCAGATGGCGTCGACGCCCAGTTTCTGAATATAGTCAAGCTTCTGAATAATACCCTGAAGATCTCCGATTCCGTCCCCGTTGCTGTCGCAGAAGCTTCTGGGATAAATCTGATAGATCACTGCCGTCTGCCACCATTTCTTCACACAGTCACCCATATACTTTACCCTTCCTTTCCCTTTCTTTAACATAAAAACTAGTTGGTTGCGTCAGGTTTTGCAATAAGTGTGCGGCAAAACCAATATATTTCACAAGAAAACACACTGGATTTTGTGAAAAACAGCAGTAAAAAAGCCGGGAGTTCAGGGATCATCTCCCTGCTCCCGGCCTGAGACCGTTCTGTCTTCTCTGATAAAAGATTGCTGTTCCATCCCGGCGGATCAGTAACCCGCGCTCCGGTTTTTGAGAAACTACAGCTGTCTCACCGTGCGATTGGCAACGCTCTCCCTGACGATCAGTTCTGTGGGAAGCTGCAGGCTGGGCGCCAGAACTTCCTCCCCGTAGATTCTTTTCATCAGAAGATTCACCGCCGCCCTGCCTTTCTCCGCAGGGCTCTGGCGCACTGTCGTCAACGCCGGCCTTGATAATCTGGCGTAAATATTATCGTCAAATCCCACTACGGAAATATCCTCCGGCACATTCAGTCCCTGGGAAAAGAAGATATTGATCCCCTCGTTGGCCAGAAGATCATATACGAAAAAAGCTCCTGTATAGCCTTTAGCTTTCGCGGTTTTGGCGAAACGGCGCAGCACTTCATGGCGGAGATGTTTATCCGCGGGAAGAAAAATATAATCCTCTTCTTTGGAAAAAGAAGCGCCGTATTTTTTCACCGCGTCCAGAAATCCCCGGTATCTTTCTCCGTCCGCCCCTACGGGTTCCCTCTGGTCACAGAAAAAAGCAATTTTATCGTTTCCCTGCTTCAGCATATAGCTGGCGACCTCATAGCCTCCCTCATAATCCTGAAGGCCGATATTGTCATAATTGCCTCTCCCGGAATCTATAAACACAATAGGAAACCCGGTTCTTCTGGCAAGAGGTTCACAGTTCTCCTCCAGGCACCCCAGGATCACGGCCCCTTCCAGGCCGCTGCACTTCAGGCGCTCATCAAAATCCTCATTTGCGTCGACAACTCCGCATACCATGGTGCGTCCATACTTTCTCAATTCCCGCTCCGCGGCTTCCAGAAGCTCTCCGCAGAAAGGATCCATCAGGATATGTTCCCTGTCGCCCAGACAGCAGTAGACAGCAACGTAATGTGTCACCGGTTCGTCATCCCCGTGGCGGCTTTCGTGAACATAATGGTTCTGTATCAGGGCTTCCTGTACCTTCTGGCGTGTCTCCGGCGACATTTTTCCCGTCCGGCCGTTCAGAACATTTGATACTGTAGTGGGACTGACGCCCAGCTGCTGCGCAATTTCTTTGATCGTAACCACAAAATCCCCTCCCTTGCAGCACGAATATAATAACCACTTTTCGGTTATTATAACATATTTATACTCTCGGGGTCAAAACGGATTGATACCACCCTGCAGACTTGCTATAATGACAGAAGAATAATCAGGGAGAATTTTCTCATGAAATATTTCTTTATCATCAATTCCCTCTCCGGCTCCGGACAGGGAAATCCTATATGGCATAAAGTACACCGTGTGCTGCAAAAACAGGGCGTTTCTCATGAAGCTTATTTTACCCGGCATAAAGGCCACGGCACAGAACTGGCCCGAAAGCTCGCCTCCCGTCTTCCCGGGAACCGCCTTGTTGTCCTTGGCGGCGACGGAACCCTGAATGAGGTACTGAACGGACTTGCCGGCGTTTCCGGGATAACCCTGGGATATATTCCTGTAGGCTCCGGAAACGATTTTGCCAGAGGGATGGGTCTCCCTTCTGATCCTAAAGAAGCGCTTATGTATATCCTCAAGGCCGAACGGACCGTTCCGCTGGATCTCGGCCGTGTCCGCAGCAATGGACATACTTCGCTCTTCGCCATCAGCTCCGGTCTGGGATATGATGCGGAAATCTGTTATAAAGTATCCCGCTCCCGTGTCAAAAAGCTGCTGAACCGGCTCCGTCTCGGGAACCTGATCTACGCTTTTACAGCGGTGCGTCTGCTTTTCACCTATCCTCCCTGTGACATGGCGGTATCTGTGGATGGACAGAAGCAGATTTTCCGCAAGGTTCATTTTGTCACCGGTATGAATCTCCCCTTTGAAGGCGGCGGGTTCCGTTTCTGCCCGGCGGCCCGTCCGGACGACGGAAGACTTTCCTGCATGGTGGTACATGACATGCATCCCCTGAAGATACTTTTCCTTTTTCCCACCGCCTATTTCGGACGGCACACCCGCTTCCGGGGGATCACTATCCTGGAAGGAAAGAAAATAGAGCTCCGCAGCGCCTCTCCCCGGAAGATACACCGGGACGGCGAATACGGAGGAACCGCAAAGCGGGTGGCGTTTGAAGCCGGAGACGGAGACGTTACTTTTATATTGCCATAATAAAAAACACCATCAGATTCTGGAATTCCCAGTGATATCTGATGGTGTTTCTGTCTGTCACATATTAATCATGTGTCTTATTTGTAATTAACGATCTTTCCGAAGTCTTCCTTCAGGGATGCGCCGCCTACAAGGCCGCCGTCGATGTCGTTCTGTGCGAACAGATCCGGTGCTGTTGCAGCGTTTACAGATCCGCCGTACTGAATACGGATTGCTTCTGCTGTAGCTTCATCATAGATCTCGGCGATGCATGCGCGGATGCCTGCGCAAACTTCCTGAGCCTGCTCAGTTGTAGCTGTCTTACCGGTTCCGATAGCCCAGATCGGCTCGTATGCGATCACTGCCGTCTTAGCCTGATCTGCTGTAACGCCCTGGAAACCAACCTTAACCTGCTGACGGATGAAATCCATAGTCACGCCCTGCTCTCTCTGGGTAAGAGTCTCGCCGCAGCACATGATCGGAGTAATGCCGTGCTCAAGAGCTTTCAGCACTTTCTTGTTCACGTCTTCGTTTGTCTCGCCGAAATACTCTCTTCTCTCAGAATGTCCGAGAACAACGTATTTAACGCCTGCGTCTGTAAGCATGTTCGGGGAGATCTCACCTGTGTAAGCGCCTTTTTCCTCGAAGTACATGTTCTCAGCGCCAACCTGGATATTGGTATCCTTTGTCGCTTCAACAACCGGAACAATGTCGATAGCCGGTACGCAGAATACTACGTCAACTTCGTCATTCTTTACCAGAGGTTTCAGAGTTTCCACTAATTTTACTGCTTCGCTGGGAGTCATGTTCATCTTCCAGTTTCCAGCGATAATTTTCTTTCTTGCCATTTTCTTTTCTCCTTATTTTATCATGACATTCGATTCACTAAATTCGGACTTCGCTTTCGCTTGCCCCTGTAAGATTCCTTCAAGCAAAAAATCCCTGCATTATCAATCTGCCGCCGATAAGCGCCAGATCCGCTTCAAGTACAAGGCAGATGCAGCGAAGGCGTACGAAAATGGTACGCCGAGATGCATCTAACGCCGTAATTGAAGTGCAGATGTCGCTTAGCGGTCGTTAGCTGCCGCTACGCCGGGCAGTTCCTTGCCTTCGAGGAATTCCAGAGAAGCGCCGCCGCCTGTGGAAATGTGGCTCATCTTATCGCCGAATCCAAGCTGGTTAACTGCAGCTGCAGAGTCGCCGCCGCCGATAATGGTAGTAGCGTCTGTCTCAGCCAAGGCTTTGGCAACTGCGATAGTGCCTTTTGCAAGAACCGGGTTCTCGAATACGCCCATCGGTCCGTTCCATACAACTGTCTTGGCTGTCTTGGCAGCTTCTGCGTATGCTTCTGCAGTCTTCGGTCCGATATCCAGTCCGAGAGCGTCTGCCGGGATAGCGTCACAGTCTACATAATCCACATCGATCTCTGCGTCGATGGGGTTCGGGAACGCTTTCGCGATAGCTGTATCTGTTGGAAGAAGAAGCTGTTTTCCAAGAGATTCTGCCTTTGCGATCATTTCCTTGCAGTAGTCAAGCTTGGTATCGTCTACCAGGGAAGCGCCTACTTCCATTCCTTTTGCTTTCAGGAAGGTATAAGCCATGCCGCCGCCGATGATCAGAGTGTCGCATTTCTCCAGAAGGTTGGAGATTACGTTCAGCTTGTCAGCAACTTTTGCGCCGCCAAGAATCGCTACGAACGGTCTTACCGGTGTCTCAACAGCTTTACCAAGGAAATCGATTTCTTTCTGCATCAGATATCCAACCACGCAGGTATCGATATACTGAGTTACGCCTACGTTGGAGCAGTGCGCTCTGTGAGCGGTTCCGAACGCGTCGTTTACGAATACATCTGCCAGAGAAGCAAGTTCCTTGCTGAACTCTTCGCCGTTCTTGGTCTCTTCCACGCGATAACGTGTATTCTCAAGAAGAACGATCTCGCCGTCCTTCATAGCTTCCACAGCCTCTCTTACCTTGTCGTCAACAACAACAGGGCTGGCAACGAATTTTACTTCCTGTCCAAGAAGCTCGGAAAGACGTACTGCAACCGGTGCAAGAGAAAGTTCGGGTTTCGGCTCTCCCTTCGGTTTGCCAAGATGGGAGCAGAGGATTACTCTTCCGCCGTCTGCAACAAGTTTCTTAATGGTAGGAAGAGCTGCAACAAGACGGTTCTCGTCTGTGATCTTTCCTTCTTTCAACGGAACGTTGAAATCGCATCTTACAAGGACTTTCTGTCCCTTTACGTTGATATCGTCAACTGATTTTTTGTTTAATCCCATGATCGTATTACCTCCGATTATTATAAAAAGAGTCCGGTCCAAATCAGACCGGACCCTTACTGAGTCTATTCTACTCTGCCGTATTCAACAGATCATGCTCCAAGCAGTTTGCCGAAGTGTTTGATTGTACGAACCATCTGGCTTGTGTAGGAGTTCTCATTGTCATACCAGGAAACTACCTGAACCTGTGTTGTGCCGTTATCCAGCGGCAGAACCATTGTCTGAGTAGCATCGAACAGAGAACCATAGGTCATTCCTACGATATCGCTGGAAACGATCTCATCCTCGTTGTATCCGAAGGACTCGTTGGAAGCTGCTTTCATAGCTGCGTTGATCTGCTCTTTTGTAACGTTTCCTTCAACAACTGCTGTAAGGATAGTTGTAGAACCTGTCGGGGTCGGAACACGCTGTGCAGCGCCGATCAGTTTGCCGTTCAGTTCCGGAATAACAAGACCGATTGCCTTAGCAGCGCCGGTGCTGTTGGGAACGATGTTAACTGCAGCTGCACGGGATCTTCTCAGATCGCCTTTTCTCTGCGGTCCGTCCAGAGTCATCTGATCGCCTGTGTAAGCGTGGATTGTGCACATGATACCTGTCTTGATCGGTGCGCAGTCGTTAAGAGCCTTAGCCATCGGTGCAAGGCAGTTGGTAGTACAGGATGCAGCGGAGATAATCTTATCTTCTTTTGTCAGGCCTTCATGGTTTACATTGTAAACGATGGTCGGAAGGTCATTACCAGCCGGTGCGGAAATGATAACGTGCTTAGCGCCAGCATCGATATGAGCCTGAGCTTTAGCTTTGGAGGTGTAGAAACCGGTACACTCAAGAACAACGTCTACGCCGATCTCGCCCCACGGAAGTTCTGCAGCGTTGGCTTTTGCATAGATCTTGATCTCTTTGCCGTCTACAGTGATGGAATCCTCGCCTGCCTCTACCTTGTCGCACAGAGCGTATCTGCCCTGAGTAGAGTCATATTTTAATAAGTGAGCAAGCATCTTCGGGGAGGTAAGGTCGTTGATCGCAACGATTTCGAATCCCTCTGCTCCAAACATCTGACGGAAAGCCAGACGACCGATACGGCCAAATCCATTAATTGCAACTTTTACTGCCATGATAAATTCCTCCTATGAATTAAATGGTTAATTATGGTATTCTTCATCTTGGTAAAGAATTGCCAACCTGCATTTATTGTATCTAATCTGGGTTAAAAATTCAAGACTATTTTGGAAAAAACATTACAAATTTGGTAAAACATCAGGGCATTTTCAAAGAATCTGTACAGATATCCGTAGCGCCCGGGTATTGTACATGATATAATAACTGCATCACCTGCAGCCCGGTACCGGCGTGTCATCCGCACGGTACCAGACGGCCGCGCAGAAACATCCGGGAGGTTTATATGAAAAACAACATACTTTGGGACTGCCATATGCACTCCTCTTTTTCTGCGGATTCCGACGCCTTAATGGAAGATATGATCCAGAATGCCATCCGTCTTGGCTTAAAGGGAATCTGTTTTACCGAACATATGGATCCCGATTCTCCGCCTGTTCCAGAACCTGTACAGCCGGATTTTTGCGTTGATATCCCTTCATACAGGAATACGCTGAACGATCTTAAAGAAAAATACCGGCGCGAACTGGATATCCGTTTCGGCATCGAGCTGGGACTTCAGCCTCATCTTGGAGATAATTTCCATGAGCTTGTGCGTGCCTTCTCCTTTGATTTCGTGATCGGCTCCTCCCATATTGTTCACGGAGCCGATCCATATTATCCAGAATTTTTCAAAGGACGCAGAGAATCTGACTGTTATATGGAATATTTTGAATCCATTCTCGAAAATCTGGCTGCTTTTTCTGAAATGGACAGTTACGGACACCTGGACTATATCGTCCGCTACGGACCGAACCAGAACAGAGAATACTCCTACCGCCGCTATCAGGATATTCTGGATGAGATTCTCCGTGCGCTTATCAGCAAAAATGTGGGGCTTGAGCTGAACACCGGGGGATTCCATTACGGCCTGGGCGAACCCAATCCCTGTACGGATATCATACGGCGTTACCGGGAACTCGGAGGCGAGATCATCACCGTGGGAGCCGACGCCCACGCGCCGCATAATATCGCCCACAGTTTCGACAGGGCGGCGGATATCCTGAGAGAATGCGGATTCCGATATTATACGGTGTTCAGAGAACGGAAGGCCTGGTTCCTGCCGCTGTAAAAAATTCCCTCACGGTCTTCCGGCGCCAGGAGCAGCTTCTTCCGCGCCTCCGGGGAGCCTTATCCCTGTTTATGCATTTTGCTGCTTACTTTTTCCCCGGACAATTTCAATATTTCTTTTATAATTACAGAAAAAATGATCGTACCCATCAATACGGCTACAACTGTAGCAGCATACTGAACCCAACCGTTTCCGATTATCGTATTCGCTCCAAGTCTTTCCAGCAACCGGAATATAACCATATGGGAAAGGTAAACTTCCATGCTGACAGAACTGAAGAATTTTGTAAATCTGTTCTGGAGTATCCCGCCCCGGTGATTCTTCAGCGCCAGAATTACTAATACTACTGAAACAAACAGCATAGTTATAGTGTTTTCTCCGACGACGAAATATAAAATCACTGCTGCCGCTGTAAGCCCCCATACAACAGGACTGTACTTTCTGCTGAACTGTTCCAGTTCATTCCTGTACTGATAAATAAGAGCACCGGCTGTCAGATAACAGAGACAAAACACGATATTGGTCCTTCCTAATCCAAAATACGAACCGCCGGCATAATTCAGCAGTAAAGAAACTGCAAAGGTCATCCAGGCTCTTTTCCTGTTTTTTACCAGAACGCAGAAGAATGGAAAAATCAGATAAAACGCAAATATCAATCCCAGAAACCATCCTACTCCGATCACGGTTATGTTGTTTGGAAACAGTCCGAAGAGCAAAGTGACATCCGCAAATCCTTCAATAAGCGAACCACGGCTGGGCGACATAATAATGTCCAGGATAATTAATACTGTAAAAAACGGAAGGATCCGGGCATATCTTTTTATATAAAAGTTTTCTATAGAAATTTGATTATTTAACACCCGGTCAAGATATCCACAGCACATCCCAAAAGCAGATATCACCATAAAAAGAAATACAAAATTTGTAAAAGACTTGATCAATCTGTCATAGATAAATCCGGATATTTGATATGTATTATTCGCCCGTACATGCATCATAACAATCCCGATACACGCGATTGTCCGCAGGCCATCTATCGCGCCATAATGTTTTCTTTCCACTTCCATATACCTCCAGTGTTCTTTTCACATAGACTCGCGGGGTATGCCTTATTCAATCTGAAAAGCTGTAGTTTCCGATTTCTTCAGCAGTCTTTCGAAGAATCGCTTTTTCATCCGTTCCCTGCACGTCAAGATTCTGCGCGGTAAAAGCGGCCTGCTCATGTATACCGAAAAAGGTATCGGACAGCGCTTTTACATAATCAAATCCCATATTCTGGTAAACAGGGCCGCCTGCCGTAGTCACGTATATTATATGGCGCGCTCTGCAGAGTCCTTCCGGTATGCCCTCCGGCGTATACTGAAAGGTAATGCCGGTGATGCAGATCTGCTCCAGATAGACTTTCAGTATTGAAGGAAAGGACAGATCCCAGTAAGGCGCCGCGATGACGATTTCATCCGCTTCGGCAAACTGCCTCGCGTATCTGAAAAGCGGATCCTGGTATTCCCCGGACGCGATAAGGCCGGTACGTTTCTCCAGTACGTCGTAATCCAGCGGCGCAATCTCCTCCTCATAGAGTTTAAGTTCCGTCACCTCTCCGGAAAGCCGCTCCAGTACTTTCTCCGCCAGTAATAATGTCCTCGACTCCGGTCTGGCACAGGCGTTGATAAAAAGTATATTTTTGATATTTTCCATATTGTATATCCCCTCTGAATTTTTAATCCTATCGTACCATCTCAGATTTATAAGTACAAGAAAAAATATGAAAACATTTTTCCTGATCCGTCTTTCCGGAAAATGAGATTTCCCCGATAATATTGCAGCGCTTTTTTGCCTTCCGCCTGTCAAAAACGGAATTATAAGTTCTGCTCCCTTCTGTCGTGAACTGGCACAAAAAATCCCCTTATTTCTGCGCATCCTGCACGCTTGACATTTCATTATCACCCTTGTAAGATTATTAAAGAAATCAGATTGTATTTTTTGATTTCGATATGGAAAAATATATAAAATCTAACAGTATTTAGGGAAATGAAAGATATTTTTTCTTAAAATACATTCGAAGGGAGCACAATATGGCTAATAAACGTCAGCAGAAAAAACACGCCGCTGCCAAGGCAGAAACCAGAAAGGCTGAGACAGCCAGAGTAGAAACGAAAAAGGCGGAACCGGTCAAAGTTGAGACAAATAAAACCGAACCCGTCAAGGTCGAGACAAAAAAGACCGAACCGGTGAAGGTTGAAACGAAGAAAACCGAGCCCGTCAAGGTTGGGACGAAGAAGACCGAGCCGGTGAAGGTTGAAACAAAGAAAACCGAGCCCGTCAAGGTCGAGACAAAAAAGACCGAACCGGTGAAGGTTGAAACGAAGAAAACCGAGCCCGCCAAAGTTGAGACGAAGAAGACCGAACCGGTGAAGGTTGAGACGAAGAAAACCGAGCCCGTTAAGGTTGAGACGAAGAAGACCGAGCCCGTCAAGGTCGAGGCAAAACAGCCGCAGCCTGCAGCTCCTGTCCGGAATGACGAGGCAGTCTATAACGCCCGGCTGGACCGCCATTTGGATGAGCTGAAATGGCTTTACTGTGAACTGTATCAGGATAATCCTTATGTGATGATGCATTTCAACGATCTTCTTGCAGAACTGAAGAAGTTCTATGACGCTAGGAATGACGATCTGAAAGATTCCGATATCCGCAGGGAAAAAGATCCCAAATGGTACAAGCGCAACGACCTCACCGGCATGATGATGTATGTGAACGCTTTTTCAAAGACCCTGAAAGGGCTTGAGGAAAAGCTGGATTATATTCAGGAATGTAATGTGAACTATCTGCATCTGATGCCTCTTTTGGCTTCCCCGAAAGGGCGCAGCGACGGCGGTTACGCTGTGGCAGATTTCCGTACCGTACAGCCGGAACTGGGAACCATAGAGGATTTCGCAGCGGTTACTTCCGCCTGCCATAAACGCGGGATCAGCGTGTGTCTGGACTTCGTTATGAACCATACCTCCGAGGATCACGAGTGGGCGAAACGCGCACGCGCAGGAGAACGAGAATATCAGGACCGCTATTTCTTCTTTGACACCTATGACATTCCCGCTCTTTATGAGCAGACCTGTCCGCAGGTATTCCCCACCACGGCGCCGGGCAACTTTACCTGGCTGGACGATATCAAAAAGCATGTAATGACAACATTTTATCCGTATCAGTGGGATCTGAACTACCGCAATCCTATTGTACTGAACGAAATGATCTTCAACATGCTCTATCTGGCAAATCAAGGTGTGGATATCGTGCGTCTGGACGCTGTTCCCTATATCTGGAAACAGCTTGGAACCAACTGCCGTAATCTTCCCCAGGTTCATACCATCGTCCGCATGATGCGTATGATCTGCGAGATCGTCTGCCCCGGCGTTCTCCTTCTGGGCGAGGTCGTTATGGCTCCTGAGAAAGTAGTTCCCTACTTCGGAACTGTAGACAAACCGGAATGTCATCTTCTGTATAATGTTACTACCATGGCAAGCACCTGGCACACCGTTGCCACCAGAGATGTATCCCTGCTGCGCCGCCAGCTGGACATCGTGGCCGGACTTCCCAGAGAGTATGTTTTCCAGAACTATCTGCGCTGCCACGACGATATCGGCTGGGGACTGGACTATGATTTCCTGAAGAATTTCGGGATTGAGGAAGTTCCCCACAAGAAATACCTGAACGATTTCCTTACCGGAAAGTATCCGGAATCTTTCGCGCGAGGCGAACTGTATAATGACGATCCCCGTCTGGGAGACGCAAGACTCTGCGGAACCACCGCTTCTCTGTGCGGAATCGAACGTTTCGGATTCGAGGGCAATGAGGAAGGCATGGACAGAGCGATCCGCTACGATATTACTCTTCATGCTTTCATGCTTTCCCAGTCCGGTATCCCCGTGATCTACAGCGGTGATGAGATTGGTATGCTGAACGATTATTCCTATAAGAATGATCCAGACAAAGCCGCTGATTCCCGCTATCTCCACAGAGGCGATTTCAGATGGGATCTGGCCGAGAACCGCCATCGTCCCGAGACTGTTCAGGGCAAACTGTTCCCGGCGCTGGATAAGCTGGAGCACATCCGTACTTCTCACAGCGTATTCAACAGCGACGTTCCCATGCGCACTCTGGATACCTGGGATTCTTCCATCCTGGCTCTTGTACGTGAGAATGACGAAGAGAAATTTATCGGAATTTATAATTTCAGTGAATTCGACAAAGTCGCCTGGATCAACGAGGAAGACGGCATGTATCTGGATCTGATCTCCGGCCGGGAGATGGAGGCAAGAGGCGTGCAGATACCGGCGTTCGGCTGCTACTGGCTGTGCCGGAAGAAATAATTGTTTAAAACAGCAAAAACACCCTGCCTGTTTTCTTTTCATGTAGCATATGAATTGAAAACAGTACAGGGTGTTTTGTTTTATGATAATTTTCCGTTCTGAAGTCTGTTCAGGAAGGAGGCGAAGGGCCCCGGCGTCTCTTTGTCCAGAGAACGCGCATACAGTTCCCGGATCCATCCTGTGATCACGTCGATCAGTACCGGCGCGAAAGTCATCAGGATAAATACCAGAATGATCAGGCCGAAATCCAGAGACCCCAGGAACAGAAGATCCTGAAGGATCACTGCCGCGGCAAAGAAAATAAACTGCATTCCGTAGATAATGATCTTCCTGTAACGGTTCAGCGGCGCGTAAACGGTCTTCAGCGCGGCCATATAATTCCATCCGGTCACAAGGACGCAGGCTGTGTTCAGCATATCATTAGAATGATATACGTTCTGGCAGACCAGCATCACTGCAAAAACGCAGGAGGTGATGGTGATCGCCGCAGGGAACGCGTTCAGGAACACATGCCGCAGGAACGTATGGTCGATCTTGTCATAGTTGTTTTCCTGGGCCAGAAGGAAGGTGGGGATTCCCACCGCGCAGGCGCTGATCAGAGACATCTGGATCGGTTCGAAAGGATAGGCGTCTCCGAAAAATATGGTCAGCAGAGACAGCATTACCGAAAACATGGTCTTGATCAGGAACATGGACGCTGCTGTGCGGATATTGTTCACAACCCGCCGGCCCTGATTCACGATGTGGGGCATGGACGCGAAATTGGAGTCCAGCAGCACCACGTTGGCGATATTTTTCGCCGCGTCGCTTCCCTGCGCCATAGCGATACTGCAGTCCGCTTCCTTAAGGGCAAGCACGTCGTTCACTCCGTCTCCCGTCATGGCTACTGTGTGTCCCTGTTCTTTCAGGGCAAGCACCATTTCTTTTTTCTGCTGAGGGGTTACGCGGCCGAAAACACTGCATTCCGCAACGGCCTTTTTCAGTTCTTCCTCCGTGGTAATGGTGCTGGCGTCTATATAATGATCCGCGTTTTTCAGTCCCGCCCGTCTGGCGATCGCCGCCACCGTAACCGGGTCGTCGCCGGAGATCACTTTCAGGTCAACCTCCTGGCTGTCAAAAAACTTCAGCGTATCCGGCGCCTCCTGGCGGATCACATCTGTGAGAAGGAGAAGTCCCAGCGGTTCCATACCTTCGGGAAGCTCGGTGCCCGCCGCTTTCTCTTTGCTGTGGGCAAGGACAAGGACACGAAGACCTTCCTCCGCATACTGTTTACAGTGCTCTGCGAGAGCTTCATTCCCTTCCGGGAAGATAAACTGTACAGCTCCCATCAGGTAGGTGCCCTCTTCCGCAAAAACCGCTCCGCTGTACTTCCTGTCTGAGGAAAACGGGATCACATGCTCAGCCTTCATGGTCTCTCTGGCCGGGAAACGTTTGCGGAGAGCGTCTGCGGTAGCGTTCTCATCTTTCAGTACATACATGAGGCTGCACATGATATTTTCGATTTTTTTGATTTCTGCAGAGTTGTCTGAAACATTCTGCGGCTCTCCAGCGTCCTGCACCGCTTCCGGCAGCACATCCGCCCGGTTATTTTCACTGACTGGAGCATTCTGAACCGCCGGCTGGATTTCTGCTGATATTTCAGTTCCATTGCCTTCCGGGTTCTCTGCTCCTTCTGCGGCTGTCCCGGAGTTCTCCGGATCCTTCTCACTGCCTGCCGCTTTTTGCTCTGTCACTCCCGAAGTCTTCTCCGGCTGGATCCAGGGTTCCACCCGCTCCACGCACATGGTTCCTTCGGTGATGGTTCCTGTCTTGTCCAGACAGAGCGTATCCACCCTAGCCAGAGTCTCGATACAGTACAGTTCCTGCACGAGAGTTTTTTTACGGGCAAGGACAAGGGCTCCCAGAGTCAGCGCCACGCTGGTAAGAAGGACAAGGCCCTCAGGGATCATTCCCAGAACGCCCGCCACCATGCTGACCACGGAATCACGGAAACTGTTGCCAGCCAGATAGAACTGCTTGTAGAACAAAAGCGCTCCCAGAGGAACGATAATGATACTAATCACTTTAAGGATGGCGTTCAGAGAATTCCGCAGTTCGGAATTATGACGTTTGAACTCTTTCGCCTCGCTGGTGATCTGTGAGGCATAGTTATCCTTTCCTACATGGATGATCTGGCAGTTAGCTTCTCCGGAAGTGATAAAGCTTCCGGAAAAAAGTTCGTCGCCTTCGCTTTTGGGAAGGTTGTCCGATTCTCCTGTAAGCAGTGACTCGTTTACCTCTACGCTTCCTTCCAGGATCTTCGCGTCCGCCGGCACCTGGTCGCCGGTCTTAAGACAGACAATATCGTCAAGCACCAGTTCCTCCGTGGGTACTGTCCATTTCTTTCCTTCACGGATCACCACGGATTTCCTCGCCGTCAGAATCGCCAGCTTGTCTATGGTTTTTTTCGCTCTGACCTCCTGAATGATTCCGATCAGAGTATTGATGATAACGATCATTACGAAGAAGGCGTTCCTGTAAGATCCCACCATAAGCACCATCACAAGAAGGACGATATTCAGGAAGTTGAAGAATGTCAGTGTGTTCTCTCTTATAATCTGCTTATACGTCCTGGTATTGGGGTTCTCGTCCGCGTTGACCTTGCCCTCCGCGATCCGTTCGTTTACCTGTTGGTCTGTTAATCCTGTCAAGCTTTCACCTCGCATGTTCCTGTTTCAAAGGAGGCTTTCTCAGAGAAAGTCTCTTTCTTAATAATCTTCCTCTTCTTCCTCTTCGCCTTCGTGAATATCAGACTTGGGTTTTGACAGGCCTTCGATCACGATATGATGTTTCTCCGCATAATCCCACAGCGCCGCATGGATCGCTTCCTCGGCCAGAAGGGAACAGTGGACCTTTACAGGCGGAAGCCCGTCGAGGGCTTCCATAACAGCCTTGTTCGTTACCTTCATCGCCTCTTCGATCGTCTTGCCCATTACCATCTCTGTAGCCATGCTGCTGGTGGCAACGGCGGCTCCGCAGCCGAAAGTCTTGAATTTGCAGTCTTTGATAATATGAGTCTCATCGTCAATATCCAGGAATATTCTCATAATGTCGCCGCATTTGGCGTTTCCTACTGTTCCGACGCCGCTGGCGTTCTCGATTTCTCCTACGTTTCTCGGATGCTGAAAATGATCCATTACTTTCTCACTGTACATTTGTTTCCTCCTGTTTTTTCATAAAGTCCTCGTAAAGAGGCGACATATTTCTCAGATTCTGTACGATTTCTTTCAGTTTCTCCACTGTGTAGTCCAGATCCTCTTTCGTGATCTCCTCGCTCAGCGTCAGTCTCAGGGAACCATGGGCGATCTCATGAGGAAGCCCGATGGCAAGAAGCACATGGGAGGGATCCAGAGAGCCTGAAGTACAGGCCGATCCGCTGGAAGCGCAGATACCGCAGCCGTCCAGCATCAGAAGAAGGGACTCGCCCTCCACGAAGCGGAAGCTGACGTTCACATTGTTGGGCAGTCTCTTTACCGGATGTCCGTTCAGCTTCACATAGGGGATCTCTTCCGTGATCCTGCCGATCAGATAATCTCTCAGTTCTCTCTCTTTCGCAGTGCGCTCTTCCATGGAATCCCACGCGCGCTTCGCTGCTGCGCCGTAGCCCACGATCCCGGGTACGTTCTCTGTTCCCGCGCGGCGCTTGCGCTCCTGGGCGCCTCCGTGCACGAAAGAACGGATCTTCACGCCTTTGCGGATATACAGGAATCCTACGCCTTTGGGGCCATTGATCTTATGAGCGCTGGAACTGAGCATATCGATGTTGCATTCATCCACATGAATGGGAAGCTGACAGAATGCCTGCACCGCGTCTGTGTGGAAAAGAATTCCGTGCTCCCTGGCGATCAGTCCGATCTCTTTTATGGGCTGGATGGAACCGATCTCGTTATTGGCGGCCATCACAGAGATCAGGATCGTCTCTGGCCTGATCGCTTTCTCCAGATCCTCCAGACGGATGATGCCGTTCTCATCCACATCCAGATAGGTGATCTCCGCTCCGCGCTCTTTCGCCAGGTACTCGCAGGTATGGAGAATGGCGTGATGCTCGATCTTCGTGGTGATGATATGGTTTCCTTTATTCTTATAAGCCTCGAAAGCAGCCTTCAGAGCCCAGTTGTCAGCCTCGGTGCCGCTTCCGGTGAAATAGATCTCTTCTTTCTTTGCGCCCAGTATGTCGGCGATCTGTTCTCTGGCCGCTGTGACGCCTTCTTTGCTCCTGCCTGCCAGGTCATATATACTGGATGGATTCCCATACAGTTCACTGAAATACGGCAGCATCGCCTCCACAACCTCGGGGGCTGTTCTGGTGGTCGCCGCATTATCCAGATATATCATCTTACTCATTGTCTGTCTTTGTCCTCCTTGCTTTCACAAAAGATTTATTTTCTTTCTTCCTGTTTCTTCCGGCTTTCTTCTATCAACTGACTCAGCATCATGGAGTCTACTGCCTGCGTGATACTGTCGTTGATCCTCTTCCATACATATTTCGCCACACAGATATCCTGTGTCTCACAGTTATGATCTCCCTCAGTGCCCGGACACTGGGCAGCCTCCAGGCTTCCCTCCAGCACTCTCAGGATATCTCCCACGGAGATCTCCGCCGCAGGCCGTCCCAGGCGGTATCCGCCGCAGGCTCCCCTGGTGCTCTCCACCAGACCGGCGCGCTTCAGCTTCCCCATCAGCTGTTCCAGATAACTGACAGAAATATTCTGTCTGCCGGCGATACTCTGTATGGATACAGCTTCTGTATCGCTGTACAGGCCCAGATCGATCAGAGCCCGAAGACCGTATCTCGCTCTTGTTGACAGTTTCATCCACTCACCTCTTTAATTCCCAGTGTTTTTGTCGGATATGATGTGTTTACTTTAACAGATACTTCCTGTTCTGTCAAGGCTGTTTCCGGCATATATTTACAAAAAAACTCAGGATTTCAAAATGTCGAAAAAAAGTTTTTTGAGAGGGACCTTTATCCTCACCGGCACGGGAGTTATCAGCCGTATCATTGGCTTTTTCTATAGGATATTCCTTTCCCACTCCATTGGTGCGCAGGGTCTTGGCCTTTATCAGCTTGTTCTTCCTGTCCAGAGTATCGCCTCCGCCATAACCGGCTCCGGGATACAGTCCGCCCTTTCCCGTCTCATCGCTTCGAAGCTGGCTCTGGGAAACCGCCGGGAAGCCTGGAAATTGTTTTTTTGCGGTACAGCTTCCGCTTTTCTTTTGTCCGCAGCCGTATCTTCCCTGATCTTCCGCCACTCTGTTTTTATTGCCGGGGAACTTCTGAAATCGCCGCAGACAGCGCCGCTGATCCGGATCCTTGCTTTCAGTTTTCCCCTGAACACTCTGCACACATGCATCAACAGCTATTATTTTGCCGCAAAAAACACCCTGATCCCTTCCGGACTGCAGCTTTTGGAACAGATCGTCCGGGTAGGTTCTTCCGTTCTGATGTATGTCGTCCTGACTTCCAGAGAGATTCCGGTCACAGCGGCGATCGCGGCAGGCGGCGCCCTTGCCAGTGAGGTGGCGGTAGTTCTGGCAGGACTGCTTCTCATCAGCACAGTCTTTTCCGGAAAAGAATACGCGCTGAGAAACATCGGCGATCCACGGCAGAGCCTGCTGGAGATTTTCCATACTTCCCTTCCGCTGACGCTGGACCGTCTTTTGCTCACTCTTCTGGGAAGTATTGAGATGGTCCTGATCCCCCGGCAGCTTCAGGCCTCCGGTCTCAGTTCCTCTGACGCGCTCAGTGTATACGGAATTTTTACGGGAATGGCTCTTCCTTTGATCCTTTTTCCCTCTGCCGTCACGAATTCCGCCTCTGTTCTTCTGATGCCCTCTGTGGCGGAAATGCAGGCTCTGGGATACCGGAAACGCATCCGCCATGTCACCGGACAGTCTCTGAGAGCCTGCGTTCTTCTGGGAGGCGTATGCTTTCTTTGCTTTTTCTTTTTCGGGCCTTTTCTGGGACGGCTTTTGTTTCAAAGTCCGGAGGCGGGAACGTTTATCCGCACCCTGGCTTTTATCTGTCCTTTTCTTTATATGAATACCGTGCTTACCGGCATCCTCCATGGACTGGGAAAAAACGGCGCCTGTCTGGTACACAGCGCCGCCGGGATCCTTTTGCGTATTCTTTTCGTCGTCTTTGCCATTCCCCTTACCGGGATCCGGGGATATCTGTATGGAATCCTGTTCAGCGAACTGCTTCTCAGTATCCTGCATCTCTCTGCCCTGTACAGGTGTGAGTAACCTCCTTACTGCCGCGCCGGCCCTATACGGCGTTCCCTGTTCAGATATACATCCGAAGAGGGCAAATTTAGCTATCGACAACCCGGAAGGAATCCTTTATAATAAATTACCGTAATCATCCAACCACCAAGGAGGAAACACCATGGGATTTTCTTTTATCAAAAAACTTCCGACACCTGAAGAGATCCGCAATGAGTACCCGATCGATTCTTCCATCCACGCGCTGAAAGAAAAGAGAGACCAGGAGATCCGCGACGTCTTTACAGGAAAATCAGATAAATTTCTTGCCATTATCGGTCCCTGTTCCGCAGATAATGAAAACGCTGTGTGCGATTATCTTCTGAGACTGCGCTCTGTTCAGGAGAAGATCGCAGACAAAGTTCTGATCATACCCAGAGTTTACACAAATAAGCCCCGTACTACCGGAGAGGGATATAAGGGTATGGTCCACCAGCCTGATCCGGAGAAGAAGCCCAATATGCTGGCCGGCCTCATCGCCATCCGCAAGATGCACATCCGCGCCATTCAGGAAAGTGGCTTCACCTGCGCTGATGAGATGCTGTATCCGGAGAACTACCGGTATCTCTCCGATATTCTTTCCTATGTGGCCGTGGGCGCCCGTTCTGTGGAGGACCAGCAGCACCGCCTTACAGTCAGCGGTATGGACGTCCCCGCCGGAATGAAGAATCCTACCAGCGGCGATCTCAGCGTTATGCTGAATTCTGTTGTGGCCGCCCAGGGATCCCACCGTTTCATTTACCGAAGCTGGGAGGTTGAGACCAGCGGCAACCCGCTGGCGCACACTATCCTGAGAGGTGCGGTGAATAAGCATGGAGAGGCTCTCCCCAACTATCATTATGAAGATCTCCGTCTTCTGTGGGAAAAATATCAGGAGAAAAACCTCCTGAATCCTGCTGTGATCGTAGATACCAATCATTCCAATTCCAATAAGAAATATGAACAGCAGGTCCGCATCGCCAAAGAGGTGCTTCACAGCCGTCAGGTGGATCCGGATCTTCACAAACTGGTAAAAGGTCTGATGATCGAGAGCTATATCGAGCCCGGCAACCAGAAGATCAGCGGAAACCTGATCTACGGAAAGTCTATTACAGACGCCTGCCTGGGTTGGGAAGAATCTGAGAAGCTTCTGTATACCATCGCCGAAATGTGCTGATCACAAAAGAGGGAGTATCCGCGGAATTTCCGTTCCGTGAATACTCCCTTTCGTCATCTAATATCTCGGGTGGGATTTCATATATACATCCCGCATTTTTACAGCTTTTGCGTCCAGATACATCTGGGTGGATGAAATATCCGAATGTCCCATCATCTCCTGAACGCTTTTCACGTCTGCACCGTTCTGGAGCATATGTACCGCGAAAGAATGCCTCAGAGTATGAGGTGTTATGTCGTCCGTGATCCCCGCGCCGGAAACATAGTTCCTCAGGATCTTCCAGAATCCCTGACGGCTCATTTCATGCCCCTGGCAGTTTGTAAAAAGCGCGGTTTCCGTTCTGTTCCGGACGAAATTATAACGTCCGTTCTCTATATATTCCGCGAGCAGGTCCCTGCAGGTATTCCCGATAGGAATGATCCTTTCTTTCTGGTTTCCGCGGCAGACTACATATCCCAGCTGAAGATTGACGTCTTCCAGTTTCATATGGATAAGTTCGCTGACACGCATTCCTGTCGCATACAGAAGTTCAAGCATCGCCTTGTCGCGTACGCCCTTGGCTGTTCTCACATCCGGAAGTTCCAGAATCCTGTCTACCTCCTGGATAGACAGCACACGGGGCATCTTCTTCTCCACTTTAGGCGGTTTCAGATTCTCCGAAGGATCCTGCTTCAGAATCCCTTGCTTCAGAAGATACTGGAAAAAAGCCCTGATCGTTGCCGTATTCCTGGATACTGTGGCAGAGGCATAGTTCTCATTCTTCAATTCCTTCAGATAAGCCTGAAGGTCCGCTTCCCGCACAGCCTCCGGGCCGGAAATCCCGCTGTTCTTCAGATATTCATTCAGCTTCTTCAAGTCCCGCTGATAGGAGAGTTCTGTATTATAGGATGTATTTTTTCTGTTATGCAGATACTCTGCAAAACTCTGAATGTGCGCTTCCATTTCCCTACTCTTTCCGTGTTCCGTCACAATTTATTCACATAAATTTAACTTTATTGTACTGGATTTAGAACATATGTCAACCCCTGTTTTCGACATAAATAGCTATAATATGACCATTTTCAGGCATAATCTACCATATCTTAAGTTTTATTATACCCCGCCCCACACAAAATATTGCAATAATTTTTTTCAAAAAATTTTCAGATTCCGCATCACGATCTCCACAATCTTCGGATTCAGAAAGACTTCCAGAAGAATCCCTGCCGTGTACGCCAGTCCGCAGAAAAACACCTGCAGCACATATCCGGAGACTTTTCCGGGGAAGAATCCCCGGCTGCGCCAGATTTCAAGCGAGCGGCTGTATACTGCCGCCATAAGATAAAAAAGACAGGGGATGTAGACAAGGTACTGGGGAAACAGAAGAGACGCGCCTACGATTCCTCCCTGAAGCCCGAACTGCAGTATGGAAACAGCCAGAAGAAAACCTGTCTGAACTCCTGCAAACAGGACCGAGGCAACAGCCAGCGGCACGCCGAAAATAGAAAGTCCGCATAAAGCCGCCAGCAGGTAGAAACTGCCTCTTGTACGGAACACCTGCGCCAGATATCCATACCCTTCTTCTGTTTTGTCCGCAAATGTCCCGATCAGATAAAGCGAGGAGACCGTTTTCTGATGCCATTCCAGCCTCCAGATCAGGTTGGGAATCAGCACGCCTGCAAGAAAACCTGCCAGGAATATCCAGAACGCGGGAAAATATCCTTTTCTGTGGTACAGGATTGATCTTTTTTTCATATCTTCACCCTGTATCAGTCTACGGCTGCGAAAAGCAGTTTATTCCCCTGCAACGAAAAAAGCCGTGTGGAATATTCCACACGACTCTTATATTTACTGATATATGAACTTCAGCCTGGCTGACTATTTCGCATAGTCTACAGCTCTGCTCTCGCGGATGACATTGACCTTGATCTGTCCGGGATACTCAAGCTCTGCTTCGATCTGTTTGGCAATATCTCTTGCCAGCAGAACCATATCAGCATCATTGACATGCTCCGGTACTACCATCACACGGATTTCCCTGCCTGCCTGAATGGCAAAGGATTTATCCACACCCTTGAATCCATTGGTGATGTCCTCAAGCTGCTGCAGCCTGTTGGTATAAGTCTCCAGTGTCTCTCTTCTCGCTCCGGGTCTTGCCGCAGAAATCGCGTCGGCAGCCTGGACAATACATGCGATCAGAGACTCCGGCTCCACATCTCCATGGTGGGATGCCACTGCATTGATAACAACAGCAGATTCCTTGTATTTCTTACAGAGGTCAACGCCGATCTGGATGTGGGAACCTTCCACTTCATGGTCAATGGACTTACCAATGTCATGAAGCAGTCCGGCACGTTTGGCCAGACGTACATCCACACCGATCTCGCCTGCAAGGATACCTGAAAGCTGTGCCACTTCAATAGAATGTTTCAACGCGTTCTGTCCATAGCTGGAACGGAACTTCATACGTCCCAGAAGCTTGAGAAGTTCCGGATGGATACCGTGAACGCCCACATCCATGGCAGCGTTCTCACCGTCTTCACGGATCTGCGCTTCCACTTCTTTCTGCGCCTTCTCTACCATCTCTTCGATTCTTGCCGGATGGATACGTCCGTCAACGATCAGCTTCTCAAGAGCAACTCTTGCCACTTCACGGCGGATGGGATCAAACGCAGACAGCACTACGGCTTCCGGTGTGTCGTCTATGATAAGATCCACGCCTGTCAGGGTCTCCAGTGTACGGATATTACGACCCTCACGTCCGATGATTCTGCCTTTCATCTCATCGCTGGGAAGCTGTACCACAGAGATCGTCGTCTCTGATACATGGTCTACCGCGCATTTCTGGATCGCATTGACCACGTATTCCCTTGCTTTCTTGGCAGCGTCTTCTTTCGCACGGCTCTCCAGTTCCTTGTAAAGTCTGGCAACATCTACCTTGACATCATCTTCTACTGTCTTCAGCAGCTCGTCTTTTGCCTGTTCGGAGGTCAGACCGGAAATTCTTTCCAGTTCCTGTACTCCTTTCTGCTCAAGTTCTTCTACCTTTTTCTCTCGTTTCTGCAGCTCGGCAGCCTTCGCCGCACATTCGGTCTCGCGCTTCTCTACTGCGTCTGCCTTCTTGTCTACGGATTCCTCTTTTGACAATACGCGACGCTCGTATTTCTGCAGTTCGTTTCTGCGTTCCTTGGTTTCTTTCTCCAGTTCGTTCTTCGTCCTGAGAGATTCCTCCTTCACTTCCAGCAAAGCTTCCCGCTTTTTCGTTTCAGCAGTTTTTAAAGCTTCATCTATGATGCTTCTTGCTCTGTCTTCTGCTGTGCCTACAACTTCAGCGTCTTTCTTCGCTTTGTTGCTGACAGCAACCTTGCAAGTAACCGGAACCGCAATAAGCAGTGCGACCACCACAGCGACAATTACACTAATTATGATTGCCACAGGAGCACCTCCTTATTTAGTTTTCATTGTACAATTACAACAATACAAGTTTAGCTGTTTTTGATAATTCTGTCAAGTTTTTCTATTGTTTTTGTTGCTAATTTTTCAGGACGCGCGTCATCTCCTGACGCCGCGTTCCTGTCAACGAAACTTCACCGCGATCTCCAGTTCCTCGGTTACTGCGGTAATATCTCCCGGCCGGAAACCTCTCCTGGCCAGATAACCGTACAAACGGCGCATTTCCTTCTCATCCAGTTTGGAACCCGGGATGTATTTCTTAAGGACTGCCGAGCGGATCATATCCCTCTCATCAGGTTGTTCCAGCTCACAGACCTCCTCCCATGCCGCGGATGCATCCGCGCTTCCGATCCCCTTACGGTACAGATCCTGAAAGATCCTCTGCCTGCTCTTCTCATGGATCCGGGCGGCAATATAATTCTCCGCGTACCTGGCGTCGTTCACATACCCCAGTTCCTTCACCCAGAACAGGGCGTCTGAAACCGCCTCTTCGGAAAAACCTGCCTGGAGCAGCTTCTCTGTAAGCCCCCGCTCAGTGCGGTCCATGTGTTCCAGCAGACGCATGGCCTTCTTCCGGGCCTGTCTGAATTCCTCGCTCAGGTGCCCCGCCGCCATCTTACTCTTCGGTTCCATCCCGGAATGCCATATTCTCAGCGGCTGCATCCGCGGATTCGCCCTCCGGGATCAGCTGATACTGTATCCTTACCTTCTTCTCGATCTCGGCGCAGATCTCCGGATTATCCTTCAGGAACTGCTTCGCGTTCTCACGGCCCTGTCCGATCCTCTCGCCGTTATAGGAATACCATGCGCCGCTCTTGTTCACCACGGAGCAGTCGGAAGCCAGATCCAGGATCTCTCCCTCTCTGGAGATGCCTGTACCGAACATAATATCAAACTCTGCCTGCTTGAAAGGCGGGGCAACTTTATTCTTCACAACTTTCACCTTCGTGTGGCTGCCCACGATCTCGCCCCCCTGCTTGAGGGCCTCGCCCTTCCTTACATCCAGTCGCACGGACGCATAGAACTTCAGCGCACGGCCTCCGGTGGTAGTCTCCGGATTACCAAACATCACGCCCACTTTCTCACGGAGCTGGTTAATAAAGATCACCACGCAGTTGGAACGGCTGATCACTGCAGTCAGCTTACGCAGCGCCTGTGACATCAGACGGGCGTGAAGGCCCACATGGCTGTCGCCCATATCGCCCTCGATCTCCGCTCTGGGTACAAGGGCTGCCACAGAGTCCACGATCACAATATCCACCGCTCCGGAACGCACCATCGTCTCTGTGATCTCGAGAGCCTGCTCTCCGTTATCCGGCTGGGATATGTACAGGTTATCGATATCCACTCCGATGTTCTTCGCATATACGGGATCCAGCGCATGCTCCGCGTCAATGAATCCTGCGATGCCGCCCCTCTTCTGTACTTCAGCCACCATATGCAAAGCAACGGTAGTCTTACCGCTGGATTCCGGCCCGTAGATCTCCACGATACGTCCCTTGGGAACTCCGCCCACTCCCAGGGCGATATCCAGTCCCAGGGAACCTGTGGGCACCGTCTCCACCTGCATATGAGCTCCCGGCTCGCCCAGCTTCATCACGGATCCCTTGCCGTACTGTTTCTCAATATGGCTCAGCGCCGCTTCCAGAGCCTTCTGTTTCTCTTCGTTTATCATATAAATCTTTCTCCTTAAATATAATATAGTCAAACCTATGTTCGTGTTTTCTTCTTATAAGCTATTATAATTTCACCATAATGTCAAGCAGAAATTTTCGACAGGATCCCCGTTTTTTTACCTTGGGACAGCGTCAGTGTGCAAAAAAAGGCTTCTGCCGGGCGCCCGCCGGGGCGCCGCATGCAGAAGCCGCATTCTTACTGATTTATTTCATACCTGTTTTCCTGCGGATCGGATCTTATTCACCGATCAGCCAGTTGTACATCTCCTCATACTGTTTCGCGGAATTATTCCAGGAGAAGTCCGCCGCCATGGCGCGGTCCACCATCTTGTTCCACTCGCGCTTATTGTCGTAGAATACTCTCTCGGCAAAACGGACTGTGGCAAGCATCTCATGGGCGTTGTAATTCCGGAAGCTGAATCCCGTACCGGTTCCCTCGAATTCATTATAGGGCTGGACGGTATCCTTAAGGCCCCCTGTCTCCCGCACGATGGGAAGCGTACCGTAACGCAGGCTCATCAGCTGGCTCAGGCCGCAGGGCTCAAAGAGAGACGGCATCAGGAACGCGTCGGAAGCCGCATAGATCCTGTGGGACAGCGGTTCGTCATAATAGATCTGAGCGGAAACCTTGCCGTGATATTTCCAGTCAAAGTGACGGAACATATTCTCGTAACGCTCGTCGCCGGTACCCAGAACAATAATCTGTACCGCGTCCTGACAGAGTTCGTCCATAACATAGGCGATCAGGTCGAAGCCCTTCTGGTCTGTCAGACGGGATACGATACCGATCAGCATTGCCTTGGGATCCTCGTTCAGTCCGAAATCCCTCTGTAGCTGGATCTTGTTTTTCACTTTTTCCTTTCGGAATGTCTTGGCGCTGTACTGTTTGGTGATATACTGATCTGTTTCCGGATTGAATACATCATAATCGATTCCGTTCACAATACCTCTGAGGCTGTTAGAACGCGCGCAGAGAAGTCCGTCAAGGCGCTCGCCGTAGAAGGGAGTCTTGATCTCCTCGGCATAGGTATTGCTTACAGTCGTAACCGCGTCCGCGAATACAATACCGCCTTTCAGGAAGTTGGCGTCCTTATATGCCTCCAGCTTGTCCGGCGCGAAATAATAATCAGAAAGTCCTGTGATCGCCTTCACAGTCTTCACATCCCATACGCCCTGGAATTTCAGGTTGTGGATCGTCATGACTGTCTTAATTCCCCGGAAGAACTCATTCTGCTGGAATGTGTCATGCAGGTATACCGGCACGAGACCTGTCTGCCAGTCGTGGCAGTGAATGATATCCGGGCGGAATCCGATCACCGGGAGCACGGAAAGAACCGCCTTGGAGAAGAACGCGAATTTCTCCAGATCCCAGGGAGCGCTGTCATAAGGCTTCGGGCCGCTGAAATAGTATTCGTTGTCGATAAAGTAGAACTGAATGCCGTCATACTCCATCTGCATGATTCCCACATAGCAGTTCTTGTAACCCAGATCCATGTAGAAATGAGTAATATACTGCATTTTATCCTTCCATTCCTGTTTCATGCAGGCATATTTCGGAAGAATGACGCGGATATCAAAGTAACGCTTATCAAAACATTTGGGAAGTGCGCCTGCTACGTCCGCAAGTCCGCCGGTTTTGATAAAAGGTACTGCCTCTGAGGTTGCAAATAAAATCCTTTTCATCTGTAAATACCCCTCCTTGGTAACTGATACATATATATGTTTATTATACCTTAAATCATTTCTATTGGAAAGAGTGATTTTTGTATTCCAGGCGGATCTTGTCTGCGATCAGGGCAATAAACTCGGAATTCGTAGGTTTTCCCTTACCTGTGCTGACCGTGTAGCCGAAAAGAGCGTCAATGGTATCCATCTTTCCCCTGCTCCACGCCACTTCAATCGCATGGCGGATAGCCCGCTCCACCCGGCTGGGAGAAGTCTGATGCTTCTTGGCTATGGTCGGATACAGGATCTTGGTTATGGAATTCAGCATCTCCATATCATTGATCACCAGGATAATAGCGTCTCTCAGATACTGGTAGCCTTTAATATGTGCCGGCACGCCGATCTCATGTATCACATTCGTCACGTCTGCTTCCAGATTCCGGGCTCCGTATGGCGCGGTATCCTCTCTTACAGCCTGCCTTACCGGCTCTCTGTTTCTTCTCTCTCCCGGCCGGCGCAGATGCTTGATCCTGTTCAGGAGCACCTGATTGTCAAAAGGCTTCAACATATAATAGTCGGCGCCCAGGCTGAAGGCGTCTTCCGTAATACGTTCCTGGCCTACTGCGGATACTACAATAAAAGAAGGGATCTTTTTCCCTGTATTTTCCTGGCTGAATTTCTCCATCACGGTAAGCCCGTCCATTTTCGGCATGATAATATCCAGAATAACGACATCAGGTTCTTTTTCTCTGATAATATTTAATATTTCTTCTCCATTGTGTGCTTTACCGACTAATGTCAGATCCTTATCTCCGTCGATCATACGACTCAGTATATCCAGCATTTTCTCATTATCGTCTGCGATTGCCACATTTAATTTTTCCATGAGGCCAGTTTCCTCCTAACTTCTAACATCAAGGTTATTATAGGGAAGGCATATTGCGAAATCAAGCTGAAACTGGCTGAATACCGGCATTTTCGTTCGTCTGTTTTCGAGTTAAACATACATTATTTTCAGTTAACAGAAAACTTTCGATTCAGTTCCTCATATGGCGCGCGGCAGATTTCTACAGGATTTTCATCTTATCCGGCGGAATTTTCCAGCATGGTTTCCGCAAAAATACCGTAACCGCTGGCGGAATCCCGCACAAAAACATGTGTGATGGCGCCGGCGAATTTTCCGTTCTGGATCACAGGGCTTCCGCTCATCCCCTGGACGATTCCTCCCGTCAGTTCCAGAAGCCGCGGATCCGTCACCCGGATCACAAAACTTTTGTTGGTGTCCTCATGGTTCATATCGATCCTTGTGATCTCCGCCTCATATTCTTTTACTTCGCCGTCCGCGCAGCAGAGAATGGATGCCGGACCTGTTTCCAGTTCCTGTTTATACGCCACTTCCATCTTTCGCAGCGAAAAGCCGCCTGTCTCTCCGGTGTATTTACCGTATATCCCGTTTTTTGTATTGCGCCGTATGCTTCCTATAATTCTGTCCGGTTCATAGCGGATCATTCCCGCCAGTTCTCCGGGGCTCCCGCTGCTTCCTTTCTGAATCCCCAGGATCTCCGCCTGGTAAAGGGCCCCTACGCTGATTGTAAGGAGCTCCCCGGTGTCCACGTCGCTGATCCCATGGCCCAAAGCCCCGTAGCGTCCCTGGCTGTCGATAAATGTAAGTGTTCCGATCCCCTGTGTATTGTCTCTCACCCAGATCCCCAGCTTATAGTCTCCCGAGGCGTCCTGAACCGGCGTAACCGATACGGGAACTGTCTCGCCGTCCCTTACCACGTCAAGAGTTACCTCTTCCCCGCCGATATGCCGGAGATCTTCCATGAGCTCTTTTTTTCCGGATATTTCTTTTTCATTAAAAGCCACAATATAATCTCCCGGCTTCAGGATATCTTTCGCCGGTTCCTGCGCCTCGCCGTCCTTCGACAGGATCTCGCCTGTGTCTATGACCAGCACGCCCTCTGTTTCCATATATATGCCCACTGTATCGCCGCTTACATAGACAGACGAACTCTCCGAAGGAGTCACCTTGATATTTTTAAAAGGAATGATCCCCAGAAGACGGCAGGGAAGCAGATAACTTCCTTCACCGGATACCTCCAGCGCTTCCTCAAAAGTCAAAAGAGGATTATCCAGGATCTTCTGCATCTCCTGTTTTTCATTTTCAGACACGTGGATCTCATCCGGAACCTTCCGCTCCAGCTGCCGCCAGCCAAGCCAGCAGACAGCCGCCGCGTCCAGACAAAGACACAACAGCAGGAACCGCCGGTATTTCTTTTTTCTGTCCATTCCGCCACATCCTTTCCTTGCTGTTTTCCGGTGCTTCAGCAGTGTTTCCCGCCGCTTAAACGCCGGAATAAAAAGAAAAAGAGAGAATAATCTCTCCCGGATTACCCTCTCTTATTATGCGACGGATCATTTTATTTCAGTCTTGCAGTTTTATGTACCTGTGCCAATTCTTTCATTTCATGCGCGTTCTGAATCACCGCGTCCGTGATCTGCGCGCCTCCCAGAAGTCTGGCAAGTTCCCGGACGGATTCCTTTTCATCCAGAGGATGAATCTCTGTAATAGTCTCCATTCCCTTCTGGTGCTTTTCTATTTCAAAATGTGTGTCCGCCATGGCTGCGATCTGGGGCAGATGGGTGATACACAATACCTGATGACTGCGTCCGATCACCGCCATTTTTTCGGATACTTTCTGCGCGGTCCTTCCGCTGATACCGGTGTCGATCTCGTCAAAGATCAGCGTTTCAATCTGGTCTCTGTCCGCGAGGATCGCCTTGATCGCCAGCATGATCCTGGAAAGTTCTCCGCCGGATACGATCGTTCCAAGCGGCTTCAGATCTTCGCCCGGATTGGTGGAAATCTCATATTCCACATCATCATAACCGTTGGCGGAAAAATCTTTTTTCCGTTTAAAACTGATATTGAATTTCACATCCAGGAAATTCAGATCGCGGAGGCCTTCCACAATTTTTTCTGTAAGCGTCCTGCTGTAGTCTTTCCGGATTTCCGACAGATCATGCGAAAACTTTTCAAGTTTTTCTTTTGCTCTTTCGAGGCCTTCCTGCGCTTCCCGGAATCTTTCCTCATATCTGTCAATGTCTTCCAGTTTTTTCTGCTGTTCCTCCTGATATGCCAGAATATCTTCGATCGTCTTTCCGTATTTTGCCTTCAGCCCGTTAAGAAGATCCAGACGTTTCTCCGTTTCATAGAAGGTCTCGTCGTCAAAGGTTATATCCTCCACATAGGAGGCAAGTTCTCTGTTAAAGTCATTGAGAAGCCCGTCGATATCCCCCAGAGTGTTCCCCAGAGCTTCCAGTTCCGTATCATATTCTGTCACCCGGGAAAGCTCACGCACGGCGCTTCCGATGGCGTCTCCCGCGCCCTGATCATATCCGGTAAGGCTGTGGACCGTCTGCAGTGTCTCCATGATCAGACGGCTGTTGCTGAGACGGCGGTAAAGTTTTTCCAGTTCTTCATCTTCTCCGATACGGAGAAATGCTTTTTCGATTTCACTGATCTCAAATTCCAGAAAAGCTTTCTCACGGTTTCTCTGTTCCTCATCTGTATCCAGTTCTTTCAGGGTTTGGAGACATTTTCTGTATTCATGATAAGCCTCGCGGACCTGCGCTTTCGAAGGCTCGGCTTTCTCTTTTCCATATGCGTCAAGGATCTCCAGCTGTCTGTCCGGATACAGAAGGGACTGATGCTCATGCTGCCCGTGAATATCCAGAAGGCAGGAGGCCGCCGTCTTCATTTGTCCTACTGTACAGGTCTCGCCGTTGATCCTGCTGATGCTTCTTCCCTCCAGGATTTTCCTGGAAAGAAGCACCTGTCCTTCCTCGGGATAGATTTCAAGATCCTCAAGTTCTTTTTGCACCTTCTCATCCTCAACCTGAAACAGGAGCTCTACCAGCGCGTAGGGAGCTCCTGTGCGGATCATGTTTTTTGCGATCCTGCCTCCCAGGATCAGCTGCATGGAACCCAGAAGGATTGATTTTCCCGCGCCGGTCTCGCCGGTGAGGATATTCAGTCCAGGCCCGAATTCCACCTCGATATCCTGGATCAGAGCCAGGTTTTTCACATGCAGATGAACTAACATTTTACCTCCTAATGAAGAATACTTTTCAGACGTTTTACCACAGACGCGGCCTGCTCGGCGTTCTTCGCCGCGCACATCACCGTATCGTCTCCGGCTATGCTTCCCAGTATCTCGTCCCATTTCAGCGCGTCGAGAGCCGCCGCCACTCCCATGGCCATCCCCGGCACCGTGCGGATCACCACCAGGTTCTGCCCCTGATCAATGGACAGAAGGGCGTCGTGAAGCACTCTCGTATATTTGTCCCCCATCTCCGCGGGAAAATCTTTAAGTATCGCGTAATGGGATCTGCCGTTCTTTCCCGCGACCTTGGTCATCTTCAGCGCCCGGATATCTCTGGACACAGTAGCCTGAGTCACGCGGAATCCCGCTTCATTCAGACGGGCCGCCAGCTCCTCCTGGGTATCGATCTCATATTCCTGTATCAGTTCTTTTATTTTTTCATGTCTTGCTACCTTCAATGTACAACCTCCGGTATCTCAAATATTCCTCATCTTCTGCCGCAGGACCTCAACGAAACTTAAATGGTTCAGCTTCAGGATATGTATGCTTACAGACGCTTTGCGCACCACGATCCTGTCTCCTGTCACCATGGGGATCACCGTATCCCCGTCAAAGGACGCCAGACCCTTTTCTTTGTCCTGTCTCCGGCCTTCTCCCAGCTCCACAGTGATCACATCCTCCGCCGGGAAGATGATGCTCCTGGTATTCAGGGTATGGGGCGCTATGGGAGTCATCAGCGTCATGGACGCGCTTGGCGATATGATAGGGCCGCCGCAGGAAAGGCTGTATCCCGTGGAGCCAGTGGGCGTCGCAATAATGATCCCGTCGGCATTATAGGAATTCAGATACTCGTTATTTACGTAATTCTTAAATCCCACCACACGGAGAGGGCCTTCACGGCAGATCACAATATCATTCAGGGCCACGTCATGACCGATGATACTGTCTCCCCGGTAAACGGTTCCGGTAAGCATCATGCGGTCCTCGATCTCGTAGTCATTCCTGAGCAACTGGTCCAGAGCCGGAAGGATGGACTGGCGGTCCACTTCCGCCAGAAATCCAAGCGTACCGAGATTCATTCCCAGCATGGGGATTTCTCTGTGTACCACGTCTCTGGCAGCCTGGAGCAGGGTTCCGTCTCCGCCCAGGACAAGTATGCACTCCGTCCCTTCCGGTATCAGGTCCGGATTCGTATAATGATAGCTTCCTTCCTGTTTTCTCTCAGCAAGCTGTATCTGGCATTCTTTGCCTTTTTCTTTTAAATAATTCTCGATCTTTTTTGTGATCTCAAGATTTTCGTCCTTGTCACTGTTTGTGATGATATAAAACTTGTCCATACCGTCTTCCTCAGTCCAGTTCCTGATGGGCTTCCCGCACCACTGTCTCCGGGTCTGTGTCAAGACGGGAGATGATTTCCTGTTCTTCCGGACGTTTTTTCAGATGCAGCAGATATTCAATATTCCCCTCCGGCCCTTTGATGGGAGAAAAGGAAAGATGCCGGGGTTCCAGATGGATTGCCGCAGCGTAAGCGATCACTTTTTCAATCACCTCGAGATGGACCGCCGGATCGCGTACCACGCCCTTCTTTCCGACTTTTTCTCTTCCCGCTTCAAACTGGGGTTTGATAAGACATACGATCTCCCCCTCGTCTGTGAGAAGGTTTCTCACAGGAAGCAGCACTTTTGTCAGGGAAATGAAGGATACGTCAATAGAGGAAAAGTCCGCTTTTCCCTCCAGATGTTCCGGAAGCACATAACGGATGTTGGTCTTCTCCATACACACCACCCGGGGATCATTTCTCAGTTTCCAGTCCAGCTGGCCGTATCCCACGTCGATGGAATAAACTTTCACCGCCCCGTTCTGAAGCATACAGTCTGTAAAGCCTCCTGTGGACGCGCCTACGTCCATGCATACCTTTCCCTCCAGGGAAACGCCGAAATTCTTCATTGCCTTCTCCAGCTTCAGGCCGCCCCTGCTCACATAGGGCAGGGTATTGCCTCTTACTTCAATGGAAACCTCCTCCGGGAACATGGTTCCCGCCTTATCTTCCTTCTGCCCGTCCACGTAAACGCTTCCGGACATGATATATGCCTTCGCCTTTTCTCTGGAAGGCGCAAGAGCTCTCTCTGTCATTAAAATGTCAAGCCGTTTCTTCATTACTGTTTCTCATACTCCTCTATGGCGCCGAGGATCTCCGGTGCGGAAAGTCCCACTTCCGCCCGCAGGCTTTCGGTTTCCCCGTGCCCGATAAAACGGTTCCAGATCGCGATGGGCAGTACTCTGCACTCCGGATGGCAGGCCTCCATATAAGCCGCCACATGCTCTCCGAATCCGCCGTTCTTCACATTTTCCTCCACAGTTACAAAAAGACTGTGGTCTTTCGCCAGCTCGTCCAGAAGAGACGTATCCAGCGGTTTTACAAATCTCGCGTTCACAAAAGTGGGGTTATCGCCCCGTTCCTTCAGTTCTGTATATACCTTCTCGCAGGTTTCCGTCATACTTCCCACGGAAAGGATCGCTGTGCCTGTCCCTCTGAAAAGGACTTCGCTCTTTCCGTACTCCACAGGGCTCTGGAATTCCTCCAGTCCCTGATACGCATGGCCTTTGGGATAACGGATGGCGCAGGGGCCGTCCGCCTTTACCGCGAACTCCAGCATCTCCTTAAGTTCCTGCTGGTTCTTTGGAGCCATGACTGTCATATTCGGCATCATGGTGAGATAGGAAAGATCAAAGCATCCATGGTGTGTCTCTCCGTCCGCGCCTACGATCCCCGCCCTGTCGATGGCAAAGATCACATGGAGATTCTGCATACAGACATCCTGCAGTATCTGATCCACCGACCTCTGCAGGAAGGATGAGTAGATCGCCACCACGGGGATCATCCCTCCCAGGGCCAGCCCGGCTGCAAAAGAAACCGCATGTTCCTCCGCGATCCCCACATCGAAAAATCTGTCGGGAAACAGTCTTCCGAATTCTTTCAGCCCGGTGCCTTCCGGCATGGCGGCGGTGATTCCCACAAGCTTCTTTTCTTTTCTGCCCAGGTCTTTCATGGTATTGGAAAATACTTCCGTATACGTGAGTCCCTTCTTATCGGCAAGAGGTTTCCCCGTTTTTATATCAAAAGGTCCTGTTCCATGAAAACGGTCCGGATGCAGGCTGGCAGGTCTGTAGCCACGGCCTTTTTCCGTAAGGACATGAACGATCACCGGTCCCTCCACTCTCTTGGCTTCATTAAAGAGCTTCATCATCTGGCGCATATTATGACCGTCCACAGGTCCCAGATATGTCAGGCCCATATTTTCAAAAAGCATTCCGGGAATGATCAGCTGCTTGATGCTGCTCTTGGTCTTCCGCACCGTATCCACCAGGGCGGTTCCCACTTTCGGGACTTTTTTCAGTGTCTTCGTCACGCTGAGTTTCATTCCTGTGTAGGATTCCGCCGTTCTCAGGGCGCTGAGATAGGAAGACATTCCTCCCACGTTCCGGGATATGGACATATTGTTGTCGTTAAGGATAATGATAAAATTGGTCTTCAATTCAGCGGCGTTATTCAGCGCTTCATAAGCCATACCGCCTGTAAGCGCCCCGTCTCCGATCACGGAAACCACATAATAGTTGTCGCCTGACAGGTCTCTGGCTCTGACATAGCCAAGACCGGCGGATATGGAATCAGAACTGTGTCCTGCGTCAAAAGCGTCGCAGGGGCTCTCTTTTCGCTTGGGAAATCCGCTCATGCCGCCCTCCATCCGCAGACGGGCGAATCCTTCCTTCCTGCCGGTAAGTATTTTGTGCGTGTATGCCTGATGTCCCACATCCCAGATGATCTTGTCCTTCGGAAGATCCAGGACGTTATGGAGAGCCATCGTCAGCTCTACCACGCCGAGATTTGACGCAAGATGCCCCCCTGTCCGGCTTACAGACTCTATCAGAAACTGCCTGATCTCGTCTGCCAGGGCAGGAAAATCCGCCAGGGCAATCTTATGAATGTCATTTGGCTTTTTAATCTTTTCCAGCATCCTTCGTATCCTTCTTTCACTTCCTGCGGCTGACCATCTCCCGGATCAGCTCCGTCAGGAATTCATTTTTTCTGTTTAATCCCTCCAGCAGCGAAACAGCCTTCTCCGACAGATCCGATACCTGACGGGAAGCTTCTTCCGTACCGAACAGGGTCATATAGGTAACCTTGCTGTTCTTTTCATCGCTGTGAACCGGTTTGCCCAGTTCCCGGCTTGTACTGGTCACATCCAGAATATCGTCCCGGATCTGAAATGCAAGGCCTATGTAGGAAGCTGCTTTTTCCACTGCTGCCGTCTCTTCTGCGTCCGCTCCTGCAAGAACGGCGCCTGTCATCATAGATGCTTCGATCAGCGCGGAAGTCTTATGCTCATAGATATAATCCAGCATTTCTTTTGTTATGGGTTTGCCGTCGTTCTCCACATCCACACTCTGTCCGCCCAGCATTCCGTATATCCCTGTCTTCTCCGCCATGATCTGTACCGCGCGGATCACCCGGTCGTCTCCCGGAGCCAGGGCGAACGCCCGGAACATCGTCTCATAGGCATAATTCAGAAGGCACACGCCGCTTAAGACGCCCATTGCCTCTCCGTATACCTTATGAGTGGTAAGACGCCCTCTCCGGTAATCGTCATTATCGATAGCCGGAAGATCGTCGTGGATCAGCGAATGGGTATGGATCATCTCGATCGCCGCCATAAAAGGCTCCGCCAGACTCTCGTCCCCGCCGAACAGGCGGCAGGTTTCCAGAAGAAGTATGGGGCGCAGACGTTTTCCTCCGGCGCACATACTGTAGTTCATGGCTTCCGCCATAGTTCTGGCAAACCCTGTTTCCTCCGGCAGCCAGCGGCGGATCACCTCTTCCGCTTTCTCCGTTCTTGTATTCAGTTCATCCTTAAAATTCCCGTAATGTCCCATCTTCATCCATCTGGAGCATCTTTTTTTCTACTGTATCCAGTTTCTGGCTGCAGTATTTCAGAAGCTCCATTCCTTTTTTATAATAGCGGAAAGAGTCCTCCAGAGAAGTTTCACTGTTTTCAAGTTTCTGCGCCAGCGCGTCAAGCTGTGCGAAAACTTCGTCCAGGGATTTTTCCTCGTTGTTCTGCGTAGTTTTTTCCTGTACATCTGTCATCTGTCCCGTTTTTCCTTCCTGCATCCTGTCACCTCAGCCTCTATCACTCCATCCGTAACCGCGATCTCCAGACGATCCCCCGCATGCACTCCGGCAATACTTGTCACGGCCCTTCCTCTGGCGTCTGTCACAAAAGAGTACCCCTGATTCAGTTTGCCAAGAGGCGACAGGCCTCTGAACCGTTCCAGATATATGCCCAGAGTATGTCTGTATACCTGTATTTTACCGTCCATGGCGTTCCTCAACGCATCCTCAAGCCTCACCAGTGTCTCCCGGTTGTCCCTCAGACGGCTCTGCGGGCTTAAATACTGGAAACGGGTCTGGTACTGCGCAAGTCTCGCTCTGCCAAGAGATATTTTTCCTGAGATGCCTCTTTCCAGGCGCTCCCGGTATGCACGGATATTCTCAAGTATACCGGCAAAATCCGCAACTGCCAGCTCCGCCGCCGCCGAAGGCGTTGGCGCTCTTAGATCCGCCACGAAATCCGCGATGGTAAAATCTGTCTCATGCCCCACGGCAGAGATCACAGGGGTACGGCATTCAAAAATCGCGCGGGCCACCTTTTCCTCATTAAAGGCCCAGAGATCTTCGATGGATCCTCCGCCCCGGCCCACAATGATCACATCCACTCCGGCCCGGTCCAGCATGCGGATCCCGCGTACAATACAGTCTGCGGCCCCTTCCCCCTGGACAAGCGCCGGATAAAGAATGATCTGAAGATACGGATTCCTCCTTAAAGATATGTTGCGGATATCCTGAACGGCGGCTCCCGTGGGAGCGGTCACCACGCCCAGCCGTCTGATGTACGGAGGAATGGGCTGCTTATATTCTGCCGCGAACATCCCCATCTCTTCCAGTTCCGCTTTCAGCGCCAGAAAACGTTCATAGAGAGCTCCGGCCCCTTCCAGGGTGATTTCTCTGGCGTACAGCTGGTAGCGTCCGTCGCGCTCGTAAACGTCAACGGTCCCGCCCGCCACAACGCGGTCTCCGTCCTTCATCCGGAAGGCAAGTCCTCTCCTCTGTCCGGCAAACATGACACAGGACAGGACTCCTGTCTCATCCTTCAGGGAAAAATAGATATGTCCGCTGGGATGATATTTACAGTTGGAGACCTCTCCCTTTACATAAACTTTGCGCAGGACGAAATCCTGTACAAACATATTTTTCACATAACGGTTGATCTGTCCTACCGAATAGATTGTTTTCATTCTGCGTTTTTGCTTTCTTCCTGAGTGTCAGCCGTTTTTTTACTGGAACGGATAATAATCTTCGCCTGATGGGTCTGGCGGTGGGCCCTGTGGATCTCGCCGCCCTCTTTCCGTCCGCTGGCGATCTTGCCCAGGACTCCGTTGACAAAAGAGCCGGAATCTTCACCGCCGAATTTCTTCGCCAGTTCCACAGCTTCATTGATGGCAACTCCCACCGGCACGTCCTCGTCAAATTTCATCTCATAAACCGCCAGACGCAGCGCGGTGAGATCCACCCGGTTCATGCGGGCGGTCTTCCACCCGAAGCTGTATTCATTCAGTTGCCGGTCGATCTCCTCCAGCTGTTCCAGGATACGGTCATATTTCTCCTGTATTGTCTCCTGATCCTTCTCCGACAGTTCTCCCAGACTTTCGAAATAGAGGGATAGCTGCTCCGACATATCTCCCTCTGCGTTAAACTGTGTCATAAAGAGAAGTTTAAAAATATGTTCTCTCTGTTCCCTTCTTCCCATGGTTCCTCCTACATATAGAAAAAAGGAAAGGGTTACTTTCCTTTTTCGTTCTCCATATCTACGCCTGCGATCCGGATATTCACATCCGCAACTTCCAGGCCTGTCATATTCTCGATGGACGTCTTAACCTTATCCTGCACCTTGCGGCTGACTTCCAGCACGTTCTTGCCGAATTCGATATTCAGCGTCAGGTCTACGGTTACCACGCCTTCCAGGACTGTAACCTTCACGCCCTTGGACAGATTCTTCATTCCAAGCTTGCTTACCAATTCGTTGGTAATATTGCCTCCCATGGAGGCGACTCCCTCAACGTCTGTGGCCGCAAGTCCCGCGATAATGGTCACAACTTCATCTGCGATCTTGACCTCGCCGATTCCTCCCACATCCTGTAATTTATAGGTTGTTCTTTTTTCTGCCATTTTAACTCCTCCTAAGGATTCACAGATCTGATATTCTTCTAGCGTTATTATAACAAAATCATACAGAAAATAAAAGGCTTTATTTACTGAATTCTGTCAGTACCAGATCCGGATTCCGGTCCTCGGTCATACCCACGCTCCAGGCGTTGACAAAAAGAAGCAGAGGATTGCCCTTCAGATCCGTAACTTTCTTCATATCCGAAGTTCCGGTGATCTTCGCAACGTCCACGTCATCCTTGTTCGCGATCCAGCGGATATGTTCATACGGAAGATTTTCCAGACGGATATCCACATTGTATTCGTTTTCCAGGCGGTACTTCAGCACGTCGAACTGCAGGACGCCCACAACGCCCACAATGATCTCTTCCATACCTGTGTTAAATTCCTGGAAGATCTGGATAGCGCCCTCCTGGGCGATCTGATTGATCCCCTTCACGAACTGCTTCCGCTTCATGGTATCAAGCTGACGCACCCTTGCAAAATGTTCCGGCGCGAACGTGGGGATCCCCTCAAAGGCAAATTTCTGTCCCGGCGCACAGATCGTATCTCCGATGGAAAAGATACCCGGATCAAACACGCCGATGATGTCTCCGGCATAGGCCTCGTCCACCACATGACGGCTCTCCGCCATCATCTGCTGGGGCTGAAGAAGGCGCATCTTCTTATCTCCCTGCACATGATACACTTCCTGGGAAGCGTCAAATTTACCGGAGCAGATGCGCATGAAAGCGATCCTGTCTCTGTGGGCCTTGTTCATATTCGCCTGGATTTTGAATACAAATGCGGAAAAATCATCCGCCATGGGATCGATCTCTCCCGCGTCAGACATACGTGGCAGCGGCGACGTCGTCATGGCGAGGAAATGCTCCAGAAAAGTCTCCACTCCGAAATTGGTAAGGGCGGATCCGAAGAACACAGGGGTCAGATTTCCTTTGCTCACCTGTTCCTGATCGAAATCCGCGCTGGCTCCGTCCAGAAGTTCCACTTCTTCCAGAAGCTGTTCCTTCTGATCCTCATCCACGAATTCATCCAGTCTGGGATCGTCGATATCGATTTCCTCGATATGTCCTTCTTTCGTACCTTTCTGGGTATCGGAGAAGATCAGCACCTTACGGGTGTTCCTGTCATAGACGCCCCGGAATTTCTTTCCGGATCCTATCGGCCAGTTTACCGGACAGGTAGCGATCCCCAGTTCCTTCTCTATCTCGTCCAGAAGGTCGAAGGTGTCGTTTGCATCCCTGTCCATTTTGTTGATAAAGGTGAAGATGGGAATGTGGCGCATAACACAGACCTTGAAAAGTTTTCTTGTCTGCGCCTCCACGCCCTTGCTCCCATCGATCACCATAACGGCGGAATCCGCCGCCATAAGAGTACGGTAGGTATCCTCGGAGAAATCCTGATGTCCCGGGGTATCCAGGATATTGATACAGTAGCCTTCATAATGGAACTGAAGGACAGAGGATGTTACGGAGATACCTCTCTCCTTCTCGATCTCCATCCAGTCGGACACCGCGTGGCGGGCTGTCGCCTTTCCCTTGACGCTTCCCGCCAGATTAATGGCTCCGCCGTACAGCAGGAATTTCTCTGTAAGAGTAGTCTTACCGGCGTCGGGGTGGGATATAATGGCAAAAGTTCTTCTTTTTTCTATTTCATTCGCATACTTGGACACGTTCTGCCTCCTGATTTTATCTGATCATAAAATATCTGTATCTGCTTTGCGGGAATCTTTCCGGATCGCCGCAGACAGTGCGGCTGCCGGCAGATTACCCAGTCTTTTATTCTAGTATAATCCCGGCTGCACTGTCAAGAAGTTTGTTTTCCGCTTCCCCGCGGAAAATGGATTTAATCATAAATCCCTTCTGTCTCGATCACATAATCCCCGGAAGATTCCTCATACTGTCCGCCTTCGTCTTCATATACCGTTTCATCCTCATATTCTTCTGTTCCGGTATCTCCGGAAGAGTCCGCGGATGTCTCTTCGGTTTCGTCCTCATAGATCTCATCTTCTGATGTTTCTGCTGACGCGGAAGTTTCCTCATCCTCGTTCAGCGGAGTGATCACAATATTTTCCGCCGCGATACCTGTCTTGCGTTTCACAATATCTTCGATCTGCGCCCTTTTGGCGTCGTCCAGATCACTTTCCGGCACCACGATATCCGCCGTCTCTCCTGTCAGATTCACAACGGCATTTTCGAAACCTTTTGCCTCCAGAAGGAGTTCTGCCGCCGCCTCTTTTTCCGCCGTATCTGTCATTGCCACCATGGTATTGACCGCTTCCTGTTTCTGTTCATCCCCTATGTCCGCGCTGTTGATGATCTCCTGCAGATCCGCCTTGTTTTTGGAACGCACCTGTTCCCTGGAAAGCTTCGCCTGAGCGGCAAAATCAGACGCCGCGGTAAGTACGGCCTCTCCCGGGGTGCCGGTCTCATCGGCCTCCGTTTCCGATTCCAGGCCATCCGCCCCGTTCTCATCCAGAAGGGCTGTTTCATCTGTCAGATCATAGTCCACATCTTCCAGTATACTGCTGCTGTCCGTGCTGGTTTCCTGATCTTTGAATCCCAGATCCACATCCGCGAAATTCAGATACCCCGCCACGGCGATCAGGATCGCAAGAGATGTAATGATCACCTGATTCTTTTTCACAATTTTTTTCACTATACTCTCCTCATTTCATTTTCATTATTTTAATTTTATGGGCTTCAATCTGAAATAATGCCATCACAGCCTCCTGAATATTCCGCTTTGTCACAGAATTATCCGCTCCCTCCGCCGCAATGAGTACTCCTGTCACTTCTGTCCCTTCAGAGCCGTAGAAGCTCTGCGTATCCTGTCCGGTCATCAGCATCACTTCCACTCTTCCGATTCCTTCCACACTCTCCAGTACGGTTTCCAGCCTGGCTTCCAGTTCCGTTTTTTCAGATGTCTCTCCGCTCATTTCCCCCGCTTCATTTCCGGCTTTCCTGTCTCTGTTTCCCTGTTCAGCCGTCGGAATCGCCATCACTGCCAGCAGAAGTCCCAGAAGGAGAACTGCGGCCCAGTGTCTTTTCGTCATCCCCCGCAGCCACGATCTGACAGTCTTCTTTCTCAATTCCGAAGTCCCGTCTGAGCACATCATATATTTCCCCCTCCTCTTCCGGCGTCAGTTCCTGATCCGCGTAAAGTGTGACGGCTGTCCTCTCCCCGTCTATATTTACGGCTGCATCTGTGATCTTTATGTCTGTCCCGGAAATTTTTTCCATTATATTTTTCCCAAATTCTTTCTCATACCCCTGTGTAAGGTATAATGCCTGCAGGTTTTCCGAAGACTTCTCTTCCATCAGATTCTGTTCATTCCTGTAATTTACCTGAAAGTTCCTGAACAGTTCCCCGCTTCGCCCGATGACGGCCAGCACAGGAGTACACAGCATGTAGATCAGAAGAAGCCCCATGAAAGAACGGATATATCGTTCGTATTTTTTGTCCGGCACAAGATGAAGGACCGCTGTAAAAAGAATATAAAAGACGGCAAGATTCCGCACCCATTCGTACAGTTCTTCGCGCATATTCACGCCCCTCCTCCCAGTCCTGCCATCAGTATCAGGAACGCCAGCATACAGAGTACTTCCGCCGTAAAAAGGATCTTCAGAAGAAGTCCGTAACCTTCTCCCACTGTACTCAGGCATTCCACGATCCTTTTGTCGGAAACCGGCTGCGCGCAGGCCGCCAGAAAACGGTAGGCAAGAGAAAGAATTCCATAGCGGATCACCGGTCCGGCTCCTGCCAGGACAAAAGCGATCAGGATCATAACTCCGAGGCAGTTCCGCACCAGCACTGCGCTTGTCACCACAAGCTCTGTCACCATATTCACTGCGTTTCCAACACCCGGAAGCGCTCCCGCCGCCTTTCCGATCAGGCTTCTTTTCAGTGTGTCAACCACAGGCGCCACAAGCCCTTTTACCACCTGCAGCCCCGCAACAATCCCCAGCAGTGTCTTCAGACCCCAGCTTATGGCAGTGGACAGAAGTTCCGCCAGTTTTCCCAGCATCTCCTCACGGGAAAGATGGTTCACCAGACGCAGCAGTACATACAGATCTGTTCCCGGAAGTATGACAGAAAGCAGGATCCACTGGATCAGCCACACAAGAATCAGAACGCCTTCATAGAACATCGCCGCGGCGCCGGCGCCGGAGGCGGCAGATACTGTTATAAGATATGCCGGGGCAAGCGCCTTCATAAAATCAGTCATCCAGGAGATCACCTGCTGTAGCGCGGAAGCCGCCTGTGAAAACGAATTCATAAGCAGCATAAAAAGAAGAAGGTATACAATGTAAAAGCTGATCTCACCGATCTGCCCGCTGTCAAAGACAGAGGCGAAGTTCGCCAGCAGCGCGGCAAGAAGGATCAGCAGAAGAATCTTCATAAACAACGATTTTTCTTTTTCCAGTCCGGAAAACAAAAGGCCGTGCAGAATTTTCTGCACCGCCTCTTCTGAAAACGCGTCTTTTCCTGTAAGCAGGTTTTCCAGAGCCTCCTGAAAAGAAAAACTCTCTTCTCCCAGCATGGCGTCCAGCATATCCTGCACCTCTTTAAGATCCAGTTCCGACAGGATCTCCTGTTTAAGCTCGTTTGCCTCCTGCTCTTTATCCGGTTCTGTGTATGCCGGATCCTCATTCCCGCCGGCAGGCTCCGCCCGGACGTATTCCGTTCCCGGCAGCGATAACAGGAGTATTCCTGCCAGCAGCAGAAAAAGCCTGATTCCCGTTTTCATACAAGGAACTCCTGTATCGTATCCAGCAAAGCCATCAGTACCGGAATACTCAGCACCATCACGGACAGTTTGCAGAACAGTTCGATCTGTCCCGCTGTTGCCTGATGCCCCGCGTCTCTGCAGATTCCCGCAGAGAACTGGCCGATATATGTAATTCCCACCATTTTTATCAGCGTGGACAGATGACCGTTATCCTCCGGCAGTTTTTCTTTCAGCCGGCTTACTGCTTCAAAAAGATATTCCAGTTTTCCTACCGCCAGTCCCAGGATCATAATACCGATCCCCGCGGTTACCAGAGCCGCGTATTCCGGCCTGGTCCCTTTCAGAAAGAACCCCAGCATTACGCCGCATATTCCAAGCAATGAAATTTTAACAATATCCATTCTGCCGCCGACCTCCGAAACTTCTTCATATACCGGTGGATCCGTGTCTCAGCATCCGTCTACAGAACAAAAAGTTTCTGGATGCTCTCAAACAGATCATAGATATACGGAACGATCCAGAACAGCACTATCAGAAGTCCCGAAAGACTTACCAGAAAAGCCTGCTCGTCCCTGCCGCTGTGCTTCAGAATCTGGGAGAGAATGGAAACCAGGATTCCCACTGCCGCTATTTTAAATATAATGGTGACTTCCATTCTCTTCTCCTTTCCGTACCGGGACTACCACAAAAGCACTGCCAGAAGAATTCCTCCCAACACTCCCAGACTCTGATATATTTTCTTTTTGTCCGGCATCTCCTTTCTCAGCTCCTCCAGGCGCCTCCGTGTTTCCTCCTCGCAGAGCTCCAGCTGGCGCAGCTGCATTTCCCGGTCCAGATATCCCAGACGTCCCCCAAGGGACCAGACCAGTTCCCGTTCCTCACGGGAAAGTTCAAGCCTCTTCAGTTTGGCCTCCGCACACTGCCGGTATATCTCTCCCATGGATCCTCCGGCCGGATTTCCCAGTCTCCGGGAAACCTCCCGGAGAAACTCCCTGTACACACCGGAAAATCTGTCCGCCGTTTCCCGGAATCCTTCGGGCAGAGACGCACAGCCGCAGCGGATCTCACCTCTCAGATATATGATCAGCTGCAGAAACTGCCGGAGATTTTTCTCCCGCATCGTCAGTTCTCTGCTGCCCGCATAGCCCATACCCGCCCCCGCCAGCAATATCAGTATGATCCCCGCCATTCTCAGCATGGGTCTCCCTTCCCGTCAAAGATACCCTTTACCGTGCCTGCTCTTTTCTCGCCGCCAAGCACGATATAACGTTCAAACACCCTCATCTCTCTCAGTCTGGAAAAAAAAGGCGTTCCCAGCACGTCCTTCAGCGAATTTCCATGGGCTGTGGCAATCAGTTTGCAGCCGCAGTGGATCACTGACTCCACTGCTTTGAAATCCTCTTCTTTTCCCAGTTCGTCTACCGCGATCACTGCCGGCGACATAGAACGGATCAGCATCTGCATTCCCTCTGCCTTGGGACAGCTGTCCAGAATATCTGTACGTATCCCCAGATCATTCTGCGGGATTCCCTGATAGCATCCTGCAAGCTCGCTCCGCTCATCCACCACGCCCACCGTAATTCCCGGAATATTTCTGTTTCCATTGCTGAGCTGACGGATGATGTCCCTGAGCATGGTTGTCTTTCCGCAGCGGGGCGGAGAAATGATCAGGGTATGGGCTGTCCAGTCTTTTGTCCGGACATAGGGCATAACCTTATCCGCACAGCCGGGGATCTCATGGGCGATCCGGAGATTGATGCAGGAGATGTATTTCATCCCTTTTATTCTGTCGCCGTCCAGGATCACTTTTCCGGTGACTCCTACCCGGTGGCCGCCCTGGACGCTTAAATATCCCTGACGGATCTCATCTTCATACGCATAAAGAGAATACCCGCTTACATATTCCAGAGTTTCTTTCAGATCTTCCCCTGTGACAAGATAAGGGGCGGAGCCCCTTCCTCTCAGAAAGCATTCTCCTCCCCCGTAAGTCAGAAACAGCGGACGTCCTGCGCGCATCCGTATTTCATACAGTTTATCGTAATCCAGTTCGGCTTCTATCAGAAGCCTCCTTATATTTCCCGCGAACAGATCCTGAATCTGGCTGGCTTCGATCGTCCTCACCTCTCTTTACACTTAATATATGTGGACAATCTTGTTTTAGCACAAAAATTTTCCGGCACAGCCAGACACGTATCACGGTAGGTTTACTTCTGTGTGTTCCCACCGTAGCTCCATCGGATCCTGAGACCACACGGCTCCGCTGTATCCTGCCTCCATTTCCAGCATCAGGCTGAAACCGCTGTCCATGGGAATGGTACGGAGATCTCTGGACAGCCCTTCTCCTGTCCATTTGATATACGCCTCGCGCAGCACCCACTGTGTGTAAAAAGCCCTGACGAGATCGTCCGCCTCCAGGATCTCCCTGATCATATTACCGGGAACCATACGCTCCAGCATACGTTCATAATTTACCTCTTTGTGGATCTGAATATCGATTCCCACTTCCTCACCCGCGAATACGCACACCACGTATTTTCCGGAATGGCTTATGTTGTAATGGATCTTCGGCTGAAGGGTAAAGAAAGGTTTCCCGTGTTCTCCCCTGGATCTGGGTTCGAATTTCAGATCGCGGCCGTATTCCTTTTTCAGACCGGTTTCCAGCAGTTTTTCTCCGATCATATGCTCCATTTTTTTTCCCCTGTATTCTTCCGGTATCTCAGTATAATAGATCACTGCGTTCATAATCCTGCCTCCTTCAGGAACCGGGAAGGTTCCCTCTCCTTTTCATATTGTTTTTTCACATAACATAAAGTCAGAAATTTTCTGGCACGGGTCATCCCCACATAAAACAGCCGCCGTTCCTCCTCCACAGCCGGAGCCAGAACCGCTTTCCTGTAGGGGATACTCCCCTCGTTCACATTCAGGATATATACCCGATCAAATTCCAGGCCTTTCGCTCCATGGAGCGTCAGTATCTGCACGCCTTCTTTTTTCTGTTTTCCCGCCTGTTCTTCCAGCTTACGGGTATAGTCCTCTATATATTCTTCCCATTCCTTCAGGGTATTCATCCCTTTCGCACTCTCAGACAGACGGTCCATGATCTCTCCCAGTTCTTCCGGTTTAATTTTACGGTACAGGGCGTATTCCTGGAGATATTCCTCATACCCCATCCCCTTGCGTATGAAATTGATAGCCGCATAGGGAGGAAGCCCTTTCAGGATCCTGAGATGTGTCTCCATGGTAGTGAGTCTGTCGCACATCCAGTCCTTATCTTTATAAAAATCCCTCAGTCGCTCAAAAGAAATTTCCCGGTCAGATGCAATCGCATCCCTGGAAATATATCTGTTGGGCCGGTTCATGATCTCCAGAAAAAGCTTCCTGCTTCTCTCTCCCTGTGCAAAACGCATATAGGCCAGAAAGTTCCTGCAGATCCAGTGCTGAAAGAGATTCGGCAGCTTTTCTTTCATGGTAAAGGGAATCTGCCTCTCCATAAACGCGGCGATCAGCCCTTCCGCTTCCTGATTGGTGCGGAGAAGGACGGCTGTATTCTCCAGATTTTCTCCCTGCTCCAGCCTCTTTCTCAGTTCCGCCGTTACACTGAGATATTCCTCTCTGGGATTCGCATGCTCGCAGAGCCGAACCGGCTCTCCCTCCGGGTTGGGCGTGCTCAGTTCTTTTTGAAATCTTGTTTTGTTTCTGCCGATCACTTTCATGGCAGAATTCAGGATCCTTTTGCTGCACCGGTAATTCACGTCCAGAACCACTTTCTCTGCCCCGGGATAATCCTTCGTGAAATTCAGCATAATTTCCGGACGGGCGCCCCGGAAATGATAAATGGACTGGTCGTCGTCCCCCACGATAAACAGATTGTTCTCCGGCTCCGCCAGCAGACGGACGATATCATACTGAAGCTGATTGATGTCCTGAAATTCATCCACCAGGATATAACGGAATTTCTGCTGCCACGCCCGAAGGATATCCTTCCGTTTATCAAACAGTTCATAGCAGGAAAGCAGCATATCGTCAAAATCCAGCTTTCGTCTTTCTCTCAGCATGTTCCCGTAAGCTCCGTAAATCTGGCGGAACACTTCGTCCGGACAGCAGGAGGAATAATAATGTTCCAGGGAAATCCTGTTTCCCTTGACCATACTGATCTCTTTCGCGATCTCTTCTGTAAAATCCCCCTCCGACGCGAGTTCGCCCCCGAAATTCAGCGCCAGCTCCCGGAGGATTCCGTTCTTCTCTTCTTCAGAAAGAATATTGGCTGAAGTAAGGTTATACGCCTGTTTCAGGATACCGTAAAAGACTCCGTGAAAGGTCCCGAAAGTCACCCGGGTACCGCTCTGTCCTGTAAATTTCAGGAAGCGCTCCTTCATCTCCACTGCCGCCGCCCGGGAAAAAGTTACAACAAGAACAGAGGAAGACGGAATCTTCCCCTCGCCGGTCATGTATGCAGTTCTCTCTACAATTACGGAAGTTTTCCCCGAACCGGGGCCTGCCAGAACCATCATTGGTCCTGACAGGTGGGCGATCGCCCGTTTTTGAGATGGGTTTCTTTTCATAAAGTCGGTTCTTCTTATCAGCTGAGTTTGTCTATCGCTGCCTTTACACGTTTCAGAGTTTCCTCTTTACCGATGATCTCCATGATCTCCGTTGCTCCTGCCGGAGTCATCTGTTTCCCGGAAACAGCTGTACGGAGGGGCCACATTACGTAGCCGTTCTTATAGCCTTTTTCCTTCACATATGCGCTTAAGGATTCATAAAGAGGATCGTTGGCATAGTCCTCCTGGGCTTCCAGGATAGGAAGCACTTCTTTCAGGACTTCCAGGGAGGACTCCTCTGTTGTTTTCATTTTTTTATGACGGTACATGGAAGCATCGTATTCCGGCACTTCCTGGAAGAAATCGATCAGATCCGGAATATCCGGGAACACTTCGATCCTTGTCTGCACCATGGAAGCAATCTTGTGGAAATCATAGTCCCCCTTCAGGACTTCCTGCATATAGGGAAGCGCTTTCTCATAGAATGCGTCCGGATCCATTTTCTTAATATATTCTCCGTTCATCCAGCGCAGCTTCGTGATATCGAACACTGCCGGAGATTTGCTGATGTGGTGATAGTCAAACGCCTCCACCAGTTCCGGAAGAGTATAGATCTCTCTGTTCTCCTGGGGGCTCCAGCCCAGAAGAGCCACGAAGTTCACAATAGCCTCCGTAAGGAATCCCTGCTCCACCAGATCCTCGTAGGAGGAATGACCGGAACGCTTGCTCAGCTTCTGGTGCTCCTCGTTGGTGATCAGCGGGCAGTGTACATACACCGGAATCTCCCAGCCGAAAGCCTCATAAATACGGTTATACTTAGGCGCGGAGGAAAGGTATTCGTTTCCTCTTACCACATGGGTGATCCCCATCAGATGGTCGTCCACAACGTTGGCGAAGTTATAGGTGGGGTATCCGTCGGATTTGATCAGGATCAGATCCTCCATCTCCTCATTATTGACCGTGATATCACCGTAGATCACATCATGGAAAGTGGTTGTTCCCTCTGTGGGCATATTGAAACGGATCACATGGGGTTCCCCTGCCGCAAGACGTCTCTCCACTTCTTCCTTTGGAAGATGCAGACAGCGTTTGTCATAAATGGAAATCTCCTTGCCTGCCACTACACGCTTCATGGACTCCAGTTCCTCCGGTCCGCAGAAGCAGTAATAGGCATCTCCCTGCTCGATCAGCTTCTTCGCATACTCCAGGTAGATGCCGGAAGCCTGTCTCTCGCTCTGGATATAGGGGCCGACGCCGCCGTCTTTATCCGGTCCTTCATCGTGGAGAAGACCGGTGCTCTGAAGAGTGCGGTAGATAATATCCACTGCGCCCTCCATGTATCTCTCCTGGTCTGTGTCCTCTATTCTTAAAATAAAATCTCCGCCTTCGTGCTTCGCGATCAGGTAGGCGTACAGTGCGGTACGAAGATTACCCACATGCATCCTTCCTGTCGGGCTCGGCGCGAACCTGGTTCTGATCTTAGACATTTTTTATTTCCTCTCCTTACAATAAAAGCCCCTGAGACATCTCTGCCTCAGGGAGTTCTTCTCAGTTATGCTTCGATGCCTTTGCCTTTCAGATATTCGATCACATCGCCTACCGTGGCAAGCTCTGTCAGCTCTTCGGCCGGAATCTCTACATTATACTCATCTTCCAGAGCCATTACCAGTTCAAAAAGATCCAGGGAGTCTGCTCCCAGGTCGTCTTTAAAAGATGTCTCTGCAGTGATTTCGCTTTCTTCACAGTTCAGCTGCTCTGCGATCAATTTTCTCATTTCTTCTAACATTACTATCTTCTCCTTTATCAAGCGCCATCCGCCAATACTTTGATGTGGAAAGTATATATTCTGTAAACCTTTTTGTCAATAGATTTTCTGTTATTTTATAGATTATGTGCGGCAGGCCTATTCCTGGAATTTAATCTGCCTGGATATACTCAGCGCAAGTCCCATTTCCGCCATCAGGAACACAATGGATGTTCCGCCGTAGCTGATAAAAGGAAGGGTGATACCGGTGTTGGGCATCAGATTTACCACAACGGCTATATTAAAGATCACCTGAAGGGCAATATGGATAAAAATCCCCGCCGCCATCAGCGATCCGAACATATCCGGCGCGTTCTGCGCGATAAAGAACAGTCTGTAAAGAAGATAGGCGAAAAGAAGAAGCACCATCACTCCTCCCAGGATACCCAGTTCTTCACATACAATGGAGAAAATCATATCGTTCTGGGCTTCGGGAACGCTTCCCAGTTTCTGGATGCTGTTCCCCAGGCCTCTGCCGAGAAGTCCGCCTGAACCGATCGCGTAAAGCGCCTGGATCGTCTGATATCCGTCTCCGGAAGCGAAATCCTCAGGGTGCAGCCATACCAGAATACGCTGGATACGGAAGTTTTCATTCGTGGCCGGATCCACTGTCGCGTTCAGAAAAAGTATCAGCATGATGATCAGCGCGACCCCGACGCCCCCGATGATCAGGAAGGGCTTCACATTGGGATGAGCTACGAAAATCAGCCCTGCGGTGATACAGAAAATGATGATCGCCGTACTCAGGTTATCCGTAAATACATATGCCACAAATGCAAGCGCGCCTCCCATGGCTCCCAGAAGCATACAGGCTTTCAGGGTCCTGACTTTCTTGCCCATATGTACGATCATATAGGGCAGACACACGATCACCGCGATCTTTGCGATCTCCGCCGGCTGAAACTGCAGACTTTCTCCGACTCCCAGCCATCTTCTTGCTCCGTTGGCGGTAATTCCCAACGGCGTCTTTACCAGCATCATCAATACAATGGCCATTCCGTACAACAGCGTAATGAAACGGGTCAGGATATGATAGTCTATTCTTGAAATAACAAGCGCTCCAATAATACTTGCCGCGCTGATCAGGGCCTGTTTTTTAAAATAAAACATGTCGTCGCCCTGCTGGACCTCCGCCAGATAGGAGCTGGTACTGTACAGCATGATAAGTCCGAAACAGGTCAGCAGTATAATAACCGCCACAAGGCTGTAATCATAATAATGTGTTACCTTTTTTTCTCCGGTCCGGCTTCCGCCGAGCAGCGATAGCAGTGATTTTTTCTGCTGCTTTGCTTTCTCCATTCCATCACCCGGTACTTTCTGTCATTAAACATGCAGATTTCTCTGCATAATCGGCAGTTTCTGTTCAAACTGTTATTATAACAGAAGCTTTTCCGCATTTCAAGATTTATGCAGCATAAATCCATGATCCATAGGTCCGCTTCCACGTCCCAGGTCCAGCATGGCGGCGAGGGCGCCGGAAATATATTCCTTCGCCTTTTGCACAGCGTCCTCCATGGAATATCCTTTCGCCAGGTTAGAGGCAATGGCGCTGGAAAGCGTACATCCTGTTCCGTGGGTGTTGGGATTTTGGATCCGTTCTCCCCGGAACCACATTCCTTTTTTACCGTCGAACAGATAGTCGCTGGCATCGTTCAGACTGTGTCCGCCTTTACAGAGAACCGCGCAGCCGTATTCTCTGCTGATCTGTTTTGCGGCCTGTTCCATCTCCTCTCCGGAGCGGATCTCTCTTCCAAAGAGAATCTCCGCCTCCGGGATATTCGGCGTCGCCACAGAAGCCAGCGGAAGAAGATATTCTTTCAGGGCGGACACTGCTTCCGACTCCATAAGGGAAGAACCGCTGGTGGCGACCATCACCGGATCCACCACAATATTCTCCGCCTGATATTTTTTCAGACACTCCGCAATGGTTTTCATCAAAGCCCCGGAAGAGACCATACCAATCTTCACCGCGTCCGGCCGGATATCCTGAAATACCGCGTCAATCTGCTTTTCCAGAAATTCCGGAGAAACCTCCAGAATCCCGGTCACTCCCGTGGTATTCTGGGCGGTCAGCACTGTGACCGCGGTCATTCCGTAGACTCCGTTCATGATCATTGTCTTTAAATCGGCCTGGATCCCGGCTCCTCCGCTGGAATCGCTGCCCGCTATAGATAAAACCGCTTTCATGCTTCTTCCTCCCAGTTCCCGATAACTTCATCCGCCAGTGCGCAGATTTCTTTCCACTTATCCTTCATGCTTTCATCATAGATTCCGATCACATAAAAACCGGCCTGCTTCGCTGTCTGTACCGCGTGAAGAGCGTCTTCATAAACTGCGGTGTCTACAGGTGCCGCGCCCAGTCTTTCCGCCGCAAGATGATAGACGTCCGGGCTGTGCTTCCCGGCCCCCACTTCCTCGCAGGAAAGCAGGAATTCAAAGTCGTCCCGCACGCCCAGTCTTTTCAGGCACGCTTCCATCAGATGTTCCGCCGTGGCGGAAGCGACGCACATTTTTATCCCCTGTTCTTTCAGTCCGGCAAGATACTCCCGCACACCCGGTTTTAAAGGAATGTCTTTTTTGTAATGTTCCGCCATCAGTCCGTTTACTTTCGCCGCCATTTCTTCCGGCGTACCCTGGATCCCGTATATTTCTTTAAAAAGCACCGCCGACTCTGTAATGGTCAGCGGTCTTATTTTCTCAAGCACTTCAGGGCTGATCTCCTCCACGCCCTCCTTCAGGAGATACTCCTTCGCCAGCCCCTGCCACCACGGCATGGAATCCACAAGGGTACCGTCCATATCAAAAATCGCAAATTTCTTATTCATTTCCATATACCGTCTCTTTCGAAAGTTCCAGAAGCTCCCGGGCGGCCTGTCCCGGATCCTCCGCGGCGAAAATGGCGGAGATTACCGCGATACCGCCCACTCCGCTTCCCTTCAGTTCTTTTACATTTCCCCTGTTTATTCCGCCTATCGCCACCACCGGGATAGATACCGAACCGCTGATCTCCTGCAGTTTCTCTATAGTAAGATTTCTGGCGTCTTTCTTCGTACTGGTGCCGAACACCGCGCCGACGCCGATATAATCCGCTCCGGCATTCTCAGCCGCCCTGGCTTCCTCCACCGTTCCCGCGGAAATCCCCAGGATCTTATCCGGACCGATCATGGCGCGGATATCACGTCCCCGGATATCCGACTGTCCCACATGGACGCCGTCGGCGCCGATATCCATAGCAATCTCCACACTGTCGTTCACCACAAACGGCACACGGTATCTCCCGCAGAGTTCTTTTAGTTCTCCGGCTTCTTTTTCAAAAGCATCCCCGTCCAGATCTTTTTCACGGATCTGCAAAAAAGTCGCGCCGTTTTTCAGCACGCTTTCACAGACACCGGCGAGAGATTCTCCTTCTTTCAGCCAGCTCCTGTCTGTAATCGCGTATAAAAGCATGGCGTTCCTGATCTCATTCTCTGTAAACTTCAATTTTGATTTCCTCCGTCAGCTGGTTTTCCGTAAAATTAAACACCGCGTCGATCAGGTCGTTACGGAATGTAGCGTTTCCTGTTCCCTTACTGAGACGCAGGCTTTCCGCCGTTTCCCCCGCAATCCCCATCACTGCCAGACCCGCGGCCGCCGCCTCAAAAGGCCGCTTCGGGGAGGCTCCGCAAAACGCGCCTATAAGAGAAGTGACCATGCAGCCGCTTCCGGTGATCCTGGACATGGTGGCGCATCCGTTGCGGATAAGAACTGTCCTGTCTCCCTCAGAGACGATATCCGTTTTTCCGGAAACTGCGATCACACTCTGCAGACGCCGTGCCAGGAGTTCCACCGTCTTCACAGCTTCCGGAAGTTTTTCCTCCGTAACTGCGTCAAGCGCGGACACGTCCACTCCTCTTCCCGTTACATTCTCTCCTGCAAGACTTCTGATCTCAGAAGCGTTGCCGCGGATCACGGCAAAATGTACCTCTTCAAGAAGCTGTTTCGCAGTCGCCCTCCTGAGGCTTGTCCCGCCTGCGGCAACAGGATCCAGGATCACCGGTATTCCCAGCCGGTTGGCTTCTTTTCCGGCCAGGATCATGGCTTCTGTATCCTCGATGGCGCCCATGTTGCACACAAGGGCGTCCGCCTTCTGCACCGCTTCCGCAGCTTCCTCCTTCACATGGGACATGGCGGGTGTTCCGCCGGCCGCCAGAATAATGTTGGCACAGTCGTTCACTGTAACAAAATTCGTAATGCACTGGACCAGCGGCTCCCGCTCCCTGGTCATTTTCAGTATTTCTTCATAACACGTCATAGTCAAATCCTTATCTACATGATATCTGTTCTGAAGTGGCCCGGCAGATCTTATCTGTCTCACCGGTTCAGCTCATCCAGCATTCTTTTCAGAAGTCCCGTACGTTTGAAGATCAGCACCACGCAGACGCCCATGGCACCGCCCACAACAGCCGCCGGCGTATAAAATGGGATATAATAAAAAGGCGACTGGGCGTCAAGCCCGTAAAAGATCTTCATCAGCGGATAAGAGGCCATGGCCCCGAAAAATCCCGTACCGATCACTTCCCCCACAAAGGCCAGCCATACGCTTTTCGTCTTCCTGTAAAGCAGACCGCCGATGATTGGTCCGAACACAGCTCCCGCTATCGCCTGAAGCGTTCTTCCGGAAAGCATCCGGAGGATTCCGCAGAGAAGCGCCGCCGCGAACCCGTACCAGGGTCCAACCAGCACTGCCGCCAAAACGTCCACAAAATGCTGGAAGGGCGCCATTGCCGGAAAATATACAAAAGTGTTCAGAACATAGGCAAGACAGGCAAGCATTCCCGTCATTACCAGCTTGCGTGTGGATATTCCTGTCTGAACTCCTGCTGCCGTGTGTTTTTCTGTCAAATTCTGGTTCATCATAAGTAACCCGTCCTTTCCTGATCCAACGGAAGGGTCTGTGTACAGTCATCCAGCCGGAAATTTTCCCGGGCAAAACCGGCTCCCATCTTCCTCTCTGCAACTGAAAATGCAGGAAGTACCTGATCCGGCCGCTTCCTGCACAAAAATATACACTCTCACATATTTCCCTACGTTGGCATTATCCAAATCAGGTTATGGGTCGGAGGTCGCACCTCCCTCTCAGCCTGTTCACAAGCTCCCCGATGTTCTGTTTTATTTACCCTTGTATTATAGTCCCGCAAAAAAAGATTTGCAAGAACTTTTTCTTCATCCGGCTTTCTCCGGACAGATCATGTCATCTGTTCTGATTCTGCTGGCCGCATTTCTGACAGGAAGCCTCACAGGGACAGTCGAAGCTGGGATTGAACGCGTAGAAATTCTTCGCGTCGAGCTGTTCCTGCACACTTCTGAGCGCTTCGCCAAACCGCTGGAAGTGTACCACTTCCCTTGCCCTCAGGAAGCGGATGGGATCCGCGATTTCCGGAATGTCCCGGACAACACGGAGGATATTGTCATAGGTTGCGCGGGCTTTCTGCTCTGCCGCAAGGTCTTCAAACAGATCGGTAACGGGATCTCCTTTGCTCTGGAACTCGCATGCGTTAAAAGGAATACCTCCTGCGGCCTGGGGCCAGATCCCGTTTCCATGATCAATATAATAGGGACCGAATCCGCTTTTTTCTATCTCTTCCATAGACAGATCTCTTGTCAGCTGGTGCACGATAGTGGACACCATTTCCAGATGCGCCAGTTCTTCTGTACCCACATCGTTAAGGACTGCCGAAGCCATCCGGTTCGGCATGGCAAACCTCTGTGAAAGATAGCGCATGGAAGCGCCGATCTCACCATCCGGGCCACCATATTGACTCATGATAAACTGAGCGATTTTTGCATTAGGGGTTTTAATATTCACAGGATACTGTAATCGTTTTTCATAATTCCACATAAACTATCTGCACCCTCCTTCCTTTTCCCATGGAAACGGCTGTTCCATCCACTTCCAGGTATCTCCGTCTGACTCCAGAGCGTCGTCGATGGTCAGAGGGCCGTAACATTTCGCGTATTCCTTCATCAGTTTCTTTCTTTTCTCAGACTGTTCCCTGTAATAAGCCAGAGCGTCCTCACAACAGGGATGGGTGTCCAGATAAAGCAGTATATCGTCTACAGCAAAACTGACCTCATTGATCTTCTGAAGAAGCTGCATTCTGTTTTCAGGCTGGTCGCGATACATCATTTCCGGACACCTCTCTTTCCGCAAAACGGTTTACACAGCTGAGGAAAAATTGTTCCCACGTTCAGGGCATATGAAAGATCATAAGTGTCGGTAAACTTCTGACACGGGACATAAGCCATTGCCGGTTCCATATGATCTACATGCCCGTACATCTCACCGTATGCCGAAGTGCTGCACGGCATACGGCAGGCGCAGGGAGACGACGTATTATTCTGCGTGTATGAAAACTGTCTTCCTGCCGCGCAGTTGTTCCCGCGGTTTTTTGACATACCGCAGGTCGTCTGATACGGACGGGCACAGGGACGGTTCCTGTTACAATTCTCCATGAACAAAGTCCTTTCTGTTGATTGATTACTCTATATTTTATGTCATAAAAACAGAATGGTGCGCATAGGCAAATAGACAGATTCTGCTATTTATCTATTTCATTCCTTCTTTTCGGGTGCTATAATGAATTAACAGAATATTACTTTTTGAGGAGGGAGCTATGCATATCATAATTGTCGGGTGCGGCAAAGTCGGACGTACCCTTGCAGAACAGCTTCAGGAAGAAAACACAGATCTGACCCTTATCGATATATCAGAAAAAACGATCAACAGCGTTACAGAAGATATCGACGCCATGGGCGTTGTGGGAAACGGCGCCAGTATCAACACTCTTATGGAGGCCGGCGTCGACTCTGCCGATATCCTTATTTCAGTCACCGCTTCTGACGAACTGAATCTCCTCTGCTGCCTCATCGCACAGAAAACAGGCCGCTGCCAGACCATCGCCCGCGTCAGGAATCCCGTTTACAGCCAGGAAATAGGATTTATTAAAGAAAAGCTTGGAATTTCCATGATCATCAATCCGGAGCTTGCTGCCGCACGGGAGATATCGAGGCTGCTGCGTTTCCCGGCAGCGATCAAGATCGACGCCTTCTCCAAGGGACGTGTGGAACTTCTTAAATTCAAAGTGCTCCCCGAGTTTGGTCTGGATGGGATGACCATTTCCCGCATCACAGAAAAATACCGCTGCGACATTCTTTTCTGCGCCATCGAAAATAAAGATGAACTGTCCATCCCCGGCGGAGATCATGTCATACATGACGGAGACTTTGTTTCGATTATCGCCACGCCTCAGAACACCGCGCAGTTTTTCAAAAAAATCGGTCTGAAGACACATCAGGTAAAAAACGCTCTGATCATAGGCGGAGGAACGATCTCTGTATATCTTGCCAAAATGCTTTCCGATATCAGGATACCGGTAAAAATCATCGAGCAAAACTTTCAGCGCTGCGAGTATCTCAGCGAACAGCTCCCTGATGCAACTATAATTAACGGAGACGGAACCAACCGTTCCCTTCTTATTGAAGAGGGGCTGGAAACGGCGGAGTCCTTTGTTACGCTTACAAATCTTGACGAGGAAAATATTTTTCTTCCCCTGTTTGCCAGAAAAGTTTCAAAAGCCAAACTGGTGGCTAAAGTCAACCGTTTACCTTATACGGACATTATCGACGAGCTGGATATCGGAAGCGTAATTTATCCCAAATATCTGACCGCCGATATGATCCTCAGATATGTGAGGGCCATGCAGAACACCATTGGAAGTAATGTGGAGACCCTTTACCATATCCTGGATAATCAGGCGGAAGCTCTGGAATTCAATATCCGGGATGATTCTCCGGTTGTAGGGATCCCTCTGGCCGATCTGAAACTGAAAGACAATCTCCTTGTATGCTGTCTGACCCGGCACGGCGCTGTAAGCATCCCCAGAGGACAGGATACCATTCAGATCGGCGACAACGTGATCATTGTAACAACGCACAAAGGACTCCGGGATATCTGTGATATCCTTGAGAAGTAAGGTACAAAAAATGAATTATCGGATTATTCTTTATATCACAGGATGGGTGTTCAACCTGCAGGCCATATTTATGGTGCTTCCCTGTATCACAGCGCTTATTTATCAGGAAGAGGAAATCTATGATTTTCTGATTCCCATCCTGATCTGTCTTGCGGTGGGCATTCTTCTTACCCGGAAGCGACCTGCCAACAAAGTATTCTATATCAAGGACGGATGTGTCGCAGTTGCTTTGAGCTGGATCATTCTCAGTATTACCGGGGCGCTGCCCTTCATTATAAGCGGAAGTATTCCCCATCCCATCGACGCCATCTTTGAAACCGTATCCGGCTTCACAACCACCGGTTCCAGCATTCTTACGAATGTGGAAGTCCTCCCTAAGAGCATTATTTTCTGGAGAAGTTTCACCCACTGGATCGGGGGGATGGGAGTTCTGGTATTCCTGCTCTCCCTTCTTCCCCTGGCCGGCGGTTATCATATGAACCTGATGCGGGCGGAAAGTCCCGGACCTTCTGTAAGCAAACTGGTTCCCAAAGTGCAGTCCACAGCCAAAATCCTGTATACTATTTATTTCGGAATGACTGTCATGCAGATCATCTTCCTTCTTATCGGAAGAATGCCGTTGTTCGACGCATTGTGCATCACTTTCGGATCTGCGGGAACAGGAGGCTTCGGCATCAAAAATGACAGTATGGGAAGCTACAGCACATACTGTCAGATCATAACCACTATATTTATGATAGCTTTCGGCGTGAATTTCTCCGCATACTATCTGATCCTGAAGAAAAAATTCCGTCAGGCTATCGCGATTGAGGAAGTCCGATGTTATCTTGGCATCATTGCCGCGGCCATTGTGATCATAGCCATAAATACCAGGCATCTGTTTTCCGGAATCGGGACAGCCGTACAGCAGGCTGCTTTTCAGGTGGGTTCTATTATCACAACTACCGGTTATTCCAGCACTGACTTTAACCAGTGGCCGTCTTTATCCAAGGCTGTTCTGGTGCTTCTGATGTTTATCGGGGCCTGTGCCGGAAGCACGGGAGGCGGAATTAAAGTATCCAGGATCCTCCTGCTCTGTAAAGCCGCAGGAAAAGAGCTCCAGCATTATCTCCATCCCAGTTCCGTAAAGAAGCTGAAAATGGACGATAAACCGGTATCCCACGAAATGCTGCGGTCCACCAATATTTTCCTCAGTGTATATCTGATCATTTTTGCCGCTTCCATACTGATCGTGGCGATTGATAATTTTGATCTGGTAAGCACGTTTACCGCTGTCGCGACTACGCTGAATAATATCGGACCCGGTCTGGAAGTTGCCGGACCTCTGGGAAATTTCAGTTCCTTCTCCTATCTGTCCAAGAGTGTGATGATTTTTGACATGCTGGCAGGAAGACTTGAAATTTTCCCGCTGCTTCTGCTCTTCTGCAGAGGTACATGGAAAAAATTCTAAAATCAGATTTTAGATTATTTTCACATTTTCTTCAAATGCACATCACAATTTCTTCACATTTATACTGTATATTACTAAACATAGAAAGCGATAAGCTTTCTATACAAATATTTTTCTTTTTCATACGCGCCGGTACGAAAGTACCGGCCTCCTTCCATTTATGGAGGTTTTTTCCTCATAATAAACGAGCCAGGATCTTCACGATCCTGGCTCTCTTTCATTCTCATTACTGCAGGTTCTCACTGATCACCTGCCAGATACTACTGTTTTCGAATCCCAATTTCCACTGAGCCACACCGGCCAGCTCATATTTGGGAATCAGTTTGACTTTCTCTGCGATCGACTGGGCGTCCTCCAGCCAGATCTCATAGGTGGAATCCTGCGTCTCATAAGTTCCGTAATTCTGTCCCACGCTTCCGTCCCACACAGTCTGTACATTGTTCTCGGTTATTACCTGCTGCGCCTGATCCATTCCGATCGCTTCACTTGTCAGCGCTCCCCCGGTGGTCTTCCAGAGTCTGGTGTAGAAAGGAATCGCAAGAATAGTCCTCTCCGCAGGAACCTCTGCCAGCGTATCTTGTACGCCCTTCTCCACCCATGGAAGGGAGGCAACAGATCCGGCCTCTGTCGAGCCCACATAATGCTCGTCATATCCCATGATGATCACATAGTCAACAACCTGACCCTGTTCTCTTCTGTCATAATGGCTGGTAAAATCTTCCGGGACAGGATTGTCTACAGAGAGTACCAGATTATTCTTATGACATTCGATAGACAGTTCCCTGAGAAACTCAAGAAAATGAGGACCGGCGTCTTCGCTTAAAGTCTCAAAGTCAACATTGATTCCATCCAGCCCCACGTTCTGCGCCGCCGCCATCAGCTGACTGATGATATTCTGGCGTGAGGAGAGCTGAGAAAGAGTCTCTGTGGTGCTTACATCAGCGGTAAAGTTGTCGATAAGCCCCCATACCTGCATTCCTTTCTCATGAGCGGCGTTCACATATTCCGCTGAAGATATGTCGGCAATATTACCTGCGGTATCCTGAAGATAGAACCAGGTGGGTGAGATCACATTCACCCCGCTGACATTGGCTGTCGCGTCGGCAAAATATGCGTTCGCTTCCTGTGTTGTCACCTGATGCCAGGAAAGGTTAACCGGTTCCTCCGAGGTAAGATAGGTATATTCCTCTTTCTGGAAGTCTCTGGAAAACTCGGTTACAGAAGGTTCTGATATATCTGTCTTCCATACATAACCTACATATCCGTCCATAGTGGCAACCTGCGCCCATTCTTCCAGACCTTCCATATATATAAGTGTATCGCCTTTTTTTACTTCTGTGAGTACCGGAGATTTGATTCCTCCCCTGTAGCGGACATATGTATCTTTCTCTGCCTGCACTGTATTCACATCAGAAAACTGGTACTGAATCGCTACTCTTGAAGGATTCTCGCTCATATATACGTCAAGATCTGTATATTTCTGCACAAAGGGCAGGCTGAGATAAACGTTTCCGTCTTTCAGCCATACGTCGCTGTCCCCGTTCCCGGAAGCGGGATAATACTGAAGTTCCGACGGGGTGGCATACAGGATCTGCTGGTTGGCTGCATCCCAGTAATACCTCTGGTTCAGATAGGTATTGACAAGATTAAGGGGCAGATACAGTTGATCGCCTGATATCTGGGCTCTCTCCTCCATAATATCGGTGCCCAGGACCACAATCGCCTCTCCCTCCTGTGCCGTACCGTAGTATTCTGTCAGATCCATGTGTTCCCTGGTGGGAATATATTTCATAACAACCTGAGCACCCAGACCGATCACTGTGAGAAGCAGAATAAGTCCGCACACAACGATCACGGGTATGTATTGTTTTTTCATTCGCTTTTTCATCAGATTCTCCCTTTGATCCATATTTTATCAGTCTTTCAGATGGCCTTCCGAAAAGACATGGTTTATATTATAACATATTTTGATATGAATGCATTAGAAAAATAGAGTTTTTACATTTTTTTCACATTTGGCGACATAACATGTTTCCGAGGACTTCTCCGCCCGGTCAGGCACGAAAGGGGAACTCAGCCTCTGCGGAGAAGTCCCTTTTTCTTATGTTCTTCTCTGTTTTAAGGTGTTACAGGACCGTTCAAAACAGAATATGATTTCTGTGTGATATATTTCCTCTCTTCCTCCTTTCTTCTTAATATTTGCAGAAAGCACCAAAATCTGAAGAAAATATCTCCCCGGCAGTATCGGATTTTATCGTTTATTATGGGAATTGTCCGGCTTCTGCAGCAAGAATGCTGTATGAAAAAAACAAGCCATGAAATGTAAGTTCGTAAAAATGGTTATATGCAAGCGGCTTCTGCGCTTTGCGGTGATCCATACACATCCGGAGGATCTCTTCATATTTTATTATACCCGGTATCTTACCGGATGCAATAGTTTTCGTCAATTTATAAAAAATTTTCGATTTTGTTTCCAAATATTTTATAATCAGGTAATTTGTATTTCTTTACAATCCGCATATTAGTGGTTATAATATATGCTAAGTTGGAATGTATTTTTTCTAATAGGATGTGATAATATGAAAATTGAAAAAATCAACGAAAACCAGATCCGCTGCACCCTTACACGGGAGGATCTTGAGCTTCATCAGATCAAGCTCAGCGAACTTGCTTACGGCAGTGAGAAGGCCAAGAAGCTTTTCCGGGATATGATGCAGCAGGCTCAGATACAGTTTGGATTTGAAGCTGATAATATTCCTCTGATGATCGAAGCGATTCCGGTCAATCTGGACAGCATCATCCTGATCATTACCAAGGTGGAGGATCCCGAAGAACTTGATACACGTTTTTCGAAATTCACCCCTTATAATAAAGACCGCAGTCAGGCGGAACCCATTCAGCTGGACGGAGCCGACAGCATCATAGATTTCTTCCAGAAACTCCGTGATTCCAGCCGTGCCAAGAGCCAGTCCAGGAAGTCATCTTCCCAGGCGGAAGCAGATGACAACGCCGCGGTTTCCGATGTGAATCTTATCCGGCTGTACACATTCTCCTGTCTGGATGATGTTATCGGCGCTTCACACGGGCTTAACGGTTTCTTTGACGGCGAGAATACTTTATACAAAGAAGTACACAACGGCAGATATCATCTGGTCCTTCACCAGTCTGAATATTCACCGGAGGAATTCAACAAGATCTGCAACATTCTCTCTGAATACGGTAAAGGTAAGGCGTTCTCTCCTGCAGGAGAGGCCTATCTGAAAGAACACGGGGAACTTATTTCACCGAATGCTCTTCAGCAGCTTGCGCAGATTTGATCTTACCTGTATTCAGTCGGAATCCGTAATTTTCAAAACAGGCTATTCCAACATAACAAAAGGGCGTTCCTTAACGGAACGCCCTTTCATTTCATCATTATTTATTCTCCAAGAAAGTCATTGATCTGCTGAACAAGGATATCTGCATCCATTCCATGAACCATGGCGGCCTCTTCCAGAGATTCCATCTGTGAGGAAGGGCATCCGATGCAGTGCATACCTGCTCTCATCAGGATCGCGGCAATGTTGGGATCTATTGCAAGCAGCTGACCGATCAGTGTTTCTTTTGTAACCTTAGCCATTATTATTTCCTCCTTTTTGATATGCAGAATATATCTGTCATTCTTCCGCGGCGTTGAACAATCCGCGGCACATCTAATTATAATACATATTTTGTCCGGAATCAACGAAAAGACTATAAAATTATGTTTATAATTTTATACTTGTATTCCTTGAAAAGATATATTAGAATAACCATATAGAACCTGCAAAGGTACTAACGAGAAAAAAGGAGGATTGTTATTATGGCATATGTTATTTCTGACGAATGCGTAAGCTGTGGTACATGCGAAAGCGAGTGCCCGTCCGAAGCTATCTCCGAAGGCGCAGAGCATTACGAGATCGATCCCGATGCATGTGTTGACTGCGGTACATGCGCAGATGTCTGTCCGACAGAAGCTATTCATCCGGGTGAATAATTAATTTACAAAGAGACAGTGCCGTCCGGTTCATTTTATTGTGAACGGGCGGCACTGTTTTTTAGTCTTGTTTTCTTCTGTTTTTCCTGTCGGCGGACGCCGCTGCTTCGCGCCTGGCCATCTGCTGTCTGCGGATCGCCAGGTCCAGTGACCGGCAGCGTTCCTCGTCTTCATTCTTGGAGTGTATTTCCTGGGTGATCAGCCGCTCCAGGATTGCCTGAAATTCCAGGATCTTGGGATTCATATCCTCACCCGCTCCGCAAATGTCCTGAAACGCTTCTGCGCTGCACTCTTCTTCCGCGGCTGCCTCTATATTTCTATCCGGAGCTGCCTGTGCAGCGGTTTCAGGATCTTCCTGTGTTCTTTCCTGTTTTGCGGATTCTCCTTCCAGAAGTTTTATCCTGCTCTCTGCTGAACCGGGGGCAATGCGGGCAATCTGAGGGATCAGATCCTTAATCGCCCGAAGCTGTAATCCCCGTTTCTTCAGTTCTTTAATATTCATAAATGTCTGAATATCATATCCGGTGTAGTAGCGATGGCCAAGTTCATTCCGCTGGATGCGGAGTTCCAGTTCGTCTTCCCAGTAACGCAGGACATAGGACTTCACGCCTGTCATCTCGGCTGCCTGTCTGACGGTATATCTTGTCTCCATACCGCACCTCCTTATGAAATTCAATAAATTTATTATAACAGAGTGCGGGATGATTTCAACCTAAAGTGTTCGACATTCTTCGCCCCGCTCCCCGAGCCGTGCTTTCAGCTCGTGACATTAGTCACTCGCTGACCGGGCTTCGCCCTATACAATCAAAAACGAGTGAGTCCAAAGGAATGCAAGCATTCCCGGACTCACTCGTTTCCGATTGTGCACGGCTCTACTTTTTCATGTTTACGAACTGGGTGTATCTTGGCAGCCATACGAGTTCGATGGTTCCGATGGGGCCGTTTCGCTGTTTAGCGATTATAACTTCTGCTATGTCTTTCTTTTCTGTATCTTTATGGTAGTAATCGTCTCTGTAAAGGAACATTACCACGTCGGCGTCCTGCTCGATCGCTCCGGACTCTCGAAGATCCGAAAGCATGGGCCTGTGGTCGGGACGCTGTTCCACTGCACGGCTGAGCTGTGACAGCGCGATCACCGGTACGTTCAGTTCACGGGCGAGCGCTTTCAGCGAACGGGAAATCTCAGAAATTTCCTGCTGTCTGGAATCGCTTTTTCCGCTTCCGCTCATCAGCTGAAGATAATCGATCATGATAATCCCCAGGTTATATTCCAGTTTGTATTTTCGGCATTTGGAACGGAGTTCCGCAATGCTGATTCCCGGCGTATCGTCTATGATCAGATTGGAACGGCCTATGATATCCGCGCCTTCCACCAGTTTGGTCCAGTCTTCATCTTTCAGATTTCCGGTACGCATATTCTGTGAATCCACATGAGATTCCATGGCAAGCAGTCGGTTTACCAGCTGTTCTTTAGACATCTCCAGACTGAATATCGCCACAGTGATATCCTTGCGGAAAGCCATATACTGGGCAATGTTCAATACGAAAGCCGTCTTTCCCATGGAGGGACGGGCTGCGATCAGTACCAGGTCGGAGGCGTGCATACCGGACGTTTTGTAATCCAGGTCTACGAATCCCGTGGGTAATCCTGTAACGCTGCCTTTCAGCTTGGACGCCTTTTCAATGTTATTGATGGCGTTCAAAACCACCTGCTGGATGGGAACAAAATCGCCGCCGATGTTCCTCTGAAGAACCTGAAAAAGCTTTTTTTCTGATTCCTCCAGGATCATTTCCGTGCTGTCCTTCTCAAGATAACAGCTGTTTGCAACCTCCTCGGACGCCTTGATCAGCTTCCGGAGCACGGCTTTCTCACTTACGATGTTGGCATAGTACTTTACATTCGCCGATGTGGGAACCGCCTCAAGAAGTTCCCTCACATACTCCATACTGCTGATATCCGGCGGGAGATCTTTTTCTTTCAGCCTGTTCTGAAGAGTAACCGGGTCTACCGGCTGGCCTTCATTGCAGAGTTCCACCATGGCGTCAAAGATGATGCCGTACTGATTCTGATAGAAATCGTCGCTGGTCAGGATCTCTGAAGCGACCAGTATCGCATCCCTGTCCATCAGCATGGAACCGATCACAGACTGTTCCGCTTCTATGCTGTGGGGAAGTATTCTCTTGATCAGAGCCTCTTCCATATCCTGTACTCCTTTAGATTATGCTTCCTTGATCCATACCTTCAGGCTTCCTGTCACCTTGGGGTGAAGTTTCACAGGAACCTGTGTAACTCCCAGATTTTTAATCGGCGACGGGAGCTGCAGTTTCTTCTTGTCAATATCCAGTCCCAGCTGGTCTTTTGCCGCTTCGGAAATTTCTTTGGTGGAAACAGAACCAAAGGTTCTGCCGCCCTCGCCCACTTTCAGGGTAAGGATGATTTCCTTATCTTCCAGATCTTTTGCAAAAGCTCTGGCAGCTTCCAGATTCTCCTGCGCAACTTTCTCTTCATTCGCTTTCTGGAGTTTCAGATCGTTAAGATTCTTCGGCGTAGCCTCCACGCCCAGTCTCTTCGGCAGGATGAGATTACGGGCATATCCATCGCTGACATTTACGATTTCTCCCTTTTTTCCAAGAGATTTAACATCTTCCAACAAAATCACTTTCATTTTAAACTGTCTTCCTCCTGATACATCTCGTCAATGATGCCTTTCAGCATCTCTTTTACATTTTCGATAGACTCTTTCACCTGAGCGCCAGCAATATTGATGTGGCCGCCGCCTCCCATCTTCTCCATCATAAGCTGCACATTGATCTCATCAATGGCGCGCGCGCTGATGTAAACTTCTCTGTTATAGGTAGTAAGAACAAAGGAAGCCTTCACGCCGGCAATGTTCAAAAGCTCATTGGCGGCCTGCGCGCCTACGACGGTAGGACTTTCCAGGCCTTCACTGGGGCATACGGCAATAGCGAAACATTCCCGGTAAATCTCTGCGGAACGCACCGCCTCCGCTTTCGCCTTATAGGAGTCAAAATTATCCCTGAGCATCTTGCGTACTCTGGTCATATCCGCACCGCTGCGGCGGAGAAAAGCTGCCGCCTCAAAAGTACGCACGCCGGCCCGGGTGATAAAATTGTTCGTGTCGATGATAATTCCGGCATAAATGCAGTCGGCCTCGATATTCCTCAGACGAAGGTCGTCGGAGAAATACTGCAGGATCTCGGCAACCATCTCACAGGTAGAGGACGCATAGGGTTCCACATAGGAAAGCACCGCATTCTCGATGATTTCATTGCCCCGGCGGTGATGATCCAGAACCACAACCGTCTTCGTCATGTACAGAAGGTCCTGGCACTCGGTATAGCTGGGTTTGTTGGTATCCACAACCACAACAACCGTATTGTCGTCAACCAGTTCCATAGCCTGTTCCCGGTCAATGAACATGGACGGTTCATACTCCGGATTGTTGAGATATCCGGCAATAAGCGGCCGGATAGAAGTCGACGGATCATTGACAACAATATGAACCGGTTTGCCCAGAGTTTTTCCCGCGCGGTAAATTCCGATCGCGGCGCCGAGAGCGTCCACGTCCGTGATCTTATGTCCCATGACAACGACCCGTTCTTTGGTGCTCATGAATTCCTTCAATGCCTGAGCTTTCACACGGGCTTTCACGCGTGTGGTTTTTTCCATCTGCTGCGATTTGCCGCCGAAATATGTGATATTATCGCCGTTCTTGATGACTACCTGATCGCCGCCGCGGCCCAGCGCCATCTCGATAGCAATACGGCAGTATTCATAATTCTGAAGATAATTGGCCGCGTTTAAACCGATACCGATACTGAGAGTCACTGTCATCTCATTACCGATATTCACGGTCTTGACCTCGTCCAGAATGTGGAATTTCTGGGCTTTCAGCGCTTCCAGGGAACTCTGGCGCATGATAAGGAAATACTTGTCCTTCTCAAGTTTTTTTACAAGGCCGTCATAGTTGGAAAAGTATTTGGTGATCTTTCTGTCGATCAGGGCGATCAGCAGTGACCTTCTGACGTCCTCCACACTCTCCAGAGCTTCCTCATAGTTATCAAGGTAGGCCAGTGCCAGCACGAGTTTATTATCCTCGTTGGCCTGCATATATTCCCGCAGTTCAGTCTCATCATAAAGATACATTGCGATAAGACTGGTAGTTTCCGGAAGACCCTCCAGGACTTTGGCGTGAACCATATCCTCGCCCAGCCGGATCCGCTGCATGGAGATCCGGTATATCCGCTCTCCTACCTGCGTACTGATCTCAGATATATCCTGTCCTTCAGAAACGGGAAGTTTATCGGGAGTCACGTCCGCAAAGATCGTATTCACATTCTTCCTGTAATACTGATCCTTCCCGGTCAGTTCGGAAAATTCCTTATTGGACCAGATCATCCTGCCTTCCATATCCATGACTGCATACGGCAGAGCCAGATCTTCCAGAACCCGCTTCTCCAGAACCTCATACTGGCTGGCAAAAGCAATCAGATCATTAAACATCTGCGGTCTGTGATACAGCAGGATCCCTACGGCGCACGCCGCGTAAATCAGTGTGCCCAGAGTCACCACAAGACCTGCTTTACAATCGATCATATAAACCAGAACGTTCAGTGCGATCAGCAGGACCGTCAGGTATAAAGGCCATCGGGTAAGATGTTTTAAATGTCCTCTTAATTTGAATTTATTATTCATAACCTTCATTACCAATCATTTCATAAAAAAAATTAACAAGAACCTGTTTCCTATTATAACAGATTCCTGCTTATTTTACCATATGAATCTGAAAATGCCGCTGTCAGCTCTCTGACAGCGGCATCTGAAATTAGTCCTGAACGTAGGGCATCAGGGAAAGGTGACGTGCTCTCTTGATAGCAACTGTCAGAGCTCTCTGATGTTTCGCACAGTTTCCTGTGATTCTTCTGGGAAGAATCTTTCCTCTTTCGGAAACATACTTTCTCAGTTTTGCTACATCCTTGTAATCGATCTCATTATTTTCTTTGCCGCAGAATACACAAACTTTTTTTCTTCTGCGTCCGCCTCTTCTCTTCATGGGAGAGTCCGGTCTTTCGCCTCTATTGTAAGCCATGATTCTTTCCTCCTATTCTTTCAGTTTTCATACGGATCTCTATCCGTATTCCGGTATCTTTAGTTAAACGGCAGTTCCTCGTCGATTCCATCGGGAATATTCATAAAGCCGTCTGCGCTTGCCGCGCTGGGAGCCGGCATGGAAGGCGCCGGAGCCGCGCTCTGCTGAGGATGAGACGCCATATAATTATCACTGGCTGATTTGCTCTCAGCAAATTCCTGCTCTTCTACAACTACTTCTGTAGTATAAACCTTCTGTCCTTCTCTGTTGGTGTAACTTCCGGTCTGAATCCGGCCGCTTACCACAATACGGATTCCCTGATGAAAATACTTCTCAGCAAACTCCGCTCCCCGGCCGAATACCACGCAGCTGATGAAATCGGCTGTCGCCTCTCCGTCGCGGCGGAATCTCCTGTCTACTGCCAGTGTGTATCTGGCGATTGCCAGAGCATTTTCTCCTGCGGTATAACGAACCTCAGGATCTCTTGTCAAGCGTCCCATTAAAATTACTTTGTTCATTTTTCTACCTCTTCTTATGATAAGTGAACGGGTTTCTTAATGGTGCTTTCTAAAATCCATTTCCAAAAGACTATGCATCTTTGCGGACAACAAGATATCTTAATACATTGTCCATGATACGTACATGTCTTTCAACTTCTGCCGGACACTGTGTGTCTGCTTCAAACTGAATGAAATAGTAGAAGCCTTCATGCATTTTCTGAATTTCGTAAGCTAATTTCTTCTTACCCCATTCTTCTACTTCTGTGATGGTGCCGTTGTAACGGGTGATGTAGCCTTTCGCTTTCTCTACTACCGCATCACGTACTTCGTCTTCAACTTTGGCACTCACAACTAATGCTAACTCGTACTTGTTCATGCTTTTACCTCCTTATGGTCTTTATGGCCCTCCACCTGTCCGGAGAGCAAGGATATGAAAATATATCACAGTTGGTTATTTTATCACAGGGATTTCCAAATGTAAAGATTTTTTTGTCGAACGCGGAGAATTTTTATTTTTCCTCTCCGGTGATCATTTCCGGTATGATCGTGATCTCTCTGTCCACCTTTTCCCCTTTCAGTATTTCCACTGCTTTCTCATATGCAAGCGCGCCAAAATCAGGGCTCTGGACTGTTGCTTTCAGGATTCCTCTGTCCACCATGTTTCGTCCGGCAACCTCTCCGTCGAAGCCGTCCACGCCGATAAAGTCAGTATTCTCGCCTTTCACTACAAGCTGAAGATTCGAGTTAATTCCTTTAAGGCCCATCACATTATCAAGCATACCCAGGATCAGCGCGCCCACCAAAGTACCGATGATAGTTCCTTTTCCGCCGGCAAGACTGGTTCCGCCAATTGCACAGGCCGCAACCGCGTTCAACTCATATCCCTGGCCTTCGTTTGGGCCGCCCTGGCTGATCTGTGCCGCATGGATCATGGCGGCTACAGAAGAAAGCATTGCGCAGAGCATGAATGCATATATCTTGATTCTGTCTACTTTAATACCTGACAGATATGCCGCCTGACGGTTTCCTCCGATCGCATAGATCTGACGGCCGAATCTGGTCTTCGCAAGGATGATCTGGAAAATGACAAGCAGCACGATAAAAATAATGGCCGGTACCGGAACGATTCCCCCGATCCTCATCTGAAGGACTTCAAACGCCGGAGGCGCCATACCTTCCTCTTCGCCGTACGCAAGAGGAATACCGATACCATTCGCCCAGAATCTTGCAAGTCCGCGGGCAATATTCATGGATGCAAGAGTTACGATAAATGCCTGAAGTTTCAGTTTTGTAATGCAGAGTCCGTTAAAGAGACCAAACAACGCTCCCAGAACCAGACTTGTCACCACTGCCGGAACAAAGCCGAAACCGCTCATTACCATGAGATACGCGCAGCCTGTAGAAATAAGACCTACTACAGAACCAACAGAAAGATCGATATCTCCAAGGATCAGGATCAGCGTCATACCAATGGCAATGATTCCGTTTTCTGAAACTGCACGAAGAACATTCATCAGATTCCGGATATCCAGGAAATTATTTTTCCCGTCTTTTACACAGATAATGGACGCTATTACAAAAATGATCACCAGAGCAATGATGCTCTGCATTTGTTTCAGCATCGCTTTTGTTTTTTCTTTATTTCCCATTCTTCTCCCTCCCTATTTCGTTGCGCTCTGAAGAAGTTTTTCCTGTGTGGCGTCTTCCTGCATAAATTCACCGGTAAGTTCACCCTCGCAGAAGGTAACAATTCTGTCGGATATACCGATCACTTCCGGAAGTTCTGAAGATACCACGATAATAGCCATACCCTGTTTTGCAAGCCGGTTGATCAGCTGATATATTTCTGCCTTTGCTCCCACGTCAATACCTCTGGTGGGCTCGTCCAGCAGCAGGATCTTCGGATGCGTCATCAGCCAGCGCGCCAGTACCACCTTCTGCTGATTGCCTCCGGAAAGAGCACTTGTCAGCGTTTTTGTACCAGGCGCCTTGATCTTCAGCGTTTCCATCTGCTCATCCCATATTTTCTTTTCATCTCCGGTTTTCATAAAGAACATAGGGCTGAATTTTTTCAGGAGAGGAAGCGACATATTTTCACCGATCGATCTGAGAAGAACAAGTCCTGTTCCTTTCCGGTCTTCTGTAGCAAAAGAAATCCCCGCACGGATGGCGTCTCCCGGCGATTTAATATGTACCTGCCTGCCCTCCACATAGATTTCTCCTGTTGTTTCACCATGATGAACGCCTCCGAGACATTCAAAAAATTCAGAGCGTCCCGCTCCTGCAAGGCCGGCAATTCCAAGTACTTCTCCATGCCGTACATTCAGAGAGATATTCTTCAGAGAACGTCGGAAACTTCCTGCCGGAGGAGTATAGGTCAGATTTTTGACCTCCAGTGCGATTTCTCCTTTTTCGGTAGGATCTTTTGGATACTGTTCGCTCATATCTCTTCCAACCATCATACGGATGATTTCATCCTTTGTGGTCTCGGATGCATTGACTGTTCCGATATACTCTCCGTCTCTCATTACCGTCAGCCGGTCCGCGATCTTAAAGATCTCTTCCATTCTGTGAGTAATATAAATAATTCCCTTTCCTTCACTGCGGAGTCTTCTGATAATGTCAAACAGTCGTTCTGCCTCTTTTTCACTGATAGCTGATGTGGGCTCATCCATAACGATTATCTGTGAATTTAGTGAAATAGCCTTTGCAATCTCCACCAGCTGCTGTTCACCGATTCGCAGATTTTTCAGTTTTTCGGCAGGGGACACCTTTACCTCCAGCATGTCCAGGTATTTCTGAGCCTCTCTCATCATACCCTTAAAGTCTACAGCCGGTCCTGCTTTCGTCATCCATCTGCCCAGAAATATGTTTTCTGCCACGCTCAGTTCCGGAACAATCTGAAGTTCCTGATGGATTTTAGAAATACCCAGTTTTTTCGCGGTAATGGGGTCAGCTACCGTTACCTTCTCTCCCCGCAGATAAATTTCGCCGGCTGTAGGCTGCAGTGATCCACTTAATATGTTCATCAAAGTGGATTTTCCCGCTCCGTTCTCACCCATCAGGGCAAGAACCTCGCCTGCATAGAGGTCCAGGGAAACACCTTTTAAAGCCTGTACACTTCCAAAGGTCTTACTAATATTTCGCATATCCAGTAATTTCTGTTCCATAGTTCCTCCTTCTTTCCGTTTTTCTTAGTATATTCATTATAGATAAATATCTCGGAAATGTATTTCCAATTTTCATCAGTCTTTTTATAATTTTTTTACATTTTTAATCCATTGTTGTAAATTCATCATATATTTATCTGTGATTTTTTGTATTTATATGTATATTTTGCACAGAAGTCTTTTCTTTTTTCATTCGCCGTACATATCTCAGGCGTCTGCTCTTGACATTTTCCACTCTGCTCCTGTACACTGATTCTGATAACAAAAATCAGATTCTATCATAAGGAGGATCTTCTCATGCTATTAAAGAACGGATTTCTTATAAATCCACAGACAAATACCTGCGAACCGGCGGATATTCGTTTTTCCGGCGGTATCATACAGGAGATCGGCCTTCCTCTTCCCGTTCAGGAGGGAGAAGAGGTTCTGGATATCTCCGGTCTCACCGTAGCCCCCGGTCTTGCAGATACCCATGTACATTTTCGTGATCCCGGTCTGACATACAAAGAAGATATCCATACCGGGGCAGCGGCCGCCGCCAGAGGAGGGTTTACCTCTGTGATCTGCATGGCAAATACCCGGCCCGTGGTGGATTCTCCTGAAGTTCTTACAGATATCCTGTCCCGTGCAGAAAAAGAAAAGATTCATATTTACCAGACAGCTTCTGTTTCCAAAGGCCTTGACGGAAAAGAAATGACAGATTTCAAAGCTCTTTCTGATGCCGGCGCATGCGGATTTACCGACGACGGAATCCCTCTCATGGATGGCGTCTTCTGCTGCGAGGCAATGAAAAAAGCTGCCGCGCTCCATCTTCCTATCAGCCTTCATGAGGAAGATAAATCCTTTATCACCAACAACGGCATAAACGCCGGAAAAGCTGCGAAAGAGCTGGGAATCGCAGGTTCTCCTTCTGTCGCGGAAGAAGTCATGGTGGCGCGCGACTGTATTCTTGCCCTGCACACAAAAGCTCCGGTTGTGATCCAGCATATCAGTTCCCGCAACTCCGTAGCTCTGGTCCGTCTGGCAAAACAGCTGGGGGCAGATATCCATGCGGAAGCCACTCCCCATCATTTCACCCTAACGGAAGAGGCGGTACTCACTTACGGCACACTGGCAAAAATGAATCCGCCCCTGCGCTGCGAAGAAGACCGTCTGGCGATTATCGAAGGACTCAGGGACGGCACCATCGATCTGATTGCCACAGACCACGCGCCTCACAGCGCAGAAGAGAAATCCAGATCTATCACAGAAGCGCCCAGCGGGATCATCGGTCTGGAGACCGCCCTTGCCCTTGGCGTGACTTCGCTGGTAAAACCCGGACACCTGACCCTTATGGAACTGCTGGAAAAAATGACCTGCAATCCCTCGGCGCTTTATCATCTTCCCGGCGGCAGTATAGAAGTTTCCGCACCTGCCGACTTCGTGATCTTCGATCCGGAAGAAAAATGGATTGTGGACAGTTTCCTTTCCAAATCTTCCAACAGTCCCTTCAAAGGCATGGATCTGTACGGCAGGATCCACTATACTATCTGTGGAGGAGAAATCGTCTATCAGCTGTAAACCTCTGGGCATATATCTGCATCCAGACATTCTCATGCAACAGAATGTCTGGATGCTTTTTCATTTTCATCTGATTTTCCCTTACAATACTGTAAGTTGTTTTTGGCACTTATCTGAAATATAATAATACTGGGAACAAAAACCCAATACGTTCGTTACATCAGGGAGGAATTGCCTTGGAAAAAAATACATCTGCTAAAATTCTTCTTCTGGAAGATGATCCCAGCCTTATTGACGGTCTTAGTTACGCTCTGAACAGAAATGGATTTCACACCGATGTGGCATCATCCGTTTCTGAGGCTTTTCAGCGTCTTAATCATTCTGTTTACCATCTCCTGATCCTGGATATCACTCTGCCGGACGGAACAGGCTATGAAGTCTGCGAAAAAGTAAGGAAGAGCGGAAGCCGCGTTCCTATTCTTTTTCTTACCGCTCTGGACGAGGAAGTAAATATTATCCGCGGTCTGGACGGAGGAGGCGATGACTATATGGTTAAGCCTTTTCGTCTTGGAGAACTCTGTTCTCGGATACGCGCCCTGCTCCGCCGAAGCAGCGGACAGCAGGAAATTTCTACCGTCCTGCGCTCAGGTCCCGTCTCCGCCGATCTTGCCTCCGGCACAGTCAGCCTTAAGGGAAAGGCCCTGGATCTTACTCCTGCGGAATATCGTCTTCTCTGTCTGTTTCTCAGGCATCCCGGCCAGCTTCTCACAAGAGAAGCCATCCTGGACGCTCTCTGGGACGGAAACGGCAGTTTTGTGGATAACAATACCCTTTCTGTATATATCCGCCGCCTTCGCGAAAAAATCGAACCGGTTCCCTCCTCTCCGGAATATCTGCTTACCGTCCGTGGCTTTGGGTACCGCTGGAAGGAGGAATCCAAATGAGTTTTCTTAAAGACAGGCAGTGCCGCAGATACTTTTTCTTTATCCTGTGCGCGGCAGGCTTTTTTCTGTGCGCCGCTTTTTTTCTTTCATGGAAGCATCTCTCCCAGTCCGCGCAGCTTCTTCTCCATCAGCGGGAAACTATTTGCTCTTATCTTCTGAGCCGTGATATTTCTCCGGACATCATCGCTTCTGCTTTAAAAAGCAATACTGTATCCAGGGAAGGCACCGATTTTCTTGATATGGCCGGATATGGCCTGAATATGCCTTTTTCCGCTGATCCCAATCTCTTTCGGAACTTTCTTTTGTTTCTCCTCATCTCTTTTTTGGCTGCTGCGGCCGCCGGAGTCCTGCTTCTGCTTGGCACAGTATATTTTCTGAAGGCCAGAGACCGTCTTTTTCAGAGTGCAGCGGATACCATTGTGGAATTTTCAGAGGGAAATTTTCAGAACCATCTTCCTTCCGATGAGACAGGCGTCCTTTACCAGTTATTTTTCTCCGCCGAACAGCTTGCCGCCGCTTTACAGACAAAAAGCAGTTCTGAACATGAGGCGAAAGAATTTTTAAAGGACAGGATCTCCGATATCTCCCATCAACTGAAAACTCCTGTGGCAGCTTTGAAGCTTTATCTGGATATTATTCTTCAGGAGCCTGATAATCCGGAAACAATAAAGATTTTCACCGAGAAAGCAGAAGCTTCCCTGAACCGTATGGAGCAGTTGATCCTGACCCTTTTAAAAATGATGCGCCTGGACGCCGGAAGCATCCCGTTTCACAGAGAAAACTGTTCTGTGGCGGCAATAGTAAAAAAAGCGGCGGACGATTTAATGACAAGAGCTTCTCTTGAACAAAAATCCCTGATCTTTGAAGGAGATACAGACGCCCTGCTTTTCTGTGATCCTGCCTGGACCCAGGAAGCTTTGAGCAATCTTATCAAAAATGCTCTGGATCACACCGACGCCGGAGGCATCGTCACTGTCCGCTGGAAAACCTCCCCTGGACTTTTCCGGCTGTCTGTAGCAGATACAGGAGAGGGAATTTCTCCTGCGGATCTCCCTCATATTTTCAAACGTTTTTACCGGAGCAGCCATTTCTCCTCTTCTGGTTTCGGACTTGGTCTTCCCATTGCAAGATCCATTATCGAAGATCAAGGCGGAATGATTTTTGTGGAAAGCGCTCCCGGCAGGGGATCCGTTTTTACCATATCTTTTCTTACAGATCTGTAAGCTGCGTTTTCACCGGAATGTAAGCCTGAACTGGTATTCTATAACTACAGTTTTCCCGGAAATGGAGATGCGGATCTGTAAAGATACAGCCAGATGCATATGGAAATTTCCGCATTGCTGAAAAAAGAAAGGATGTGAACGAATTGCAGTTGGTAAAAGTCGATAATCTATGTAAAAACTACGGAACAGGCGAAGCGCAGGTGGAGGCTCTGAAAAACGCCTCCTTTACCCTGGAAAAAGGAGAGTTTGCCGCTGTAATAGGAGAGTCCGGATCCGGAAAAAGCACTCTCTTAAACTGTATCGGAGGTCTGGATACCCCTACCTCCGGAAAGGTATGGCTCAACGGCCAGGATCTTTTTTCCATGTCTGAAGAAAAAAGAACTATTTTCCGAAGACGCAGCATTGGATTTGTTTTCCAGTCTTTTCAGCTTATACCGGAGCTGAATGTAGAACAGAACATTATTTTTCCGCTGCTTCTGGATTACAAAAAGCCGGATCAGGAAAAAGTAGAAGAGCTTCTGGAGATTCTTGGTCTGAAAGACAGAAGGAATCATCTGCCCTGCCAGCTTTCCGGAGGTCAGCAGCAGCGGGTTGCCATCGGCCGCGCTCTTATCACCCGGCCTGTTCTTGTACTGGCAGACGAGCCTACCGGAAATCTTGACTCCAACAGCAGCAAGGATGTGATGGAGCTGCTGCATCAGGCGTCCCGGCGCTATCAGCAGACAATTCTGATGATCACTCATAATCAGAATCTGATTTCTTCCGTGGATCATGTTTTCCGGGTCCACGACGGAGTTCTCAGTGATCTGGGAGGTGCGTATGTATGAAGTCTTATCTTGACCTTGTTTCCCTTTCATCAAAAGTAAACCGGAAAAAAAGCAGGCTTACCAGGATCTGCATTGTTCTTGCCGTGTTTCTGGTATCTTCTATTTTCGGAATGGCGGATATGGAGATCCGCTGCCAGAAGGCAATGGCTATACAGGACGACGGAGCCTGGCATGCGGCATTCCGCAATATCACAGCGGAACAGGCAGCCTTTATTTCTTCCCGTCCAGAAGTAGAAGCAGGCTCTTTTTACGCATGTATGAATTACCGTTTGGATCAGGATTATTCCATTGAAGGAAAAAAAGCTGCTGTCTGCGGTTTTGACGAAAGTTTTCTTGATCTGTATCCGGCTGCAGCCCTCCAAGAAGGACATTTCCCGCATAAGGCAGATGAAGCGGCAGTTACGCAAAGCGTCCAGAAACAATTAAAGCTTCATGTGGGCGATCAGCTGAAGCTGTCTACTCCTGATCAAGGTATTCTTACTTATACCATCACTGGTTTTACCGGAGACACTTCCCTGATGACCAAATGGGATGCTTTTGGAGTTTTTCTGAACAAGGAAGGATATCTCCGCAGTTTCGCCTCGGAAACTTTGGCCGAAGATTTTGTTTACTATGTCGCTTTTAAACCCTTTTGTCCAATACAGAAAACACTTGACGACATATGCACACAGCTTGCGATTCCCGAAACACAGGTTTCCCAGAATACCAAACTTCTCGGACTGATGCTTCAGTCTGACAACGATTTTATTCTCAAGCTTTATCTCAGCGCTGTTGTCCTTGTGGTACTGGTAATCATTTCCGGAGTTCTGATGATCGCCAACAGCCTTCACACCATGGTGGCAAGAAGAACAGAGTTTTTCGGTATGCTCCGGTGTCTTGGAGCCTGTCCCAAACAGATTGTGCGCTATGTCCGTATGGAAGCTCTGTGCTGGTGCAGGATCTCCATTCCTGTCGGACTTGGGATTTCCGTGGTTATGATCTGGGGACTCTGCGGCGTCCTCCGCTATCTCAGTCCCTCATATTTTGCCGGCATGCCGTTATTCCGTATAAGCTGGATCGGGCTTGTTTCCGGAGCCGCTGTAGGACTTCTTACCGTTCTTCTTGCAGCACGCTCTCCGGCAAAAAAAGCCTCCCGCGTGTCTCCTCTCACTGCAGTTTCCGGTAATGCCGGAACCGTCATGGAAATGAAAAAAGCTGCCAGAGGCCGTTTTCTGAAAATACCTGCGGCGCTTGGCGTCCATCATGCCTGCAGCAGCAAAAAAAATCTGCTTTTTATGTCCGGCTCCTATGCGTTCAGTATTATTCTTTTCCTTGCATTCACCACAGCGGTAGATTTCATGCATCACGGTCTCACTCCCCTGCGGCCCTATACGCCTGATCTTTCTATCTACAGTGAAGGCGGCAGTCCGGCGGTTTCAGAAGAGATTGTCGATAAAGTAAAAGAAAATCCTGCGGTAAAAAAGAGTTATGGACGGCTTTACTCTGATTCTGTAATACTCCGCCAACAGGATAAAACCAGAAAAATACACATGACTTCATATGAATCCCTCCAGTTTCAATGGGCCCGAAAATATCTTGTAGACGGCAGTCTCAAAGAAGCAGAAGAAGGAAAAGGCGTACTGATTGATTTTCCCGCCTCTCAGTACCTTACTGCGGGAGAAAAGATTACGCTGGAAACAGCGAAGGGTTCTGTTTCCGTTCCGGTGACAGGTGTTCTTTCTGACACTCCTTTTAGCAGCAGTACCGGAATCATTATTTGTTCTGAACAGCTTTTTTCAGAAATTACCGGAATACAGGACTATGCAGTGCTTGATATCCAGCTAAACCGCAAGGTATCTGAGCAGGATATTGATGAGCTGAGAAATCTTGCGGGAACTTCTCTGGCATTTTCCGATCAAAGGGCGGATAACCAGGAGGTACGCAGCACTTATTTCGCTTTTGCGCTTTTTATCTATGGCTTTCTCTTTATCATCGCCCTGATCGCAGTATTTCATATCATTAACAGTATCGGCATGAGTGTTTCTTCCAGAATGCCGCTGTTCGGCGCCATGCGGGCCGTAGGTATGACAGTAAGACAGCTTGTCTGTATGATCATAAGCGAGGCTGCGGTATATGTCGGGGGAGGCATTTTCCTGGGGCTGCTGGCCGGACTTCCTGTAAATTATGTGCTGTATTCCAGCATGATCACTTCCCATTGGGGCGATCCCTGGAAACTACCCGTTTCTGCCCTGTCCGTTATCGTGATTCTTACTTTGGCGTCCCTTCTGCCGGCTATAGCGGAACCGACAAAAAGAATCCGCGAGATGTCTGTTGTAGATACTATCCATGAGCAATAAAAAACTCATACATTTCTCCGGATGCGGACAGTCTCCGCATCCGTAAAAAAAGAGACTGTAATAAGAGAAAATATCCTTAGGCTATGAATATATTCTTTATTACAGTCTTCTTTTCATTTTTCCATGTATTCCTCTTTTGCCAGTCTTTCCAACGTATCTCCGGCAATCCGATAAACCGTCCATTCCTTCATTGGTTCTGCTCCAAGGGACAGATAAAAATCAATGCTTGGCTTGTTCCAGTCGAGGCACCACCATTCCAGTCTGCCGCATTTCCTCTCCACCGCAATAGAAGCCAGCTTCCTTAAAATCGCTTTTCCATATCCTCTTCCTCTATATTCCGGCAGCACGAATAAATCCTCCAGATAAATTCCCGCACGTCCCAGAAAAGTAGAAAAATTATGGAAGAACAATGCGAAACCGACCTCTTTTCCATCGGACATAGCAAAGAGTACTTCCGCTTTCTTTTTATCAAAAATCCATTCCTCAAGAATTTTTTCGTCCGCTACAACCTCATCCAGCATTTTCTCATATTCTGCCAGAGCTTGTATAAAAGCAAGAATCAGCGGCGTGTCCTTTCTTTCTGCGTATCTGAAATCCAGTTCTTTTTTCATCATGCATTCTGTCCTTTTCTTTCGTAAAACAAAAAAGCCTTGAAAATCAAGACTTTTTAAGAGGTGCCACCCGGATTTGAACCGGGGATAGAGGTGTTGCAGACCTTTGCCTTACCACTTGGCTATGGCACCATATACTATATTATATGTTTTTCCCTTAAGGGAAGTGACTCCAAGGGGATTTGAACCCCTGTTACCGCCGTGAAAGGGCGGTGTCTTAACCGCTTGACCATGGAGCCAATCTCTTTTATTCAGGCTTCATGCCCTAACTCCCCCTGTTGGACTCGAACCAACGACACTGCGGTTAACAGCCGCATGCTCTACCGACTGAGCTAAGGAGGATCATGAAGGTTGTACCTTCAAAACTGCACACATGCTGACATTTTATGAAGAATCTCTCTGACCTCGCGTTGCTTCGATAAGCGGTCACCTCGCGACTTCGCCGCTCAGTGCCTTTTGCTTCGCAAATGTTCCGTCCAGTCTCTGTACATCCCTCCGTGAGCAAGCTCACTCTGGTCTGTACATTTCCTGTCCGTCCCGCTTTCTTGCTTTTTGGTCAAGCCCTCGACCGATTAGTAGCAGTCAGCTCCATACGTTACCGTACTTCCACCCCTGCCCTATCTACCTCGTCGTCTTCAAGGGGTCTTACTTCTTT
>DSLMC04103__coassemble_255_pt1 | contig 80237 bp, 76 predicted proteins | sample DSLMC04103__metabat2_low_PE_036 | metagenome-assembled genome bin DSLMC04103
TATTAATGTTGTCTATGCGATTAATTCTAATCACTGTTACATTTTCATTATCCGCATCAAGCAAGCCTTGAAGAAAATCCTCGCTGTGAGTGGATACTAACAACTGTCGATTATTTGGATTATTTTTTGCAAGCATTTTCCCCAACATTCTTGCCTGTGGCGGATGCAAAAAAGCCTCTGGTTCATCAATAAGAGTAATGGTGTAATCAGATGTAAATGTGTCAAGTAGAATACTTGCAAAGCTACGCATACCATCCCCTTGCTCTTGAAGCTTTGGAAGTTTAGCAACTTGATTATAGTAATCATCCTGTCTATCAATCGTAAAATCTTTCTTATCTGGAGCTTTTCCAATATGTAACGGAATAGTTTGCATTTCATTTCGATTTACAATTAAATCAACATCAAAAGCTTAGTGAAACAAATCTGATATTTTCTGTGCAAGGGTCTCACTTTGATTCAATTTATATATAGGATGTTTTTCAGGTTGATTATGTCTATTGAGTGCATTTGATGAAGTCAAACGAATTTCTGTACTAAGACGCTTAACAAATAATTTATAAAGCCCGCTGTATAGCGTATGATTATGCCAATACTGCTGCAATGTATCTTTCGCAAAAGTATTTCCTGCCTCATATAATTGATAATGGCCTTGTTTATCTTCTAAAAAGCGTTCCCTAAGAAAATTAGTTTCGTCAATCATACCTTGATAATCACATTCAAAGCTTTTTATAACAATAGTACGCTTTTGATTAGATTGATCTAAACAAGATTCTATATCTTTTAATACTTGACTCTTACCGCTATTATTGGGACCCGTAAATACAATAATACTATTCTGTTTAAGCATTAGTTGAACATCATCATTAAATGTGACACTCTTCAAAAAAACTTGAGGTTTTTTTACTACGTTTTTACCAGTATCTTCAAACTCTGTACCCATAATCTCCTCCTGATTTTCATTTGTTTCTTATCATTTACATAACCGATAATTATCTACTCTTTGAACTGTATTTAAGGTTTTTCCTCTTTACGGTTCCATTTCCATCTTTTACCACGTTACTTCTTCGAGCCTTCTCTATCTGCACTGCCTCAAAAACTTCTTTTGATATTATCACCGGATTATTATCCGTTGCCAAATAATGTATTTCGCTTTTACCAGTTTTCAATAGCCGGACATCCCCTGTGTACTTCTCATTACTCAACATGACATCTATTGTTCTCTTACACCATTTCTCCTTTCCTGTAGGAGAAGGGATTTTACGTTTCTCAAGTTCTTTGATAATACCCAATACACTTTGTCCTCTCAAATACAAGTCAAATATGATTTTTACATTTTCTGCTGTTTCTTCATCAATGATTAACTTGCCATCTTCATTATGTTTATACCCATAACACTTTCTATCATATAATTTCGAAGTTCCTGAAGCTGCTCCCTGCTTAATACCCCATTTTATATTTTCACTGCGAGACTCATTTTCCGCTTGTGCAAAAGATTCAATAATTGAAATCATTAAGTCACTATCTGTGTTTGCCGTATCAAGTTCTTCCTGCTCAAATATTACACGAACACCAGCACTTTTTAATTTACTCAATGCTTCCATGGTTTCGACAGTATCTCTTCCAAAACGGCTGATGCTTTTTGTGAAAATAATATCTAGTTTATGAGATGTACAGTCATCCAGCATACGGTTAAATTCCTTGCGCGAAGAACCTGTTTTGCTAGAAGAAATATCTATATACACATCCGCAAGAAGCCATCGCGGTGTAGCCGCCGTTATTTTTGTTAAATGTGATACTTGTGCAGCCAAACTTTGTAGTTGCTCTAAACTATTCGTACTAACACGACAATATATTCCGATGCGCTTGTCCCGTTTCTGTGGTTTAGGTGGTATGAAATGAACTTTTTTTAAATTGTTCATACCTCATCTCCTCTACAAATAGGTAATCTTTTCTAACAGCCTATCAGCATAGGCTAACTAACATCTGTATTCATATTTTACATGATAACTAGCCTTTTTACAATCATTCTATCCACTCAACCTGCATTTAACAATCCTGTCTCCACAACATACCCAATATCTATCCTATCCACTCAACTCTCCGCCGTTTTTCACAGTAGACCAGTTCCCACTTACCCGTAAAATGAAAAAATCCGGGAACCTGAACCTGTCCTCTGACAAGCCCCGGCTCCCGGAAATCCCTTGTTTTCTACACTTTTTCAATATTCTATTCTTTGACTTTTGACATCAATACAACTGTCTCCACATGATCCGTGGGCGCAAAGCTGTCCGGTTCCTGCTGGGAATCTGCACGATCCAAAAGGCCGGCATTCCCGGCAGGAGGTGATTCCCCGGGAGAAGCTGTTTCTGTCTGTCCACGGCCTGCACATCCCGTCAGGCAAAGCAGTAAGCAAACCGTAATGGTCAGAATTCCCTGCGCCTTCATCATGTCACCTTCCTCTCTTTCTTTTCTGATTTCATTATAAAAAAAACGAGACCTCAACAGAAGTCTCGATTCGTTATGTACTATTTACCTTTAGGTTATTACTTGCCTTGCTCTGTCGCCTTTTGCACCGCCCGAAGGAATTGCTTCACCACAGGGGACGGCGAGGGAGAATGGAGCAGGCCATAGGGGATGGTGTAGTTCCAATCCACTGGAAGAATTTTCAAAAGTGGGTGAACATACTGCCATTTGGGCACTGCCATCAGCACACAGTTATTATTTTCGCATTGGTTGAATGCGTTGACATCGTAAAAATCAAAGTCCACAATCTGAATCTGCGAGTGATTTTTCCATAAATCGTCCCGCAGCAAGTCCACATAATGACTCCAAAATCAATTTCATAAAAATAGACATGGTCTATAGCCGTTTGGTAAAATCAAGTCACCACAACCAAATCTATCAAAGGAGGCTATAGAACCATGTCTGATAAGATTATACAGCTAAATGAGGACTTAATAAAGCACGATTTAAAGGATCTTGTCCGTAACAGTGTCGAAGAAACATTAAACGCCCTGCTCGATAAGGAAGCCGACGAATTAGTCAACGCTGAAAAGTATGAGCGCTCCTCTGACCGCCGGGGATATCGTTCCGGCCATTATAAGCGAAATCTCCACACTGTTTTTTGAGAAACAACAGTCTGCTTCGTAAAAGGGCAAATGCCCTTTTACGAAAGTGACATTATCGCAAGTGAAACTTAATATTAAAAAGTGACATTTTCAAAAGTTATTGACACTTTCAAAATGTGCACCTCCGGCTCCAAAAGCTTCAATTACAATGCCTCGATATTTCATATCCAGCAGCCGGTCAAAAATTTTCGGATTCGTTCCGGGTATCAATTTCAAGCGGTATATGCCAGTGTGTCTGTTCCGTGTGCAATAATAATTCCATCATATAGAGGCAACATTTCCGGCAAAATTTCTGCTATATACTGCCATTCTTCCGGCTGAATATTCGAACTATCTAGATTCAGAATATCTCTGCTCTCCTTTTCGCGCTGCAATTGTTCCGCCTGTCGTAAGCAAAAGTACCTTTTTCATCTATCATTTCTCTCTATTCAAGTCGTACTAAATATTTCTATTATTCAATCCCTAAGAAACAAGTGGCAAAATGCTCAATACACCTCTTCATCTCTCCGTCTGACCACAGTGGGATATCTATCCAGGATCTTTTTGCGGCAGGGGCAGTCCTTATCGTGATCATTGATGATACCGCACGCCTGCAGATGAGAATATATGGTGACAGGGCCTACATACTTAAAGCCCCTTTTTTTCAGGTCCTTACTGATCCTGGCCGACAGTCCGTTGCTGACTGGTATTCTGCCGGCGTCATGCCCCTGATACAGGATGGTTTTCCCATCGGAGTAAGACCAGATATAATCGCAAAAAGTACCGAACTCCTCACGCACTTTCTGATAGCAGCGGGCGTTATTGATGATCGCATTTACTTTGCGCGGAGAACGGATCATCCCTTCCGTATTCAGGATACGTTCCACGTCCGCCTCATTATAATCGGCAATCCTGTCATAATCAAAGTTATCAAAGCATTTCCGGAAGATTTCCCGTTTTTTTAACATCAATGCCCAGGACAGTCCGCACTGCATGCATTCCAGAATCAGGTGTTCAAACATATGTCTGTCATCGTGTACAGGGATCCCCCATTCTGTATCGTGATATACCTTATCGAGCGGATCTGTATCTGCCCATCCGCAATATCCCATAAACCAATCCTCCTCCGTTAACTGCTTCAAAGAGTTCTCGTATTCACAGAGATAATTGTATCAAATATACGTTCACTTTTCCATGACTTTATATCATAAAAACAGCATTAAAAAATGGGAAGAGATTTGTCAAGGGTGTTTTATTCCAAATAAAAGAGGACACGGCGATACCTCCCCAATACCGCCGTGTCCTTAAAAAATCCTATCTTACCTTGAAAGAAATGACTATGCACAATAATCCGATACAATTTTGATTGCAATTTCTTTTGCCAGCGAACTTGATACATTCATGCCATCGCTTCTCCCAAGACGGACACAAAAATATATTTTTCCTGTTGTACTTTCCGCAAAGCCCGTGAACCATGCGTCAACAACAATACCACTGGCTTTTCCCATTCCTGTTTTCCCATATATAGAAATATCGGCGCTGCTAACCTCCGGTACCAACATAACCTGCTTTAATTCAGACTGGATTTCTTCTGAATAAACCGAATTGTCACCAAAGATACGCTCCATCACTTCTACTTGCTCTTTTGGGGAAATTAGTAAAGACGATTCAATCCAAAAACCTGTTAAAGCCCTATTGCTGTTGTTCGTGTTTAATCGTCCTTCCCAATCAGAAATATCGCAATTACCATATTGGAGCTTGTCTAATTCTCTTTGCATTAAATCTTGTCCAATATCATCAATAACCTGCCGGTAATACCATACGCACGAAGTGCGAAAAGCCTCCGGGAAATCAATGTCTTTATTCCAATCCTCATTCCAAAATATTTCGCCGCTCCATGTACGAGTGGAGTTCTCCGGCTCGATAATCCCGTTTTCTAACGCAATTAAGGAAGAAATAATTTTAAATGTTGAACAGGGGGAACTTTCTGTAACAGCAAGATCACGGTTGTAAATGGTATATTGTTGGTTTGTGGCATCATAAACAACGGCTGTTCCATTTAGCCCATTAAAATAGTTTGACCAATCTGCTTCCACAATTTCTGGTGTTAAATCTATCGTTTCAGCGGAATTGTCTGTTTCCTCCTCCTCAGGATCATCGATCACTTGAGTTGTTGTAGGTTCTTGTTTTTCTTCTGAACTATGGTTGCCGATACAGCCTGTTAGCATAACTGCACATACAAGCAGTATCAACATGATTGTCAATAAATTATTTCTCTTGGTTGTCGTTCTCATTTTTCTATCCTTTGCGCTGCGGTATTACTTTGCAACAAACTCTATGTTGACAAGCAATCTGCAACAGTTTTCGTACAGGCAGATTGAAATGCTTTGCAAAGTTTTCTATATAGCTGACGCCTGTATCCAGGGTGGACGTAGTGATTACCTTGCCGTCAACTTGAATGGTGCCGTCTGTGATATTTTGATACCCTGCTATGGATTTGAGCAGCGTTGTTTTACCTGCGCCGTTCCTGCCGAGCAGGCAATAAATCCCCGGCTCGTCAATCGAAAGGGTAATCTTTTTCAATACGGTTGCTTGCCCGTATTGCTTCGTTACCTGTTTGAGTTCTATCATGCAGCTATTCCTCCTATCATCAACATAGGCATTGATTTTCATAATTTGCTATGCTACAATGGATTATAAACTTTTGTGTTACACAAAGGTCAAGAGGCGAAAACGAGAATGGGAAAATATTTTTCAATCGGTGACGCGGCAAAGGCTGTTCATACAACGACGGAAACGCTACGGCATTATGATCGTATCGGACTTGTGAAGCCAAGCAAAAAAGATGAATGGACAAAATATCGTTACTACACCGAACAGGATATTGTCCGATTGAATACAGTACGGCTTTTGCAGCTTATGGATTTGCCTTTACAGGAAATTAAAAAGGTTTTGGCGTATGATGATCTTGAAAAAATCGTAGCCTTTTTATCACAAGCAGAAAAAAAGGCTGATGAAAAAATAGCCACACTTCAATACAGTAAATCCAAAATACAGGCAGCAAGAGAGGACTATGAAAGGAAGCTGCGAGCGCGTAAAAATCGGTCGGGTACTTTTATCAAAGATCTACCGGAACGAGTTATTCTTCTGTCCGATACCTTAGAAGTGCCTACGCTTGATAATCTTTGGAATTATCTAAGCCACTTCTATGAAAAGGTAACTCCTGCCCTGAAAGAACAGTTTTACTTTGAGGATTTAGCGGGGATATACACTGGAAACGGATTGTCAAGGCTTTTTGCTGTCTGTACTCGTTATGCGGAAACGGATGGGTTAAAGATATTGCCAAAAGGAAAATACCTGTGTGCAAACTGTACCGAAGCAACCAGAAAAAGCACATTGGACGAATTGATGGATAGAGCCAAAACTGAGTATGGTGTGAATCCTCCATTTACGGTGCAGCTTATTGTCGTATCAGGTATTTTGCAGTGGAATTATCAAATTCAAATTCCTTTGTGTGACTGCTAAACGAGGCAAACCTTATATCTCATTACAGACCACACAGACTTCTATGAACGTTATGGCTGGGAATTTCTGTGCATGGTACAGGGGGATGGCGAACCTGACCTGACAAGGATGTATTCTTATGACCTCTGAAAACTGACAGACTGTATCAAAATATATGAGTTAAAATACTTTTATATCGGAAGGAGATGTAGGTTGTGAAATTATTTCAAGTTGCAGACAGGTATTGCAAAGAGAGCAATTGGAAAACTCTTGCGCTGCTGAAGATCTGCCTGTTTTCCATTGGCGTTATGGTTGGGATGCTGATTCCAAAAGAAAAGAAAAAGGCTGTCTTTGGGATTAGCGCCGTGGCATTCCTTGCGACTTACCTTCCGCTGATGGGCAAATTTTTCTGCACATGGCAGCAGGAAAACAGGAGAAATCAATATGAGTAACGAAAAAATTTATGGCATGAGTTTCAGCAAAATCTATCCGCTTCTGGTCAGCAAAGCTCAGAAAAAAGGGCGCACATTGGAGGAAGTAACCCAGGTCATCACCTGGCTGACCGGGTACACCGCAGAGGAAATTGAAAAGGCTGCGGCAGGCTCTGTGACATACGGCGACTTTTTCCGTAATGCCCCGCAGCTAAATCCAAACCGGAAGCTGATTACCGGCGTTATATGCGGTGTGCGTGTGGAAACCATTGAGGAACCTGTGATGCAGGAGATCCGGTATCTGGATAAGCTGGTTGATGAACTTGCCAAAGGCAAAGCGATGGAGAAAATATTGCGTGAACAGGTGCAAGGCTGCGAAGTTGCTGTATCTCCCAACGAGAAAATCTACCTGTTTGATGCAGTAATTGAACCTGTCCCGGACAAAGGCGGCGCTTATGTGCGTTTCCCCTATGACATTCGAAAAGAGTTCGGGAAAGGGCGTGTCAAAGCGGAAATCACCTTTGACGGCGAACCGTACTCCGGCAGTATCGTCAATATGGGGGTAAAAAACGAGGACGGCTCCGTTTGCTATATTATTGGAGTCCGCAAAGATATTCGGGCAAAAATAGGAAAGCAGCCGGGAGACACCGTAAAAATTACGGTAAAAGCGATTCAGCCATAAAGGAGGCGGAAAACCATGTGGGAATGCCCAAAATGCGGACGAGAGTTCAAGAATACCAATCAAAGCCATTACTGCGGCACTGCCCCGCAGAACATTGAAGAATATATTGCACAGCAGCCGGAAAATGTCCAGCCATATCTCCGTCAGATCCATGATGCCATCAAAAACGCACTGCCGGACGCTGTGCAGAAGATTTCCTGGAGTATGCCCACGTACTGGAAAAAGCGGAATCTGATTCGGTTTGCGGCATCCAAAAAACACATCGGTCTGTATCCCGGTCCTGCGGCGGTAGAAACCTTTGCAGACCGGCTGCAAGGATATAAAACCAGCAAGGGAACCATCCAGCTTCCCTATGACAAGCCGCTGCCCATTGACCTGATTGGCGAGATTGCGGCATGGTGCGGAAAGGAGTATTGAGAATGGAGTCGCCACAAATGAGCCGCCAGTCATGATGTAAGGTTTTTTGGTGTAATCCACCCTCTATACATTACATCATGCCTTAAAATTTTGTTGATTTTTTCATTTTTACATTGTATAATACAGGGAAATATGAATTGTCGCTTCCTGCCGCCGGGTAGGAAGTAAAGCGTCAGGTTTTCTATCGTTAGGCCTTTGAAGATAGGAAGTTCTGACGCTGTTTTTTTGTAATTTCAGGAGGAATCAGTTATATGGAACAGCAGTCGTGTCTGCGGGATTTCACCCGCTATACAATCTTGAGTATTCTGGGAACTTTGGGCGTATCCTGCTATATACTGGCGGACACGTTTTTTGTGGCAAAAGGGCTGGGGACCAACGGTCTTGCCGCTTTGAATCTCGCTATCCCCATATATAATTTTATTCACGGTACGGGACTTATGCTCGGTATGGGCGGCGCCACCAGATTCTCGATCTGTAAAAGCCAGAAAAAGGCAGACGAAGTGAACCGGGTTTATACAAACACCATCTATCTCGCCCTGATTTTTTCGGGAATATTTGCCCTGTGCGGTCTCTTTTTTTCACGCCGGATCGCAGTGCTTCTGGGGGCGGATACAAGCATACTGGAAATGACGAACACGTATCTGTACTGGCTTATGCTGTTCGCGCCCGCTTTTATACTGAACGATGTCTTTCTCTGTTTTGTCAGAAACGACGGAAGCCCCCAGCTTCCCATGATCGCTCAGCTGACCGGAAGCCTGGCCAATATCCTGCTGGATTATATTTTCATTTTCCCGCTGGGAATGGGGATTTTCGGCGCAATTTTCGCCACCGGCTTATCTCCTGTCATCAGCATTATCATCATGCTGCCGCACTGGATCCGGAAGAAAAATACTTTCCATTTTGTAAAGACGGGACTCCGGAAATATATTATCAAACAGGATTTGTCATTAGGTTTTCCCTCTTTGATCGCCCAGATGTCCTCGGGAATCGTAATGATCACTTTTAACGCGATCATCTTAATGCTGGCGGGAAATACCGGGGTTGCGGCATATGGAGTAGTGGCCAATATTTCGCTTGTGATCGTTGCGGTATATACAGGTATCGCGCAGGGCGTCCAGCCTCTGATCAGTACTTTTTACGGCGTCGGGAACGGCAGGCAGGTTAAAGAAGTGCTGAAATACGCTCTGACGACCATGCTCTCGATTTCTGTTATCGTTTATCTTGTCATCTTTGTGTTTGCCGGTCCGATCACCACTGTTTTCAACAGCGAGCATGATCTCAGGCTGCAGCAGATTTCCGTAACGGGATTAAAGCTGTATTTTATGTCTGTTCCCTTTGTGGGATATAATATTATCCTGGCAACTTTTTTTACTTCAATTGAACGGGTGCTGCCCGCGCATATCCTCTCTCTGTTAAGAGGACTGGTCCTGATCATTCCCATGGCGTTTTTGCTGTCCGCTCTGTGGGAAATGACCGGCGTCTGGCTCACTTATCCGATCACAGAATTCCTGGTCGCGATATTTGGATTTATCATATACAGAAAAAAATCCCCCTCGTAATCGAGGGGGTATCGTTTCCGGTCAGCTCTTCACTACAAGTATGCGAAGATCCACTTCTTCATATTCTCCGGAGGGCATCCGCCTGTACAGCGAAAGATCTGCTCTCTGCTGCACCGGAAGATCCTGAAGCACTTCCGAATACTCTTCCATGGTGCGGACTTCCCGGCCGTCCAGCTCAAAGATAATATCGCCGCTCTGGATCCCCGCGGCCATGGCAGGGGAATTCTCCTCCACACTGTCTACGTAAATTCCCAGGGGGATCTCCAGCTCTTCTGCTTTCTCTTCCGTCACTGTCTCTCCGATAATGCCTGCATAGCGGATATTCTCACCGTTGGAGAGCATCTCCAGAAGGGGGCGGAGCTGCGCTGCAGACACCGCGCGGACTACTGTTCCGTCTTCCTCTCCGTCCGTAAACATAATACCGGTCATCTGTCCGTCCATATCCAGGAGGACGCCGCCTCCGCTGCTGCTTCCTACCATGTCGGTGGTGAGTATGGTATACTCTGCGTCAGGAATCCGGTATTTGCCCAGAACCGACGTAATGTTTCCGTAAACCAGTGTTCCGGCGTCCCCGGTGGGACTTCCGATCGCGATCACCGGATCCGCCTGTTCCTGATCTGCTTCTGTTGCCAGAGAAACTGCCGGAACTGTCTGCGCCGTCTCGTCGTCCAACTCATCCATGCCGACTTTTATCACAAGAAGATTCGTTCTCTCATCCGCGCCACACAGGGTTCCTTCTCCGGAATCTCCCGTAGAAAAATCCACCCGGAATTTCCCGCTGTCTCCCAGCGTTTCCGAACGGGTGAGAATATAGAACGCGTCTTTATTTTTAAGAAAAATGATTCCCTCTTCGTCCCCGTATGTCAGCGAGGAATGATCCAGAAGGTTCTCCTTGTCGCCGATTCCCGTAACTCTGACCAGCGCTTTCTGAGGTTCCGCCGCGATTTTCTTGATCTCGTTGTATATATTCTCCAGGTGATCGGCAAGATCCGCTCTCATTCCGTCCGCGTCTGCCGCCGATTCTGTTTCCCCGGAAACTCCGCCTTCCGCCTCGTTTCCCGGTGCGGCTGACTCCGCCTTTACTGTACCGGACGCTTCCCCTTCACCGGCGCTTTCCTGCCCTGAAGGCTCTGCTGCACCCTGGCCGTCTCCTTCTGCACTCATCTCATCCACGGTTCCGGTCACGCCTGCCGCGCCGGCGTCTTCCGCAGAAGTCTCCGTCTGACTGGCCGCCGGCGGGGACAATGTCACTTCTTCCTGTTCGGGCGCTTCCTTCCCCAGCACCTTCAGCATGGCCGGCATAGTTGCCGCAATGGTCAGCGCCGCGCATGCTCCGAAGATGATCCCGCACAGGGCTGCCATCAAAATTTTCTGTACTGCTGCTTTTTTATTTACAGGTCTTTTTTTAATTGTTTCTTTTATAAAAGGATAGTCCTGATCATTACGCTCAACCATAACCATTCCCCCGTAAACCTGATAATTTAAATCATATTTTAACAGAACAATATGAATTTTTTATGAATAAAAAAGTACAATTTTCCTTTTCATTCCGCCTGAAATCATGTAAAATAGACATAGTAAAAATGGGATATTATTTCCTTTTTGAAGTATAATTGATTTTATTTGAGACATCAGGAGATTTTTATGAACCAGAAAGCATTGACATCACTGGAATACCCCAAAATCATAGAGCAGCTTACCGAGAAAGCGTCCTCTCCCATGGGGAAGGAACTTTGCCGGAACCTGACGCCATCCGACAATATCGAGAAGATCCGGCTTCTCCAGGTGCAGACCAGAGACGCGCTGACCCGGCTTTTCCAGAAGGGAAGCGTTTCTTTCGGCAGCGTGAAGGATATCCGCGGTTCCCTGAAGCGCCTGGAGATCGGCAGTTCTCTCGGCATCCCGGAGATCCTGGCTGTATGCAGTCTTCTGGAGAACACCTCGAGAGTGAAGGCCTACGGAAGGAAGGAACGCAGCGACGCTCCTTCCGATTCCCTGGACGCCATGTTCCAGGACCTGGCCCCTCTCACTCCCCTGGCCGGAGAGATCCGCCGCTGCATTCTTTCGGAAGATGAGATCAGCGACGACGCCAGTCCCGGACTGCGCAGCGTGCGCCGGAACATGAAGATCACCAACGACCGCATCCACACCCAGCTCTCCGGCCTGGTCAGCGGAAGCGCCCGCACCTATCTGCAGGATTCCGTGATCACCATGCGCAACGGACGCTACTGTGTCCCCGTCAAGGCGGAATACAAAGGGCAGGTTCCCGGCATGATCCATGACCAGTCTTCCACCGGTTCCACTCTGTTCATCGAACCCATGGTCATTGTGAAGCTGAATAACGATATGCGGGAGCTGGAACTTCAGGAGCAGAAAGAGATCGAAGCGGTCCTTGCAGATTTAAGCGAACAGATCGCGGCGGAGCAGGAAGCTGTCGCCCTTGACCTGGAACTTATGGTGCAGCTTGATTTTATTTTTGCCAGAGGTTCTCTCGCCATGGATATGAACGGAAGCGAGCCTGTCTTTAATGAGGAGGGCCGCGTCAACCTGCGCAAAGCCCGCCATCCTCTCATCCATAAAAAGAAGGCTGTACCCATAGACATACGTCTGGGGGATGATTTTGATCTTCTGATCATCACCGGTCCCAACACCGGCGGCAAGACTGTCTCCCTGAAAACCGTGGGCCTTCTCACACTTATGGGACAGTCGGGACTTCATATTCCCGCCCTCGACCGGAGCGAGCTTTCTGTTTTTCATGAGATATACGCGGATATCGGAGACGAACAGAGCATTGAACAGTCTCTCAGTACCTTCTCCTCCCATATGACAAATATCGTGTCTTTCCTGGAGAAAGCGGATCAGCAGTCCCTGGTGCTCTTCGACGAGCTGGGCGCCGGAACTGATCCCACAGAGGGAGCGGCCCTCGCCATCTCTATTCTCTCCTATCTCCACGAGAGAGGCATTCGCACCATGGCGACCACTCACTACAGTGAACTGAAGGTATACGCGCTCTCCACCCCCGGCGTGGAAAACGCCTGCTGTGAATTCGATGTGGAGACTCTGCGTCCCACTTACCGCCTTCTTATCGGTATACCCGGAAAGAGCAACGCTTTCGCCATTTCCTCCAAACTGGGCCTTCCCGATTCCATCATACAGCGGGCCAGAGAACAGATCAGCGAGGAGGACGAATCCTTTGAAGATGTGATCTCTTCTCTGGAGGAGAACCGGATCTCCATCGAAAAAGAACGTCAGGAGATCGCCAGCTACAAGGAAGAGATCAGCCGGCTGAAAGCCCAGCTGGAAGCCCGTCAGGAAAAACTGGACTCCCAGCGTGAGCGGATCCTGCGCCAGGCCAACGAAGAGGCCCACAAAGTTCTGGAAGACGCCAAGGAATACGCGGATCAGACCATGAAACTTTTCCACAAGTTCCAGAAGGATCATGTGGACACAGCCGCCGTGGAACGCGAGCGCCAGGAACTGCGCAAAAGGATGAGCAAAGCGGAAGCGAAAATGAGCCGTCCTGCGGAAACACAGAAACCTAAGAAACAGCTCACCCCAAAAGATATCCGTCCCGGGGATTCCGTCCGGGTGCTCAGCATGAACCTGAAAGGCACCGTGAGCAGCCGCCCGGACTCCAAAGGATTCCTTTTCGTGCAGATGGGTATCATACGTTCCAAAGTGCATATCTCCGATCTGGAGCTTGTTGACGAGCCGGTGATCACCGCGCCCTCTCTCCAGAGAACCGGAGTCGGCAAGATCCGGATGTCCAAATCCGCCGGCATCTCCACAGAGATCAATCTTCTGGGAAAAACTGTGGACGAGGCCGTTGCGGAGCTTGACAAATATCTGGACGACGCCTATATCGCCCATCTGAAGAGCGTACGCATCGTACACGGCAAGGGAACCGGCGCCCTGCGCAAGGGAATCCACAATTATCTGAAACGCCAGAAAAACGTGGCTTCCTTCCGTCTCGGAGAATTCGGAGAAGGGGACGCCGGAGTAACTATTGTGGAGTTTAAGAAATAACGGAAGGAGATTCGATTATTATGGCAGCAAAACAGAAAATCCTGATCATAGACGACGACAACAATATTGCTGAACTGATTTCCCTGTATCTCACCAAGGAGTGTTTCGAGACGAAGATCGTAAACGACGGTGAACAGGCGCTGAAAGAATTTCAGACCTTCCAGCCTGATCTTCTTCTCCTGGACCTGATGCTTCCCGGCATCGACGGCTATCAGGTCTGCCGGGAGATCCGCCATACCTCCGACGTTCCCATCATCATGCTCTCCGCCAAGGGCGAAACCTTCGACAAGGTTCTGGGGCTGGAGCTGGGAGCGGACGACTACATCATCAAGCCCTTCGACTCCAAGGAGCTGGTCGCCCGCGTCCGGGCGGTACTCCGCCGTTTCAAGGTAAAACAACCCTCCGGCACCTCGGGGGAAAAATCTGTCTCCTATCCGGATCTCACGATCAACCTGACCAATTATTCCGTTACTTACATGGGAAAACAGGTGGATATGCCTCCCAAGGAGCTGGAGCTTCTTTATTTCCTGGCGGCATCGCCCAATCAGGTATTTACCAGAGAACAGCTTCTGGATCATATCTGGGGATATGAATACATCGGAGATACCAGAACAGTGGACGTACATATCAAACGTCTCCGAGAGAAGATCAAGGACCATCCCCGCTGGAGCATAGCCACCGTGTGGGGGATCGGTTACAAATTCGAGGTGAAAAATAAATGAAGCGGAGGATTACCTTCAGATTCCTGGAAGCCTATATCCTCATAGGCCTGGTCGGCTTTCTTCTGATCACGCTGGCGGGCTCCCGGATGGTGGAATCCGTGCTGGAAGAAGATATCAGTTCAGGGCTGTATCAGGACGCCCACAATGTAGCCGAAAACCAGGCGGTAAAGAGTAATCTTTCCTCCTCCAACCTGTCCCGCATCCAGTCCAATCTGTATATGCTCTCCCAGTATCCCTCTGTGATCGTCTGGATCATCAACAATGAAGGGGAAATCATTGTCAGCACAAGGACGGATATCGCGGCGGACGAACCGATCCGGATCGAGGATTTCGATCCTTCCGACTGGGGAAGCAGCTATTACCAGATCGGGGATTTTTACGGTTTCTTTCCGGAGAAATATTTAAGCGTCCTGGCCCCCATTACAGAAGATATGACGCCCAAAGGCTATATCGCCCTCCATTTCCGGATGAGCGATCTCTATCAGAAACGGGGCGCGATCCTGTTTATCATCCAGATCCTCTTCCTTGCGGTATATGTCCTGGCCTCCGTGCTGCTCCTGATCTACTGGCATTATGTGCACAATCCTCTGAGGGAGATCACCAGAGGCGTGGGGGAATTCGCCAATGGAAATCTGGCCTACAAAATCCCCGCGTCTTCTGAAGACGAGATCGGATATCTGGCCAACAGCCTGAACTATATGGCGGAAAAGCTGAACCGCAACGGAGAATATCAACGGCAGTTCATCTCCAATATTTCCCACGACTTCCGCTCGCCGCTCACTTCCATCAAGGGATATGTGGACGCCATGCTGGACGGAGTGATCCCCGCGGACAGCCAGGAAAAATATCTGAAGATCATCGCCTATGAAGCGGGACGTCTGGAAAAGCTCACCGAGGGTCTTTTAACGCTTAACGAGCTGGACATCCACAAACGGCTTCTGAAGATCGAAACATTTGACATCAACGAAGTGATCAAACATACCGCCGCGGCTTTTGAAGGCGACTGCACCAGGCGCAAGATCGTTCTGGAGCTGGTGCTTTCCGGCCGGGAGCTGTACGCCAGGGCCGATATGGAGCAGATCCAGCAGGTTCTCTATAACCTTCTGAACAACGCCGTGAAATTCAGCCGCAACGATTCGACCATTATTATCGAAACCACTGAAAAAAACGACAAAATCTTTGTCTCTGTGAAGGATCACGGCATCGGCATTCCCAAACAGAGCCTTCACCGGATCTGGGAACGTTTCTACAAAACGGATATCTCCAGGGGAAAAGATCAGACCGGAACCGGTCTTGGACTTTCTATCGTAAAAGAGATCATCAACGCCCATGGTCAGAATATCAACGTTATCAGTACCGAGGGCGTAGGAACAGAATTTATTTTCACACTGGAAAAAGCAGAGTAAATATTTACCCTGCTTTTTCTGTATTTCCATATTGTCTCACAGGTCAAAAGGCGTCTGCAGCATGCGGTCTTCTTTCACCAGATATACGCCTCGCGGCGTGATCCTGATCTCCGGGATCACCGGAAGCGCCATAAAAGAAAGCGTGATAAACGGATCGAAGCCTTCCCTGACTCCCATTTCATGAGCTTTACGGATCATTCTTTTCAGTACCGCATTCACCGTCTCGTATCCGGCGTCGCTCATGAGACCCATTACCGGGAGCGGCAGGGTTTCAAACACACTGCCGTTTTCCACCAGAGTATACCCTCCCTGGGTCCGGATCAGCTCTTTTACCGCCAGATACATATCCCAGTCGTTGTCGCCTATGACGATCAGATTGTGGGAATCATGGGAGACGCTGGAGGCCATGGCTCCGCCTGTGATCCCGTATCCTTTTACAATCCCCACTCCTGTTTTTCCTGTGTTTCTGTGGCGTTCCACGGCGGCGATCTTCTGGTACGTCCCATCCGGCGCGAAATATCTCTTCCCGTCCTGTTCCAGGAACGGCACGTCTTCATACAGATCCTCTGTGCTGATCTGGCCCTCTGTCATTTTCAGTATGTGGGCTTTCCCACCGCTGTGTTTCAGCCGCAGGCTTTTTTCACTGAACCCGGATACCCGGACAGTATTCTTCAGTTCCGGAGCGCAGGGCCTTACCTGTACTTTTTCGTCTCTGACGATCTTCCTGCCCCTGAAATAAACTTCAAGAACGTTCAGATCCGTGAGATTGTCCAGGATCACAAAGTCTGCCTGATATCCCGGCGCCACCGCGCCGAGATGTTTCAGCCCGTAGCACTCCGCCGCATGCAGGGAGGCCATCTGAAGGGCTTTCTCCACCGGAAGCCCCAGCCGGACGGCCTGCTTCACATTATAGTTGATATGGCCTTCTCTTCTGATCTCTTCGATGTGTTTGTCGTCTGTGCAGAAACAGAAGAAAGAAGTATCTGTTCCGTGACTTACCAGGCCTTCCACAATGGCGTTCAGGTTTCTGGCCGCGCTTCCCTCCCGGATCAGCACGTACATGCCGTTACGGCACTCTTCCATGGCGTATTCATAATCCACACACTCATGGTCCGTGGAGATTCCCGCCAGGGCATAGGCCGCCAGGTCTCCTTTATTCAGAAAAGGCGCATGGCCGTCCCTGATGCGCCCCTGAAACAGGTTCAGCTTCTCGTGCATGGAAACGCTTCCCTCTACAACCGATACCGCGTCCATCACTTCTCCCAGCCCCAGGATCCGGGGATTGTCCAGGTATGGTTTCATTCTGGCCGCTGTCACCGCGGCTCCATTGTCGTCCACATGAGTCGCCGGAACACAGGAAGGCATCATCACATACACATTGGCAGGCACATTCTCCGTCTGCTCCAGTATATAGTCTATGCCCGCTGTTCCGGACACATTGGCTGATTCATGGGGATCCACGATAAAAGTAGTCGTACCGCACTGGGCGGCCTGGCGAATCAGTTCCCCGGGCGTCACCAGCGTGGATTCCAGATGAAGGTGGCTGTCTATGAAACCAGGGCAGAGATACTTCCCTGTAAGATCGATTTCCGTCTCGCCTCTGTAATCTCCCACGCCCAGTATGACGCCGTCCGCCACGGCGACATCCCCGTCTACAAATTCCCCTGTGCAGGACATAAACACTTTCGCTCCGCGAAAAACAGTCTCCGCAGGACGAAGTCCCCTCGCCATTTCAGAATATCTTCGGTACTTCTCCAGTTCCATGCTGTCCCTCCTTTTTGTTTCCGTCCCGAAGTCCGGTTATTTCCAGTTATATTTTGTAAGCTGTCCCTCTCTTTTCAGATGAGCGAAATCGTTCTGGCGCAGAGCCTCATAGAGAACGATCGCCGCCGCGTTGCTCAAGTTCAGCGAACGGATCTCATCCAGCATGGGGATCCTGACGCACCGCTCCTGATTTTCCAGAAGGATCTCCTCGGGAATCCCCCCGCTTTCCTTGCCGAACATCAGGAAGCAGTCCTCCTCGTAGCGCACCTCTGTATATGTCCGGGGCGCCTTGGTTGTGGCGTAATAGATCTTCGCCCCGGGATTTCTGTTCAGAAAATCCTGGTAATCCAGATAGGTAGTCACATCAAGGTCTTTCCAGTAATCCATGCCCGCGCGCTTTATTGCTTTTTCATTCAATTTGAACCCGAGAGGTTCTATCAGATGAAGCCGTGTTCCCGTAGCCACACAGGTCCTTCCGATATTTCCCGTATTGGCCGGAATCTCCGGCTCGTGAAGTACAATATTTAATCCTGGCATATCTCTTTACTCTCCTGTCCGGGAAATATCCCGTCTGTTTTCCATTTCGCGCCCCAGGGAAGCTTCGTGATCTCATCCTGTCCCGGCCGGTCCAGAAATCTTACGATTTCTCCGCTGTACAGAAGTCTGTCGTTGCCTGTTACCGCTTTCCCGATCACGGCCGCCGGAATACCCGCTCTGCGGCAGTTCTCTACAAGGCCGCTTCCGTCAGCCGTTCCGGCCAGAACAGTTTCTCCGGAAAGCAGTCTGTACGGATCCAGGTCAAAACGTTCGCAGATCTCTATCGTCTCCTGGCGCACCGGGATCTTTCGAAGATCCGCTTTCAGTCCCACTCCGGACGCCTCCGCCAGTTTCCACAGGGCGCAGAGCACGCCTCCTCTCCCGGATACGCAGTAGCCGCTGCATCCTGTTTTCTCACTCAGCAGGATCCCGGATCCTTCTCCCTGCTCGTCACGGTCTTCTTTTTTCCCCGCCGGCAAAAGGAACACATTCCCGTTTTCTTTTTTCAGCCTCACGCCGTATCTTTCCGGATTTTTTTCCGCATCATAAAGGAATCCCTCAGAAAAAATTCTTCTGAGGGTTTCTCTTTCATATTTTACAAGAAGCGCAGTCCCCTGCAGGGCGATACAGCCTGCCGCAACCAGATCGTCCCCTGCTCTCAGCCTCCCGGCGACTTCTCTTCTCAGGGCTTCCATAGCCTTCTGTCCAAGTTTCATAACAGAACTCCTACAGAAGAATGGACAGGATCGTCGGAACGACCATTGCCGCCACCAGGACCACCGCCAGGACGGCGGTAATGATTCTGCGTTTCTTAGGATCAAACATTCCCATTTTTTTCACCTCATATCATGCTGTCCACAGGAAGACAGATTCTTTCACTGCGGGCGTTGTGGGACAGGAGATCTCTCCTGTCATAGTCGAATAATACTGCCGTTCCATCAGAAAACACCTCGATGTGGGCTGTCTTCGGCACCTGATGTTCTTTCCGGTAAGACCATACCGCTTTCTCATATGGTTTCTGGTCTGCGGCGAATGAAGGCCTTTTCTTCAGGTTTTCCCTCAGATAAAGGTCGTACACCATTCTTCCGGCAGCCTCCGCCACAGAGATCTCCGGCTTCTCATTAAGAAACTCCAGAAGGATCTCATAGCGCCGTATCCTGGAATGGGAAAGCTCCTCATAGCCTTTTCTCTCATAAAATCTTCCCAGATCTTCGTAGAAAGAAAAAGCATCCTCCCAGAATCCTGTCAGCCAGTTCAAGGTATATTGGAACTGTCCACTATTATAATACACTTCCACCATACTTTCCACCGTTTTCAGCTTTAAAATTTCCTCGTAGGAAATCCAGCGGGTGGAAAGCACTTCATAGGGCTCCATGCTCTTGCATGTGATCCCGTATTCCCGGGCTTTTTCCTCCATAAGGGAACCTTTCAGGACTTTCAGGAATCCAAGCTGCAGCTGATCCGGTTTCATGGAATAGACAAAATCAAAGGATCTGCGAAAACTTTCATAATCTTCACAGGGCAGGCCCGCGATGAGGTCCAGATGCTGATGTACGGAATGGAAAGAACGGATCTTCTCCACATTCCTTCTGAGTTTCTCAAGATCTGTTTTCCTGTGTACTGCTTCCAGGGTTTCCGGATTGGCCGACTGTACGCCGATCTCAAGCTGGATGAGCCCTGGGCGCATCCTGCCGATCAGTTCCAGCTCATCCTCCCGGAAAAGATCCGCCGATACCTCGAAATGAAAGTTGGTAACGCCGTTGTCATGCTCCAGAATATACTTCCATACCTCCATGGCGTGTTCATGCCGGCAGTTAAAAGTACGGTCCACAAATTTCACCTGGGGGACTCTGTGATCCAGGAAAAACTGCAGTTCTTTTTTTACCAGACTGAGACTGCGGAACCTGAGTTTCCTGTCGATGGAGGAAAGACAGTAGCTGCAGGAAAACGGGCATCCCCTGCTGCTCTCATAGTATATGATCCTGTTCTCAAAATTTTCCGGATTTTCATAGATAAAAGGGATCCTGTCAAGATCAACCGGTTCCCGGAACCCGTTGTCAACGATCACGTCTTCTTTCCGGAAAACAATCCCGGATATTTCCTCCAGCCGCCCTTTTCCCTCCAGATAGTATCCTGCCAGCGCGAGAAACGTCTCCTCTCCTTCCCCCTTCATGATCCCTGTCACCTGGGGCATATCCTCAAGGAAGTTCTTTGCATGAAAAGAAACCTCCGGACCGCCGGCCCAAAAGGCCGTATCCGGAAGTATCTTCTTCAGATCCCTGATCAGCTCCCGGACAAAGGAGATATTCCAGATGTAACAGGAGAAACAGACAACATCCGCTCCGCTTCTGTATATCTCCTTCATGATCTCGTCCTTCGGCTGATTGATGGTAAATTCTTTAATCTGTACAGAGTCTTTGTAAGCCGCCGCGTATGCTTTCAGGTCGTAAACCGCCGGGTTGGAATGAATGTATTTCGCGTTGCAGGCCGCCAGTAATATCTTCATTATTCTGTACTCCGTTCTGCTTTTTATTCATCCATAAGCGCTTTCAGCGTATCCTTGGCCGTCAGCCCTACCAGGCGTTTCGCTTCTTTTCCGTCCTTAAAGATGATCAGTGTAGGGATGCTCATTACCTGGTACTTCTGGGCGAGCGCCGGTTCCTGATCCACATCCACCTTGCCTACAGAATAGCCTTCTCCGGCAAGTTCCTCCACGATAGGGCCCTGGCGCATGCAGGGGCCGCACCATGTCGCCCAGAAATCCACCAGTACCGGCTTCTCTGATCTCAATACTTCTTCTTCAAAATTCTGTGTCGTAATTGTCATTTCCATAATACATATCTCCTTTTCTTTCTCCGTTTATGAAGACTTACGTCTCCTGCGCACATATTTTCCGGCGCTGATCCCGGCCGCGCATCCTTCGTATACTGCTTTGGCAACCTGCAGAAGTCCGCCGGTGCAGTCGCCTGCCGCGAACAGTCCCGGGATCGTAGTCTCCATATCTTCGTTTACTTTGATGTTGCCTTTTTCGGTAAGCTCCGCGCCCATCTGTCGGGCGATTTCCGTGCTTCCCGCCGTCCCCATCGCCACGAACACGCCCTCCGCCGGGTAAAATGAAGGCCGTGCTTCTCCTTCCCCCTGAGCGGCCGTCTCGCTTTCCAGGCGCAGGCCGGACACTCTGTCTCCGCCCTCAATGGCCTGGATCTTCATGGTATTCACCGCGATAGGATGTTCTCTTGAGAACTCCGGTTCCTTACCGTCCGTATAGATCGTCACGGAAGGCGTTACATTCTTAAGCTCCTCCGCCTCGTGAAGGGCGAAGTCACTGTTCCCCAGCACCGCAACCTCTTTTCCCCTGTAGAAAAAGGCGTCGCAGACCGCGCAATAGCTGACTCCCCTGCCCTCAAACTCCCGGATCCCCGGGATCTTCGGAGCGGAGCGCTTCCCGCCTGTGGCAAGGATCACGCTTTCCGTATCAAAATCTCCCTCTGTTGTCTTTACTGTAAATGTATCAAAACCTCCGATCCCCAGAACCTGCGCTTCCAGGAATCTCACTCCCAGCACTTTCGCCTGGGCGATGCCTCTCTCAAAAAGTTCCGCACCGGACAGAGGTCTCTCAAGTCCGTAATAATTCTCAATCTTCTCGGCTTTTTCCAGGTCGCCTATGCCGTTGTAGATAACCAGAGGATCCATGTTTCCCCGCGCCGCATAGAGAGCGGCTGATATTCCCGCCGGTCCCGCGCCGATAATGATAATTTTTTCCAACTTCGTTCACCTGCCTTCCTGATATTCTATAATATACACTATTTCCTGTAAAATTTCAGTGATTTCATCACAATATTTTCCATTCCCGCATGCGCGCCTGTTTTTGCCCAAAAACAGGATGATTTTTGTATAGTTTTATGGTAAAAGTCAGGGACCTGCCGCGGCAGATCCCTGAAAACTGATACAGATTATCACACGATCTCATCCAGAGAGCAGAGTTCCACTCCTTCTGCGGTAAGTGTGCTGCGGATCTTCTCCACAAAAGCCAGAGCTTTCGCTCCGTCTCCATGCACACATACGGAATCTGCCTGGATCGGAATATCTTTTCCTGTGATGGCTGTAACCTTTTTCTCTTTGATCATACGGACTACACGGGCGATAGCCTCGTTCTCATCTGTGATCATGGCGCCTTCCTTACGGCGGTTCACCAGAGAGCCGTCCTCCTCGTAGGCTCTGTCTGCAAAAACTTCCAGAGCGGTGCGCAGTCCCATGTCTTTCGCCGCGCGGGCAAGCTCCCCGCCGGACAGCGCCAGCACGATCAGACTGTCGTCGAACTCTTTTACCGCCTGGCAGATTGCCTGGGAGAGTTCATAATCTTTTGCAGCCATATTGTAAAACGCGCCGTGAGGTTTTACATGCTGCATTTTCAGACCGTGAACCCTGCAGAAAGCGTCCAGGGCGCCCAGCTGGTACAGCGTATAGGCCTTCGCCTCCGCCGGCGTGACGGCCATATTTCTTCTGCCGAATCCCATAAGGTCCGGATATCCGGGATGTGCTCCCACCCGGATCCCCGCCTCTTTCGCCATGGCGAGAGTCTTATCCATGACAACGGGATCGGAAGCGTGGTAGCCGCAGGCTACGTTGGCTGATGTGATAAGGGGAATGATTTTGTCATCATTTCCTATGGTATAACGGCCGAAGCTTTCACCCAGGTCGCTGTTTAAATCCACACGATACATCTGAATTCCTCCTCTGTCTCTGATTACTGCGTCTTGATATTCATGATCTTCTCTATAAATCCGGTATCCGCTCTTCCCTCACAGAAAACAGGATGACGCATGATCTGATACTGGAAATCAAGATTTGTCTCCACACCCATGATCAGCATCTCATCCAGTGCCGAACGCATTTTCTGAAGCGCGGCATTTCTGTCCGGAGCGTGCACGATCACCTTGGCGATCATGGAATCGTATTCGGACGGAATACTGTATCCCGTGTAAAGCCCTGTATCCACCCGCACGCCGTTTCCTGCCGGAAGCAGAAGATGCTGCACCAGTCCGGGACTTGGCATAAAGTTTTTCTCCGGGATCTCCGCGTTGATCCTGCACTCGATGGCGTGTCCTTTGAGCTTCACATCCTCTTGGGAAAAGCTTAAGGGTTCTCCCATAGCGACCCGGATCTGCTCGATGATCAGATCGGTTCCCGTCACCATCTCTGTGACACCGTGCTCCACCTGTATCCTGGTGTTCATCTCCATGAAGAAGAATTCGCCTTTGGGGCTTACGATAAACTCAATGGTTCCGGCATTGGTATAGTTCACTGTCTTCGCAGCCAGAACCGCATAGTGGTTCATTTTTTCCCGGGTTTCCTCATTGATAGCAGGAGACGGAGATTCCTCGATCAGTTTCTGATGGTTCCTCTGCACAGAACAGTCTCTTTCTCCAAGGGCCACAACGTTGCCGAATTTGTCCGCCATGATCTGGATCTCCACATGGCGGGGATTCTCCACATAGCGTTCTATATACATGGTGTCATCGCCGAACGCGTTGGCGGATTCTCTCTGGGCCATATTAAACTGAAATTCGAATTCATCCTCCGAAGCGGCCACGCGCATCCCTTTACCGCCGCCGCCGGAAGAGGCCTTGATCATCACCGGGTAGCCAATCTCTTTTGCCAGGGCGAGACCCGTCTCCGCGTCGTATACCGGCTCTTTTGTTCCGGGAACTACCGGAACGCCTGCCTCCATCATTGTCTTGCGGGCGTGGGATTTATTTCCCATCTTATCGATCACGTCCGCGTCCGGTCCGATGAATGTGATCCCGTTCTCCTGGCATCTGCGGACGAATTCACTGTTTTCCGAAAGGAATCCATATCCGGGATGGATGGCGTCCGCTCCCATATTCCGGGCCGCCTGTATGATACGGTCCATATTCAGATAACTGTTTTTCGCAGGTCCCTCTCCGATACAGATCCTCTGGTCGGCAAGCTGCACATGAAGGCTTTTCGCATCCTCCTTGGAGTATACCGCCACGCTGCGGATTCCCATATTACGGCAGGCACGGATAATACGAACGGCAATTTCTCCCCGGTTGGCAATTAAAATTTTGTTAAACACAGTTCCAACCTCCTCCCGCTTTTATAATTTCTTCACGCGGAACAGCGGCTGTCCGTATTCTACCTTCTGCTCATTGCTTACAAGAACGGCTTCAATCTCACAGTCAAATTCGCTCTGGATCTCGTTCATAAGTTTCATTGCTTCCAGAATGCAGACCGTCTGTCCGTTCTTCACCTGATCGCCGACCTTGACGAAAGCGGGCGCGTCCGGAGCCGGAGCGGAATAGAAGGTTCCCACGATGGGGGAGGTGATAAACAGTTTCTCATCTTCCGCCTCTGCTTCCTCCGGAGCCGCCTCCGGTGCGGGCGCGGGAGCCGGAGCCGGTCCCACAGGAACTCCTGCGGCAACTACCGGCGGATTGTCCAGCTTGCTCATGGTGATCTTAAGATCGCCTTCCTTGATCGTGAATTCTGTAAGGGAAGAATTCTCAATAATCTTAACCAGTCCTTCAATCTTTTCTAAATCCATTCTGTTTCTCCTTTTCTATCCGGATTATCAATTCTGATATATTATTCAAAGAGTTTCCTCAGCCTCTTGGCTACCAGACGGCATTCCAGCACTTCTTTACACGGCTGGTGGATGATCCTGCGCATTCCGTCCAGCTCCTGCACTTCCTTCAGATACAGTTCCTGAGCCTCCTCTACAGTGATGGCCCGGAAACGGATCTTATGGTCGGTCTTCCTCTGGACCACCTTGGGGATATCCACAGACGCCACAGTGGCGATCTTCGCGTATCCTCCTGTGGTCTGCCGGTCTGCCAGAAGAATGATCGGTTTGCCGTGGGACGGCACCTGTACAGAACCGAACACCGTTCCGTCAGAAATAATATCCGACGTCTCTTTCTGGGCAATAAACGGTCCTTCCAGACGGCAGCCCATTCTGTCAAAATCACTGGTAACCGTATATTCACTGTTCAGGAAAGTCTCAATCCCCTGTCTGCTGAACATATCGTCCTGGGGGCCCATGATCACACGGATCTCCGCCTCTTCCTGGTCAAATTCATCCAGTTCAAGTTTCCTGGAAAGGAAGAAAGGCAGATACCGTCTCTTAATGCGGAAATTGATGTAATCCCCGGTCTGCAGCTTCCTGCCCTTAAAACCGCCGATACCGCTCTTCGTATTGGTGCAGCGGCTTCCCATGACCACCGGAATATCCAGATAACTGGAGAAAGCGATGTAGCCTCTGCTTCCCGTTCTCGCGCTTTTGAATTTCAGGATATCTCCCTTGTTCATATAAAGAGCAGTGTACATCGGCGCCGGTTCCCCGTTGACTTCCGGCTGAAAATCTCCTCCTGTGATGGCAACGATCGTAGCGGATGTGAATTCCAATGTAGGCCCGATCAGGGTAAATTCCAGAACCGCTTCGTTTTCCGGATTGTCCAGAAGAAGATTGGCTATTTTAAAGGAGCGTACGTCCATCACTCCGGCGACAGGGAAACCCTGGCTCTGATATCCTGTCCGTCCAAGGTCCTGAACCGTTGTGTACATTCCGCCCTTGAGTATACGAATTCCCATTTTACACCTCTCCTTCGTGGACTACACACTGATATTCCCCGCGGTCCACCGCTTCTTTAATACGTTTGAATTCCGCCTCGTCCACCGGAACAAAGCGGATATAATCTCCGGCCTCCACCAGGATCGGCACCTCTCTGTTGGGATCGTAGGTTTTCACCGGCGTCATTCCCATCAGCTGCCAGCCTCCCGGAGAATCCAGCGGATAAATCCCTGTCTGTGAGCCGGCGATCCCCACGCTTCCCGCGTTGATCTTGAGCCTTGGATTGGCCAGACGCGGTGTATGGATCCTCTCGTCGAGGCCTCCCAGATAGGTGAATCCCGGAAGGAATCCCAGCATATAAATAAGATAATCTCTGGAGGAATGGATCCGGATCACTTCCTCCTCCGAAAGTCCCGCATGCTCCGCGATGTTGGCGATATCCGGCCCGTATTCTCCGCCGTAGCACACCGGGATCTCGAAAACTCTCTTTCTCTGCTCCCCGGCCTTGGCGTCCACCTTCAGAAGCGCCTGCATACGTTTCCGGATCTCTTTGTAGGAGATCACACGGGGATCATAATTGATGAGAAGAGAACAGAAAGCGGGGATCACGTCCACAACTCCCTCTATGTGCTGTTCTCTCATAAGCTGAACAGTCGCGGAGATCTTCCGGTTCGTCTCCGGGCAGATCTCTTTGCCGAATTCGATCAAAAGAGAAGAATCCCCTGCTGTTAAAATTCTGATTTTCTGCATAATCTTTCTTGTCACCCCACTGTTATCATAATTTTATAAATCCACCGGACAGAAAAAAGTCTTCCGTTGTCCGATTGGCACAAAAAGGTGCGATCCTTCCGGGATCACACCTTTTGCTGTCTCAGTGTTTAGAACAGGCTTCCCAGATTGGATACGAAAGTTGTAATTCCCAGATAAGCGGAAAGGATTACAACGATAATTCCCAGTACAAGGAGCCATGTAGGATGATGATAGTTCGCACCCATGATAGATTTTTTCTTTGCAGCGATCAGACAGATTCCCAGAGAGATGGGAAGAATCAGACCGTTTACTGCGCCGGCAAGAACCAGCAGAGTCGCCGGATTACCCAGGAACAGCATGATCAGGGTGGATACTACGATAAATCCGATGGTGATCCAGTTCTCATTCTTGGCGATCGCCGGATGGAACGTCTTCAGGAAGGAAACAGATGTATAGGCTGCTCCTACGATAGAAGTCACTGCCGCGCAGAGAAGTACCAGTCCTGCGAATCTGTATCCGATCTCTCCGGCGCCCTGACGGAACGCGTCTGCTGCCGGGTTGGATGCATCCAGAGTAGCTCCCTTGACTACTACGCCAAGAACTGCCAGGAACAGGAATACACGCACGATGGTTGCGATTCCGATACCCATGACAGAGCTCTTGTTGATCTGCTTTAAGTTCTCCTCACCGGTAATTCCCGCGTCGATCAGACGATGAGCTCCCGCGAAGGTGATGTAACCGCCCACGGTTCCTCCGAGCAGTGTGATGATAGCCGGGAAAAGATTGGTAACGCCTGCGTCCGGAACAAAAGTATTCTTCAGAGCAGAGCCTACCGGCGGCTGTACTACCAGGATCACAATGAAGATCACCACAATCATGATCGCGCCGAGGATCTTCGTCAGTCTGTCCATTACGCTTCCCGCATTCTTGGACAGGAATACCAGGATCGCGCAGATACCTGAAAGGATATAACCCACGCTGTTGGGGATTCCCAGAAGGGTATTGAAGCCCAGGGCGCATCCTCCCACGTTTCCGATGTTGAACACAAGACCGCCGAGAACGATCATGAACGCCAGCAGATATCCAAGTCCCGGAAGCACCTTATTGGCGACATCCTGGCCGCGGAGTCCCGACGTACAGAGTACCCTCCAGATATTCATCTGCGCCACGGCGGACAGAATGATGGAAACGAGGATTACGAAGCCGAAGCTTGCCTGGTAATCACTGGTGAATTTTGATGTCTGAGTAAGAAATCCGGGCCCTATAGCGGAAGTAGCCATCAGAAACGCCGCTCCCAGAAGGGCTCCTCCATGTTTCTTTTTGTCACTCATCTTTCCTCTCCTCCTTCAGTTTTGATTTGTTTAAAAGGAAAGGCACTCTGCAAAATGCAGAGCGCCTTTGCTCCAAACTGCTTGTTATATTATACCACAGATCACCTTATCCAACAAGAGGATATTTGTCTGTCAGCGTCTTAACAAGAGCTTTTGCCTGCTCTTTATTGTCGCGGCTTTTCAGCATCAGGGAAATCGCTTCCGCAATCGTATCCATGTCCTTTGGCTGCATTCCTCTGGATGTAACCGCCGGAGTTCCCAGACGCACGCCGCTGGTCACGAAGGGTGACTGTGGATCGTTGGGAATGGTGTTTTTATTACAGGTGATATTTACCTCGTCAAGGAGGTTCTCCATCTCCTTGCCGGTAACGCCAAGGTTCTTCAGATCTACCAGCATCAGATGATTGTCCGTTCCTCCGGAGACGATATCCACGCCTCTCTTCTGGAGGCCTTTGCAAAGCGCCTGGGCGTTCTCCACTACCAGGCGGGCGTACTCTTTGAACTCCGGCTGCAGGGCTTCTTTGAAGCATACCGCTTTGGAAGCGATCACATGCATAAGGGGGCCGCCCTGGATTCCCGGGAACACCGCCTTGTTAAAGTTAAATTTCTTCGCGTTTTCCGCGCTGCTTAAGATCAGTCCGCCTCTCGGACCGCGGAGGGTCTTGTGGGTGGTGGTCGTCACCACGTCCGCGTACGGAATGGGGCTCGGATGCATTCCCGCCGCCACCAGACCGGCGATATGAGCCATATCCACCATCAAATACGCGCCCGCTTCATCCGCGATCTCACGGAATTTCCTGAAGTCGATAACGCGGGCATAGGCGCTGGCGCCTGCAACGATCAGCTTCGGATGATTCTCCAGCGCGATCCTGCGGACTTCTTCGTAATCGATGACGCCGTCGTCGTTCACACCGTAGGAAACCACGTTAAAATAAGCGCCGGAAAGGTTGGCCGGGCTTCCGTGTGTCAGATGTCCTCCATGGGCCAGGTTCATGCCCATCACCGTATCCCCCGGTTTCAGCATGGCGAAGAATACCGCCATATTGGCCTGCGCTCCGGAATGGGGCTGCACATTGGCGTACTCACAGCCGAATAGTTCTTTCGCCCGGTCAATGGCAATCTGCTCCACTTCGTCCACGCAGACGCAGCCGCCGTAAAATCTCTTTCCCGGATAACCTTCTGCATATTTATTGGTAAGAGGGCTTCCCATGGCCGCCATCACCGCCTTGCTCACCCAGTTCTCAGAAGCGATCAGCTCGATATGAGAATTCTGGCGCTGTACTTCGGCCTTGATCAGATCGGCGATTTCACTGTCCACCTTCTCGATTTCCTCTAATGAATACATCCTTCATCCTCCTTGTAAACCACATTTTCATTCTTTATTATCTGAAAAGAAATCTAAAGCTGATTATACCCGATTCCTCCCTTTCTGTCAACGAGAAAAAGACATTTGTCCGTCCCTCAAAAATTTTCTTTTCAAAATTATGATTTTTTTCCTGTTTTCGTTCTGATTTTCAAAATTTTTTTGACTAATCCCGCGATATTTGCTTTAATATAGAAGAGAAGTTTTTTTCGTGATTAAATAAGGAGCAGATCAGCATGAGAAATTTTGAATACTATACGCCTACAAAGGTGATCTTCGGCAAGGACACTCATATGCAGGCCGGCGCGCTTCTGAAAGAAGCGGGATGCCGCAAAGCGCTCATCCACTACGGAAGCGGCCACGCGGTTTCCTCCGGGCTTCTGGACGAGATCAGAACCAGTCTCACCGAGGCCGGCGTGGACTTCGTCACACTGGGAGGCGTTGTTGCGAATCCCCGCCTGAGCAAAGTACGCGAAGGGATCGAACTGTGCAGGAACGAGGGTGTGGATTTCATTCTCGCTGTGGGCGGCGGAAGCGTTATCGACTCCGCCAAGGCGATCGGTTACGGCGTGGCAAATCCCTGGACAGATGTATGGAACTTCTTCCTGAAAACAGAAACTCCTGCCGCCTGTCTCCCTGTAGCCGCCATACCTACCATCGCGGCGTCCGGGAGCGAAATGAGCAACTCCTGTGTGATCACCAATGAAGACGGCTGGCTGAAACGCGGAAGCGTCAAGAGCGATCTCTGCCGTCCCCGGTTCGCTCTTCTGAATCCCCGCCTCACCTACACGCTTCCCCAGTATCAGACGGAAAGCGGATGCGTGGATATCCTGATGCACACAATGGAGCGGTATTTTGTCAATATTGAGACCATGGAAGTCACAGACAGCATCAGCGAATCCCTGATGCAGACGGTCATCTACAACGCCCGTATCCTTATGAAGGAACCGGGGAACTATAACGCCAGGGCAGAGGTTATGTGGGCGGGCAGTCTGTCCCACAACGGACTTACCGGCTGCGGAACAGGCGGAGGCGACTGGGCGTGCCACCAGCTCCAGCACGAACTGGGAGGACTTTACGACGTGGCTCACGGAGCCGGGCTTGCCGCGATATGGGGAAGCTGGGCACGTTATGTGTATAAAGAGAATCCTGAGCGTTTCGCCCAGTTTGCCACCAACGTATTTGACATCCCCTGCTTTTCTGATTTTGAAAGCACAGCCCTTGCGGGGATCGAAGCGATGGAGGACTTCTTCCGTTCCATAAAAATGCCTGTAAGCCTTCATGAACTGGGCCTGGATCTGGATGAAAAAGAGATCCACGATCTGGCTTTCCGGTGCAGCTTCGAAGACACCCGTACCATCGGTGTTTTCAAACAGCTGAATATGAAGGACATCGAGAAGATCTATCTGATGGCCCGATAGGACGAAGGACGGAACTCCCGCCGAAAACGGCGATATGAATGATTAATACAAGAAAGAAGGACCTGAATATGAACATCAACGACGCGAAACTGGAAACCAAATGTCTTCACGCAGGCTATACGCCTTCCAAAGGAGAGCCCTGCGCCCTTCCCATTTATCAGAGTACCACCTTTAAATATGATACCACCGATGAAATGGGACAGCTTTTTGATCTGAAAGCAGACGGATATTTTTATACCCGCCTGCAGAATCCCACCAACGACGCTGTAGCGGCCAAGATCGCAGCTCTGGAGGGAGGCATCGCCGCCCTTCTTACTTCTTCCGGACAGGCTGCCAATTTCTATGCTGTTTTCAACATCTGCGAAGCCGGAGACCATGTGGTGGCCGCTTCCACTATTTACGGCGGAACCTTTAATCTTCTTGCCGTAACACTTCAGAAACTTGGAATCGAATGTACTTTTGTGGATACGGATTCCTCCCCGGAGGAGATCGCCGCGGCTTTCCGTCCCAACACAAAGGTCCTTTTCGCAGAAACCATTGCCAATCCCGCCCTTGTTGTTCTTGACATTGAGAAATACGCCAGGGTGGCTCATGAACACGGCGTTCCGCTGATCGTGGACAACACTTTCGCCACTCCGGTGAACTGCCGGCCTTTTGAGTGGGGCGCGGATATCGTTACCCATTCCACGACCAAATACATGGACGGCCACGCCATTCAGGTAGGCGGCGCCATTGTTGACAACGGCAATTTCGACTGGGACGCTTACGGGCATAAATACCACGGGCTCACGGAGCCGGACGAATCCTATCACGGCATTATTTACACAAAGCAGTTCGGCAAAAAAGCCTACATCACCAAAGCGACCTCCCAGCTTATGAGAGACCTGGGGGCTGTTCCCTCTCCCATGAACTGTTTCCTTCTGAATATCGGGCTGGAAACGCTTCCTCTCCGTGTGGAGCGCCACTGCAGCAACGCTCAGAAGACAGCCGAATTCCTTGCGGCTCATCCGAAGGTATCCAGAGTGATCTATCCCGGCCTTCCGGGCGACAAATATCACGAGCTGGCGAAGAAATATCTTCCCAACGGTTCCTGCGGAGTTATCTCTTTTGAACTGAAAGGCGGACGCGACGCAGCCGTACGTTTTATGGACAGCCTGGATATGGCCAACATCGCCACCCACGTTGCCGCTTCCAAGACCATGGTCCTGCATCCGGCAAGCCATACGCACCGCCAGATGAACGATGAGCAGCTTGTTGAGGCCGGAGTTTCCCCGGGAATGATCCGTCTGTCCGTGGGAATCGAGCACATTGACGATATCCTTGCCGATCTCGCAAAAGCGCTGGAGAATGCATGATCTGAACTGAAAACCCGCCTGCGGGAATGATGACTCCGAACAGTCGCGCAGGTATAAAAAGAGCGCAGATTCCTTTATCGGAAAATCTGCGCTCCTTTTTTATTTGCGGTCTTTTCCTGTCTGTCACTGGATCAGATAAACGTCAGTATAGTATACGCCTTTGGCTTCTCCCTCCGCATGGGTCGCCACATATATATCGATACAGTTTGTCTTAATGGCGCCTCCGCAGTCCTCTGCCACATATACCTGGCCATTGATCACAACCTGGCTGCCGTAAGGGATTTGGGTGGGATCCACCGCAATAGTGTGATTGGTAGTCGCCGTCACGCCGGTGGATGTAATTCCGTTCGCCCAGGGACCGCAGCAGATACTGCAGGGACAGTAATGAGTGATCCGGAAAGTACCCAGCGGTTTCAGATTCGCGTCTGAGGATGCCGCCACAGGCGTTCCCACCTGTACGCCGTTCTCCTCCGTCACAGAACCGCCGGCCTCCAGAGCGTCTGCGAACACGCCCTCGCCGCTCCCTTCATGGAGAGTACCTGCATTCAGTTCCTCGTCGATGGAATCTGTCTGCACGGTTTCCGGAAGATCAAGACAGCTCGTGGGGATATATCCGGTCCGGGCAGCGCCGTTTCCGTCCAGGAATTCAATACGGCTCCACACCTCGTTCACCGTACCGGTACGTTTCACTTCGTCGAGCTCCAGCACCTCGCCCACAACTTCCCCGTCCTTCCTTCCGGGAAAATCGAGAATGCTGCTGTCTGTCTTAACCTCAACCTCCTCGTCTGCCGGCTGGATCTGAATATCCGTGCTGAGCATCTGATTCTGCATATATCCGTTGATTGCGGCTCCGTCTTTCTGAAAAGAGACCTTGCTCCATCCGTTGTCACATACGCCGGTGCGCTTCACCTCGTCTCCAAGGACCAGGGAAGCCGTCTCTGTCCCGCTCTGTCCGGGCACTGCATAGATCTCCGCCGTCTTTGCAGTTACATATACGGTATCATTACAGGCAGCCACAGTTACTGTGCCGCCGCTTCCGTCTTCTGTAGAAAAAGTCTGCAGAGGCCGTCCTTCTTCCTCAGCGCTCTGCACGACAGTCTCGTAATCTGTCACAGCTCCATAGACTCTGCTCCCGCACAGCCAGAACATCGCGCATGTGAGAAACAGGCCAAATCTATATTTCATGCTTGCGTCACCTCTTTCTTTATTACGCTTCTCTTCATTTGATGACGCCTCTATCATAGCATACTGGATTCTTTTTGTGAACTCCCCGGAGATTGTTCACTGTTTTTTCAGATTTCAGGAAAAAAATTAAGAAAATCTTTATTTTCAAAAAGAAGCTTTCCATGTACAATAAAGCCATGGATATACAAAAGATAAGTTCAGACACAAAGAAACAATTTCATACAGAACAGCTCAGGGAACACCGCCGTTTTCTACGGGAACAGCAGGTCGCCCGGCAGAAGTTTCTGCTGATCCTTCTGCCTGTGTGCCTTCTTGCCGCCGTACTGATCTTTTTCGCGGTCATGCGCTCTGGCCGGTCGCCGGAGGTACTTACAGTAAACGCCGCCTGTGAATCCTATCGCCCCGATGTTAAGGAGGCGGCGGCGAAATACGGCATGTCCGATTATGTGGATCTGATCCTGGCTCTGATGATGCAGGAAAGCTCCGGAAACGGGCCGGACGTCCTCCAGTCCTCCGAGGGAGCTTACAATACCCGTTATCCCCAGGTCCCCGGCGGAATCACGGATGTGGATTATTCGATTGAATGCGGAATCCAGGAACTGAAATATTCCATGGAAAAAGCCGGGGTAAAGAGCCCTACAGACATCGGGCGCATAGAAATGGCGCTTCAGGGATATAATTTCGGCGCCGACGTATACTTTTCCTATCTGGAAGAAAACGGTATCACTTCCTGGTCCGAAAAGACCTCCGAAGATTTCGCCCGGATGGCAAGCGGCGAAACTCCCCGGGCCGAAGACGATCCCCTATACTCCGCAGCCGGTCCCTGGGACTACGGCGATCAGAAATATCCCGAACATGTGCTTCGCTATTATCACCCCGGGACAGATTAAAACCATTTTTGAAAAAAATTAAAAAATCCGCAAAAATCATTTGACAAGCGTTACACTCTATGGTATAGTATGTTTTGTCGCTGAGGAAATAATCTTTCCGAAAGCACATGCGATAGTGGCGTAGTTGGTAACGCGCGACCTTGCCAAGGTCGAGACCGCGGGTTCGAGCCCCGTCTATCGCTCTTCAGACCAGGACATATTGTCCTGGTTTTTTGTTGTGCAGGAAAAGCCCTGGTTTCGTACACTGAACATAGCGTCAGTGTACAAGGGGACAATGCGGTCGACAAAGGGCTGATTTCATATAACTCAAACAGGCTCCGGCGCATCCCTGAACCCGTGTTTCAGGAAAGAACCGGAGCCTGTTTACATTATTTCATTTTTTCATTCAGAACCCTTTCACATATCCCGATGACGGGTCCCGGCCGGCATCAGTGATGGAACAGACGGATTCCTGTGAAGGCCATCACCATTCCATATTTATTGCAGGTCTCGATCACTGCGTCATCGCGCACAGAGCCGCCTGGTTCAGCCACATACTTCACACCGCTCTTATGGGCTCTCTCAATATTGTCGCTGAACGGGAAGAAGGCGTCAGAGCCGAGAGTCACATCTGTAAGGCTGTCAAGCCATGCACGTTTCTCTTCTCTTGTGAACACTTCCGGCTTCTCGGTAAAGATCTTCTCCCATGCGCCGTCCGCCAGGACATCCATATATTCCTCGCCGATATATACATCAATCGCGTTGTCTCTCTCCGCACGGCTGATCTCTTCACGGAAGGGAAGGTTCATCACCTTCGGACACTGACGGAGGAACCAGTTGTCAGCTTTCTGGCCCGCCAGTCTTGTACAGTGAACGCGGGACTGCTGTCCTGCGCCAACACCGATGGCCTGTCCGTCCTTTACATAGCATACGGAATTGGACTGTGTATATTTCAGGACGATGAGGGAAATCTTCATATCTCTCTTCGCCTCTTCACTGAGTTCTTTGTTCTCGGTAACAATGTTGGAGATCAGAGCGTCGTCGATGACCAGCTCCTGCCTTCCCTGCTCGAAAGTAACGCCGAACACTTCCTTATGTTCCAGTGGAGCGGGTACGAAGTCCGGATCGATCTGGATGATATTGTAGTTGCCTTTTTTCTTCTGTTTCAGGATCTCCAGGGCTTCCTCCGTATATCCCGGTGCGATCACGCCGTCGGAAACCTCTCTCTTGATCAGAAGAGCCGTATCCCTGTCGCAGGTATCAGAAAGAGAAATAAAATCACCGAAAGAAGACATACGGTCGGCTCCTCTCGCTCTTGCGTACGCGCAGGCAATGGGAGAAAATTCTCTCCAGTTCATATCGTCAACCCAATAAATCTTCGCCAGTGTTTCGGTAAGCGGCAGACCAACGGAAGCGCCTGCCGGAGACACGTGCTTGAAAGATGTGGCAGCGGGAAGGCCTGTGGCTTTTTTCAGATCACGCACGAGCTGCCATCCGTTAAATGCGTCCAGGAAGTTGATATATCCGGGTTTCCCTGAAAGGACTTTGATGGGAAGCTCGCTTCCGTCTCCCATATAGATCCTTGACGGTTTCTGATTGGGGTTGCATCCGTATTTTAACTGTAATTCGTTCATTGTTTAAGACCTCCTGATATTCAGATCATTCTGTTTACTAGCGGCTTTACTGATTCTTGTTCACGATCGTGGTCTCATAGGTTCCCGTAGCAATATCGATATAGCGCACAAAGAGGGAAACCCTGTTGTCTTCATTGAGATTGTTCCAGAGCAGGGCTGTGAACTCCTCCATGTCGTCCGGAATACTTACAAGCTTCGGCTCACCCTCGAAACTCGGAAGCGGATTGCCGTCTCCCATATAAGTATGGATAAAACGTCCCTCTCCCGCAATGGGGTTCTTGTATGCAAAAGTATAGCGGAGACAGGAATCCGGTCTGCCGTTGTCGCTCTTCAGGATGGACATGGCGTAGCTATAGTTCCCCTGTTCGATATGCATGATACCGGAAATCCTGGGAGTATAATTGGGCGCATCCGGCTCGAACTCACGGCTTCTCAGAGCCTGCTCGAAAGTCAGCTGTCTGTCCATGCCCTCATAGATGGTATCTGTCTGATCGCCGTTGGTAACGATCGTCTTATTTCCCAGAACGCGCACCGGCGCGTAAATGATCAGGCTGGGATCGGTCAATTTGGACGGATCAAAGGCCTCCGTGCGGATTCCCTCGCCGTCGGCAACAAAAATCCTGTTCCTGCTGTTCTCGCTTCTGCCCATAATGAAATAAGCGGCGACAGCCTTCGTTCCGTTTGCGGAACGGCCGAGAATAATCCCTCTTCCGGGATAGGAATTATTGCTCAGTTCTTTTTCCAGTGATAACATTTCCATAATCATTCTCCTTTTCCGGTACAAAAAATGCCTGGGTAGTCTGTCTCCAGGCTGCCCAGGCGGTCGGCTCTCACTTACTGCACTCCCTGTAGGTAATCCTACTTCCGCCAGTCATGCAGTCGTTACTATCATCATATACTACTTTACTTTGATTTTCAAGGGGCAAATCCCCTTTCTGCAGGCTTCTTACAGCGCACAGTTCTGAAATCAGGCTTATCGCTTACTCATCCACACTGTAGTTGGGAGCTTCTTTGGTGATGTGGATATCGTGAGGATGGGATTCTCTCAGCGCAGCCGCGGAAATCTTCACGAATTTACCTGTTGTTTTCAGCTTCTCAATGTTTTCCGCTCCGCAGTAACCCATACCGGAACGAAGTCCGCCGATCAGCTGGAATACGGTATCCTCCACATGTCCCTTGTATGCCACGCGGCCTTCCACGCCTTCCGGAACAAGCTTCTTGGCGTCTTCCTGGAAGTAACGGTCCTTGCTTCCGTTCTCCATTGCCGCAATGGATCCCATACCGCGGTAAACCTTATATTTACGTCCCTGATACAGCTCGAATGTTCCCGGGCTCTCATCGCATCCTGCGAAGATGCTTCCCATCATGCAGACATCAGCGCCTGCAGCGATAGCCTTGGTGATATCTCCGGAATACTTGATTCCGCCGTCGGCGATGATCGGGATTCCATATCGGCTGGCAACGTCATAGCAGTCCATAACTGCTGTGATCTGCGGCACGCCGATACCTGCAACCACACGGGTAGTACAGATGGAACCGGGGCCGATGCCTACCTTCACAGCGTCTACGCCGGCTTCGATCAGCGCCTTGGTAGCGGCTCCTGTAGCCACGTTTCCGGCGATAACCTGAAGTTCCGGATATGCTTCCTTGATCTCGCGGACTGCCTTCAGGATATTCTCGGAATGTCCGTGAGCGGAATCGATCACGATCACGTCTACATTGGCTTTCACAAGCGCGTCAACACGGGCGAGTACATTGGCTGTGATTCCCACAGCGGCTCCGCAGAGCAGGCGGCCCTGAGCGTCTTTTGCGGCCAGAGGATATTTGATCTGTTTCTCAATATCCTTGATCGTGATCAGGCCTTTTAAGTTAAAATCGTCATCTACAATGGGTAATTTCTCTTTACGGGATTTTGCAAGAATTTTCTTCGCCTCTTCCAGTGTGATCCCCTCCTTTGCGGTGATCAGACCTTCGGAAGTCATACATTCTCCGATCTTTCTTGTGAAATCGGTTTCGAATTTCAGGTCACGGTTGGTAATGATTCCAACAAGCCTGCGGCCCTCAGTGATCGGAACGCCGGAAATACGGTATTTTGCCATCAGATCGTTGGCATCCTTCAGGGTATGCTCCGCAGACAGGAAAAACGGATCTGTAATGACTCCGTTCTCGGAACGCTTAACCTTATCGACCTCATCTGCCTGAGCTTCAATAGACATGTTCTTGTGAATGATTCCGATACCGCCCTGTCTTGCCATGGCGATGGCCATACGATGCTCGGTAACGGTATCCATACCCGCGCTCATAAGCGGAATGTTCAGCTTCACCTTTTTTGTCAAATAAGTCGTAACGTCTACCTGATTCGGAATCACGTTTGAATACGCCGGAACTAACAGCACGTCGTCAAACGTAATGCCTTCACCGATAATAGTACCCATTGCATTTCCTCCCTTGTATGTGTGTGTTTTATTTGATTTTGAGTTTGTTCCATAGTGTAGCAAAAAAGATACCACATGTCAATCCAAAAAAACCTTGCCCGGAGATGATTTTTTTATTGCATTTGCCATAGTCTCATCCGGTTCAAAGATCAGCTTGCAGGTCTGTCCCTCTTCGCGGATGATGGCCGCAAACCGTTTATGATCCGGATTCCCGGAGGAATAATCGTAAACCTTCAGCTGGCTGTTCCCGTTATAATAATCCAGCCGGTGGGAATTCAGAGGAGCAATGATATCCGCTTCCGACAGATCTACCGTCTTGGCTTTTTTTCTTTTGGACTTCGCCATGATCTTGTCGATATCCAGTTCACCGTTCACAAACAGATACTCGTACTCCAGATCTGTCCCCGGAATAATAAAATATGCCGCCACTCCAAGGGCTACCGCGCCGATCAGAAGGATGGGAAGCAGAAAAAGACCCGCCGCCGCAAAAAGCACGATTAGCGCGATCAGGCCGTATTTCACTGCCGCATCTTTTGATGTGGTCTCTTTTTTTACCAGACATTCAGAATACAGATCACTCATATGTCACTCTCCTTACCGTTATTTCTCTCATTGTAACACAAAAAGGAACCAGCGTCTATGACGCCGGTTCCTGATTTTGCAATTAATTACATCATGCCCATTCCCTGGCCGCCGGCCGGCATTGCAGGTGTCTCTTCCTTGATATTTGCCACAACGGATTCTGTTGTCAGCAGGGTAGATGCAACGCTTGTCGCGTTCTGCAGAGCGCTTCTTGTAACCTTCGCAGGATCCAGGATGCCCTCTCCAACCATATTTACATACTGCTCTTTCAGAGCGTCGAAACCGATACCCGGCTCGGACTCTCTTACTTTATTGATGATCACAGAGCCTTCCAGTCCTGCGTTTGCAGCGATACGGAACAGCGGAGCTTCCAGCGCCTTCAGAATGATGTTGGCGCCTGTCTTCTCGTCGCCCTCCAGAGTGGCTGCCAGTTCTGCAACCTTCTTGGATGCGTGGATATAAGCAGATCCGCCGCCTGCGATGATACCTTCCTCAACTGCCGCTCTTGTAGCTGCCAGAGCATCCTCAAGACGGAGTTTCGCTTCTTTCATCTCAGTCTCGGTAGCTGCGCCCACACGGATAACCGCTACGCCGCCTGCCAGTTTCGCAAGTCTTTCCTGTAATTTCTCTCTGTCGAAATCAGATTTTGTCTCTTCGATCTGTCCGCGGATCTGAGCGACACGGTTTGCAATGTCGTCTTTGTTGCCGCATCCGTCTACGATCACTGTAGACTCCTTCGCAACTTTTACAGATTTTGCACGTCCAAGCTGCGCCATGGTGGCATCTTTAAGATCCAGTCCCAGTTCTTCGGAGATTACCTGGCCGCCTGTAAGGATCGCGATATCCTGAAGCATTTCTTTTCTTCTGTCGCCGTATCCCGGAGCCTTAACGGCTACTACCTGGAATGTACCTCTTAATTTGTTTACGATCAGGGTTGTAAGAGCTTCGCCTTCTACATCTTCTGCAATGATGAGAAGTTTCGCTCCAGCCTGAACGATCTGCTCCAGAAGCGGAAGCAGTTCCTGAATGTTGCTGATCTTCTTGTCAGTGATCAGGATGTAGGGATCTTCCAGATTTGCTTCCATTTTTTCCATGTCTGTGGACATGTAAGCGGAAATGTATCCGCGGTCAAACTGCATACCTTCTACCAGATCCAGTTCAGTATGCATGGTCTTGGATTCCTCAACTGTGATAACGCCGTCGTTGGAAACTTTCTCCATAGCGTCTGCAACCAGTTCTCCAACTTTCTCATCGCTTGCGGAGATTGCGGCAACGTTCGCGATCTGCTTCTTGCCACTGATCTTCTGGCTCATTTCCTGGATAGCCTTAACTGCCTCGTCGGTAGCCTTCTTCATACCTTTTCTCAGGATGATGGGGTTAGCGCCTGCAGCCAGGTTCCTCATTCCTTCGTGAACCATAGCCTGTGCAAGAACAGTAGCTGTTGTGGTACCGTCGCCTGCAACGTCGTTTGTCTTGGATGCAACTTCTTTGATCAGCTGCGCGCCCATATTTTCAAAGGGATCCTTCAGTTCGATTTCTTTTGCGATAGTTACGCCGTCGTTGGTGATCAGCGGAGCGCCGAAAGATTTGTCAAGAACAACGTTTCTTCCTTTCGGTCCCAGAGTTACTCTTACTGTATCAGCAAGCTGGTTAACGCCGTTTTCCAACGCCGCTCTTGCTTCTGCGCCAAATTTAATTTCTTTTGCCATGATAATCATGCCTCCTGTATCAATTCTGATTTATAATATTAGATTAAAAAACGTCAGACAAATTATTTCACAATTGCCAGAACATCGCTCTGTTTTACGATGATGTATTCTGTGTCATCCATCTTGACTTCAGTGCCGGCGTATTTGGAATAAATAACCTTATCGCCTACTGCAACTTCCATCTTGACTTCCTTGCCGTCAACCATTCCGCCGGGGCCTACCGCGATAACTTCCGCCTGCTGCGGTTTCTCCTGTGCCTGGCCCGGAAGAACGATACCGGACTTTGTAGTCTCTTCTGCTTCCAGCTGTTTTAAAACGATTCTGTCACCTAATGGTACTAATGTCATGATCTATTTCCTCCTTTATTACTGCCTTGCTGTTTTGCTAGCACTCATTTGACCTGAGTGCTAATCACTGTCCTTATATTATTGAATTACCTGCAATTCTGCAACTCTTTTCATTCACATATATTTATATTTTATATATTATTATCTCATATATTCTTAATTTATCTCTTTTTTTCTCACTTTTTTATTTTTCAGAAATTTTCTTCACATCCCAGAACACCGATCATCCCGCTTCCCGATCCACTTCTTATTCGCCCCTCCTGCTTATTCGTCCCATACATCACCTGCTCGCCTCCCCATCAGCCGCCCGCTCTCATTCTGAGAGTCGTAATCTTTTATGAGTAATATATCAGAAAAATACAAAAATTATAAAGTGAATGTCATAACGGAGCCGACGCCTGGCAGATTTTGATTATTTTGCGAGCATAGCGATGTCGCTGTACCATCTGTCTGAGCACAGCGAGTTATGGTACAGCGGCATCTATAAGTGGCGGAGCAAAATCGTCAAAATCAACATGTCGGCTTCGTATGACTTCACTCTGTAATTATGCTTTCCTGTTATATTCCTATATAAAAACGCCCCTCTCAGAATGAGAAGGGCGTCCACATACCTCTTACACCTTATACTTTTTTGTTCCTCTGTGCCTTGATCTCCTCCAGCTCGTCAAAGATCACTTCATTCAGCACCTTGATATATGTTCCTTTCATACCGGAAGAACGTGACTCGATCACTCCTGCGCTCTCGAATTTACGAAGGGCGTTTACGATCACAGATCTGGTAATTCCCACACGGTCTGCGATCTTGCTGGCGACAAGAATCCCCTCTTCGCCGTCCAGTTCGTCAAAAATATGGATGATTGCTTCAAGTTCAGAGAATGATAATGTATTAAATGCAGACTTCACAACCTGCTGTTTCCTGTCTTCTTCTGCGTTTTCCTCATGGACAGCGCGCATCATTTCCAGTCCGACGACTGTTGTGCCATATTCACTGACAATAATGTCTTCAATATCATATGGCTTATCGTTCCGATACATAAATAATGTCCCAAGGCGTTCCCCTGCGATATCAATGGGATTGATGATTCCCTGGCATCTGCTGTCAACGTGCTCAAATCCAAGTGTCTGGAGATTCACGTTCTCTTTCGTTGATAAGACTCCTAAAAAACGCTCATTCAACAATGCATCTACATGTCCGCCAACTTTATCCTCAATCAGTTCAGTTATTTCATCGACACCCGGGCACAGACTTACGCCTAAAACTTTCCCTTTTTTGCTCAGCACCAGAATATTGGAACTCAAGGTTTCCATCAATACCTGACAGATATCATTAAAAACCACTTTGCTGGAACTGCTGTTGTGCAAAAGCTTATTAATTTTTCTTGTTTTGTCTAACAACTGAACGCTCATCTTGGCCTCCTTTTCTCTCTTTCTCTTGTTTCCACGCAAACATCCTGCTGTTTTTATAGTACACGTTTTTTTTCAGAAATACAAGACATTTTTACAATTTTTAGATTATTATTGCCTATTCTGAAAATATTTCTCTTTTCTCAGTTTTGTTACCATAAATTCAGATACTGTTGCATGAAATGATGTTCGTTCAGTTTTCCTCCTGTTTTGGCTTCTGCTCCACATATCCGCAGGTTTTCTCGCTGCAGACCAGTTTGCTTCCTTTCTCAACCATATAGCTGCCGCAGACAGGACATCTCTTATTAGAGGGTTTCTGCCAGGACATGAAATCACATTCCGGATTATCTTCACACCCGTAGTATTTCCGCCCTTTCTGCGTTTTTTTCAGAACGACCTCTTTTCCGCACTTCGGGCAGGAGACCCCGATCTTTTCATAATAGGGTTTTGTATTCCTGCATTCCGGAAATCCCGGGCAGGCAAGGAATCTTCCATGCGGTCCGTATTTGATCACCATATTGCGGCCGCACACATCACAGATCACATCTGTCACTTCATCCTGGATATCTACTTTTTCAAGTTCCTTTTCCGCCGCGTCGACGTCCCTCTTCAGATCCGGATAGAAATTACGGATAACTGTCTTCCACTGTACCGTTCCTGCTTCCACACAGTCCAGAAGGCCTTCCATCATAGCAGTAAAATGTACGTCCACAATGCTTGGGAACGCCTGCTTCATAATGTTGTTTACCACTTCGCCCAGTTCCGTTACATAAAGATTCTTCTGTTCTTTTGAAACATAACGGCGGCTGATGATCGTGGTAATGGTAGGGGCATAGGTACTTGGACGGCCGATCCCCTGTTCTTCCAGAGCCTTTACCAGAGAAGCTTCTGTGTAATGAGCCGGAGGCTGTGTAAAATGCTGTTCCGGTTTCAGGTTCTCCAGTTCAAGTTTCATGCCCTTTTCCAGACTCTGACTGAGCACATTCCCTTTTCGGGAATCTTCCTCTTCTACATATACAGACATGAAACCGTCGAATGCCACCTTTGACGCTGCTACCGTAAAGACAAATTCTCCTGCACCGATCTTTACTGATGTGGTCTCATACCGGGCCGCACTCATCCTGCTGGCAGTAAAACGTTTCCAGATCAGCTGATACAGGCGAAACTGATCTCTGGAGAGAGAATCTTTCAGCATGACCGGGGTTCTTGTGATATCCGTGGGGCGGATCGCCTCATGGGCATCCTGGATCCTCTGATCCTTCTTCGCAGTCTTGCCTCCTGCTGAAACATAAGAATCTCCGTACTGAGAGCTTATATATGCCCTTGCAGCCTCGTCAGCCTCTTCAGAAATCCTGGTGGAGTCTGTACGGAGGTAGGTGATAACACCTACGGTTCCGTTTCCTTTGATGTCTATACCTTCATAAAGCTGCTGAGCTAGGCGCATTGTTTTCTGAGTGGAGAAGTTCAGTGTCTTGGCCGCCTCCTGCTGAAGGGTACTGGTAGTGAACGGCAGCGGCGCGTTTTTGATCCTCTCGCCTTTTTTTACCTCTGTGATCTCATAAGCCGCATGCTCCAGTTTCTTCAGGAGATCATCCATTTCCTTTTTGTTATGAATATTCAGTTTCTTATCTGTTCCGTAAAACTTGGCCTGGAGAGTCTTCTTCTCACCCCGGATCTTAAATTCTCCGTCCAGAGTCCAGTATTCTTCCGGAATAAAAGAGTTTATTTCTTCTTCACGGTCACAGATGATCCGCAGTGCCGCAGACTGCACACGGCCGGCGCTCAGGCCTCTTTTTACTTTTGCCCAAAGAAGCGGGCTGATGCTGTATCCCACCATACGGTCCAGCATTCTCCTGGCCTGCTGGGCGTCTACAAGGTTCATATCCAGTTCCCGCGGGTGCTTAATGGAATTCTTGACCGCAGTCTTGGTGATCTCGTTAAAGGTGATCCTTCGCATCTTGGCCGGATCTTCTTTCAGAGCCTGCATCAGGTGCCAGGAAATTGCCTCTCCTTCACGGTCAGGGTCAGTGGCAAGATAAATCTTATCCGCTTTCTTCGCCGCTTTGCGCAATCCGGCAAGAAGCTCTCCTTTCCCTCTGATGGTAATGTATTTGGGTTCAAAATCATTCTCCACATCGATTCCGAACTGACTCTTTGGGAAATCTCTTACATGCCCGTTGGAAGCCTCCACGTCATAATTACTCCCAAGAAATTTCTTAATGGTTTTTACCTTTGCAGGCGACTCTACGATCACCAGATATTTAGCCATGTTACCTCTCCTAGTTCATTCATTAAAGACTAATAAGATCGGGGCTTTCTACCTGTCGCCATCTCTTACATAATGATGCCTTCCGATCTCCCTGACCAGTCCCAGAATACTCAGTTCCACAAGGATACTCCCTGTTTTCTCCGGAGAGAAGCCAGCCTCCCTGCTCAGCTGATCTCTGGATTTTGGTCGTAAATCGAGACAACTATACACCAATTTTAAATCACTTGCAAGTCCCAACTCATTTTTTTGTTTTGATTTTATCTTCTTTTTACAATTGATCCCCAGTTCCTCCAGAAGGATTTCCGGAGAAAAAGCAATCCCGGCGCCGTCATAGATCAGCCGGTGACAGCCCATACTCAATTCCTCATTTACAGGGCCCGGAAGCGCAAAAACTGTCTTTCCCTGCTCCAGCGCCCACTGTGCCGTGATCAGTGATCCGCTTTTTTCTTTTGCCTCAACCACCAGGACCAGATCCGCCAGACCGCTGATAATTCTGTTCCTGGCAGGGAAACCGTATTTCCGCGGTCTGGCCCCGGGAGGATATTCGCTGCATATACCGCCGCCCTGCCGCAGGATCCTCTGATACAGTCCGCGGTTTCCTGCCGGATAACAGATATCCACGCCGTTCCCCAGAACTGCGAATGTAGACGTGCCTCCTTCCAGCGCGCCTTTGTGGCCCTCGGAATCTATCCCCCAGGCAAGTCCGCTGATGATCTGCACACCAGCCTCGCTCAAAACCCTGGCATAGCGGAAAGCCTGGATCCGGCCGTAGGCACTGCACATTCTGGCTCCTACAACGGCTGCTGCCGGTTTCTCCCCGGAAGGAAGTGCTCCTTTTACATACAGGCACCCCGGCATATCTTCATATTGCCTCAGTTTCTCCGGATATTCAGCGTCCAGTGCAGTAATACAACGGATATCTTCCTGTTTTCTTTCCATATAAAGTACACCTCCTGAAAATTTTTTATGACTCTTTCCCAGTCATGTCCAGTATTTTTTATCAAAAGCCCTGTAGGACACAGCTTCTCCAACATGATCTTTCCGTATCTCCGAGGTCCCGTCCATATCCGCGATCGTCCTGGCGACTTTAAGAATACGGTGATAAGCTCTGGGGCTGAAAGCCATATGCTCGAAGGCAGCCTGCAGAAATGCCTGCCCGCCGGAATCCAGCCTGCAGAACCGTTCTATCTGCTCTCCTTTCAGTTCTCCGTTGAACTGTATTTTTTCTGACCGGTATCTGTCTTTCTGGATTTCCTGCGCTTTTTCCACTCTTTTGCGCACATCCGCTGAAGATTCTCCCCATTCTCTACTGCTCATTTCCGAGAAATCTACCTGCTCCGCTTCAGCGCAGAGATCCAGACGATCCAGAAGCGGCTGACTGATTTTATTAAGATAACCCGTAATCTGTACTGATGTACACCGGCATTTGTCCATATCTGGATAATAGCCGCATGGACAGGGATTCATAGCCGCGCACAGCATAAAATCTGCCGGAAAGACAAAACTGCCGTTTACTCTGGAAATACGTATGACCCTGTCTTCCAGCGGCTGTCGGAGTATCTCCAGGCTTCTTCTGGAAAATTCAGGCATTTCATCCAGAAACAGAACTCCTCTATGCGCCAGCGTAATCTCTCCAGGCTTCGGATTCCGGCCGCCTCCGGCCAGCGCAGCTGCCGTACTGGTATGATGCGGACTCCGGAAAGGCCTGCTGCGGATGAGAGGGTCTTTCTCAGACAGAAGTCCGGCAATACTGTATATTTTCGTCAGTTCCAGGCTTTCTCCATAACTCAAAAGCGGCATGATACCCGGTATCCGCTTTGCAGTCATGGTCTTGCCTGCTCCCGGCGGACCGATCATCAGAAGATTATGAAAACCGCTCACAGCAATTTCCACCGCCCTTCTGAGGCTTTTCTGTCCCCGGATATCACGGAGATCCGGCATATTTTCTGTCGGCCGGGATTCCGGGAGAATCTCCTGGTGCCGATATGTATCAGGTTCCCTAAGATAACGGATCATTTCTTTCAGATTACTTACCCCGATCACTTTAATATCCGGTACAAGCAGGGCTTCCTGAAGATTTCCCGCCGGTACCATGCAGAACCGGCATTTCTCTTCTCGTGCTTTTATTACCATAGGAAGGATTCCCTGAACAGAATGTATCTCTCCATTCAGACTGAGTTCCCCGGCGAGCATGGTTCCTCGCAGAAAATCAGGGTTGATGATGCCCGCCGCCGCAAGTACGGCAGCTGCCACAGGCATATCAAAACCAGCCCCTTCTTTTTTTATATCAGCGGGAGCAAAATTCACCGTGATCCTTTTGGGCGGAAGCAGTATCTCATTGTTCCTCAGTGCAGTCCTCACCCTGTCCTGGGCTTCCTTTACCTGGGCCGACGGAAATCCAACCATAGTAAAAGACGGCAGCCCGCTGCTGATATCAGCCTCCACCTGGACCGGATAAACCTCCATCCCCAGGATCACGGCAGATAGTACGCTTGCAAACATATATCTCCTTTCCGCAGAACCGCCCCGATATACGGTTCTCTATGTTTTATTTTCTATTTAGCGTTAATGTATGGGAATAACTGCGGAGAATTCCGCTTCCGGATATGATATGACAATTTCATTCACATACAACTATTACTGACGCAACAGTCAATGCTCCTGCATTACAGTATAGATGATTTTCACAAAAAAGGCAACTGTTTATCTCTGATTCTGTACACGCAAAAGCATTAAATCCAATTGTAAAATCTGAAAAATATGTTGAGTTATGTCGTTTTATCTATTATAATTTTTATTAGGGCAACACGTATGTCATATTGTCAGGGAGGGAAGATTATGAAGTGGAAAGATAAATGTTTTGATGCTCTTGATGAAGCAGGTATGTTTGAAAATTCCGGTCACCGCACGCGTTTTAAAGAACTGACCGACTGCTACTGCAATTATCCATTCTTCACCAGAGGACTGTGCAAATGTATGTACCTGTCCGCATGGGATGAAGAACATTTCTGTATTCTGCTGGGTACTCTGGCAGATATGACTGCCGGACGTGAACAGAATACTGATGAAATGCGCAGCAAAGGAGAATGTATTGCCGAAGAACAGGGCAGCGATGAGTATTATGCCTATGAACTGTCCGTTTCATTTCTCGACGGAAGGCATTTCCATCTGGATGACTCTGTTGAACTCAGTCCGGAAATGCGCCATATCATCAGCCGGGCGCTGAAAGCCGCCGAGATTATAGATCAGGTATAAAATAAGAAGGACAGACAAAGTCTTCTGCCGTCAAGACTCTGTCTGTCCTTTATTTTTCAGAAAATCCACCGGAATATCATCCGAGTTGTGCCATCCGCTCATCGATCTTCATGATATTGGCCATTTCATATTCGTTAAAAATGGAACTCTGCTGAGCGTCAAAAGTATCCGGATCCACGGTACCCTGATACCAGGACTTGCTATTGAAGTAATCCGCTATCCTCTGGGTGACAAACTGCCGTCCGTGACGGGCGTAGATCTCATTCTTTGCAAGTTCCAGTTCATCATAAGAATAAGGAGCCAGGTCTTCATCCGTCAGATAACGGCTGTTGCTGTCAGGGAAGAAATACTCCCCTGTCTGGGACTGCTGCTCTGCCTGCGTCACCTCCGGAGTCGGCGTTGCCGTAGGATCCGGTACGAGCTGTACCTGTTCACGACTCATGATGCAGTCCACACTGGGATAGACAGAGGAGACCGGCGCTTCTGTGACAATCCTGAGATACAGCTGACCATTGTCGAAGATCAGATTCCCCGCGGATGTGTTTCCCGCAGAATCATAGAAACTGAAGCGGGCCGCATTTCCCGCCACTTCTGCAGTGATATCCGCTGATACCGACTGCGTCTGATTCCGGTCGGTCTGATAATAAGTGAAAGATACGGAATTCAGACTGATATTATATACATTAACAGTTACCGTACCGTCAGTGCTGTACCAGTAATCCCAGAAATCATCCGGATTAAAAGCCGCCACCATTGTTGGAACCGGCGTAGGTGTCGCTGTAGGACGAGGCGTGGGAGATGGAGTTACTGAGACGGCGGCTGCCGTCGGAGCCACTGTAGGCACGTTCTCCAGAGCAGACAGCGCCTCCTGTTTCTTCTGCTCTTCTCTTTCACTGCTGCGGAATCCTGCAAGAAGCAAGGCCGCAGCGCTTACCATAATGAAAACCGCTACAAGTACGCTCAGTAAAATTTTCAGTATCTCTCTTCTTCTCATAAAGCGTCACCTCTGTTCTGTCCGTGTTTTCTGTTTTTTATCCTTTTATTCTTTTCCATTCCAGCAGTATGTGCAGAGTTTACACGGTTCAATATCAATAGAAGCTGTCAGATCATCCAGACGGTGATATTTCAGAGAAGTGAAATTCAGCTCCTTCCTGATATCCTCCAGCATTCCCTTATAATTCTCTGAGTCAGGATTCGCATAATCCGCCAGAACTTTTTCGTCAACATTGTCTCCCTCACGTTTCGCGATCACTCTCCGCGTGATCAGATCCATCTCGGATTTGGACCGTGAGAAATTCAGATATTTGCATCCGTACAGGAGCGGCGGGCAGGCAGGACGGATATGGACCTCCTTTGCGCCGTTATTATACAGAAACTCTGTTGTCTCGCGAAGCTGGGTCCCCCTGACAATGGAATCGTCGATCATCAGAAGGCTCTTATCCTTGATCAGCTTGTGCACAGGAATCAGTTTCATTCTGGCGATCAGATTTCTCTGGCTCTGCTGGGTGGGCATGAAAGATCTGGGCCAGGTAGGCGTATATTTGATAAACGGTCTTGCGAAGGGTACTCCGGAACGGTTGGCGTAACCGATGGCATGAGCGATTCCTGAATCCGGAACTCCTGCCACAATATCCGGTTCAACTTCCCCGAAATCCCTCTCAGCCAGCATATCTCCGCACTTATAACGCATTTCCTCAACGTTCACGCCTTCGTAAGTAGAGGTCGGATATCCATAGTATACCCAGAGGAAAGAACATATACGCATTTTCTCTCCCGGTTTCTGCAGAGTCTCGATCCCCTCCGGCGTTACGGCCACAATCTCTCCCGGACCAAGTTCCTTCTCATCTTCATAGCCAAGATTGATATATGCGTGGCTTTCAAAAGAAACGCAGCGGGCATTTTCCTTCTTTCCGATGATCAGAGGCGTTCTTCCCAGAAGATCTCTGGCCGCCACAAGTCCCTTCGGCGTCAGGATCAGCATACTCATAGATCCGTCGATCATCTCCTGTGCATAGCGGATGCCCTCCACCATGGTAGATTTCTGGTTGATCAGAGAAGCTACCATCTCTGTGGGATTCACATTGCCTCCGCTCATCTCCAGGAAATGCGTACAGCCATTCTTAAAAGAATGTGCCACAAGTTCTTCCATATTATTGATCTTACCTACTGTGGTGATAGCAAAATTGCCCAGATGGGATCTCACCAGCAGAGGCTGGGGTTCATTGTCGGAAATACATCCGATTCCCAGGTTTCCCTGGAGCTCTGATACGTCTCTGTCGAATTTCGTTCTGAAAGGTGAATTCTCGATATTGTGAATGGCTCTGTCAAATCCTTTTGCAGAATCATATACCGCCATTCCGCCTCTTCTGGTCCCCAGATGAGAATGATAGTCAATTCCGAAAAACAGATCCAGCACGCAGCTGGATTTTGATGCTACGCCAAAAATTCCGCCCATGTTCTGTTCTCTCCTTATCCTGTAATCTCAGTATAAATGTTTCGACATTTACTGCTCCCACCATTATATAGAACGCCTCAAAAGAAGTAAAGCCTTATTTTTTCTCCTTTATGAGACCTTTCCTGTATGCGTCAAGAAGTCTGGTAAGTTCTTCGATACGTTCTTTCAGCGCTTTTCCGTTGTCCGTGTCCCCCACAAGACGTCTCTGGGTGGTGTACCGCACCGCAACCTGGTTGGAGGCGATATCGATCTCCTGCGACACTGCCGCCTCTTTCGAAGTAAACGGCTCATGAGCCGCCAGAAGGAGACCGTAAGAGTTGTAGATCAGCGTATATCCCGCGATTCCCGTTACTTTCTGATATGCCTTGCAGAAACCTCCGTCGATCACGATCACCTTGCCGCCGCACTTCACCGGACTCTCGCCTTCCCCCTGATGAACGGGGACGTGTCCGTTGATGATATGACTCTCCGAGGGATCCAGACCGAACTCACGCAGCATGGAATCCACCACGTCCTCCCGCTCCAGAAGACGGAAATAAGCACCCTTTTTCTCCTTGTGCGTTTCCTTATCCGCGATAAAATATCTCTCAAAGGTAGTCATTTTATCCTTGCCGAAAAGCGGGGAATTAGGAGCCGCCCAGATATACCACAGGATATCCCTGCCTTTTCTCTGTTCCTCGCTGTCCACGGCGTAGAACGCTCTGCGGACATAAGCCTCCAGCACATCGTACAGTTCTCTGCCCTTGCAGGTCCTGCCGTAGATCTGGACTTCTTTCAGGCTTCCGTCCTCATTAAGGGGAATACAGCCGTGGAAAAGAAGATTCCCGTTATAGATCTTATAAAGGCCGCCTTTATCCAGAAGCAGCCGGATATGTTTCTGCAGTCTTTCGCAGTTGCGGAAAGCGGATTCCAGACGATCCATAACATCCTTCTCGCCAGGACTCAGCTCATAGGGATGCTTCCAGTCTATCGTCGGGAAATTTGTATCCAGAAGCGGATATTCCTTCCCGTTCGGAAGGGTGATGGTTCCTTTGTCCGGATCGATCCTGTGGAGAAGGCAGCGGTCCTCCATGCGGAATTCCTTCCTTTTGCGGAGAAGTTTCCCCTCCAGTTTGAACTGGATAATGGAGATCGCCTTGTGCATCTTGCGGCTCAGTTCCTGCTCCGCTGCACTGTAGTTGGAATTTCCCTTCAGCTCAAAAACGGTGCAGGGATCGTCTTTGTATACATCCATGGCAAACGTGGCCAGAGGGATCATGTTGATCCCGTATCCATCCTCCAGTATATCCAGATTATTATAACGGATGCAGTTACGGATCACTGTGGCGATACAGGCCTGCTGTCCCGACGCTGCTCCCATCCACACCACGTCATGATTTCCCCACTGAATATCCAGAGAGTGATATTCGCTGAGACGCTCCATAATGAAATGGGGACCCGGTCCTCTGTCATAAATATCGCCGAGAATATGAAGATGGTCCACGACCAGCCGCTTGATCAGCTCTGCAAGGGCAATGATGAAGTTCTCCGCCCTGCGTATCTCAATAATGGTATTGACAATGGAATTGTAATAGGCTTCTTTGTCCAGCACCTCCGCCTTTTCCGTGATCAGTTCCTCGATAACATAGGCGTAATCCGGAGGAAGCGCCTTGCGGACCTTGGAACGGGTGTACTTGGACGCCGTGGTCTTGCACACCTCGATCAGCCGGTACAGAGTGATCTTGTACCAGTTCTCCATATCCTCTTCTGTCTTCTTGACCAGCTGGATCTTCTCTCTGGGATAATAGATCAGCGTCGCCAGCGCCCTCTTGTCGCTGTTGCTCAGCGTGTGGCCGAACACGTCGTTGATCTTCTTGCGCACAGCGCCCGAGCCATTCCGGAGTACATGGGAAAAAGCTTCGTATTCTCCGTGAAGATCCGACATAAAATGTTCCGTCCCCTTCGGCAGATTCAGAATCGACTGGAGATTAATGATCTCTGTAGACGCCTTGCCGATGGTAGGATATAATTCCGCAAGCCTTTCCAGATAACGGAGTTCTTCTTTCTTCATCTTCCTTCTCCTTTTCATTTATCATAGCATACCGGACCCTCCGGCCAGTAACTTATGTTTCACCCCTGCATCATGCTATGATGCCGTCAAAAAGTGAAAACTGGTTGGATTGGGGTATATCCCCGAAAAGTCCCAGATCATCCATAAGATCGATCACCGTTTTGCTGACTTTCGTTCTGTCGCGGAAATCATCCTTGGAAAGGAACTTTCCGTCTTTCGCTGCTTCCACTACCGCTACCGCAGCCTTGTCTCCCATACCGTCGATAGAGTTCAGAGAAGGCATAAGCTTCCCGTCTATGATCTGGAAACGGTCCGCCTTCGCCCTGTAAATATCTATAGGCATAAATTCAAACCCCCGGGCGTACATTTCCTGGACGATCCTCATATCACGGATGGAATCCTGTTCTTTCTTCGACGCGGCGTCGCCTTTTTTCCGGATTTCCGCAAGATAATATTCCAGCCGGTCTCTCCCCATGCACATGGTCTCATAGGAAAACGCCGTGGCGCGGATACTGAAAAACGCAGCGTAATATGCCAGCGGCCGGAACACTTTGAACCAGGCGATACGGTACGCCATCATTACATAGGCCGCCGCATGGGCTTTCGGGAACATATATTTGATCTTTTTGCAGGACCAGATATACCAGTCCGGAACATTGTGTTCCTTCATGGTCTGCTCCCATTCCTCCCTGAGTCCCTTGCCTTTACGCACACTCTCCATGATGGTAAATGCCAGACTGCTTTCTACTCCCATATGAATCAGATAGATCATGATATCGTCACGGGTACAGATCGCGGTGGAGATGGTCGCCTTTCCTTCCTGGATCAGCACCTGGGCGTTTCCCAGCCACACGTCGGTTCCATGGGCCAGTCCGGCGATACGAACCAGATCGGAGAGATATTTCGGCTTCGTATCGATCAGCATCTGCATGGCGAAATCCGTACCAAACTCCGGCACGCCCAGACAGCCCAGCTTGCATCCGCCAATGTCCTCCGGTTTGATCCCCAGAGCTTCCGTTCCCGCAAAAAGCGACATCACATCCTTCTGATCCAGAGGGATCTCTTTGGCGTCCAGCCCGGTAAGGTCTTCCAGCATACGGATCATGGTGGGATCATCGTGTCCCAGAATATCCAGTTTCAGAAGGTTTCCGTCAATGGAATGATAGTCGAAATGTGTGGTGATGATATCGCTGTTCTCATCATTTGCCGGATGCTGCACCGGTGTGAATTTTTCGATTTCCTCTCCTTTGGGGAGAACGATAATCCCGCCGGGATGCTGGCCCGTAGTCCTGCGGACGCCGGTACATCCCTGAACGATCCGGTTGATCTCGCAGTATCTCTTATGCTGTCCCCTCTCCTCAAAATAATTTTTTACATAGCCATAGGCCGTCTTTTCCGCCAGGGTACCGATGGTTCCGGCCTTGAAGGTCTGCCCTTTTCCGAAGATCACCTCTGTATATTTATGGGCGTTCGCCTGATATTCGCCAGAAAAGTTCAGGTCGATATCCGGTTCCTTATCTCCCTTGAATCCCAGGAAAGTCTCAAACGGGATATCAAAACCTTCTTTTTTCATCTTTGTTCCGCAGTGGGGACAATTCCTGTCCGGCATATCGCAGCCGGCCATGCCACTGAATTTCTTCACTTCCGGAGAATCAAAATCACTGTATTTGCACTTCGGACAGATATAATGCGGCGGAAGCGGATTTACCTCGGTGATACCCGACATGGTCGCCGCGAGGGAAGATCCCACGGATCCACGGGATCCTACCAGATATCCGTCCTCATTGGATTTATGTACCAGTTTCTGGGCAATGATGTACATTACCGCGTAACCGTTTGATATGATGGAGTTCAGTTCTTTGTTAAGACGTTCCTCCACAATCGCCGGAAGATTCTCCCCGTAGAGCTCATGGGCCTTCGCGAAACACATATCTTTCAGATCCCTGTCCGAATTCTCGATCACCGGCGGGAATTTATCCGGGTGGATGGGCGAGATCTTCTCAATCATATCCGCGATCTTATTGGTATTGGTGATGACGACCTCCTCCGCCTTCTCGCTACCCAGATAGGAAAACTCCTCCAGCATCTCCTCTGTAGTACGCAGATAAAGAGGCGCCTGATTGTCCGCGTCGGAAAATCCGTTTCCTGCCATGATGATCCTGCGGTAGATCTCGTCCTGCGGGTCCATGAAATGCACGTCGCAGGTGGCGACCACCGGCTTCTTAAACTGTTCTCCCAATTTTACGATTTTCTTGTTCAGCTCGATCAGATCTTCGTTGGAATTGACTCTGTCGTTTTTTTCATCAGCGATCATAAACGCGTTGTTTCCCAGAGGCTGAATCTCCAGATAATCATAAAAATCTACCAGCCGGGCGATTTCCTGCTCCGGAGCGTTGCGCAGCAGTGCCTGATAAAGCTCTCCCGCCTCGCAGGCGCTGCCGATAAGAAGGCCGTCTCTGTACTTCAGAAAAACGCTTTTGGGCACCCTCGGCCTTCTTCGGTAATATTTCAGATGGGACTGGCTCACCAGCTTGTAGAGGTTGATCCTTCCCGTCTCGTTTCTTGCAAAAATAACCGCATGATATGTGGGCAGTTTCTTGATCGTATCTATGGAGACGCTTCCGTGCCTGTTCAGCTCGTCCACGTCAAAAATATCCCGCTCTCTCAGCATTTCCACGAACTTCACAAAAATCTCCGCCGTGCATGCCGCGTCGTCCACCGCCCTGTGATGATGGGCAAGAGAGACTCCCACCGCTTTTGCCACCGTATCCAGCTTGAACCTGTTCAGCGCCGGCAAGAGGAATCTGGCCATTCCTACGGTGTCCACATAGGTGAATTCCTGAGGAAGCCCCTCTCTTTTGCAGTTTTCGATAATAAAACTCATATCAAAATCCGCGTTGTGAGCAACCATCACAGAATCCCGGCAGAATTCCAGGAATTCCGGCAGTACGGTATGAATGTCCGGGGCGTCCATGACCATGGAATCATTGATGCTGGTAAGCTGCTCGATCCGATAAGGAATAGGAACCTTCGGATTTACAAAAGTGGAAAAACGATCTGTGATGGCGCCGTTTTCCACTTTCACCGCGCCGATCTCGATAATCTGGCAGGTCAAAGGCGAAAATCCTGTGGTCTCGATATCAAACACCACAAACTTCCCATCCATTGACTGCCCTTTACTGTTAGTGACGATTCCCTTCAGATCGTCCACCAGATATGCTTCCATCCCATAAAGCACTTTAAAATCGGATTCCTTCGGAACACATCCGCCCCATGCGTCAAAACAGTGATTTGCTTCTGGGAAGGCCTGCACTACGCCGTGATCCGTGATGGCGATCGCCTTGTGCCCCCACTCGTACGCCCGCTTCACCAGGGCTTTTGCGTCGGTAACGCCGTCCATATCGCTCATTTTCGTATGACAGTGAAGCTCCACTCTCTTCTGCGGGCTGGTGTCCATTCTGGAAGATGTGAAATCCGCGATTTTTTTGATCCCGGACACCGATCCCACTGTCAGCTCGCTGTCAAAACGGTCAATCGTTGTCACGCCTTTCAGTTTTAGGAAAGCGCCTTTTTTTATACCTTCCGTCACTTCCGGAACCTGCTCGTTCCGCAGAAACATTTTTACGACAATGGAATCTGTGAAATCCGTCACCGAAAAGATCAGGATTGTTTTCTCATTGCGGATCTCCCGCGCTTCCACGTCCATTACCTGTCCGCGGATGATCACTTCTCCCATTTCGCCTGTAATGGATTCCAGAGGGATCGTATCTCCCTCAAAATCTCTGCCGTAAACCACATCCGGATTGGAATCCCGGCGGAATCCTCCCCGGTAATCGCCGTGCTGGTCTTTTCGGCCTCCGGTTTTCTGTTCCTGTTTTTCTTTTGTATTTTTTTTCTCTCCTGTTTTTTCAGGCTTTTCTTCTTTCGCTTTTTCCATTCCGGCTTCGTCCAGCTTCGCGTGCTTCAGAACATTCTCCACTTCCTGGCGGATCTGGATAGCGGCGTTTCTCCGGTATTTACTTTCCCCTGTCTCGGCAAACTGAAGATCTATTTTCAGATCCATACCGCACCGTTCGCAGAACACCTTATGAAGATACTCCACCAGTATCCCGCTTTTTTCCCGGGCGATCACAGAATCCGGAAGTACCAGTTCCATATGATCCGTGTCGGTGAAAGAGATCTTGGCCCGTTTAAACAGGTTATACTCCAGCATATTATAATTTCTCAGTTCCAGTTCCATGCTGGGCCGGTAGACCTCGAGAAAATTATCCGGCGTATACTGGCGTGACAGCCGGAATTTTTCGATTACCGTTACTTGAATCTGGATACCGGGGAAACACTGTCTCTCTATCTGCCGCTCCAGCTCAAAGATATATTTTTTGTGGATCCAGCGCTCACTCCGGATAGTTACCCACAGTCTTGTTTTTGCGGGATTACACGCCACTCTGGTCACAAACACCATATCCAGGAGCTCATGGAGTTCATCTTTAATTTTCAGGTTTGGAAATACGTCAAAAAAATCTTTTTCCATCCTGTTCTCCTTCTTACTATTCGTTCCAGTGAAGAAGTTCTTCTCTCAGCGTATCAAGAAGCTGATCCTCCGGCACCTTCTTCACAACCTCGCCCTTCTTGATCAGAAGACCCACGCCGTCTCCGCCTGCAATGCCGATATCCGCTTCTTTCGCTTCTCCCGGACCGTTCACCACACATCCCATAACGGCCACCTTGATATCCAGCGGGATATCCTGAACCATGGATTCCACTCTGTTCGCAAGGCCGATAAGATTGATCCTGGTACGACCGCAGGTGGGACAGGAAACAACTTCCACCCCGCCTTTACGCAGTCCCAGAGTCTTCAGTATTCTTTTTGCGGATTTGATCTCCTCCAGAGGCGCGCCGGTAAGAGAGACGCGTATGGTATCTCCGATCCCCTGATAAAGGATGATGCCCAGGCCCACAGCGGATTTGATATTTCCGGAATAAAGGGTTCCCGCTTCTGTGATCCCCACATGGAGAGGATGATCGGTTTTCTGCGCGATCAGTTCATGGGCCCTGGCACACATCAACACGTCGGAAGATTTAATGCTGATCACCAGATTGTCATATCCCATATCCTCGATGATCTTCACTTTATCCAGGGCGCTTTCCACCAGTCCTTCCGCCGTAACGCCGCCGTATTTCTCCACCAGCTCTTTCTCCAGGGATCCGCTGTTCACGCCTACGCGGATGGGGATATTCCGCTCCTTCGCCGCGTTGACTACTGCCCGGATCCTGTCTGTGCTTCCGATATTGCCGGGATTGATACGGATCTTGTCCGCACCGTGCTCTATTGCCGCGATGGCAAGCCGGTAATCAAAATGAATATCCGCCACCAGAGGGATATGGATCTGCTTTTTGATTTCTGTCAACGCTTCCGCCGCGGCCATATCCGGAACGGCACAGCGGATGATCTCGCATCCTGCCGCCTCCAGCTCAAGGATCTGTTTTACCGTAGCTTCCACGTCGTCTGTTCTGGTGTTTGTCATGGACTGGATAAGGACCGGATTTCCTCCGCCGATCTTCCTGTCTCCGATCTGTACAACTTTTGTATGATCCCGATACATAATCTTCCTCCCGAAAAAATTCAAAGAACTGCTGCAAAATCCGAATGTCAGAAAATGCTGCAGTCCTTTCTCTTTTTTAACTCTGAATCTCCAGAAGCTTTGCTTTCAGCTCATTTTCCATACGCTGCATCTCTGCTTCTGCTGTCTGCCGCTTCAGTCTTCCCTCTTTCTGGATCTTCATCACGTCATCCAGCGTCTGGATCAGCTCCACATTTGTTTTCTTTAAAGTTTCCATGTCTACGATTCCGCGCTCAGACTCCTTTGCCGTCTCCACAGACGCCATATGAAGAGTTTCCGCATTTTTCTTAAGAAGCTCGTTCGTAACATCTGATACCTGCCGCTGTGCCGACGCAGCTTCTGTAGAATGCGCAATGCCAAGGGCAAGCACCATCTGGCTTTTCCAGAGAGGAATCGTGTTCACAAGCGTTGTCTGGATCTTTTCCGCCATCATGATATCATTATTCTGGACAAGCCGGATCTGCGGTGCGGTCTGAAGAGAGATCATTCTGGTCAGTTCCAGATCATGGATCTTTTTCTCGAAACGGCTGCATTTACTGTCAAGGTCCCTTGCCGCCTGAGCATCCTCGGGAAGTCCGCTTATGCGAGCCTTCTCCTCCAGATCTTTCAGTTTTCCGTTCCGCACTTCCGACAGGCTTTTCCTTCCGGCAAGGATATACATGGACAGTTCTTTAAAATAGAGCAGATTCTGCTGGTACATTTTATCCAGCATGGCAGAGTCCTTGAGAAGACGGATCTGATGTTTCTCAAGAGAATCCATGATCTTTTCCACATTTGCTTCCGCTTTGTCATATTTGTTTTTCAGATTCTCAATTTTGTTCGCCTGCTTTTTAAGGAAACCGAACAGACCTTTTTCCTCTTCTGCGTCAAATCCTCTCAGCTCTCCGACTACATCCGTCAGGAGATCCCCGACCTCTCCCAGATCCTGAGATTTTACATTTTTGAGAGCTTCATCCGAAAAATCCGCCATTTTTTTCTGAGTTCCGGCTCCATACTGCATGATCTGGGCGGTATTCTCCACATCGATCTTTGATGCGAAAAAATCCACCATTTCCTGCTCCTCTGCTGTCAGCACCGTTCCGGCCATCTCTTTCTGTACTTCATTCATTTCAGAGCTCTCTTCCATCAGAGGTTGGGCCGGTATCATATCGGATTCTTTCGTCATAACAAGTTCAGGTTCCAGTGTCAGAGACGGCGTCTCTGCGCTGTTCTTCATTTCCTCACTCATATTGTACTCCTTTTACTTCTGTGTTTTTGTAAAATCACCGCCTGTCAGTCCTTCCTGAGCCAGAAGTGTATGCAGGACTGAAATGTCGCTGGATACATCCCAGGCAGCATCCTGAAAAGCAGAATCCAGTAGTTTGGCAAAAGCACTGTTCAGTGTGTCCAGTGTATTTTCTATCTCTTTTGTGGAATTTCGGATTGTTTCTCCCTGAACAGGCTGACTGTTCATATCTTCATAAGTTTCCAGAAGTTTCACGGTCATGGGAAGATAATAATCCATCATTTTTTTCAGATCCGGCACAATCTCCGGATGTTCCCGGGCTCTCTCAAAAATTCTGCCCACAACATGTTCCATTTTTTCGATCTTTCCGTAAATCTCCCCGCCCCGGACCGCTTCCTTGCTTCTGCGGATCTTTGCAAGAAACTCATCGCCTTTATCCAGAACTTCCCGTACCTCTTCCGACAGATCTGCTCTGCGGGCCGCCTCCTGTTCCTCACGGCTTTTTTTCAGTTCTATTTCCTTTCGCAGATCTTCATAATGGCGGTAGGTCTCCCGGCTGGTGATCAGACATGTTTCCTTTTGATCTGTCGTCCCTTCCAGGAACCATCCCCTGCGTATCATCCGGCGGACGTCCTTTTTTATAAAACCGACCGGTTTTCCCACGGCTGCTGCCAGTTCTGTAAAGTCACAATATGTTCTGTTTCCAAGAGTCTTTATATATTTTTTGAACCTTGCCATACGCCCCAGCGTACTGACACCCTGGTACAGCACCAGAATTCCCGCAGCCGTACCTGCCGCGGTGACAACTGTGGGAACCGCGCTCCCGTTTCTCATCACAGCCTGAATGATTTGAACTATCAGAAGCCCCGCAGCCATGCCTCCCGCAAGGATAATGCCTGATATGATCAGCAGAATGCTTCGTATTCTTTCTCCGCCGAGTCCGCTGTAAAGTTCTGTACGCACCGCAGGTTCCTGTTCTTTTCTGTTCTCCATTCTTTTCTCCGTATAAACTTGTGGTGTTTTCCGTCTTTTTCATTATACCTAAGAGACCGGGAAAATACAAGTTTTCATTGAAGTCGCAATACAAAAGTGCTAATATATGTGGTAAAGAATTAAAGCGTTAAACGAGGAGGATGAATTATGGAAAAAAAGAACATTGACTGGGGAAACCTGGGCTTCGGTTATGTAAAAACCGACTATCGTTATGTATCAGAATTCAAAAACGGATCCTGGGACGAAGGTAAACTCACAGAGGATGCAAATGTGGTGATCAATGAGTGCGCCGGCGTTCTTCAGTATGCACAGACAGTTTTTGAAGGTCTGAAAGCCTATACTACAGAGAAAGGCCAGATTGTGTGTTTTCGTCCCGACCTGAATGCAGAGCGTCTGGAGAACTCCGCAAAGCGTCTGGAAATGCCTGTTTTCCCCAAAGAAAGATTCGTTCAGGCTGTCATTGATACCGTAAAGGCAAACGCAGGATATGTACCTCCTTACGGTTCCGGCGCTACACTTTATATCCGTCCGTATATGTTCGGTTCCAACCCTGTCATCGGAGTGAAACCGGCCGACGAATATCAGTTCCGTGTATTTACAACTCCCGTAGGTCCTTACTTCAAAGGCGGCGTAAAGCCGATCACCATCTGTGTATCCGACTTCGACCGCGCGGCGCCTCACGGAACCGGCCACATCAAAGCGGGCCTTAACTATGCGATGAGTATGCACGCCATCATGGAAGCACACCGCAACGGGTTTGACGAGAACATGTATCTTGACGCCGCAACCAGAACCAAAGTTGAGGAGACAGGCGGCGCGAACTTCCTCTTTATCACAAAGGACAATAAAGTCGTCACCCCGAAATCCGGCAGCATCCTTCCCTCCATCACACGCCGCTCACTGATATATGTAGCGGAGCATTATCTCAGTCTTGAAGTGGAAGAACGCGAGGTTTACTTTGATGAAGTGAAAGATTTCGCTGAATGCGGTCTCTGCGGAACTGCCGCAGTTATCTCTCCTGTAGGAAAGATCGTAGATCACGGCAAGGAGATCTGCTTCCCCAGCGGTATGAACGAGATGGGACCTGTCACTCAAAAACTTTATGAAACACTTACCGGTATCCAGATGGGACGCATTGAAGCGCCTGAAGGCTGGATCCAGGTGATCGAATAATAATCAGACGGGAAAACTTCCTTCCCCCTATAATGAGGAATACCCCTGCTCCGGATCTCCGGTCAGGGGTACTTTTTTGCTTTTTATTTTACTCTCTCATATTTCACGAATTCATATTCCAGATCAAAATAGGTCTGCTCTTCGCTTCTGGCTGTTATCTTCCACTCCGGCATTTCATCCAGATTGGGGAAGTAACGGTCCGCCTCATAAGCGAAATCCACTTTCGTCACATGAGCGGTGTCGCAATATGGAAGAAGCTGTCTGTACACACTTTCGCCGCCGATGCAGTACACATCTTCGGACGGATATTTTTTGATTTCTTCCAGAAGTTCCTCTATGGAGTACACGATAACAGCGTCTTTCGCCCTGAAGTCTTTATTTCCGGTAAGTATGATATTGGTCCTGTTCTTTAAGGGAAGTCCGCCCGGAAATGTCGCCAGAGTCTTCCTTCCCAGGATCACTACCTTACCGGTAGTCTCCTGGCGGAACATCTTCATATCCGCTGGAATGCTTACAAGAAGTTTGTCTTCTTTTCCAATAGCCCAGTTCTTATCTACTGCCACGATCAGATTCATATAATTTTCCTCTCTTCTCAACAAATTCGTCTTTGGATTTCGCAGTTTTACCGGCTACCCGCCATTGCAGTTCCGTCAGATGGCAATGGGAATATTTTTAATCTGGGGCCAGGTCTGGTAATTCTCCACGATCAGGTCGTCTGTGGTGAAATCATAGAAATCCTTTATCTCCGGGTTCAGCTTCACTGTAGGCGCCGGATAGGGCGTCCTTGCGATCAGCTCTTTTACCACCGGAATATGCCTGTCATAAATATGGCAGTCCGCAATCACATGAACAAGCTCTCCCGCTTCCATTCCGCACACCTGGGCAAACATCATAAGAAGGATGGAATACTGGCACACGTTCCAGTTATTGGCCGCCAGAATATCCTGGGAACGCTGATTCAGGATCGCGTTCAGAGTCAGTTTGTCTTTCCCGCGTTCCTTCGTAACATTAAAGGTCATGGAATAGGCGCAGGGATAGAGATGCATCTCATGGAGATCCTGATGTACGTAGATATTAGTCATGATCCTTCTGCTGTAGGGATTGTTCTTCAGGTCAAAAAGGACTCTGTCCACCTGATCCATCATGCCTTCTCTGTACTGGTGCTTCACCTGCATCTGATAGCCGTATGCCTTGCCGATAGAGCCTGTTTCGTCCGCCCAGCTGTCCCAGATGTGACTGTGAAGATCATGGATATTGTTGGATTTCTTCTGCCAGATCCAGAGGATCTCATCCATAGCGCTTTTCAGCGCCGTCTTCCTCAGCGTCAGCGCAGGGAATTCTTTCCGCAGATCGTAGCGGTTCACAACGCCAAATCTCTTAATGGTATATGCCGGGGTCCCGTCCTCCCACACCGGGCGTACCTTCTCACCCTCGGTGCTGGTGCCGTTCTCAATAACATCTTTGCACATGTTGATAAAAGTAATATCTGCCGCGCTCATGTGCTCCTCCTTTCTCGCATATTGGAACCCCGTCTCTCCGATATATAACGGGGCTTTTCTGCGTTTACAAATTTAACTTTTGTAATTGTACCATGATTTATTATGAATTACTACTTCTTTTTACTTCGGCAGCAACCGGGCTTTTTCCTTTGGCTTCGCCGTTTTTCCGGCCTCTCCGAAACAGTCTTTACTTTTAATTCTGCACGTGCTATATTAAAAGCCATGAAAATAATAATCTTTTTACTGAAGCCGCTTTCATTTCTTCCCGCGCTGCTGATGATGTATATCATTTTTTCATTTTCCGCCCAGACCGGGGAGGTGTCCGGGGAATTAAGCTACAAGATCAGCTATCAGATCGTGGAAACGAAAAACGAGCTTCTCAATACAAACAAAAGTTATGATGAACTGGCATATGAAGCCGAAGAAATCCATTACTATGTCCGGAAGGCTGCACATATGACAGAATACTGTCTTCTGGCCATAGCTGTCTCTTTTCCTCTGTATGTATACAGAATACGGGGACTGGCGCTTTTTCTTCTGGCAGGGATCGTCTGTGTGGGCTTTGCCTGCCTGGATGAATATCATCAATCGTTTGTTGCCGGAAGGACTTCCGCATATACAGACGTAGGCTTCGACAGCCTGGGCGCCCTGATCGGGATCATCCTGGTACAGCTGTTCTGCTGGTCTACCCTGCATAACCCCAACGCTTCCCGAAAATCACGCCGCAAAAAACGCCGCAGACGATCCAGATGATCTCTGCGGCGTTCTGCTGTCCCGGTCTTTTCCTGACAGATTCTGCCTGTATTATTCTTCTGTGTTTTCTGCCGGCCCTTTTGCCTCTTCTTCCGTATCTTCCAGAGTATTCTCATCGGAGGTATTGTTCTCTTCCTCCGCAAGAGTTGAGGCCAGTCTTGCCCTCTCCGCAATACTCATGGTCTTCCGGGATTCTTCCGGAACCGGCGAATCACTTTTTTGTTCTGCGGATTCTGCCTCCTGCTTTTCTTTCTGCTTTTTGAGGAAATTCTTTCCGCTAATCACAAGCATTCCTGCTCCCACAATAAAGAATCCAACACCTGCAACTGCAAATCCCCAGCTGCCTCCCTCTACTCCGTTCAGAACATCGCTGCATAATTTATATCCGGTATACAAAAGGTACAGGCCGGCTAAGATCATCATAATGCAGGTTCTGGTTGGCATCCCTCTTTCCTGAGTTTCTTCCTGTCCGGCTGCCCGTTCCTCTTCCTGCACGTTATTGTCTTCCGGCAGTGTGTTTCTGCTTTCGTCTTCCATCTGTCTCTCCTTTTTATGTATCATTTATTTTGGTCAGTACCTGCCGTAAAGGCCGGTCAGAGCCCGCATCCTCTCCAGGACCGGATAAGAGAGCTGTTCTTTTCGCAGTCTCCATTTCCAGTTATCCCCCAGTGTAGACGGTTCATTCATTCTGGCTTCGTTTCCAAGACAAAGGTAATCCTGTATGGGGATCACACAGAGATCCGCCGTACTGGACTGTGCCGCCCTGATAAGCCCCCAGACACACTCGTCCAGAGAACGGTTCTCGCAGTCTGTATAGGCGCGGATAAACCATGCGTCATGGGGATTCAGATGTTCCATCCAGCCTTTTGTCGTCTCGTTATCGTGGGTGCCTGTATAAACAACACAGTTTTTGTCGTATTTATACGGAAGGTAAGGATTCCCCGCACTTCCGTCAAAGGCAAACTGCAGCACCTTCATTCCCGGATAACCGCTTTCCCTCACCATTTCCAGAACACTTTCCGTAAGAAAACCAAGATCCTCCGCTATGACCTGCAGGGAATCGATCCTGCTGTTCAATACATGGAAAAGCTCAAGTCCCGGGCCTTTCTCCCAGTGGCCTTCCTCTGCGGTCTTGTCTCCATAAGGAATGGAATAATACTCGTCAAAACCTCTGAAATGATCGATACGGACGATATCATAAAGTTCCATACATCTGAGCATTCTCTTGGTCCACCAGAAGTAACCCTCTTCTTTATGTTTTTTCCAGTCATACAGCGGATTTCCCCATAACTGCCCTGTCGCGGAAAACGCGTCCGGGGGACACCCCGCCACTGCCACAGGAAGATAGTTCTCATCAAACTGAAAAAGTCCCGGATCCGCCCAGGCGTCCGCGCTGTCCGGCGCAACATAAATCGGCACATCTCCGATAATGCCTATTCCCTTCTGATTGGCATATTCTTTCAGTTTCATCCACTGTCTGTGAAAAAGATACTGCTGGAAGCAGTAAAATCCCATTTCCCGGTTCAATTCCTGCCGCGCTTTCTTAACGGCGCCGGAGTCATGATCCTGAAATTCCCGGGGCCATTCCGCCCAGCTTATGCCCTTCTGGCTGTCCTTTATCGCCATGAAAAGAGCATAGTCCCAGATCCAGTGATTCTGCTGTTTTAAAAATTCCTGATATTCTTCATTACTTTCTGTTTCTGCCCGGTCATAAGCTTTCCTAAGGAGCAGGAAACGGGAATTGTATATTTTCTCATAATCCACATAAGATGGATTATCTCCCCAGTCACAGGAACTGCACTCTTCCTCTGTCAGAAGATTCTCCCTGATCAGTTCTCCCAGATCGATAAAATACGGATTCCCCGCAAAAGTAGAACAGGATTGATACGGGGAATCCCCGTATCCGGTAGGACCCAGCGGCAGAATCTGCCAGTACTTCTGTCCTGCCTCCGCCAGCTGATCCACAAAATCATAAGCTTCTTTTGAAAAACACCCGATCCCGTAATCAGACGGTATACTGGACACAGGCATCAAAACCCCGCTTGCTCTCATTGATACTCCTCCCCGAAAAAAAGTTATTCACAATAGAATCATTATAACAATCACTTTCTTTACGGTCAAGGACAAAGAGCGCTTCCTCGTGCCTTTCCTGCGCGGTTCCGCACCCGGAAAGACCCAGGATCCCTGCTGCGATCAGTCCTGCGGCCCGCTTCCGTTTTTTCATTCCGGCCACCTCGTTTCTGTATGGAAGTTTTCCGGAAATAGTATGAGCAAAACCGTCTGCTTCTATTCAGTACGCCGTCTGCCGTATCAGAATCCTTTCTTTCTGATATACACCGCAATATCCCGGTATACCTGTTCTTTATTCTTTTCGTTCAGGATCTCATGCCGCATTCCCCGGTACAGCTTTCCCTTTACATCACAATATCCTGCCTGTCGCATACTCTGAACCGCCGAGGCAAATTTACGCACATTTCCGATACAGGGATCATCCACGCCGCCGATAAACAATATCGGTAATGAAGGATTCGTACATTTCCAGTGTTTTACATCATAGGCCATCTTCATAAGCTGAAACAGGGTACGGTATCCATCATCCGTAAATGTGAAGCCGCACAGTTCTGATCTGCCGTATTCCCCATATACTTCCGGATCGGAACATATCCAGGCGTTTTTATCCTTCTCGCTCCGGAATTTTACCGCATAGCTTCCAAAGGAAAGGAATTCCAGCAGGCGGCTCCTGTGCCGTGAGCCAAGAAGGCTTCCTTCGGCCCAGGCTATTATTGCTCCCAGCCTCCGTGCCTTCCTGTTGCTGGGAGAGCCGCAGACGATCAGCATATCCATGCAGTCGTCATGAGATGCTGCAAAAGCTCTCACTGCCAGCGATCCCATACTGTGTCCCATCAGGATCAGCGGGAGGTCGGGGTATCTGTTCCGAAGCCCTCTGTTTACAGTTTCGATATCCTTCAGAAGAGCTTCAGCGCCTCCGCCGTACATATATCCCAGATCATCTCCTGTCAGCACGCTCCTTCCATGCCCCCGGTGATCATGGATCACCGTCAGATAGCCTTTCTCCGCCATATACTCCATAAACGGTTCGTATCTTTCTTTATATTCGCACATTCCATGGACAATCTGAATCATCCCTCTGTAAGGAGGCGTATCCGGAGAAATGCTCAGCACGGAAATCCTCAGTCCGTCTGCTTCTGATCTGAAATGATGTCTGTATCGTTTCACCATAATAATCCTCCTAATTTATATAGTCCGTCAGGTCAAAAGATATATTCTCTATTGCCATTTTATTTTATCTCTGGATTTTTCGCAACTGTAATCTTCAGTTGCTGGCAATAGAAAAGCTCTGGAAAAATGCCGAAAAAAACTTCAAAAAATTGGTTGACAAACCATGAAAAGTGTTATATACTCATTATCGTTGTAGCGGACAGCACAGCGATACGCGGGTGTAGTTCAATGGTAGAACACCAGCCTTCCAAGCTGGATACGTGGGTTCGATTCCCATCACCCGCTCTTATGCGATAGTGGCGTAGTTGGTAACGCGCGACCTTGCCAAGGTCGAGACCGCGGGTTCGAGCCCCGTCTATCGCTCTTCAGACCAGGACACATGTCCTGGTTTTTTTGTATTTATTTTTGTTTTTGTGGATTATATGGTATAATATTCACAAAGCAGATATTATACCTGCACATACGTGCAATCCAGCCCGACGGGCTGCCGTACAATAAAAAGGAGGGATTTAAGATGCCGGTTCCAACACCACACATTCAGGCCAGAAAAGAAGATATCGCAAAATATGTACTGATGCCCGGCGATCCGCTGAGAGCGAAATACGTGGCGGAAAATTTTCTGGTAAATCCAAGACTGGTAAATGAAGTCAGAAACACCTATGCCTATACCGGAACCTATAAAGGAAAAGCGGTTACTGTAATGGCAAGCGGAATGGGAATGCCGTCCATCGGGATTTATTCCTATGAGCTCTATAATTTTTATGGCGTGGAAAACATCATCCGCATCGGCTCCGCCGGATCCTACACAGAGAATCTTAAAGTATATGACGTAGTACTTGCCGACAGCGCCTGGAGCGCTTCCAGCTATGCCCGTGAACAGAACGGCAATACAGATGATATTATGTATCCGACGCCCGCGTTAAATGAACAGATCCGCAAAGCGGCGGAACTTACCGGAGTCAAAATAAAAGAAGCGCGGGTACATTCCTCCGATGTGTTCTATGCGGCAGATCATATGGATGATTTCCGCGCAATCTATGCGAAACACGGCTGCCAGTGCGTGGAAATGGAGAGCTTCGCCCTGTTCCACAACGCAAATGTTTCAGGTAAGAAAGCCGCATGTCTTCTGACGATTTCAGATTCTTTTGTAACTCACGAAGAACTTTCCGCTCTGGCAAGGCAGGAATCTTTTGAAAATATGATGAAGGTTGCGCTGGAAGCCTGCATGTTGTAATAATTATTGTTGCAAAAGGGAGAAGCTTCTGTCATTTTTTTGTATGACAGAAGCTTCTCCCTTTTCTCGTATTTCCCGGGGGCCCCCCGGATATCCTGAACTTCAGGCTTCCTGGCTTTCCTGATCCACAAGGCTGTAGAAGGTGAAAAGGTAAAGGCCGCATATTCCTACAAGTCCATAAATAATCCTGGAAATCCAGCTCATGCTTCCGAAGAGAAGGGAGACAAGATTCAGGTTAAAAAAACCGATCAGTCCCCAGTTTACAGCGCCGATCACAGCAATGGTCAGCGCAAAATACTGTAAAAATTTATTTCCCATAAGTCACCATCCTTTCATGTCTTTATTATCTCAAACTCCAAAAAAAATATTCGCAGCAGTTTTGCACAAAAACTGCTGCGAATGTAATATTAATATCTCATTATGTTGATTTCAGCTTAACAGGGATTACTGTACCTTCAGGATCTGAGAAGTAACAGTTCCGCCGCCGAAACTGAAAGCCTCTCCGGCCTGGAGTGTTACGTCCGACTGATCGTTCAGTGTAAATGCCTGGCATACAGTAACTGTCTGCCCCGGAGTGACTTCTGCCATAAACTGGTTGATAGCTTCATCATCCGCGGAGGGAATTGCCGCACTTAAAGCCTGTCCGTTCTGGAAAGCCTGAAGGCTCACATCCACCATGGCGCTGGAATTAGAAGTTCCGTTATTGCTGTAGTCATAATATACCATCAGGCAGGACGCGCCGGAAATATCCTCGGCAATACGATGCTGTTTATAATGAATGGTAAACTTCTCATTCGTCATGTCAATGGTATCGCCCTGCGCTGCCTGCGGAACATCTTCTGCCTCACTGTTCCCCGCGTTTTCCATTTCCACCAGGGAATCATTGATCTCGTCCTGAACATTGGTAAAGTTGGCTGACATCATTTTCGCCGTGTTCTCATCAATAGAAATAATCTTCCATGAATCGCCTGCTTTGATCAGCGGATAAGTGATGTCCACTTCCGCGTATTTCTCCTCCACAGTGTCAGCTGTCTGCTCCAGCAGAGAAGCCAGCTGCTGCTGTGTCTGATCCTCCGTCAGCGTTTCGCCTGAGAATGCAGTAGCTACAATCTGTTTCAGGAATTCCGTAATCGTATCTCTGTAGATGTCAGAACCGTCAATATAGCGGATATGCGCGGTAATGTTCGCTGTTCCGTTGAGAATATCGAAATCCGTTTCCGCGATATCGTAGTCCATCTTTTGATTCACACTGGTGAAAAACGCAGTGTATGCCGCATTGGTGATATCCGCCTCGTCCAGCACAGTGATATCTCCGTTTTGAAGCAATTCAGCCATACCCTCAAAATCCATGGCCTTCACATCATCCAGAAATGCCTTTACCGTATTGACCGGCTGCTGACGCTGATAGAAATAGTATCCCGCACAGCCCGCCGCCGCCAGAATCACAACAAGCAGAAAGATCAAAAGGCCTTTTTTCTTTCTCTGTTTTTTCAAACTCATAAATCCTCCTTATTAACTATGTTACTTATCCCCTGTACAGTTTCCTTGAAACTGTATGATACATCATTATTATAACAAAGGCAAAAGTGCCTTACAAGTTATTTGCATAGATGTACTGTGCGTCCGGCTTTCCGCAGGTTTCCAGCTGTTACCGCAAAAAGCCCTCCACGATCTTCTTCTCAGCTTCTTCCTCCGTAAGCCCGAGGGTGCGCAGCTTTACGATCTGCTCTCCGGCAATTTTGCCGATAGCGGCCTCATGGATCAGGGAAGCGTCGATATCTCCCGCGAACAGTTCAGGAGCCGCGTTTACCTTGCCCTCTCCTATGAGAATGGCGTCGCACTCGGAATGGCCTGTGCAGCGGCAGTTACCGCGGATTTTGGAATGATACTCCTGATAGGAATGATCTTTTGCAACAGATCTGGAGATCAGGTCTACGCCGGAATCCTCTCCCTGCATCTCTACTTCAAAATCTGTGGAAGCCTGTTCCTCACCGTCCGTCATGATCCTCTCATGGATGATCAGCTTCGCTCTGGCGCCGAGCACCGCTTTTGTGGAGCGTTTCGTAAGGTCCACGCCGCCGATCTGGATCGTGTCCATCTCCATCACGGCATCTTCCTTCAGTTCCATGTCTGTCACCGGATTGATCTTCTTCAGACCAATCCCGGTGCCTGTTCCCACATGTTTCTCCTTATAAAGAACATGGGCTCCCTTCTCCAGGAAAAAGCGGTGGATACCGTCGTGTTCCGCCTCGCCCTCATTATCCGTATGGACGCCGCAGCCTGCCACGATCGTCACGTCGGCGCCTTCTCCCACAAAGAAATCATTATAGACGAGATCGTTCACATTTCCCCTCGTCACACATGCCGGGATATAAACGGTCTCCTTCTGCGCTTCCGGACTGATATGGATCTCAAGGCCGGAGCCGTCGGGTTTGGATTCTATTTTGATATGCTCTGAAGACTGTCTTCCCACACATCCGCCGTCTTCACGGATATTATAAGCGCCTTTGAATTCGCCTTTATAGTCGGACACCTGTTTCAGAAGTTCTTCGGTAATCTTATTCATCTGGCACAGCTCCTTTCTTCTTCCCTCGGGCAGCGGGCCGCTTTTTCCTGAGCAAGCAGCCTGGGAAGGATCTCGCTGCGTTCCCCCGCGAGACGGATCCTGCCGCTGTCCACAACTACAACACGGTCTGCGATCTCCAGGATACGTTCCTGATGAGAGATTACCAGAAGCGCCTCCCCTTCTTTATTCTTCAGTCTCTGAAAAACTTCGATCAGATTGGTGAAACTCCAGAGATCGATCCCCGCCTCCGGCTCGTCAAATACGCGGAGCTTCACATTCTTTCTGGCGAGGACCGTAGCGATCTCGATCCTCTTGCCCTCTCCTCCGGAAAGGCTGTCGTCCACCACTCTGTCAATATATTCTTCCGCGCAGAGTCCCACTTCTCCAAGATATCTGCATACTTCCCCACTGTCCAGCTTCTTTTCTGCCGATGTTTCAAGAAGATCACGGACCGTAAGTCCTTTGAAACGCACCGGCTGCTGAAAAGCATAGCTGATACCGCCCCGGGCGCGCTCTGTCATATCCCAGTCTGTGATATCTTTTTCGTCCAGAAGGATTTTCCCTTCTGTGGGATTTACCAGTCCGGCGATCAGTTTCGCCAGAGAAGTCTTGCCGCCTCCGTTGGGGCCGGTGATAACGGTCATCTTCCCGTCCGGAACCTCCAGACTGATATTTCTCAGTATTTCTTCACCGTCAGCCGCTGTCCAGCTGACGTTCTCAAGTGCAAGCATTCTGTCTCCTCCTTTTATGCTCTTCTCAGTTATCCCAGTCCCAGATATCTGCCTTGGAAACACTGCTTCTGGGTTTCTTGAATACCAGTTCAGGGCTCTTGGCGCTGACTTTGGTATCTGCGGGAACAGATTCTGTTATAAAAGTATTTCCACCGATGATACTGTTCTCACCGATTACTGTTTCACCGCCGAGAACGGATGAATTGGAATAGATCGTCACATTATCCCGGATAGTGGGATGACGTTTCACATTGGCAAGCTGCTGTCCCTGTCTGGTGGAAAGCGCGCCCAGCGTCACGCCCTGGTAAAGTTTCACATTATTGCCAATTTCCGTGGTCTCGCCGATCACCACGCCGGTACCGTGGTCGATAAAGAAATATTCTCCGATCTCGGCGCCCGGATTAATGTCGATCCCGGTCTTGCCGTGGGCGTATTCCGTCATAATCCTTGGGATATGCGGCACATGGCTTTTATATAAGATATGCGCCAGACGATAGACATAGATAGCGAAAACCCCGGGATAGGAAGAAATGATCTCCTCCTTGCTCTTGGCCGCCGGGTCGCCGTCAAAGCCTGCCTGTACGTCCTTTAAAAGCTTCTGCTGGACTTCCGGAAGCTTTGCGAAAAAATCCGCGCAGATATTCTCGGAAAGCTCCGCCGCCTCCTGAAGTTCCATATCCTGATGCGCGTAGAGAAACGCGATCTCCACCTGTTCTTTCAGCCTGTCGTAATATTCATTCAGACAATAAGTACTGAACTGCTCCGGAAAGATACGGGCCGCGGTGTCCGCGCAGAAATATCCCGGGAAGATAACGGACCGCAGATCTTTCACCAGATCGATGACCGCCGCCCTGTCGGGAAGCCGTCTTCCGTTCTTTGGCATAAAAAGCTCTTCTTTTTTATAATTCTCCGTGAGAGCCTGCGCGGCTTTCAGGATCGCTTCTTTCTTTTTATCCATAGATCCTCCTGTTCATTTATCATAATCAGATTGTGTATCTGCAAAAAATCTCACTTCTATATCATAGTATAGGATTCCCGCTTCGTCAATTGCCAGCTTCATCATGCGGCAAAAAAAGAATTGACCTTTGTCCTCACAGCATATATAATATTGTCTGTCGGTATGGAGATGTACCCAAGTGGCTGAAGGGTCCGCACTCGAAATGCGGTAGGCCGGGCAACCGGCGCGAGGGTTCAAATCCCTCCATCTCCGCTTGACAAAAAAACCGCATTTCAGTATAATGAAAAAGTATTCCAGAGAGGAATTCTTTTATACAGGGGATTGGTCAAATGGTATGATAGGGGTCTCCAAAACCTTTGGTGGGAGTTCGATTCTCTCATCCCCTGCTCTAAAAGAGCCGGAAGTGCTTGTAAATCAGGCATTTTCGGCTCCTTTGTTTCATCTGCAAAAGCAAAGGGTATCACAACGGGTGTCAGATCAGACCGTTGTTTCTGCACCAGAAATAAACTCCGTCGTCCGCAGCCGTACCGCAGACTTCATCTGCTGCCGCCTTAAGGTCCTCCGAGGCATTCCCCATGGCGATCCCGGTCCCCACTGCCCGGAGCATCTCTATATCATTATTTCCGTCTCCGAAAGCAGCCGCTTCTTCCTCTGTCAATCCATAATATCTGAGGATTTCTCTCACCGCAGTACCCTTCCCGCCGTCTGCCGGAATGATATCCGCGGCGCGGTCCCACCACGCTGCAAGTTTGGCGTTTCCCGCGTTTTTCATAAGCGCAGCGTGTTCCGCGTCCAGGCACCCGACCATGATCTGATAGATTTCCTCGTTTTGTGCCAAAGCCTCAAAGTCTTCGTCGATCTGGACTTCAATCCCCGCAATGCTGTAGTAATCGCTCAGATCCTGGTCCGTTCCGTTGGCCGCCAGACGATGTTTCATTGCCAGAGATACCGGACGGCCGATTTCTGTCGCGTTCTTTATGATAACAGCCACATCCTCTTTTTGTAACGGATTGCTGAAAATATCCTGTTTTTTATCGAAACAATAGGATCCGTTGAAGGTCAGGAACGCGTCGAAATCCACCCCCGGAAACTCCGGCACCAGCATCGGCGCTCTCCCGGTGGCGATACAGATCCTGATCCCGTTTTTCTTAAGCTCTGTCAGGGCTTTCAGAGTGTTTTCCGAAATCTGCTTTTTTTCGATGTCTATAAGAGTTCCGTCAATGTCAAAAAAGATTATTTTGATATTTTTCATAAGCTTCCTTTCTTCCCGCTTGCGCTTGTCCGAATAATTATATATAGTATAAACAGCCTGAAATCCGGCGTTTTTGAGACCGGATCCCCAGAATCCTTAAAGGACAAAAAAATCATGAAACAGTATCTTACACTTGAAATCTGCGATTATACCGGAACGGTCGAACATTTTCTCCGCACACGGTCCGGCCTTACCCGGCGGCAGATCAGCCGGGCAAAATTCACCGAAAATGGAATACAGAAGAACGGGCGGCGCTGCCGGGTCAGTGAATCTATCACCCCGGGAGATACTCTTTCGGTACTTCTGGAAGAGGAAAACGAAAGTTCTTCACATCTGGTCTCCCCTCCCGCGGATATGGCGCCCCTGGATATTCTTTATGAAGATCCTGCTCTTATCGCTGTAAACAAACCGGAGGGAGTACCTGTGCATCCGTCCGGAGGCCATTATAACGATACGCTTTCCAATCAGATATTTGCATACTGCTTTGCAAAAGGGGAATCCATCTGCTGCCGTTCTATAGGACGCCTTGACAGAGAAACTTCCGGAATCGTTCTTTTTGCCAAAAACCGCCCGGCGGCTTCCATACTTCAGGACCAGAGGATCAGCGGCATTTTTCGTAAAGAATATCTGGCGGCAGTATCCGGATATCTGTCCGCCGACAGCGAAGAGCAAATCCATACGGTCTCCCTGCCTGTGGGAACTGACCCGGATAACCCGCTGAAAATGCGAGCGGACGATACGCCTGGCCATAAATCTGCCATTACGCGCTACTGTACTCTTTACAGCACGCCCGAATGGTCTCTGGTACGCCTCTGGCTGGAAACAGGGCGTACCCACCAGATCCGCGTGCATATGGCGGCGCTGGGACATCCCCTCCTGGGCGACACCCTGTATGGAAATAACGAGCCTACGCCAGAGCTCCTTTCCTTTACCCGTACTGCCCTTCACGCATGGCGGACTGAATTCCGCCATCCATTTTCCGGCGAAGTGATAAAACTGGAAGCTCCGCTTCCGGAGGATTTTCTCGCTGCCGGAATAACTGATTTACGCCTTAGCTCTCTGCTTCAAAATTCCTGAGGCTGATTATTGAGTTTTTTTACTGATATGTAGTAACTTGCTGCCAGCAGTACCGCCGCGCCAGTCCAGGCGGCGATCTCAGCGTAAAAGATACCGTCTGTCCCCATAACAAGTGGCAGCAGCAGAGCCACGCCGATACGTACAAAAAACTCCACTATCCCGCTGAGCATAGGGATCAGCGTATTGCCAAGTCCCTGCAGCGCAGATCTGTATACATAAAGGAAATACAGAATACAGAGACAGGCAGCCATAATGGAGAGATATTTCCAGGCAATCGCCAGCACCTCATGTGTTTCTGCCGGATCACCGGAAATAAACAGCATCAGGATATGCTTTCCGAAAACAAACATGATACAGGAAATCACTGCTGATGTAAGAAACGCAAGCCCCGCGCCTGCGTGAACGCCTTTTTTTATCCTTCCGATTTCTCCTGCTCCGAGATTCTGCCCTACATAAGTGACAATGGCATAACCATAGGAGATCGCCGCCATTTCCAGGATTCCGTATAGTTTATTGGTAGCCGTGAAACCGGCGACAAAAAGAAATCCGTATCCGTTGACAACGTACTGCACCACCAGTCCGCCTACGGAAATGATCACATCCTGAAAAAGAACGGGAGTGCCAAGTTTCAAAAGTCTTCCGTCCAGTCCGGGTACTCTCCTGAAATCTTCTCTTGTAACTTTTACGATTTCTATTTTTCTTACTGCCAGGAAACAGTACAATGCGGAAAAGGCCTGAGCAATCACGGTTGCAATGGCGGCTCCCGCCACTCCCCAGTGAAACTCCGCCACAAAAAGAATATCCAGCACTACATTAATAGAGGCCGCGATAACCATGGCGATCAGCGGCGTGCGGCTGTTTCCCAGTGCCCGCAGCACCGCCGCGAAAACATTATAGGCCGCCACAACCGGAATCCCACAGAATACGATACGGAGATACAGAAGAGACATCCCGATGATGTTGTCCGGCGTATTCAGAAATATCAGTATCCAGTGAGCGAATATCTGGCTTACTGTAAACAGCAGAGCCGCAATCACCGCTGTCAGGATATAACTGCGCGCCACAGCTCTTTTCAGCAGATCCCATTTCTTTGCTCCGTAGTGCTGGGAAATCAGTATGGAAAAACCCTGCGTAGCTCCCGTAGAAACTCCCAGAACCATCCACATGATCCATTCCACCGCGCCCAGAGCTGCCAGAGCCTGGACTCCGGCGACCTGTCCTACAACAATGGTATCTACCATTGTATACAGCTGCTGACAGATATTACCCAGCATCAGCGGAATCGCAAATATCATAAGCAGCCTGCCCGGCGGGCCTTTTGTCATATCTTTAATCTGTTGTCCTGCCATACAATCCTCCGTATGTGCGTCTCCATCTGTCATGATGGCGCGTATCTTCTTTATTTATTATGTACTGAGGCTTTATATCCCTCTCCCCAGTCCCACATGGCATCCAGGATCGGCTTCAGACTTTTCCCCAGTTCTGTCAGGCTGTATTCCACACGCGGAGGAACTTCCGCATATACCTTACGGTTTACAAGCCCTTTTTCTTCCATGTCCCGCAGCTGTGCGGTCAGAACCTTCTGTGACACGCTTCCGATGGATTTTTTTAATTCTCCAAATCTCTTTGTGCCAGGTAAAAGATCCCGCAGGATCAACACCTTCCATTTATCGCCGATCAGCATCAGCGTGGTTTCCACCGGACATACCGGTAATTCTTTTACCGTCTGCATTACCGTCTCTCCTTTTCAATAGTTTCCATTTAGTAACTACGGCACAATATTGTGCTTACTTTACATTCAACACCTGCAGAATTATTATAATCTTGCAAGATAAAAATTGCAATTCAAAAACATATTCAAAATCAGGAGGTATTTATCATGAATGAAGTTGTAACATTTTTGCAGGAAAATCCCGTACAGTATCTGGCTACCATAGGCCGTGACGGCAAGGCCAAGTGCCGCCCCTTCATGTTTGCCGGCGAGATGGACGGAAAGCTGTGGTTCTGCACCAACAATACCAAAGAAGTCTACAAAGATATGCTTGCCAATCCAAACATTGAGGTTTCCGTTTCCAGCCCGTCTTATGCGTGGATCCGTTTACACGGCGAGGCCGTTTTTGAAAACAACATGGCAGCCAAGGAGATGTGCATCCAGAACCCCATCGTCAAGGGACAGTACGGCGAAGCTGCCAACCCCATCTTCGAGGTGTTCTATCTGAAGGACGCTCATGCGGTGATCGCCGACTTCTCCGGCAACCCGCCCAGGGAGTACGACCTGTAAGCAGAACTTCCCGGATATCTTCCGGGCAAGGCGGCTTGCGGGGTTTGTTCTTAATCTAAATCATATCTCGACAGGAGGTTTCTTATGCAGACGAAAGATTATATGAAATATATCGCCACCAAAATTCACTCTGCTGTATTTGCCACAGTGGACAGCAAGGGGCGTCCTGCCACCTGCGCCATTGACATTATGGATTATGATGAAAGCGGCCTTTACTTCCTGACCGCCAGAGGCAAGAACTTTTATGACCGGCTGAAAGCCAATGAAAATATTGCTTTTACCGCTATGAAGGGCGAAGACACCCTGTCCTGCATAGCGGTATCGGTACAGGGCAAGGCGAAAGAAATCGGGTCGGAGAAACTTCCCGATCTGTTCCGCAAAAATCCTTATATGGAAAAAATATATCCCGATGTGCGCTCCCGCAGTGCCCTCACCGTATTCAAAATATACGAGGGGACAGGAGAATGGTTTGACCTTTCCAGGCAGCCGATTGAACGCGCCAGCTTCTCCTTCGGCGGGGCGCAGACAAGGAAAACAGGTTACTTTGTAACGGACAACTGCATTGGCTGCAAGCTGTGCTATTCCAAATGCCCGCAGAAGTGTATCGACATTGGGGTAAAGCCTGTAGTCATACAACAGGATCACTGCCTGCATTGTGGGAACTGCTATGAAATCTGCCCTGCAAGAGCGATTGAACGGAGGTAGAACAATGACACAGGACGAGAGATTGGACTATCTGCTCCGCCACCTGTTAGCGGAACGGGGAGAATATACAGACATCCGTGTGCCGGATGACCTTTCGGAAAAGCGGAAGCTTCTTCGCAGTCTGATGAATGTACGCCCGCCGGTTCCGGTCAGCGCGGAATTTTTAGCCGTACAGGACTCATATTTACAAGAACGCCTTGCGGAGCGAGGCATCACAAGACCGGAGGATCTGGCGCCGGTGCGCCCAGGCTTGTATCTCTGGCAGGGCGACATTACTACTCTTGCCGCCGACGCCATCGTCAATGCGGCAAACAGCCAGATGCTTGGCTGTTTCGTGCCCTGTCACGGCTGTATCGACAACGCTATCCACACTTATGCAGGGATACAGCTTCGCATGGAATGCGCCCGTATGATGGCCGGACAGCAGGACAAAGAACCTGCCGGCAGTGCAAAAATCACAAAAGCCTATAACCTGCCCTGCCAGTATGTACTGCACACCGTAGGCCCGATTGTCTATGGCAGCGTTACCAAAACAGACCGAAAACTGCTGGCGAGCTGCTACCGTTCCTGTCTGGAACTGGCGGCGGAACATGGCCTGCACAGCGTGGTTTTCTGCTGTATCTCCACCGGCGAGTTTCATTTTCCGGCTGAACCGGCCGCAGAGATCGCTATTGGAACAGTTCGGGAATGGCAGCAACAAAATCCAGATAAAATCGAGGTGATCTTCAATGTTTTCAAGGACAGCGACTATGAGATCTACAAACGTCTTCTATAATAGTATCTCTCGTCTCAAGCAGGAACTTGACTCGGCGGACGCGGTGGTGATCGGAGCCGGTTCCGGGCTCTCCACTTCCGCCGGATTTACCTATACCGGCGAACGCTTTCAGAAGTATTTCAGGGATTTTATCGCCAGGTATGGTTTCCAGGATATGTATTCCGGCGGGTTCTATCCCTTTGACACTCTGGAAGAGCATTGGGCCTACTGGAGCCGGTATATTTACATCAACCGGTATATGGATGCTCCGAAGCCGGTTTACAGAAATCTTTATGATTTGGTAACGGATAAAGATTATTTTGTCCTGACAACCAATGTGGACCACTGTTTTCAAAAAGCCGGGTTTGACAAACAGCGCCTGTTTTATACGCAGGGTGATTATGGGTTGTTTCAGTGCAGTGTACCTTGCCATAAGGAAACTTATGACAATGCAGAGAGTATCCGTAAAATGATTGAGTCCCAAGGCTATGTGATCGCTGAAAACGGTGAGATAAATTTACCGGAAGGGATTGTGCCTAAAATGGAGGTACCCGCTGAATTGATTCCCCACTGTTCGAAGTGTGGAAAACCTATGAGTATGAATCTTCGGGCTGATGATACTTTTGTGGAGGATGAAGACTGGCACGCCGCCGCCCGTCGATATGAGGACTTCCTCCGCCGCCATGAAGGAGAACATATTCTCTTTCTGGAATTAGGCGTAGGCGGCAACACCCCGGGCATTATTAAGTATCCCTTCTGGCAGATGACGTATCAGAATCCGGAGGCTGTGTATGCCTGTATGAATTACAGGGAGGCTTATGCGCCAAGGGAGATTGGGGAGCGATCAATCTGTATTGATGGGGACATTGGGGATGTTCTGAAACAAGTATAAAGCAGCAGATGTCATGCCTTTATTAGTTTTCAAAAAAGCAAAAATATTTATTTTTTGAAAGCGAAGGGAATTGAAATTTATGATATTGCCGACTGGCTGTTGCAGGAATAAAAAATGGCGTGCAATAAACCTAATACCGGGCATCATCAAGTATCCCTTCTACGCATGACAACTGAAAATTGCAAGGCAGTTATACATGTAGAATCCTCTCCAACTCGCGATGAGGTTTCTCCGAGTCCGCCTGATAAATATCAATATAATCCGGATCCTCTGTCCTGTCACAGAAGGCCGGAAAAATAAAGCCGCATTCCGGTTTTCCCGGCTCATAATCTCCATTAACGGGGCATACAGCGCAGATCAGATATTCATAGACTTCTTCAGAATCCCATAACTCTTCTCTGTCTGATGTCTTCATGGGAATATCATAGGTACTGTGAAAGAAAAAAACTGCATAATCATGATCAGAACAGTATTGCTCTCCCATGATCTCATAAAACACATCCAGAAGAGCGTCGTTTTTCAGCGCGCTGGATTTGATTCCTGTCAGAAGCTGACGAATACCGCCTGCTTTATAAGCAGATTGAAGGAATCTGTATCTTTTCAGATTTACATTTGTTTCAGAAAAGGGGATTATTTTTGCCAGCGCCAGATTCTGTGATTTCTGTGCCTGTGATAATTTGAGAAAATTCGTATTGAAAGTTCCGTCCACGAATCCGTCTTTATCCATATAGCAGCCTGCTATTCTCGTCATTGCTGTACGTGAAATCGTCATGCGTCTTGTGAGTTCAAGCATTTCTTCCCTGTTAATTTTCGGCATTAAAAAAATCCTTTCTACTGATAATGTCAGCGTACACTGATGCTGGTTTTATGTAAAGAAAAAACCAATGACACAACAGACTGAAATCTGCTCTGTCATTGGTTTTTAACTGTACCTTCAAAACTGCACACATGCTGACATTTTATGATGAATCTCTCTGACCATGCGTTGCTTCGATAAGCGTTCTCTGCGTCAGCGGTCACCTCGCGACTTCGCCGCTCAGTGCCTTTTGCTTCGCAAATGTCCGTTTTCTCAGCTGTGCTTCGGAAGTTCCATCTCACTTCGTTCCATGGAACGACCAAA
>DSLMC04103__coassemble_259_pt1 | contig 77824 bp, 68 predicted proteins | sample DSLMC04103__metabat2_low_PE_036 | metagenome-assembled genome bin DSLMC04103
AGCAAAGCCATGTCTTCCAGTTATAAGATTTTCTGTGTCTTTTTTCATAGTCCAATTCTCCGTTTTCTTTAAAATTCCCCCGCCGGTTTGATCCGACCGGGGGAAATAAATCCTGTTACAAGCATACAATTTGTAATTTCCTGATTATTCCAGAAGATCCGCATATTTGATTGTCCAGATCTCATCTGATTTTTCTTCCAGTTCATCCGGAGCTACACCAAATGTCGGCATATAGAACACATCGCTTTCAAGTTCTTCACCGTTTGCAAGAGCTTTTGCAGCATTATAAATCTGCTCTCCGGCAGTATCTGCCGGAATAACGAATACCATATCTGTGTATCCGTCTTCCATATAGGAAATTGCAGGCGGTTCACCGGAAAGGGAGGTATAATAAACATGACCCTCTTCTCCCCTCTTGATCATCAGACCGGCTTCTTCCAGTGCCTGATAACAGGAGCCGTCCATATGTGCGGAAACATTAGCTACCGCCCAGGGAGTCTCCACCTGAAGCGCATTCTGCATATTGGTAAGACAGGTATCAACATCCCAGTCCGTCATAATTTCAGTAATCTTCAGATTGTCATGACCACTGTTTTCGATCGTCTCAATAAATCCTTCCCTTCTTGCAATGCCGTTGGGGTCTGCCAGAGAGCCGACGGTCAGGAAAATGGTATGCTCCTCTCCGTCATCTACAGAAAGAAGATATTCCGCAAGCTGTTTAGCATCGCTGTAGGAATCGTACATAGCAGTAAAAGCTACACCTTCATGCTCTACCTGCCTGTCATAATTAATAATCGGAACGCCTTTGGAAAGAGCATAGTCATAAGAACTGAGAATTGCATCCTGATCAATGGCACAGCAGACGATCACATCCACTCCCTGATCGATCAGAGATCTGAACTGAGTTGCCTGTGTAGTCGTATCGTTGTCAGCATTCAGCTCAATAATCTCCATATCCCCGTTTTTCTCCGCCATATCGTAGAGCCCCATCAGCTCTACCTGACGGAATACAGTTGTCGCAGTGTCCGTAGAAACACCGACTACAATTTTGTCATCTGCTTCATCCTCGGCCATTACAGGAACTGCTGCCGATGTGATAACCATTGCTGCTGCGATCATTGTCGTGACAAGTTTTTTCCTCTTAAAATACACTCTCCTTTTCTTTTTAAATTTTTTATATAGTAGTTGCTTGTAACAACAGATCTCCTTAGAATTCCAGAAATCTTTTCCGTCTTTCTTTTCTCACACTGATATCATTTCTGTATGCGGTAAAGGTATCGATCGAGATAGCAAACAGCATCAGAATCGCTCTTGCCAGTGTCTGGTAATAACTGGAAATATCCAGCATCGTCATTGCGTTTTCCACAAGATATAAAAATACACATCCGAGCACAGAGCCTACAACGGATGACTTCCCTCCGCTCATCTTTGTACCGCCGAGAACCACTGCCGTAATTACAGTAAATTCGTAACCGTTACAGGAATTTGGCGAAATGGAACCTACACGTCCCGCATAAACGATCCCTCCTATTGCTGCACAGGCACCGCACAGCACATAGGCTCCTGTACGAATTTTCACTACATTCAGGCCGGAAAATACTGCGGAATTTCTGTTCCCGCCCACAGCCAGAATATAACGCCCAAATCTTGTATTGTTCATTAAAAACGCCCCGGCCACTGCTATAATGAGCATAATGATCATCGGAACAGGTACAATTCCAATTCTTGATATGCCGATCACGCGCAGATCATCCGGAACGAATTTCTGCGCGCTTCCTATCAAAAGATATCCTACGCCCCGAAGAATCGACATGCTGGCCAGTGTGGCAATCATATCCGGAAAATTCAGCACCGCGGCCATAATGCCGTTGCACAGGCCAATAATACATCCAAACAAAATCGCAACAATAAAGATCATCCATGCCGGAAGGATTCCGGAAAGTCTCCACATAAAAGTCATGGTAAAAAACGCCGTCATACCAACGGAAATATCGATGCCGCCTGTAGAAATGACAAAGGTCATACCAACAGACATAATTCCATACAACGAACACTGGGCCAGTATATTCATCATATTTGTCATCTGCAGGAAAGCAGGCTGTGAAATTGCCAGCACTGCAAAAAGGAGGATATTTCCTATAGCAACTGCCGTCCACTGCTGCTGGAATAATTTTTTTAGGGAAAAATTTCTATTCATCAGATTGCCTCCTCCTCATTTTCCTGCGATGAAGATATCGACAGGATTCTTCTGACATCAAACTCCTCTTTTCCAACTTCACCGACAAATCTGCCCCGTCTCATAATAATAATCCTGTGAGACAGCTGTACAAGCTCATTCAGATCGGATGATACCAAAATGACCGCCGCTCCTCTTTTCGCCAGATCCACAATAAAATCTCCTATCTCCGCCCTGGATCCTACATCCACACCCCGGGTGGGATCATCGAACATGCAGATTTTCGGTTCATGGGACAGCCATCTCCCCACAATCACCTTCTGCTGATTTCCTCCGGAAAGTTCATGGATGTAAGCATCTATACCGGGACATTTCACTCTGTATCTTTTGAGAACCTCCTCCGCATTTTTTCTTTCATTCTTAAACCCGAAGCAAGGAATTTTCCGGTCAACAAATGCATCCATCTGTGCGGCTGTGATATTTTCTTTCAGATCTCTTTTCGGAAAAATGCCGCAGTTTTTTCTATCTTCCGGAATCATGACAACACCTTCCCGGATTAATTTCCGGGTACTCCAGCGTCTGTATTTTTTACCCAGGATTTCAATCTCACCTGTACATTTCCGAAGACCGAAAATAGATTCCATTAATTCCGTCCGCCCTGCGCCGATCAGTCCGGCAATCCCAAGAATTTCTCCTTTTTTCACTTCAAAATTAATATTTGTAAAATTCTCAGATTCCAATCCCGTAACCTTCAGAGCTGTCTCCGTATGAATATCCCCAAGTTCAAAAACTCCTTCGTTTACGGAGTGTCCGATCATCAACTCCTCTACCTGACGCTTATTCATGTTCTTCACGCTGTCATCACAGACCTTTTCCGAGTTTCTGAGAACCACCACCCTGTCACTGACCTGAAACACTTCATCGAGAAAATGTGTAATAAATATCATTCCGATGTTTTGTTTCTTCAGCGTATTCATAACTTCAAAAAGGTGTTCTCTTTCCGGAGCTGTCAGGGAAGCAGTAGGTTCATCAAGGATCAGCACTCTGGGTTCATGGCTCAAAGCCTTTGCGATCTCTACAAGCTGCTGTTCTCCCGGTCCGAGGGTTCCCACAATCGCATCCGGATCCAACCGGATATTCATGAGCTTCATATATTTCTCTGCTTTTTCACGGCATTTTTTCCAGTCAACCATCTTGTTTCTGCCCGGAAAATCTTCGATGCATATATTCTCAGCTACAGAAAGATTCAAAAACAGTGATAATTCCTGGTGAACGGCCGCAATCGGGAACTTCTCTTTCTTTGTGTCTTCCACTGCCTTCCCGTCAAATGATATAGTTCCCTCTGTAGGTTCCAAAAGACCGACAATCATATTTTTAAAAGTTGATTTCCCAGCACCGTTTTCACCCAGAAGCGCGCATATCTCACCTTCACACAATTGAAAATCAATATTTGAGACAACCTTCTTCCCAAAAAACGCCTTTGATAAACCTTTCGTTTCCAAAATTATTTGTCCCATTGTGAATCCTCCTCTCCTTACTCTTATTTTCAAATTTTATTTTTATTTTTTGCAAAATATTTCCATTCGCTTTTCACACTCCATCACATCAATTTACAGTTTAAACTAATATTTGATAATAAGAAAATGTAAATTTTTCCATATTTGTCAATCTTTTCTATTATCAGTTCCAATTATATGTATATATTTCTCTTTGTGTTCATTTTTATATTTTATAATATACATATCTTTTTTCATTTTTTCAATACTAATTATGAATATTTTTTATTTTTTCTGTTTTTACTAAATTAAAGTATTTGATTTTGTTGAAAATTTTGCCTTGACATAAACTCCGCGCCATACCAGCCTGCTACAGGCAGGTATAGTTCAATTCACACCACTCCATCTGCAGCGAAGCTTTTGGGTTTATCAGAAAAGAAATAAACATGCCGTCTCAGGACAAAACAGAATATTTTCGTAAAAACCAAAGTAAAATGGCCGCAAAAAAGCAGGTCATCTCAAAGATAACCCGCTTTTTTGAAACTTTCTTAAAATCATTTATTTCCACGCATAACATTGGCCACTCCAAGTACCGCAGCAAACAGAACTCCGGCCACCGGCCAGATAATCCAGGTCGTATCCCACTTTCCGGTAAGAAAACTTACTGCCAAATAAAGAGCAGTTGCCAAACACCAGTATATTCCCGACAAAGGTGCGTTTTTCTTGTTCTGCATTTTCTTTTCCCGGGAATATTCCCCTTCTTCCAGAAGCGCCTGATAACTGTCATAGATCATTCCTGACCAAACAAACAGGGCCACGCCGCATGCAATAAAAACCAGAATAAGCGCAACAAGATATACATACACCGGGTCCGGAGCCTCAAACGCCGCAGCGATCATCAGCGGCACCACGCTCAGAATGCTAAGTATCACTCCGCTGATAATACAGTTTTTGCGCGCGCCGGAGAAATCGTCCCGGCGCGTCTGCGCCAGTCCTGCAACCCCGTACTCTGCGGCAATGCATTCCTTTTCCACGAATTCATATGGCTCCATTTTCATTCCAAAAGAAATGAATACACTCACCGCACACGCAATGACCAACAGAAGGATGGCCACCCCGATCCCTCCTGCCATATCTTCGCTTATAGGAATTTTTTTATATTCTGCATTTCCCGTCAAAAGAATCAATGGTACTGGGGAAAGAATACAGGCCGCCACCGCAGCCGCCACACGGGGAGCATACTTTTTCACCAGTCCCAGATACTCGCCGGCCATTTCCGGAGAAACATGCTTCAGATCTTCCTCATCCTCCACTCCGCTTTCCATAACCGGAGTATGATCTGTCTCCGGCTCTTCCATTTCATCGCTCAGAAGGTAATCCGTACTGACTCCGAAAATCCGGCTAAGCTTGATGATTCTCTCCAAATCCGGAATCGAGGTCCCGCTCTCCCATTTTGATACCGACTGGCGGGATACTCCAAGCTGTACGGCAAGCTCTTCCTGGGACCATCCGTTCTGCTTGCGAAGATTCAAAATTTTCTCTGCTAATATCATTGTTCCGTTCCTTTCCTGTTGCTGTTTTTACTGTCTCAATCTTAGCAGAATCTCCGGTTGCGCGCCACCAATCAGCCTTGAAAATCTGTCAACCGGCGGTTGCACTGCTGTAAATCGGGGGATTTTACGCATCCGTTCTTCCGCAAAGCATCTCCAGACACAGCCATCTGCCAAAACGCGGCGTCGCAGGAGGATCTTATCACAATCTCCGGGGTTATCCCAACTGCACTCTTAATTCCAGAATCTTTTTATCTATCTTACGGATCACATCCAGAAAAGCTTCGTCATCTTTGCCCGTGGGATCATCCAGTCCCCAGTTCAGTACTTTTTTTCCGGGAATATTTGGACAGGACACATTGCATCCCATAGATACATATACATCTGCTTCCGGTATATCCTGGATCAATTTTGAATACTGGTCTTTTTCCATGTCTATTCTGTACTCCTGTTTCATCAGACGCACTGCGTCCTGATTGATCTGCGCCTTAATTTCTGTTCCCGCAGAATAACAATTACAGAAATCTGATAAATACATTCTCCCCAGCGCTTCTGCAATCTGGCTCCTGCAGGAATTATGAACACAGATAAACGCGATTTTCGTTTTCTTTTTACAGAAAGGACATTTCTTTCCAAGACACTGATTGTTCCGGCTGCTGTAAGAGCACCGGATCTTTGGCCGCTCCATACGGATTCCCAGATTTTTCTCCACAAAATCCACCGCCCGAAGAACAGAAAGATACGAATCCCTCTTGCAGCATCTGGGTCCGCCCACATCTCCGATCGCCTCCAGGGCACTGGCAGTCATTTTATGGGAAAGTCCAAAGTTTTCCCCTCCCAGCGGTGTCGATCCCGTTACAATCGAAACAAACATACCCGTGCTGATGCCTGCTCCGCAGGCGCCCCAGAAACCGCAGGCGCCGCCCGGAACCGACCGTCCCCGGCTGTTCATCTCTGCCAGAGCGCTTTTCAGTTCAATATTTCCTCCTGAATTTCTGTAAGCCGTCAAAAGCGCCATACCCACCATAATATGATGCTCGGGCCCATGCATGTGACAGAAGGGCATGGCCATCATTTTCTCAAGTATCACCGCCGGATTTCCAGATGTTTCCTCCAGGCAGAACCCCACAAGACTGTCAATTCCCTGCATGTGACATTCATTGCATACATAGTGGCCATTTACGCATCTGGTTTTGCTCCTTTCTTTTTTATGGCACAGCTCGCACTCCATCTCTATATCCTTATTAAGATATTCCAGAGGCGCTTTACAGATCAGACATTCTTCCTTCATTTCTTTCATTTCACCTTTATCCAACATGCCACCTCGGCTCCTTTCTCTTTATGATTGCCAAATTCCAGCCGTCCGCCCTGTTCTTCCAGGAACTTTTTTGCAATCGCCAGTCCCAGTCCCTGATGTCTTCTGTCATGGCGGCTCATATCGCCGCTGTAGAATTCCCGGTCTGCATATTCCAGATCCTTTTTGGAAAATCCGGGGCCGTAATCCCGGACAGCCGCTTTCAGATATTTCTGTTCTCCTCTTTTGTACATCCGGAACCTGACTTCCATCCCCAGTTTTTTGTCTGTGCGTTCTGCCCCATTGCTTAGAATATTTTTCCACGCTCTGAGTATGCTTTCCGGACAGCAATATATTTCTCCGTCCAGCCTTTCAGACTGAAAAACCACCGGAATTTTTTCTGCGGCCGTCACCTGCACCGCCGCCTCCTGAAGTATTTTTCCTAATTGAGAGCACGAAACCACATGCACATTACGTTCCGGGCTGATTCCATACAGCACCTGTTTGATATGCTCCAGATACTGCTCAATATCAGCTGCATTAGACAGAATATAGTTTGCGCACTCTTGATTTTCCGGGGACAGATCCTCCTCCGCCAGGAGTTCCGCATTTCCTCGAATGATCGTAAGAGGCGTCTTAATATCATGAGTCAGCGAGGCAAGCTGCTCCTGCTTCTGCTGTTCCATATCCCACTGGGCTGTCAGGGATTCTTTAAGGGCTTTTCTCATTCGGGAAAGAGAATTCATAACCTCGTCAATCTCACGGATATCCGATGAGCCTGTTTTAAATTCCAGATTATTTTCCGCAATTTTATCTGTTATCTCACGCAGCTCTCCAAGCTTTTGATTCAGCTTCCGGGCAAAATATCTGGAAAGCAAAACAGTATTCATGATAAAAAATACGCCGTCCAGTATAAATGACATAATTTCCGGAGCAGGAAGAACATGATTCAGCACATCCCAGGAGTATTTCATATATAAGTCGTATTGAATGATACAAATATTCCCGTTATCCTGCCGGATAAAACGATAATAATTTCCTCTTGAAGCATAAATATTTTCTTTTTCATACTGGTTCCAGGCTGATCGCCGTTCTTCTTCCGCAAAATTTCCGGATATCCACTTTCCCTCGGTGTCATATATCCCGTATGTACACCCTTTGGGTATCCATTTATCTGTCGAATCACCGGCGCTCTGAATCTCCGGGGTATATTCTGTCAGCTGGGTTTCCGTATAATTTGCCGGCAGTATCACTCCCGCATATACTCCGGCAAAAGCCAGAATTATATTGCAAAGGATGATCAAAATGATATTTGCACAGAATAAAACTGTAAATTTTAAAAACATCCCTGCCAGTGTTTTCTGTCTCTTCTTTATTGCCATCGATACCCGATCCCCCATACCGTTTCAATGGGATTTATCCCCGATTTCCGAAATTTTGCCCGGATATTCTTTACATGCTCCGTAATGGCGGAATCGCTGCTCTCTCCGTCAAAACCGAAAACATGCTCCAATATACGCTCCTTGGAAAATACCTGTCCCCGGTTGAGCCCCAGGAATTCGCAGATCGCATACTCTGCTTTTGTAAGCACGATCTCGGCGTCCCGGCAGTAAACCTTCTTTTCCCGCAGAGAAAAACGCACTTCCCCAATATATACGGCATGTTTTTTCTCCCGCTTTTCCCGGCGGATATGTGCGGCGACTCTTGCCCGCAGCTCTCCGATTCCGAAAGGTTTTGTAATATAATCATCCCCGCCGATCCCAAGACCTTCCATCAGGTCTTTTTCTTCTGTTTTTGCAGTAAGAAACAGAATCGGACAGTCCACCTGATCCCTGATTTTCCGGCACAGGCTGAAACCGTCTGTTCCCGGCATCATCACATCCAACAGGATCAGCTGGTATTTTCCCAGAGAACTTTCATCCAGTTTTAAAGGATCATCCAGAGCCGTCACCATATATCCTGATCTGGACAGAGCCTTCCGGATTACTTCCAGGATTCCCCTGTCGTCGTCTATCGCCAGTATTTCAATCATTGCACTGCCTTCCTTCAAAATAGTGATACCACAGACCAATTATGACACAGATAACGGCCAGTAGCAACAGACAGATAAAAACCGTCTGCCGCAGTTCCGCAAAATATACATCTCCCGGATTCTCCTGATATATGCCGCTCAGCGCCAGCATCGCTCCTCTTGCGCTCCATGTACAGGGAAAGAACCGCCATCTTCCCTCCCCCAGACCTGTAAGAAACAAAGCGGACAGCAAAAACTGCGCCACTCCCACGCACTGGGACACGGTTCCGGAGAACGCCAGATTCAGAAACAGGTGCTCCAGATACAGGGGAAGGCTTCCCAGAAAAAGTGCCGCCGCCAGAAGAAGATACATTCCGGCTGCAAAACTTTTCCCTTCTCCAAAAGCCGGAAGTAAAAGCCACGATCCCGCCCCAAAAAACGCCAGGGCTCCGGTTATAGTCAGCAGTCCCATTCCCGCCAGCACCAGGTATTTTACCGTCAGGCCTTTCCATTTTTCCTTCCATCCTCCCAGAAGAACCTGAAAATGATTCTTCTCCTCCAGCCGTATGTTTCCCGCGCATACAATACTTACCAGAAACGGCAGGGCAACGCCGATCACCTGGGCATACCCGGATATCCGGTTCATCTCGTCCCAATCAGAAAACCGGTAATACAACAAAAATACCGCACATCCGGACACCGGAACTCCTATATGAAGAAGAGGCAGAAAAGTATGTCTCATTTTCAAAAACTCTCCTCTCATTCCCCGGATCAAAGCCTTCATTTTGAAGCCACCTGCCTTTCAAACCATCTTCTGCTCCCCGCCCAGAATAAGGCAAACCAGAGCAGCGCCGCAGGAATCCCGATAAACAGACTGTTTATTTCGGCAAGTCCCGGCAAATAAGTCATCTGCCCGGGCTGAAGGATCAGGCCGTTAGGCAGCACGCTCAGAACAGGACACATCAGTCTTGCGGTGATAGCTCCCGGAAATAGGGCGAACCAGGGTTTCAAAGAAACAAAAGCCGACAAGACAACATAAAATCCCATATGAAGGACCAGCATCAGAAAGGTTCCCATTTTCTGTGACAGAAACAGGCAGAAAGGAATCTCCCACAGCGTGGTCAGCCATATGATGATCCCTGCCAGAATCTGCATTTTCAGGGAAGGAGCAAAAATAAACTGTACATGCAGGACTTTTTCCAGTATCATTCCCGCAGCAATCGTAAAAATCACTACAAACGCCATGGCAGTGCCGGAGATCACAGCCCCTACAAGTATTTTCGCGTCCCATATCTTTTTCATACTGCAGGGAAGAGACCAAATGGTATAATTCTTTTTCCGCATATCTTTTCCGCCGATCATGCTGCAGACAATTCCCAGAAAGCCGGGATACAATCCCGTATACCACCAGTTATAGCTGTCAACCGCAAAGTAGATGTGAGTCAGCCACGCGGTAAGAAACACAGTGACAAGAGGCATGACGACCGTGATCCATTTCATAGATGTATGGCGGTATTTTAACTTTTCCGCCGCGAAAAAATCACTCAGCATCTGTCTCCTCCTTTCGCCGCCACCTTCATAAACAGCCCTTCCAGATCTTCCTGTCCCTCTACTTTCCCTTCAAATCCCAGTCTGCCGTCCGTGATAATTCCGATATAATCCGCTGTCTGACTGATTTCACTGAGAATATGGCTGGACAGGATCACCGTAATCCCCTTTTCCGGAAAGCTTCGTATCAGCCTGCGGAATTCCTGGATCCCCAGCGGGTCAAGACCATTGATCGGTTCGTCCAGCACCAGAAGCCTGGGGCGATTTAAAAGCGCAAGGGCGATCCCCAGTCTCTGCTTCATCCCCAGAGAAAACTTACCTGCTTTTTTGTTCCCTGTATCTGCAATATCCGTCAGCTCCAAAGCCTCCCGTATCCTCTCATCATCTACTCCCAGCAGCAGTGCCCGGACTTTCACGTTTTCCCATGCAGTAAGGTTCTCATAAATAGGCGGCGTTTCGATCAATGCTCCTGTCTCCGCAAGATCCGCCCGGCTCCATTTATGTCCCCGGAAAAATACCGCTCCCGAGCTTGGCCTTGAAAGCCCTGTGATCATTTTCAGCAGGGTGGACTTTCCCGCGCCGTTCGGCCCCAGAAGTCCATATACACAATTTTCCGGAATGTGCATTGTAATGTCCTTCAGTACTTTTTGCCCTTTAAACTCCTTGGATAAATTTTTTATTACAAGTATGTCCTGTTCCATTTTTTCCTCCTGAACTGTTTTTGTACGATCAGTATAAAAAACAATTCTAAGGAATTTATAAGGATAGATATTTTTCTTGTCTGCAACCAGAAAACAGGAGACAGCTTTCGCCGTCTCCTGTTTTCTGATTATCTCATGTTGTATACTAAACCGGTAGCGTTAATGTTATTGGAAGTCGATAATATCCGTCCACCGTCTCAGGAATTCTTTTTCCTCAGGCACGTTCTTGGTGAGCTGGGCGGCAGCCGCGATGGGAAGCCACTTCTGCACATACTGCTTCGCGGTGTCGCTCTTTTTGCAGAAGATATCCAGATACAGATCCGCCGCCTTCTGATCCTTCAGGGCAAATTCCAGATAAGTGATGGCGGCGTCGCCGCTTGCGTTTCCCTGCGTCGCGTGAGCCCAGTCCACGATCTTCATGGAACCGTCCTCTTTCACGATCACATTGCTGGGGTTAAAATCTCCGTGGCAGAGCTTCGTGTGATCCGGCATGGAATCCAGACGGGTCATCAGCTCGTAACGGGTGGTGGCGTCAAGCTCATCTTTAAGGCTTGTGATCTTGCGGGCGAATTTATCCTTCTGCAGCGTCAGGCGGGGAGCCTTCTTCTCATGCATGGCAAGCTGCAGATCCACGAACTGCTCCATGTAGGTCTCCAGATTCTCCGGATGCTCTTTCATCAACTCCTCCAGAGTTTTTCCCTCCACGAATTCAATGACAACAGCCCACTCTCCGTCGATCTCCGTCACTTCCAGGACCTTCGGGATGTCCAGGCCGCTTTCTTCTACGCGGGCCTGGCAGAGAGCTTCGTTAAATACATTCGCCTTGCCGTGCTCCTTCGTAAACACCTTGATAATACGATCGCCGTCTTTATAAACAACTTTATAGGGACGTGTCAGAAATACTTTCTTGTTCTTCAGATTCATAATGTTTACCCTCCCTTTCTCCTTATCTGGACTCTTTTCCATAGTAAGCTGTAAGATAGATCTCCTTCAGCTCGGACATCAGCGGATATCTGGGGTTGGCTCCTGTGCACTGGTCGTTAAACGCCTGCTCGGTCATCTCATCCAGAGTCTCCAGGAAATATTTCTCGTCTACGCCGTAGTCTCTGATGGTCGGTTTGATCTCGATCGCTTTTTTCAGTTCCTCAAGTTTCTCGAGAAGCTTCTCGAATACTTCCTGATCGTCTTTTCCGGTAAGTCCTACGAAGCGTCCGATCTCCGCGTACCGCGCCAGTGCGTGGGGATACTGGTACTGGGGGAATGTTCCCATCTTCGTTGGTACCTCGGCACTATTATACCGCATTACCTCAGTCAGCACCAGCGCGTTTGCGATTCCGTGGGGCAGATGATGGAAAGCGCCCAGCTTGTGAGCCAGTGAATGGTTCACGCCAAGGAAGGCGTTGGCAAAAGCCATACCCGCCATGCAGGAAGCGTTGGCCATATGGTCTCTTGCCTCCACATCGTTTCCGTCTTTATACGCGCGGGGCAGATAGTCGAATACCAGCTTGATCGCCTTCAGGGCAAGGCTGTCTGTGTAATCGGAAGCCATGATGGAGACATAAGCCTCGATGGCGTGGGTCATAACGTCGATACCGGAGGCGCAGGTAAGTCCTTTTGGCGCGCTCATCATATTGTCGGTATCCACGATCGCCATATTCGGCATCAGCTCGTAGTCCGCCAGCGGCCATTTGATTCCGGTTTCCTTATCTGTGATGATGGCGAAAGGCGTCACCTCGGAACCTGTTCCGGAGGATGTGGGGATCGCCACGAAATATGCTTTTTTACCCATCTTCGGGAAGGTATAGATTCTCTTGCGGATATCCATGAAGTCCATTGCCATATCGTCAAAATCCGCGTCCGGATTCTCATAAAGCACCCACATAACCTTCGCCGCGTCCATGGCGGAACCGCCGCCCAGAGCGATAATGCAGTCCGGCTCGAAGGCGCGCATTGCCTCTGCTCCGGCCTTCGCGGAGGCAAGAGAGGGATCCGGCTCTACATCATAGAAGCAGGTATGAACGATTCCCATCTCATTCAGCTTATCTTCAATTCCCTTTGTATATCCGTTCTTGTAGAGGAAGGAGTCTGTCACAATGAAGCAGCGCTTCTTGCCCATCACTGTACCAAGCTCGTCCAGCGCAACCGGCATACAGCCTTTCTTGAAGTAAACTTTTTCCGGGGTTCTCATCCAGAGCATGTTCTCTCTCCTTTCCGCAACGGTCTTAATATTGATCAGATGTTTCACTCCTACGTTCTCGGAAACAGAGTTGCCGCCCCAGGAACCGCAGCCCAGAGTCAGGGAGGGAGCCAGTTTGAAGTTATAAAGGTCTCCGATACCGCCGTGGGAGGACGGGGTATTTACCAGGATACGGCAGGTCTTCATCGCCGCCGCGTGCTTCGCCATCTTCTCTTTTTCATTTGTATTGATATACAGAGAGGAGGTGTGTCCGTAACCGCCGTCTGCCACAAGCTGTTCCGCTTTTGCAAGAGCCTCGTCGAAAGTCTTCGCCTTATACATGGCAAGTACGGGAGAAAGTTTTTCATGGGCGAACTCTTCGCTGATATCCACAGATTCCACTTCTCCGATCAGGATCTTGGTGTTTTCCGGAACTTTCACGCCTGCCATCTCCGCGATGGTCGTGGCTTTCTGTCCTACGATCTTCGCGTTCAGGGCGCCGTTGATGATAATGGTCTTTCTTACCTTATCAAGTTCGTCTCCCTTCAGGAAATAGCATCCTCTGTACTGGAACTCGTCTTTCACCGCCTGATATATGCTCTCCAGGACAGTCACAGACTGCTCGGAAGCACAGATCATGCCGTTGTCAAAGGTCTTGGAATGGATGATGGAATTAACCGCCAGACGGATATCCGCCGTATCGTCGATGATAACAGGAGTATTTCCCGCGCCTACGCCCAGGGCCGGTTTACCGGAGGAATAAGCTGCCTTCACCATTCCCGGACCGCCTGTCGCCAGAATAATATCGGCGTCTCTCATAACAAGATTGGTCAGCTCCAGGCTGGGGACGTCGATCCATCCGATGATCCCTTCCGGCGCTCCCGCCTTCACTGCCGCTTCCAGGACAAGCTTCGCCGCCGCGATAGTACAGCCTTTCGCGCGGGGATGAGGACTGATGATAATGGCGTTCCTTGTCTTCAGGGCCAGAAGAGTCTTGAAGATCGCGGTGGATGTGGGGTTCGTGGTCGGGATGACGGCCGCGATCAGGCCGATCGGCTCCGCGATCTTCTTGATCCCGTAAACCGGATCCTCCTCGATAACGCCGCAGGTCTTCGTGTTTTTGTAGGCATTGTAAATATACTCAGAAGCATAGTGGTTCTTGATCACCTTGTCTTCCACAACGCCCATGCCTGTCTCTTCCACAGCCATCTTCGCAAGAGGAATACGGGCTTTGTCCGCCGCGGTCGCGGCAGCCTTGAAGATCTTGTCCACCTGTTCCTGGGTATAGGCGGCAAAAAGTTTCTGGGCTTCTTTCATTGCGGCCATCTTCGCTTCCAGCGCTTCCGCGTTATCGATCACAGCCGGAATGTTTGTCTCTTTCTTTGCCATTGGGAATCCTCCTTTTTGTTAAATCATTAACGTTAAATTTTTATCAATCTTTGTAATATCATTATATTTGATTGTTAATAATTTGTCAATATAGGATCTCGCAAAATAATCACCAAAAATCCTTCCCCGTTTGCGCAATTTCATGACATATCTTCCAATAACAATTCAGGCCATAAACAGAAAACGATTTTAAAAATACGCAGGCCGGCGGCCGGACAGAGCTGCATTACTACATACTCCGCCGGCCGCCGGCCGTCACTTTATACTTTTATTTTATCTCTTACTTCTGTTATAGTTGATCAGACATCCCTTCAGGATGATCTCTCTCTCATCGTCAGTCAGCTCGCCCAGAGTCACCTGGAATTCCTTCAGACCCTCCGGCTTCACCACATATCCCGTGATGCTCTCCGCTTTCTCCGCTACTGCCTTACGGATCTCCGGGAAAAGCAGATAATCTCCGTTCCGGAAGGGAAGTTCTCCCTGCGGGATCACGAAAGGAAGCATACCCCAATTGATCAGGTTGGAGCGGTAACGCTTGGTCGCGTACTCATTGGCAATATTGGCCCAGCCGCCGAGAACTTTCTGACAGGAAGCCGCCTGCTCTCTGGCGGAACCGTCTCCCGGCTTCACCGCGAAGATCGTACTGCCTACACCCAGATTGCCTTTTCCGATCTCCGGGAACTGACCGTTGACTGCCTTCATCACATCCGCAAGTTCGGGGACAGCCTCCAGAGGACAAGTTCCCTCCTGGATGGCCTTCTGCGCTTTCTGGATCTCCTTGGCCCGTCCCACATATGCAGGATCCTTTCTGGAAAGGGTGAACTCCGCCAGACCCAGAGGATTGGAACGGTAGGAGGATGTCTCTCCCGAGGGGATCAGTTCATCCGTGGTTGTCACCGGATCGTGGATCTCGGAAACCACTTTCAGCACAAGATTCTCCGCAAGCTCAGGCATAGCCGGCCAGTCCTTGATATTGGGGCCGAACTGGATCTCCACTTCAGGATCCGCCACTCCTTTGCTGTCAAAGATGCGGTTCTCATAAATTGTCTTATCAAAGAAATATTTCTGGTTCGTGTAGGAACCGGTATATGTCTCCGCAGAAGTCAGGAAACCTTTATTTGCAGCCGTTGCTGCGATAGATCTGGCATCCATGAGCGCAACGGAGGAAATCTGGCCGTTCTGGATCTTGGAGCCTTCACGGTTGGGGAAGTTTCTCGTGGTATGGCGGATACTGAAAGCATTATTCGCCGGAGTATCTCCCGCGCCGAAGCAGGGACCGCAGAAAGCAGTCTTCACAACAGCTCCGGTAGCCATAAGGTCAGCCAGCACGCCGTTCTTCGCCAGTTCCATGTAGATCGGGGTACTTGCAGGATAAACGCTCAGAGTAAAGGCGTCCGCGCCGATGCTCGCCCCACGGAGAATATCCGCTGCCGCGCAGATATTTTCGAATCCGCCGCCGGCGCAGCCCGCGATGATTCCCTGTTCCACATAGAGTTTCCCGTCAACCACCTTGTCCCTCAGACTATAATCCACCTTGCCGTCCAGGCTGACAAGCGCTTTCTTCTCCACATCCGCAAGAATATCTTCCAGATTGGTGTTCAGCTCGTCGATGGTATATGTATTGCTGGGATGGAAGGGCATCGCGATCATGGGTTTGATCTCGCTGAGATCTATTTTCACGCAGCCGTCATAATAAGCCACATCTCCCGGCTGAAGTTTCTTATAGCTTTCTTTCCGTCCGTGAATCTCATAAAACTCTTCAATCTTATCGTCTGTCTGCCAGATGGAAGAAAGGCAGGTGGTCTCCGTAGTCATAACGTCCACGCCGATACGGAAGTCCGCGCTTAATCCCGCCACGCCGGGGCCTACGAATTCCATAACCTTATTCTTCACATAACCGTTGGCGAAAACCTCTCCGATGATCGCCAGGGCAACGTCCTGTGGTCCTACGCCGGGACGGGGTTCTCCTTCCAGATAGATCGCCACAACGCCGGGCATATTGATGTCATAGGTCTGGGACAGAAGCTGCTTTACCAGCTCGCCGCCGCCTTCGCCCATGGCCATGGTTCCGAGAGCTCCATATCTTGTATGGCTGTCTGAACCCAGGATCATCTTGCCTGCTTCCGCAAGCATCTCACGAGCGTACTGATGGATGACTGCCTGATGAGGCGGTACATAGACGCCGCCGTACTTCTTTGCGCAGGTCAGTCCGAACATATGGTCATCCTCATTGATGGTACCGCCTACCGCGCAGAGTGAGTTATGGCAGTTGGTCAGCACATAGGGCACCGGGAACTTCTCAAGGCCGGAAGCTCTTGCGGTCTGGATGATTCCCACAAAAGTGATGTCATGAGAGGTCAGTTTATCGAATTTTATCTGAAGTTTAGCCATATTGCCGGAAGTATTGTGGGATTCCAGAATCCCGTAGGCAATGGTATTCTTCCTGGCGTCTTCTTTGCCGACCGGCAGAGACGCCTGTCCCTCTTCCACAATATCACGGCCATTGACCAGATAAACGCCGCCGTCGTATAATTTCATAATATATCCTCCATTCATCATTTATCGTACAAATATTTCACAGGAATAAAAAATGCCGGTTTTCACTCTGGCATCACCACTTTATTATAGTAGATTTCTAAAGAATCCGCAATGGTCTCCCCGAAATATTTTCTTTACATCTCCCCCCGCAGATACTATACTAGCGTTAGTGCAGCGTCAGTTTACAGGAGAGAACGCGCTCCGGACTGCAGAAAAACAGAAACACCGGGAGGAAAATACTATGTTCCGTTTATGGGGAAAAATGTGGAAACACAACCGCCTTCTAAAAGATACCGTGATCGCCGACGATTCCGAAGACACCAGGACACATAAGGTCTTCCACGCTCTGGAAGAAATATGTTACCAGTTCGACCTGGAGAACCCGATCTGGCTGGACAGCAATATCGCCGATTTCAAACGCCACGCCAGAACCCGCTTCTCCCGGGACAGCTTTATCGAACAGATAGATTTCGATTATCTGGAGATCCAGGTGATCGAGGAAGACTGAAGAAACGCTCTGTGAACCTGGCAGGAAAGTATTTCCCGCAGATTTACAGAGCGTTTCTGTTTTACCGGCTGTCTCTTTCTTTTATCATAGAAAGATAATCTCTGTTTCTGCCCTTACGTCTTGGGACAAAAAGAGAGACGATACTCTTCTTTCCCCGTCCTCTGGCGTAAAAGAATCCGATCACCGAAAACACTGCCGCGCCGATAAAATTCACAAGCAGATCTTTCATGGTATCCAGAAGGCCGATATCCAGATAACCGCCCAGCCCCAGCGCCTGCTGCGTCCCGTCACTGTGGACGAGGATCACATCCGCGATATCGCGGACCCGGACAGGATGATTGCCTCCGGCAGGATCCAGCATCACGCTGCTGAAAGCATGGAGGATCGTATCCTTCTGCATATCCAGTCTCATGAACTGATCCATAAAACATTCAAAAAACTCCCACACAACTCCCACCGTCATAGAGAAGCAGAACGCTACCACGGCGAGAAAGAGCGGAGACAGATCAAAGGTGAGCCTGTCATTGTTGTTGAGAAGCAAAACAAGCGAAAAGCCTACCGCCGCACAGAGGAATCCGTTCAGCGTATGCAGGATCGTGTCCCATCCGGGGATCACGATGTAAAAGGCATTGATCTCTCCTAGGATCTCCGCGGCAAAAATAAAACAAAGAATAGAAATCTCCAGTCCGGTGGGAATCTCGATCCGCAGTTTCACCTGTATCCAGCTTGGTATATAAAGCAGCAGAAGTGTCAGGATGCTGAGAAACAAACCTTCATAATTATGAAGAAACGCCTGGCGGACCAGGCACACCAGCACAAGAAAACGCAGGATATAAAACACGATAAACGTGCTTCTGTGTTCCTTCAGTTCCATTTCAATAGCCTGACGGAACTCTTTTCTCCTTTGCCTTTTTTCTTTTTGTATTTTATTCATTTATCGATTCCTCCGTAATTCATCGGCTCTGCCAGTTCATTCCGCACATAATCCGCATATTTCAACATACTGCCGTTATCGGCCGCATGTCAGACGATCCACTTCTTCAGAACAGGGATATGTCTGATCAGAATCACAGCGATCAGGCTTGTGACAAATATCACTGCTGCCACCACCGGCACCGCAATCACCGTATTGTTTATGAACATACTGTCGAAGCCCGCCCTGTGCAGAATATCCCGGAAGAAGGCATGGATCAGATAGATACCGAACGTACAGCCTCCCAGATAACAGATGATCTCCGCCTTTTTTTCGCTCCACAGTATCCTTCCAATATGGTTTCTGAAAAACAGGAACACCGCAGCGCTCCAGAAAAACGCAGCCAGCGTATAGTTTTCATAAAAAGACTGCACTGCGCTGTTCTGTTCCAGCGCTTTCCACTGGCAGAGGCCGATCCCTCCGGCGATAAAAACGACTCCCAGAACATATACAAGACGTTCCAGCTTTTCAGGCAGCCCGTATTCATACAGATAATGTCCTAATATGAAATATCCCGCAAAATCTGTAACCAGATCCGGCTGTACCGTATTCATCAGAGTTTTTATGTGATCGATCCACGGCAGGGGAAAGTAAGCCGCCGTATAGGGAAGAATCTTAAAAATCAGAAACAGTATGATCAGATATTCCTCCCACTGTTTTCCCCTTTTACAGTTTACGAACTCCCACAAAAGGGGCGTGATGATCATAAGCCCGATCAGCATTGGCAGATACCACAGGTGAAAATAGGCGTCGCTGACATAGACCAGCATCTTTTTCACGATCCATACGGCGCCCCTTCCGGAATTGCCGGTTATAACGATCCTGTAGATTCCATAAAAGATCTGCCAGAATACATAAGCAACCGCCACAGACAGGATATTTTTCAGCCACAGTTTTTTCAGATTCCAGGTACGCTTCTTATCCAGATACAGAGCGCCGCTGATCATGATAAAACAGGCCACTGCAAAACGGGATATTCCATGATAAAAGTTGGAAACCTTCCACACAAATGTGTCTACCGGAACATCCCGGAAATGCTGAGAAGCGGCATGAAGCACCACAACGCCGAAACAGGCGGCGATACGCAGCAGTTCAATCCATACAACCCTCTTTTTTTCCATATCAGTAAACCCTGTTTCTGTCCTTTCCGGCAAGAAACGCCTGAATGTTCTTCACAACCTCATCTCTGCACCGGAACCTTGTCTCCACAGGCGCCCACGCCATATGCGGCGTGATCAGAAGCTTCCGGCTGTCCTGGACCTTCAGGATAGGATCGTCCGGATCCATAGGTTCTGTTTTCAGAACGTCCAGACCCGCTCCCGCGATCATATTTTCCGTAAGGGCGGTACAGAGATCCTCCTGGTTCACAATGGGGCCTCTCGCCACATTGATAAGGACCGCCGTCTCCTTCATCTTCCGAAAAGCATCCAGGTTCATCAGATTCTCCGTATGACTGTTCAAAGGCGCATGGATGGATATAATATCGGATTCTTTCAGAAACGTGTCAAAATCCGTCTGCTCCCACTGCTGCCCCGGGAAATCATACTTCGACCCGGAAGCAGAATAACAAAGGATCCTGCAGCCGAAAGCCTCCGCGATCTGCGCAACCTTCTGACCGATAGCGCCCATTCCGATAATTCCCCATGTTTTTCCCGCTAGCTCAAAAAAACGTTCCGCATAATGGGAAAACGTCTGGCTGCGGGAGTAATCGCCGGATTTCACATAGTCGTCGTAATAGCGCAGTTTCTCCCACACATAAAGCAGAAGGGCGAAAGTATGCTGGGCAACCGCTCCCGTGGAATACCCCGCCACATTGCATGCCCGAATCCCCCGGGATACCAGATAATCTCCGTCGAGGTTATTGATCCCCGTCGCAGTAAGGCAGATCAGTTTCAGCTTCTCTGCCTGTGCCAGTGTTTCCTCACACATGGGAATTTTGTTCGCTATAATGATATCCACGTCACGGACTCTTTCCGCCATTTCCTCCGGGGACGTCTTCGGGTAAAAAGCAACTTCGCCCAGTTCATAAAAAGGAGAAAAGTCCATATCCGCGCCCAGGCTGTTCCCCTCGAGAATTGCGATTTTCACAGGATTTTCCTGTTTTCTGTCCATACCAGATGTATTCATAGATGCTCACCTCTTAATAAAAAAGATTTTCACATAACTTTTTACTCAGAACAGTATAGCAAAATCCTTCCCCTTTCACAAGAACTATGCCCCAAAGAAAAACTGCCGCATTTTTCTTTTTCGTTTTTCTATTGACATTCCGCCTGACTGTTGTTAGCATCATTGTACAAAGAAACAGAAATCAGGGCTGCATTTTCGAAACAAAGGAGGATTCGCCATGTTCCGCGAGATGAGAAGAAAACGCCAGATGTTGTCTGAAGACGACTGCAAGATCATATTAAGAGAGGGAACTTCCGGAGTCCTCGCCCTTTCCGGAGACGACGGCTATCCTTACGCCGTTCCTCTCAGCTATGTATACGATGGCAAGAAGATATTTTTTCACTGCGCGAAATCAGGACACAAGCTAGACGCCATCCGGAGAAATCCGAAGGCTTCCTTCTGCGTGATCGGCCAGGACAAAGTTGTTCCTGAAGAATATACCACTTACTACCGCAGCGTGATCGCTTTCGGTACGGTACGGATTCTGGAAGATGACAGGGAAAAATATGATTCTGTCCGGGAGATTGCCCTTAAATACGCTCCGCTGGATACGGAAGAACAGCGCCGCGCCGCCATTGAGCGGGAATGGAGCGGTCTGTGTATGCTGGAAATGACGATCGAACACCTTACCGGCAAAGAAGCCCGGGAACTCTTACATTTATAGATTACAGCTGTCACACAGAACATGAATTGCACTTATTACAGTTTTCCATGTAATACCTTCCGCATAAGTGTTTTTCTTCTGATAACTTTCCCAGTACTCCTGCATCGTTGAGTTGGCCTCAATTTCGTTTAAAATAAGTTTGTACTTTACCAGCACGTTTTCACTGTTTCGTTTACAACAGGTTGCCTTTAACGCAGCAGAAAGCATATCGTTATTAATTTTCATTCCTGTATTTTGGAGGATATATAAGTCATAAAAATCCCGAAGCCGTGTGTTAAAGACTGTTCTTGATAACACGGTTTCTATTTTTTCTGCCAGTGCAGTTTCAAGAGTATATGCCCACAAAAAAATACATCTCTGTTCAAACATCAGTTTGTATCGATAAGTGATTTCGGCGGGTATAATGACATCCCCTGTAGATATATCGATCTTAAGCGGTATTCTCATTGTATCTAAAAAAGCATCAAGTGAAACACGTATACCTCCATACTCGGCTTCGTCCATGATATTTGAAATATTTTTAATAATAAACCGAATATTGTCGTCGATTTCCACCGCGGCGATTTCTTCCACAATTTTTCTCGCATGCTCCATATCAAGAGGCAGATTACGAAGTGTTGTGTCGATATCCATTGTCGCCCGATTATTCAGGCCGACCATAGCAGATATAAGCATTCCGCCTTTTAAGACAAAATTATCTTTATATTTTGACAGAGAAATACGTTCCAGAAAACGTTCCATAGCATAATTACGGATGAACAACTGTGATTTACCACTGTCCCCGTTGGCAACATTTCTGATTAAATCTTTAAGCTGTCTTGATGTTCTAATCATTAAAACAAAACCCCCATAATTTCACGAATTCTTTTTTCTAACCGCATAATCCGGGCATAATCCATGAGACGATCAAGCTTTTTTTCGTTTTTCTTCATATATCCGGTTACTGCATAATTAAAGACAGAAACATCTATTTCAGATCGTTTACGAATTATATCGCAAATGGTCCGCTCCATATCATAAACAGTAATCGAATGTCCAGAAGGCGACAGCACCTGACAGGCTCCCAGCATATGCCACTCTTTTTTGATATAAATAATCTTCACGTTCTTTTTTGCCAATTCTGCACTGTTATATTTCGCGGGTACCGTTACCGTAAGCGGCACTGGCTCCTTTTCTGCAAGATCATGGAGATACAATGCAGATTCATGAGAATATACTGCTTTAGGAATTTGGGCCTGCAACAGATACATTTCATCAACCCATGCATCAGGCGACAGATAAATCCCATGCGATATTTTTTCGAATCCAGCTTCTTTCACATATCTGTAAAAAGTTTCTTTCGCAATACCAGCAGCAACAACATCTGCAGTTTTTAAAACACCCTTGTTATTAACAAGTAATTTTTCAATTTTATTTTTTTTCACAACGCTCCACCAACTTTCATACGGTTATTATAGCAAAAAAACCGTATGAAAGTCAAAAACAACCAGCAGATGCACCCAAACTAAAATCAAATTGTAGCAAAAAACAGCATAGCATTTTTACTATACTGTTCTCTGCTTAAATATAACCATATAAAATTGTCAATCCATAAATTCCCGGATGATCTCCCGCATGATCTCCTCTTCCTCCGGGCTCAGCATCTTGCTGAAATGGCTTCCCGTCGCGGCGGTCTGGCGGATACTTGCCGCGATATGCTCTACCATCTCATCCCGCAGGACAGGATCTGTCTTCACGGAAGCCGCCGGGGTATACCTCCGGGCGGCAGGAGGCTCCTCTTTCTTTGTTTTCGCCTGGAAGATATAATCCGCCAGCGAATTCATTACCAGTTCTTCCCGGTAGGTAAAGTCAAGAGCCTGCCGCAGCACAAGCAGGGCGACCGGAACCGCTGTTCCCACATAAAGATACTGAAGGGAAATACCCTCACTCTGTTCCAGTCTGGAATTAAAGAACAGGGCCAGTCCCAGACAGCATACGGCCAAAAGAGACGGCAGCCATACAAGGAGGTTCATCTTCCCCATAAGCCTGTCCCTTGTCTTCCAGAGATTCAGCCATTTTTCCTTAAGGTTCGTTACCGCTTTCGTTCTTCTCATAGCTCTTCTGTAGGCAAGGTGTTCCGCAAGCATCCCTACTGCTCCCGCTGTTCCCAGAACAGCCATCAGATAAAGCAGTATGTGCAACTCCATAACTCTCTCCAGCATGATCCCCTCCCTGATCCCACATCTGACTTATCAGGTGAAAATGAATGCCCTCTCCGGTCGCGCTCATTTCCCTTCTGATAAGTCACATTATACTCTATAGAGGGGTTGGAAAAAAGAAAAATCGTTCGTCAAATTCTTCTACCATACTACAGGATTTTTTCTCTGTATATCAGCCAATGCCGGTCTGCAGCGCTTTTACCACTTCCTCGAACTTCATGAAATGGGAGGCTTTTACCAGAACCGTATCTCCTTTCTGGATATAACGGCCCAGGTTTTCCAGAAGGCTTTCCCTTGTTTCCTCGTAGAATACGGGGAACTCCGGATCCGCCTCACGGGCGGCCTCCGCCATATGGCGGGCAAGACTTCCCACGCAGATGCAGGCATCGATTCCGCAGGACGCGGCGTGAGCGCCCACTTCTCTGTGAAGAGCGATCTCGTTCTCGCCCAGCTCTCCCATATCTCCCAGAATGGCAACCCTTCTTCCCGCTCCGTCATGAAGTACGTCAAGGGAGGCTTTCATGGACATGGGATTGGCGTTATAACAGTCGTCCACGATCAGAAGGCTGTCTGTCTCTATCATCTTAAAACGTCCGCTGATAGCTTCCAGGCTCTCGATCCCTTTTTTAATCTCCTCTGTAGTCAGACCGTATATCCTTCCCACAGCCGCGGCAGCCAGGGCGTTGTATACCATATGTATTCCGGGCATGGGAACCAGGACGGAAAAAGCGTCCCCGCCCAGATGGATTCTGCAGGAAACTCCTTTCAGCCCCCTGTTCACGATTTCGTCCGCATAAACGTCGCGGTTCTGGTTCAGTCCGAAAAACACCGGCCGGATTCCCTTATATTCCGCAACAGTACTCAGCTTATCATCGTCGCCGTTTAACACAATATGGCCGTCCGGTCTTAAGTACTGAAATATCTCTGTTTTGGCTTTAAGCACGCCGTCACGGTCGCTCAGATTCTCCAGATGGCAGGTTCCGATATTGGTGATCACACAGGTCTGAGGCTTCGCGATCTTCGCCAGACGTGTCATCTCCCCGAAGTCACTGATCCCCATTTCCAGAACCGCGATCTCGTCCTCGTCCCGCAGGCGGAAAACTGTCAGCGGCAACCCCAGCTCATTATTAAAATTTCCCTGGGTCTTCAGGGTTCTGTATTTTTCTTTCAGCACAGAAGCGATCACTTCCTTGGTGCTGGTCTTACCTACGCTTCCGGTGATCCCCACCACGGGGATCTGAAGCTGTTCCAGATAAAACTCCGCGATATCCTTCACCGCCTGAAGAGAAGATTCCACCTGGATATAGGGGAAATCCGCGCCCTCCAGTTCTCTCTCCGCAACAGAGGCCAGAGCGCCTTTTGCCATCACGTCAGGGATGAATTTATGGGCGTCCACCCGCCCGCCTACGATGGCCACAAAAAGAGCGCCGGCTTCCGTCTTCCGGCTGTCGGTGATAATCGAATCCACCTCCCGGTCCAGCGCCTCCTCCGGTCCATGATAAACTCCCCTGCATACCTTTACTATATTTCTTAAAGTCAGATTTTTCATAACAGAATCCTCAACAGTTACTTATACTAAAATTTCTCCGCATTGACAGGACAATAATGATCTGTCAATTTGCAAATCTATTTTTGCCGGTACTTCTTCAGAGACACCCGTATCAGTTCCTCGCACAGCGCCGGATAATCCATACCCAGCACCGCCGCCTCCTGGGGAATCAGACTGGTGGGCGTCATGCCCGGAAGAGTATTCGCCTCCAGACAGTAGATCTTCTCATCTTCTGTCACGATAAAATCAAGACGGGCGTAGCTCTCCAGGCCCAGCGCGTGATACCCCTGCACCGCATAGTTCTGAAGCCGTTTCGTCAGCTCGTCGGAAATGGGCGCAGGGCATGTCTCTTTTACCGCTCCCGGTTTATACTTATTCTCATAGTCGTAGAAGCCCTGGCAGGGAACGATCTGAACCACCGGATACGCCTGTCCGTCCACAACGGCGACAGTATATTCCGTGCCCTGGATAAACTCCTCCACAACGACTTCATCCTCATAGGAAAAGGCTTCCTTCAGAGCTTTCCCATATTCTTCCTGATCGTTCACAATATAAACGCCGATACTGGAACCGCCGCAACAGGTCTTCACCACAACAGGAAAAGAAAGTCCCAGTTCCGCGGGATCCTTTTTCTCCTCTGACGCTTTCAGTGTCGTTCCCCCCGGTGACGGAACACCGTGCATCTGGAACATCCATTTGGTCACACCCTTATCCATAGCCATAGCGCTGCTGAGATAGCCGGTACCTGTATAACGGATACCCATCAGATCAAAGGCCGCCTGTACTCTTCCGTCCTCCCCGTTGGATCCGTGAAGGCCCAGGAATACAATATCCGCCTGTCTGCAAAGCTCCATGACATTGGGACCGAAAAACTCTTTCCGCTCTTTTTTCATCGTTTCGATTTCGGAATTAAAGCTCTTCATATAATCCGCCGCGGCTTCCACATCATATTCTGCCGGAAAGGGCTCTTCCCAATCCACATTCTCCGCCCCGCAGAATACGTCCACCAGCACAGCCCTGTGTCCTTTCGCTCTCAGTCCGTTACAGATCCCCGTTCCGGATACAATGGAAACGTCGCGCTCTGTACTTGTTCCTCCCGCCAAAACAACAATCTTCATATCCTTATATCTCCCTGCATATTTTTTCAAACTTACGCTGTCAGCCTTTATATATCACGATCGGCATATCCTCTGTTACATTCTGCCAGATCAGGGCAGCCTGGTCAACAGAAACCAGCACATTTCCTCCCGTTCCGGCCCAGCTTGCGAATCCGGAACCGCTGTCTCCCGCGTCATAGCTTCCGGTAAACATATGATCAAAGTTTATCTCCGGATCGTCCTGGATCCCCAGCCCCTCTCCGAAGGAGATTCTGTAATTCACCATTCTTCCGTCCACCTCAGCCGGCGACTGCATGTCCTGTATTTTATATACTCCTTCCGGCGTTGCGCTGCTGGAAAGGATTCCCGTATCCACCACCGGGACTCCATCCCGGTAAACCACAAGACGGTGATTGGGAAGATCCACCTCCACATAAGTATAACCGATGTCATTGGTATTCCGACTCATAGCGCTCTGCTGATATACCGGTTCCCGCACCTGGGTTTTCCGATCCGTCACGGCCTGATAAAGCGCGTCTGTTTCTTTCGCCTCATCTATCACCCATCCGTAGTCTCCGCCGGAAACAGTGATTTCCCTGTTATCGTAAGTCTCAAAAGTCCTCGTCAGCCCCGGCGTATTATACTTCTCTCCCAGCGCGGCCACATATGCCGAAATCTTCTCTTTATCCAGGATCAGGTCTCCGTTTTCATCCCGGGAGAGCCATTCTCTGATCACATTTCTGTCCACAGTCTCTTTGCGGTCTCCGAAATCATAGGTGATCACCACGTCTGTCAGCTCATTCATCTGTTCGCAGTCTTTTATCAGCCGTTCGTCATCTGCGTAAACAGAAGGATTGTCATAACAGCCATCCTCTTCCAGATTCACCACAGTATCTCCGCTCGTCACAGCCCTTAGGATCGTTTCATCCAGCCGTTCTCTGTTTACCTGCGTCCCCACAGTTTCCGGAACGATCTCGAAACTTTCGCCGTTATCTTCGATCCGGGCGTCCACGGGAGCAATATTGTCTTTCATACAGTTAAGACTGTCGATTTTTTGCTCCAGAAGATTCCCGTCGCAGGACACGGATGAAGAAACCTCATAAGTCTTATGCTGTCCGAAGGAAAGAAACCAGAGAAATCTGTTCTGACCGCGCAGAAGCTTCCTTACGCTTCCGTCCGGCTGATAGGAAAGGTCGATCTCATCGGCGGAAATACTTTCCTGGCCGTTTCCTCTTGTCTGCACCGCAAGCACATAAGCGTCCGTCGCCTGCGTCAGCAGATCCTCTGTTTCCGCCTCATCCATATAAGAACAGTTAAAGCCGTTCACAAGAGATCCCGGAAGGAAATGCAGGGTAAAATAATACACCCCGAAACCATAGGCAGCCACAGTAAGCAGAAGCAGAACTGCGATCACGCCTGTCAAAACCTTTCTGCCTGTACTCGTTTCTGTATGTTTTTCTGCCATAAAACCTCCCTGCCGGATCACTCCTGTAACGGCTTTTTATGCCGGCGTCTTTGCGCCGTTTTTTACAATATTTTAAACGTTTCCTGTGTTCTTTATGCTTCCAGAAGCTTCTCCACACTGGCGAGCTTCACGCATACAACGAACACCTTCGCAGCCTCTTCCAGCTCCTTAAGATCCGGATAAGTGGGCGCGATACGGATATTGGAATCTTTCGGGTCTTTGCCGTAGGGATAGGTGGCGCCTGCCCCTGTCATTACAACTCCCGCCTCTTTCGCTTTTGCTACGATAGCTTTCGCGCAGCCTTCCATGGACTCAAAGGAGATAAAATATCCCCCCTTTGGTTTCGTCCACTCGCCGATTCCAAGTCCGCCCAGCTCGCTGGTAAGAATGTCGTCCACAAGCTGGAATTTCGGACGGATCAGGGCAGCATGTTTTCTCATATGTTCATGAACGCCTGCAAGATCCTTAAAGAATCTTACATGACGAAGCTGATTCAGCTTGTCATGGCCGATGGTCTGGATCTGCATATATTTGCGGAAATCGTCCAGGTTTGCTTTAGATGCGGCCACTGCCGCGATACCGGAACCCGGGAAACTGATCTTGGAAGTGGAAGTAAATTTATATACCATATCCGGATTGCCGGCCTTAGCGCACTCGTCCAGTATCTCGAGAAGGAAATCCTGATCCTCGTCATAAAGATGATGAACACTGTAAGCGTTGTCCCAGTAAATACGGAAATCAGGAGCCGCCGGCTTCAGGTGCGCGAAACGCTTCACCGTCTCCTCTGAATAGGTATAACCCTGCGGATTGGAATATTTCGGCACGCACCAGATACCCTTTACCGCGGCGTCCTCGCTTACCAGCTTCTCCACCATATCCATATCCGGTCCTTCCGGAGTCATGGGGATATTGATCATTTCGATGCCGAAAAATTCAGTGATCTTAAAGTGACGGTCATATCCCGGAACCGGACAGAGGAATTTCACCTTATCCAGCTTGCACCAGGGTGTATTCCCCATAACGCCGTGTGTCATGGAGCGGGCCACTGTATCGAACATTACGTTCAGACTGGAGTTGCCGAAGATAATGATATTGTCAGGATCCACTTCGGAGATCGCTCCCAGAAGTCGTTTGGCTTCCGGAATACCGTCCGGCACGCCGTAGTTCCGGCAGTCCACTCCTGTTTCACATTTCAGATCAGAATCCCCTTTCAGGACGTCCATCATTCCCATGGAAATATCCAGCTGATCCATGCCCGGTTTTCCTCTGGACATATCCAGGGACAGCCCCTGCGCCTTAATGTCCGCGAACTGCTGATCCAGCTCCTTCTTCAGAGCCAGCAGTTCTTCCCTGCTCATTTCACTGTATTTCTTCATAATCTTCCTCCTCGCGCCGTATCTGATGTACCGTCCTTTGCCGGTCCTGTATCCGGTCACCGCCAGATTGGACGCAGACGCCTTAATACGTCAGTCCGACTATAATCTTCACCTGTATTACTTTGCTCTATCCCGTCTATTTTAGTATGCTAAAGTCCTGCTGTCAAGACCGTGACTTAAAAGTTTCTTCTTGCGGATTTCTTCTGATTACCATATACTGAGGTTACAGGGAACACTCTTTTCCCTGATTACATAATAATGAAAGGCAGACATCTATGTGGATTGCAGATAACTGGAAAGAATACGAAGTCCTGGACGCCTCCTGCGGGGAAAAACTGGAGCGCTGGGGAAAATATGTCCTGGTCCGTCCGGATCCCCAGGTCATCTGGGACACGCCGAAAACAGACCGCCGGTGGAAAAACCGCAACGCTCATTATCACAGGAGCAAAAAAGGCGGCGGCGAATGGGAGTTTTTTGATCTTCCCCAGCAGTGGGAAATACATTACAAAGAACTGACCTTCCGGCTGAAACCATTCAGCTTCAAACACACCGGACTGTTTCCGGAACAGGCGGTAAACTGGGACTGGTTCAGTGAAAAAATACGCGGCGCAGGCCGGCCGGTAAAAGTACTGAACCTTTTCGCCTACACGGGCGGAGCTACTCTTGCCGCCGCAGCGGCAGGCGCCAGCGTCACTCATGTGGACGCCTCCAAAGGCATGGTCACCTGGGCAAAAGAGAACGCCGCAGCCTCGGGGCTATCAGAAGCCCCCATACGCTGGCTGGTGGACGACTGCGTGAAGTTCGTGGAAAGGGAGATCCGCCGGGGCAATCATTATGACGCCATAATCATGGATCCGCCATCCTACGGAAGAGGACCCAAAGGCGAGATCTGGAAGATCGAGGACGCCATCCACCCGCTTATCAAACTGTGTACCAGGATCCTCAGCCCGGAGTCTCTTTTCTTCCTGGTGAATTCCTACACCACCGGACTGGCTCCCGCAGTGCTTACCTATATGCTTGCCTCGGAACTGAAAAAGTTTTCCGGAAGCGTGGACTCCCAGGAGATCGGACTGCCGGTGACAGGCAGCGGACTTGTACTCCCCTGCGGCGCGTCCGGCCGATGGGAAGCCAGATAACGTATGAAAAAGAGAGGAACATAAGAAAATGAATAATATGGCAGCTTTGAAAAACATGGATCCAAAGATCGAAATGAAACGCTATGGCTGCGCTGTTATAGCCGCCGTCATCTGCGCGGTAAACATCAACACCTTTGTCAATACCGGAGGGCTGATCCCCGGAGGCTTTAACGGAGTCACCCTTCTGATCCAGAGCATTTTCCGGGAATTCGCCGGGATAGAGGTTCCCTATACGGTGATCAACCTCGCCCTGAACGCGATCCCTGTTTTTATCGGTCTGAAATTTATCGGTCTGAAATTTACCATGAGCTCCTGTGTAGTTATTTTGCTGTCTGGTATCCTCACCGACCTGATCCCGGCGCAGCCCATCACCTATGATCCCCTGCTGATCAGTATCTTCGGCGGGCTGATCAACGGCGTGGTCATTACGCTGTGCCTGATCGGAAATACCAGTACCGGAGGAACCGATTTCATCGCCATTTATTTTTCCGAAAAGAACGGCCGCGATATCTGGAATTATATTTTCTGCGGAAACGCTATCCTTCTCGTTATCGCCGGACTGCTCTTCGGCTGGGACAAGGCCCTGTACTCCATCATCTTCCAGTTCACCTCCACACAGGTGGTCCAGATCCTGCACCAGCGTTACAAGAAGCACACGCTCTTTATCGTGACAAGGCATCCGGACGAGGTTTACGAAGAGATCTCCCATCTCTCCCACCACTCCGCCACAAGGCTGGACGGTATGGGCTGCTACACCAAGGATTCCACCTCCATGATCTACTCGGTAGTTTCCCGTGAGGAAGCGAAGCTTCTTGTGAAAAAGGTGATGGAAGTAGATCCCGACGCATTTGTAAACATTATCAAGACAGACTTTATCAACGGAAGGTTCTATCATAAGACAGACTATTGATCCTACTTACGCAAATATTTAAATATCTCTTTAAAACCACTTGAATTGTATGCTCCATAAAGTATAATAGACTTAAGATGATCTTCAGGTCAAAGGAGCGTGATTTATATGAAGGAAGAACAGGACAGAACGGCTTATACCTGCTCCCCGGAGTACGACCGCAGCGCCTGCGGGGACTGTCTCTGCGCCACCTGCTATGAGCAGGAATTCTGCGACCGGTGTAAAGACTGCCACGAACAGTCGCGGAAGAAAACTTCCTGCTTCAGCTATGAGGGGGCCTATAACTACTGAAAAAAGAGGTTACCGGAATCCATATGTTCCGATAACCTCTTTTTACATTTATATCCTTTTCGGTTTTCTGCCGGATCCTTCGATCCGTTCATTCCATTTTTCCGCTCTTCGGAAGGATCACAGTAATTTCCGTGCCCTTTCCCAGCTCGCTGATCATATCCACAGTTCCGCCCAGGAAGGTGACTCCATGCTTTACAATGGAAAGACCCAGACCGGTCCCTCCGATCTCTCTGGAATGGCTCTTATCCACCCGGTAGAAGCGTTCGAACACTCTGCTGATGTCTTCCCGCGGTATGCCGATACCGGTATCCTTCACCACGATCCGCACATTCTCTTCTTCCTCTTCTATATGAATGCTCACGGTTCCGTCGTCTCTGTTGTATTTGATGCCATTATCACAGAGATTATAGAGAACCTCTTCCAGGATCGGCCGCACGGCGCGGCAGTAAACCTCTTTCCCCTCGATGAAGAGATGCACGTTCTTCTTATATGCCACGTCTTTCAGATTGCCGCACACTTCTTTTGCCAGCTGGCAGACGTCCACATCTTCCCATTCGTAGGGATTGGCCCCCTCGTCAAGCTGAGATATCTTGATTGTATCCTCCACAAGCTGGATAAGCCGCTGGGCTTCCTTGTAGATCCTTCCGGCAAAGCCCCGGATATCCTCATCCCGCACAAGGCCTCCCTGGATGATCTCCGCGTACCCAGAAATAGATGTAAGAGGGGTTTTCAGCTCATGGGAAACGTTGGCCGAGAATTCCCGACGCAGGCTTTCTCTCTGTACCTTCTCCGTCTCGTTCATCAGAACCAGCACCGCGCCTACGGTACTTCCATCCCTGGTCACCGGATTGGCGATCAGATGGATAAATTCATTGTCCACATGAAGAAGGGCGCTTCCGTGCTCACCCTTCAGGACCTTCTCGATCACCTTGCGGAAATCCTCCGTCCTGTCCAGAGAGTACACGCTTTCTCCAATCTTGGGTTCCCATACCTGGAACATCTTCCACACACTTGAGTTTCCGGAGAGGATCATGGTATAGGCGTCGATCACCAGAAGTCCTTCCTGCATATTCTCTGTGATAATACGGAATTCTTCCTGATTTCTCCGGGCTTCCTCGATCTGAAGCCTGATCTGGCCGTTCTGCTTATGGATCTTGCTCAGAAGAGGAGCCACCTCTTCATACACCAAATTCTCCTCCGGATGTTCCAGATCAAGAGAATTCAAAGGCTCCACGATCCGAGAAGCGATCCTGGAGGCAAAAAAGCAGGCCAGGATGATCAGCACCGTCAGGATTCCCAGAGCAGGCGGTATCAGCTGAACCGTCAGCGCCAGAACAGAGTCCTGGGTACTGGATACCCGGAGAACAGAATTATCGCTGAGGCGCACCGCATAATAGAGCGTCCGCTCCGAAAGCGTATCCGAGATACGCTCCGCCTGCCCCACGCCCGTCTCTTCCGCTTCCAGGAACTCCTCACGGTCTTTGTGGTTTTCCATGGCTTCCTCATCAGCCATACTGTCATAAAGTACATTACCCGCATCATCTATATAAGTGATGCGGGAATCCTGCTCGTTGACATTTTCCAGATAATCCTCTCCCTTAAGCTCCACGCCATAGGAAAGATATTCCGCTTCTTTCTTCAGCTCATTTATAATCTGGCCGCCAAAATGGCGGTATAAAACCCCCAGCACACAGGCCATTCCGATGATCAGCACGACCACCGAGGCAAGAATGCTGGATTTGAATATCTTTTTTGTCAACCTTAATTTCCTCCCAGCTGGTGTTCATTGTTTCTGTGAACTCCTGTAATGGAATATTCCACCCACTCTGCAATGTTCACCGCATGGTCGCCGATACGTTCCATATATTTCGCAGCCATCAGAAGATCCAGTCCTACTTTAACGTCCATATTTTTATACATCTGATTGGCAAGCTCTTCCTTGATCTCGTTAAACGCCTGGTCTACCCTGTCGTCGTCGTCGATAACCTTTCTGCACAGATCCAGATCTGCCTTTACGAAAGAGTCCACGCTCTCTGTCACCATATGAACGGCCATCCCTACCATCTTTTCAATCTGATCCGGGATCTGATCCATATTTTTGTCGATAAATCTTGACAGATCGGCAATATCGGCCGCCTGGTCCCCAATGCGCTCCATATCGGAGATCATCCGCAGAGCAGCAGAAATCTCCCTGAGATCCCCCGCCACAGGCTGCTGATGAAGAAGGAGCCGCATACAGAGCGTCTCAATCTCTCTTTCTTTCGCATCAATTTCCTTGTCTACCTCAAAAACTTCTTTTGCGCAATCCTTGCCGCGGATCGCCTGTGCGGAAAGGGTGATCACTTTCTCGCAGAGACTTCCCATTGTTATCATCTGTACATGGAGTTCTTCCAACTGCCGTTCAAAACGTGTTGTCATATCAGCCAAACCTCCCTGTAATATAGTCTTCTGTTCTCTTGTCCGCAGGCATGGAGAACAGTGTGTCTGTATCATTGAATTCTACCACTTCTCCAAGCAAAAAGAAAGCGGTTTTGTCGGAAATACGTGTTGCCTGCTGCATGTTATGGGTTACAATCACAATCGTGTAATCCTTCTTAAGCTCCAGCGCCAGCTCCTCGATCTTGGAAGTGGAAATGGGGTCAAGAGCTGAAGTCGGCTCGTCCATCAGAAGCACTTCCGGCTGTACCGCCAACGCGCGGGCGATACAGAGTCTCTGCTGCTGTCCGCCGGACATACCCAGGGCGCTTTTTTTCAGACGATCTTTTACCTCATCCCAGATCGCGGCGTCGCGGAGAGATTTTTCCACGATGTCGTCCAGTTTTGCCTTGGAACGGATGCCGTGAGTTCTGGGACCGTAGGCGATATTGTCATAAATACTCATGGGGAAGGGATTCGGTTTCTGGAAAACCATACCCACTCTTTTGCGGAGCAGGTTCACATCCATATCCCCGTAAATATCCTCTCCGTCCAGCTCCACCTTACCGGTGATCACACAGCCCTCCACCAGGTCGTTCATCCTGTTCAGGGATTTCAGAAGAGTGGATTTGCCGCAGCCGCTGGGGCCGATGAACGCGGTGATCTCCTTCTCCGGGATGTGCATATTGATATCCTTTAACGCATGAAACGTGCCGTAATGCAGGTTCATGTCCTCGATTGAAAGCTTTATCGTCTCGCTCATTTCTCCTTATCCTTTCGCAATTCGTTTAGCCAGCATACTTGACAGGCCGTTGATGATCAGTACAAAAATAAGAATTACCACAGCCGTTGCGGACGCTTCGTTCATGTGAAGTCCCTCGCTGGAAAGCACATACATATGAAGGGCCAGCGTACGTCCGGAACCCATGAGATCCGGAATCTGGGCTACCGTACCGGATGTGTACAGAAGTGCGGCCGTCTCTCCGATAATACGTCCTATGGCAAGGATGACACCGGCCAGGATACCGGGTACTGCGGATGGAAGCACAATGGTAAAAATGGTGCGGAGCTTGCCGGCTCCAAGACCGAAGCTTGCTTCCCTGTAGGAATCCGGCACTGCCTTCAGCGCCTCCTCGGAGGTACGCATGATCAGGGGCAGCACCATGATAACCAGGGTAAAGGAACCTGCCAGCAGAGACATTCCCCAGTGAAGAGCTGTTACGAAGAACAGCATACCAAACAGACCGAATACGATGGAGGGAATTCCGGAAAGGGTCTCTGCTGTGATACGGATCACTTTTACCAGTTTATTGCCTTTTTTTGCATATTCCACAAGATAGATCGCCGCGAAAATCCCCAGAGGCGCCGCGATGATCAGAGACATAAACGTCATGATAAAGGTATTGATCAGAGAGGGCATAAGGGATACGTTCTCTGAATTGTACTCCAGGCTGAAAAGGGAAGGAGTCAGGTAGGGAATACCTTTTACCAGAATATATACCACCAGGAAGATCAGCACCGCGAATGTGATCACCGCAGCCAGCCCCGTAAGGAGCGCCAGTATACCGGAACCCGGATGGTGGATATAAGAACGCAGATGATCAGAGGTAGTGGTGGTATTTCTCTTTTCCATTTCCGCTGAACCTACTGCCGCAAAATTAGTCTGCATTTTCAGCCCTCCTGTTCAGTAATGAGAGACACAGGTTGATGATCAGGATAAATACGAACAGCACCACGCCGGTGGCGATCAGCGCTTCTCTGTGAAGACCTGTCGCATATCCCATCTCTGTAACAATGTTTGCCGTCAGGGTACGGAGTCCCTTGAGAAGGCCCTGGGGCATTCTCGCCTGGTTTCCGGCTACCATGATGACCGCCATGGTCTCGCCGATGGCACGTCCGATACCGAGGACCACCGCCGCAAGGATACCGGATTTTGCCGCCGGAAGGATTACGCAGAAAATACTTCTCTCCTTCGTCGCGCCCAGAGCAAGGGAACCTTCATAATAGCTTTCCGGCACGCTTCTGAGAGCGGACTCGGTAGGTCCGATGATCGTCGGCAGGATCATGATCGCCAGCAGAAGGGATGCCGCCAGCCAGCTTGTGCCTGTTCCGCCGAACACCTGTCTGATGAGGGGTACCATAAGGATCAGGCCGAAGAAGCCATATACGATAGAAGGTACGCCTGCCATCAGTTCAATACCGGATTTCAGAGGACGGTAAATTTTCTTCGGGCAGTACCGCGCCATAAATACAGATGTAAACAGTGCGACAGGAACACCTACCAGGATCGCGCCGCCGGTTACATAAATACTTGCCACGATCATGGGGAAAATACCGTAGATATCATTGGACGGCCTCCACTCGGTTCCAAAGAGGAACTCCAGGGGCCCGATCTTTCCGATTGCCGGAATACCGCTGGCAAACAGGAACAGGCAGATCAGGAGTACCGCCAGAATGGAAACGCAGGCAGCGACCATAAAAACAATTTTCATACCTTGTTCTTTAAATTTGTTCATGGATAAATGACTTCCTCTCTTTACATGAGAATATCTATGCAGCTCTCAGGAACTGCATAGATATTCATTTGTGTCTTACATAAGGGATTATATTTTTACTTTTGATTATTCAGCAAGATCTTCCCACTCTGTTGTCTCGCCTGTGAAAATGGATTTAACCTGATCAGATGTAAGGTCTTCGATCTCGTTTGTGGTGTTTACAACAACCGCGATACCGTCTGTTGCGATTACTGTTGCGGTAAGACCCTGCTCTGTCTCTTCGTCTTTCAGTTCACGGGAAGCCATTCCGATGTCGCAGATGCCTTCTGCAGCGGAAGTAACACCTGTTGTGGAATCGCTCTGCTGTACTTCTACAGTAACTTTATCCTGAGCAGCCTCATAACCCTCTTTCAGTTTTTCCATTACCGGAGATACGGAAGAAGAACCTGCCACAACGACTTTACCCTCAGCCTCGCCTGCTGCATATGCCTCAGCCTCGCCGTCAGCCTTGATGTATCCGTTGTCCTCAACGATCTGCTGTCCGTCTGCGCTCATGATGTAGTTGATGAAATCCTGTGCCGCTTCGCTTACTTCCTCGCCTGTTACGATGTTGAACGGACGGCATACCTTATATGTACCGTCGGCAACGTTCTCTGCGGTAGCCTCAGCTCCGTCGATCTTTACAGCCTTAACGGTATCGTTCAGAGAACCAAGAGAGATATATCCGATGGCGTTCTCATCACCGGCTACAGTTGTCATCATAACGGAAGTGCTGTTTGTGATGCTGGCGTCCTGAGTTGTCATATCAACTTTCTCGCCGTCTTTCTCTTCCTCGATGCCGAACAGCTCGATGAAAGCGCCTCGTGTACCGGAACCATCCTCACGGGAAATTACGTTGATCGTTCCGCTTGCCGCGCTTACTACAGATGCGAATGCTGTGGTTCCGATCATAGCTGCTGTTAAAATACTTACAATTTTTTTCTTCATGATAAATAGTCTCCTCTTCTTATATTTCTTTATTCAGTTGTTTTCCTCATTGACAAGTGCTATTTTATGATCGGAACGTAAAATTCAAAATCCCGCTCCTGTAAAATCTTTGTAAAAAAACGTGCGCACAAAAAAAGATCCGCCCTTTCTCTTTACGGATCAGGCAGATCTTTTTTCGTTTCTGTATTATGTCGTATACGGCGTGGAATCCCGCAGACGCCGCGCATTCCTTTAAAAACTATATTTCAGTATCTGGCAGTTCTTTATTCCAAAAGACGCGTATTCTTCGTTGGTCATCTCGTGAAAATATGAATTTACCACCCGGGCTATCCCGTTATGCGCTACGAGAATATATGTCCTTTCCTCTTTGTCATCCCTTATCTCATCCAGCAGGTTATAGATTCTCTGGGCCAGGCGGAACATGGACTCCCCGCCCTCATATCCGGATATGAACTGCCTTTTGGCATCCTGAAATTCTTTTCCGTTTCTGGGGGTGGATTCATATTTCCCGAAGTTCTGCTCCTTCAGCCTCGGTTCCACTCTGGCCGGGATCCCTGTAATTTCCGATATATGTCTGGCTGTATCCGCCGCCCGGATCAGAGGCGAATACAAAATCACGTCCGCCTTAACCCCCTGGCGGCGGATCTCCTCACCCAGTTCTTCCGCCTGGCGGTGTCCTTCTTCCGTCAGCGCGATATCCGTGGCTCCGCAGATTTTGTTTTCCACATTCCAGATGGTCTGTCCGTGACGGACAAAATATAGATTTCTCATTGTACTCTCCCATTAATCATAAATATTATTTAATGAGCAATATAATACAGGTATTTTCAAAAGTCAACAAAAAAGAGCCTTCTGATTATTCAGAAGACCCTTTTTCGTCTTTACAATCCTTTAAACGAGAAGCTGAACATCATTTCTTTATCTGCGTTTAACAGATATTCCGGATGGGTGCATGCGCCCCAGGCATCATCTCCCGCCACTCCCATCTGCGCTTTTGCGGCACGGATCACAGTATAATGTATCCGGGGCAGTTCATAGGGATGCATTGCGTTTTCCATCTCATGGGGCGTGTAGGGAAGAGCGGAAAACATCATAGGCCCGCTGGCTTTATCCATTTCAAATAACATTCCTCTGCCCTTCCGGTCTGTGACCTTCGCCCAGCGTACCTCTTCTTTTGCTCCACATTCCTGAGGAACAACATATCTCTCCACGCTCTCCGAAACAGTACTCCTGTAAATTCCCAGCTTTGCTCCTTTTTTTCGGTCGGCATAAGTGGATTCAGCGCCCAGTCCATACCATTCAATATTGCTGTAATCCGCGTTCAGCTTAAACATAACTCCGAATTCCGGCATATCTCCCAATTCTTTTACAGGATCATATTTCAGAGTGGTCCTGATTTTTCCATCTCCGGTCACCTCATAGGACAGACGGCAAAACGCCGCAGGATTGGTGGGCATGATATAGGTAAACGTGATTTTTACAGTCTCTTCTCCTTCTTCAACTTCGGGCAGCAGCACTGTATCGTAGGTTCCTTTTCTGAAATCCTTATGGTTCAGATACATACTGGCAATTTTCCACTGACTGTAACGCATAGGCATCAGATTGCCGCAGTCATTATCTGTCGGCGCTCTCCAGAAATTCGGCCGCGGAATTGCTTCGATCATTTCTCTCCCGCCATATTTGTAAGACGCCAGCCCTCCGTTCAGATAAGAAAAAACCGCTTCAAACTCATCTCCCCTGACGCCGAGATTATGGTAGTTTCTGATCACCCTGATTTTTTTTTGCGCAGCCGGCTTATCCTCTTTTTCCACAGAGTATACATATTGTCCGAAAGCAATCTCATATCCGGCTTCCGCCCATATGGTTTCTTCTTTCAGATGGAAAGACACGGTTACCGTATACTCTCCGGGAAGCGTTTCTTTTTCGAAAGGCAGACGGTAGGTTTTTTCACCGAGAGGCTCTACAGATGTTTCCAGAGTTCCTTTTCGGATCTCCCGTCCGTCCCTGGCAACTGTCACTTTACAGATGTAACTGTCCGTGTTTATAAAAAGATTCTTATTCTTTATTATCACAGAAGTCGCATCCGGCTCCGCTTTTATTCCCTGATAATTATATTTCACTTCCTGCATTTTGGGGGATTCGGATCTGTCGCCTCCGTATACGATACCGTTGGCGCAGAAATTATAGTCCGTGGGACGTTCTCCGAAATCTCCTCCGTATGCCTGAAACTCCCTGCCGTAACGGTCTTTTTTATAAATCGTCTGGTCTATATAATCCCAGATAAAACCGCCCTGATATTTTGGCTCCGTATCAGCCAGATCCGTATACTTGTGCATGGCTCCGCAGGAATTTCCCATGGCATGGGCGTACTCGCAGCAGATAAACGGCTTACTGTCGTCCTTTGCCAGAAATTCTCTGATCTTTTCTACGGGAGTATACATCTGGCTTTCTATATCGCTCGTTTCATTGTATGTCCTGTCGCGGAATACGCCCTCGTAATGCACAAGCCTGGAAGGATCCGCTTTCCGCAGGAACTGAGACATTTCAAAGATATCCTTCCCTCCAAAGGATTCGTTTCCACAGGACCAGATCAGTATGGACGGGTGGTTTTTGTCTCTCTGATACATAGAATTCGTCCGGTCCAGCATCATATTGAGCCATTCCGGTTTATTGTAGGGAACCACAAAAGACTCGTCCAGAGGTTTCCCCATATTGTCCCAGGATCCATGCGACTCCAGATTCACTTCATCGATCAGATAAAGCCCGTATTCATCGCAAAGCCGGTAAAACATGGAACTGTTGGGATAATGACAGGTACGGATCGCGTTGATGTTATTCCGTTTCATTGTCGACAGATCCTGTCGCAGCTCCTCTTCTGAAACGTTCCTTCCTGTAACGGAACTGAATTCGTGCCGGTTCACACCTTTAAAGACAATCCGCTTTCCGTTCAGCGTCATGATCCCGTTTTTCATCTCAAATCTGCGGAATCCGACTTTCTCAGGGATCACTTCCTGAAGGCTGCCTTCGTTATCGTAAACTTCTATAACAAGATCATAAAGCCAGGGAGTTTCCGCGCTCCACAGCCGGGGGTGTCTGACGCTCATGGATATTTTTCCATTCGTATCCGCCAAACATTCCGTCTCCCGGAAAATCTCCCCATATCCGGACAGGACTGCGCGGATCCGGCCTGCGCCCCATAGATTCATCTTTACCTCAAGTTCCCCGCTGTCCAGAGATTCATCGGGAGTTGCGCGAATTTCCAGGTCCCTCACATGCACCTCCGGAACAGTGTACAGATAAACATCTCTGTAAATGCCGGAGAAACGGTAAAAATCCTGATCCTCGCACCAGCTTCCGGAAGTCCATTTGAAGACCTGCACCGCCAGTTTGTTCTCCCCCTCTTTCACATAATCTGTCAGTTCAAACTCCGACGGGGTGAAAGAGTCCTCACTATAGCCTGCAAAATGACCGTTCAGCCATAACGCCAGCCCGCTCTCCGCGCCCTGGAAGGAAATAAAGATACGTTTTCCCTGCATATTTTCCGGGATATCAAAATATTTCACATAGCTTGCGACAGGATTGAAATGCTGGGGAATCTCTCCCGGGCCTATATCCTCATGGCCTTCCCACGGGTACTGCACGTTGGCATACTGAGGCGCGTCATACCCCTCCATCTGGATATGGGCGGGGACATAGATATCTTCCCAGGCTTTACAGCAGTAATCTTCTTTTTCAAATCCTTTTACCGTCGCCTCGTAATTCCGGGCATAATGAAATTTCCACAATCCGTTCAGACTTTTGCAAAAAGAGCTTTCCCCCTCCTCCATTTCCTGTACGGAGGCATAATATCTGTGATCCGAATGGGCCATCAGTCTTTTATCGCAAAAATATTCCGGTTCCTTTACAAGCGCGTAATCAAAAAAGTCCATCTGCTTTCCTCCTTGTTTTATTTCACCTCTCCGGTGATTCCTTCCGCAAATTGTTTCTGCAGTACAAAAAATACGATCATGATAGGAATCGAACAGAACAGTACTCCACACATCAGCATACCGTAATCTTCCAGAAAGTTTTCCATCCGCTGGCCCCGTCTATTTTAGCTGCCTCATACACAGAATATTCAATATTCTGCAGACCGGCAAGATAGAATACCATGTTGTAACCCGTCCATCTCCAGATAAGCGCAAGAATGATCACAACCTTGGCGCTTGTGGCGTTCCCCAGAAAATTGTATCCCGTATCCAGAATCCCCAGATTGATCAGGATACTGTTGATCAGCCCGTCTGTGGCAAAAAGTGAACGGAAGATCAGGGAATAGGAAACCAGAGAAGTCGCACAGGGAAGAAATACACAGGTACGGAAAAAACCCTTGAATTTCAGATGTTTATTATTCAGAAGCTGGGTCAGAATCGGGCTTTCAAAAGGCAGCTGATAATAACGGAATTCCATTTTTGGTTTTTTTCTTGACAATACAAAGCCTCCTCTCCCCGACAATTACAGAAAAACCCCGGAAGCCTTACGGCTCCGGGGCAATCTTATGCTTGGACATTGTGTACCTGTTGGTACTATTTTGTTTATTCGATAACGGAAGCAACACGTCCTGATCCTACAGTACGTCCGCCCTCACGAATAGCGAAGGTAAGACCCTGGCTCATAGCGATCGGGTGGATCAGTTCGATTGTCATCTCAATGTTATCGCCAGGCATGCACATCTCTGTTCCTTCCGGAAGAGTGATCACACCTGTAACGTCTGTTGTTCTGAAGTAGAACTGCGGACGATAGTTGTTGAAGAACGGTGTATGACGGCCACCCTCGTCCTTTGTCAGAACGTATACCTGAGCGGTAAATTTTGTGTGGCAGGTAATGGTTCCCGGTTTAGCAAGAACCTGTCCTCTTTCGATCTCGTTTCTCTGAACACCACGAAGAAGCGCACCGATGTTATCACCAGCCTGAGCCTCGTCAAGAAGCTTACGGAACATCTCGATACCGGTTACAACTACTTTACGTGTCTCTTCTTTGATACCAACGATCTCAACTTCCTCAGATACGTGAAGAACACCAGCCTCTACTCTACCAGTAGCAACTGTACCACGTCCTGTGATGGAGAATACGTCCTCTACAGGCATAACGAACGGCTTGTCAGTGTCACGCTGCGGATCCGGAATGTATTCATCAACTGCGTTCATGAGCTCCATGATCTTGTCGCCCCACTCGCTGCTCGGATCTTCCAGAGCTTTCAGAGCGGATCCCTGGATAACCGGAATGTCATCGCCCGGGAAGTCATACTCGGAAAGAAGCTCACGGATCTCCATCTCTACCAGCTCAAGCAGCTCCTCATCGTCAACCATATCACATTTGTTCATGAATACAACGATGTAAGGAACGCCTACCTGACGGGAAAGAAGGATATGCTCTTTTGTCTGAGCCATAACACCGTCTGTAGCAGCAACAACAAGGATAGCGCCGTCCATCTGAGCAGCACCAGTGATCATGTTCTTAACGTAGTCGGCATGTCCTGGGCAGTCAACGTGTGCATAATGTCTGTGCTCTGTTTCATACTCAACGTGTGCAGTAGAGATTGTGATACCACGCTCTCTTTCTTCCGGAGCTTTATCGATGTTCTCGAAATCTGTAGCTGTGTTACCAGCAACTCTTTCAGACAGAACTTTTGTAATTGCAGCAGTTAAAGTTGTTTTACCATGGTCAACGTGTCCAATGGTACCGATGTTACAATGCGGTTTTGTTCTTTCAAACTTAGCCTTTGCCATTTTAAAATGTCCTCCTTAAAACTTGGCTCTTTCTTTCAGAGCATTTTTCAAATTAAACCTGCTATCCTTGATTATATTGCAAACCTTAGATATTTGCAAGCTTTTTATTATTCATAAACCAATCAGTTCCGTTTCCCGGAAACAGCTCTGTTAAGATCTCTCTCCGGGAACGGTTTTGATTTTTATTTATCAGATCAGTCCTTCTTGGAAAGGATCTTTTCCTGTACGTTCTTCGGAACCGGCTCGTATTTCTCGAAGAACATGGAGTAGTTACCACGTCCCTGAGTTCTGGAACGAAGGTCGGTTGCGTATCCGAACATTTCGGAAAGCGGAACATATCCGCGGATCATCTTGCCTCCGCCGATATCGTCCATACCCTCGATACGACCGCGGCGGGAGTTGATATCACCGATAACATCACCCATGTAATCTTCCGGTGTTGTAACTTCCACTCTCATGATCGGCTCGAGAAGGATCGGAGCTGCTTTCTGCATAGCATCCTTGAATGCAAGAGAACCAGCAATGTGGAACGCCATCTCGGAAGAGTCGACTTCATGGTAGGAACCATCGTATACATTCGCATGTACGCCGACTACCGGATATCCGCCCAGGATACCGGCCTTCATAGCTTCCTCGATACCTTCGCCAACTGCCGGGATATATTCCTTCGGAATAGCACCGCCGACAACAGTGGATTCGAACTTGTACAGTTCCTCTCCGTTGGCGTCCATGGGCTCGAATTTAACTTTACAGTGACCATACTGTCCACGTCCACCGGACTGTTTTGCGTACTTGCTGTCCACATCCACAGCCTTGGTGATGGTCTCTTTGTAAGCAACCTGAGGAGCGCCTACGTTAGCCTCTACCTTGAATTCACGAAGCAGACGGTCAACGATGATCTCCAGATGAAGCTCACCCATACCTGCGATGATGGTCTGTCCTGTTTCCTGATTTGTATGAGCACGGAATGTGGGGTCTTCCTCTGCAAGTTTTGCAAGAGCTTCACCCAGTTTGCCCTGGCCGGCTTTTGTCTTGGGCTCGATAGCCAGCTCGATAACCGGCTCCGGAAATTCCATAGACTCAAGGATTACCGGATGCTGGTCGTCGCAGATCGTATCACCTGTTGTGGTGAATTTGAAGCCGATAGCTGCAGCGATATCACCGGCATAAACCTTATCCAGCTCCATACGCTTGTTCGCATGCATCTGAAGGATACGTCCTACACGCTCTTTCTTATCCTTTGTAGCGTTCAGTACATAGGAACCGGAGTTCATTGTACCGGAATATACACGGAAATATGCAAGCTTACCAACGAACGGGTCTGTCATGATCTTGAATGCAAGAGCAGCGAAAGGCTCTTCGTCGGAAGAGTGTCTTACGATCTCGTTGCCTTCCAGGTCAACGCCCTCGATAGGCGGAATGTCTGTCGGAGCAGGCATGTACTCGATAACTGCGTCCAGAAGTTTCTGAACACCCTTGTTTCTGTATGCGCTTCCGCAGCAAACCGGAACAGCGGCACACTCACAGGTAGCTTTACGAAGAACAGCCTTCATTTTTTCAACGCTGGGCTCCTCACCTTCCAGATATTCCATCATCAGATCGTCGTCCAGCTCGCAGATCTTCTCAACAAGCTCTGTGTGATACAGCTCTGCGTCATCTTTCATATCATCCGGAATATCGACAATGGAGATGTCCTCGCCCTTGTCGTCATTGTAGATATAAGCTTTCATCTCGAACAGGTCGATGATTCCCTTGAATTCATCTTCCTTTCCGATAGGAAGCTGCAGGCAGATCGCGTTCTTGCCCAGACGGGTCTTGATCTGATCTACTGCGTTATAGAAGTTTGCACCCAGGATATCCATCTTGTTGATGAACGCCATACGGGGTACGTTGTAGGTGTCGGCCTGACGCCATACGTTCTCGGACTGGGGCTCAACGCCGCCCTTCGCACAGAAGACGCCTACAGCGCCGTCCAGTACACGGAGAGAACGCTCAACCTCTACGGTAAAGTCTACGTGTCCGGGAGTATCGATGATGTTGATACGATGCTCCAGAGCACCCGGCTTTGCCTTGCAGTTCTCCTGCAGAGTCCAGTGACAGGTGGTAGCAGCGGATGTGATGGTGATACCTCTCTCCTGCTCCTGTTCCATCCAGTCCATGGTTGCGGTACCTTCATGGGTATCGCCGATCTTATAGTTGACACCTGTATAATAAAGAATACGTTCTGTAAGAGTGGTCTTACCCGCATCGATATGAGCCATGATACCAATGTTTCTGGTTCTCTCAAGCGGATATTCTCTGCCTTGTTTTCCAGCCAATTGGATTTCCTCCTTGATTAGAAACGATAGTGAGCAAACGCTTTGTTTGCCTCAGCCATCTTGTGCATGTCTTCTTTCTTCTTAACAGATGCGCCTGTGTTGTTCATTGCATCCAGAAGCTCGTTTGCAAGTCTCTCCTCCATAGTCTTCTCGCCTCTTTTACGAGAATATGCGGTGAGCCAGCGAAGAGCCAGCGCCTGACGTCTGTCCGCTCTTACCTCGATGGGAACCTGGTAAGTAGCACCGCCGATACGTCTTGCTTTTACTTCCAGAAGAGGCATGATGTTGTTCATTGCTTCTTCGAATACTTCGATTGCTGGCTTGCCAGCTTTTTCTTCTACTCTGGCGAATGCGCCGTATACAATTTTCTGAGCGACGCCCTTCTTACCATCTAACATAATGTTGTTGATAAGCTTGGTAACCACTTTATTATTGTACACCGGATCAGCCAGAACGTCTCTTTTCTGAGTATGTCCTTTACGTGGCACGTTACTTCCCTCCTTAATCATTTTGATTATATCATCGGTACTCACTTCAAAAACTAAGGTGTTCGCACTGGTAAAGTCCTATATTTAACCCGCAACCGACAGGGTATATGGAATACCGTACAAAATTTATAGCTAATGGTGAATTCGATTGATTTCGCTGTTCCCGGGTTATGAAGCGGGAACCTTCTCAAACACTTCGTGTTCGAGAAGTATCAATAATTTTGCTGCTACGCGAAAAAATCAAGGTCCCTTCTCAATCGCTTCGCGATCGAGAAGTATCAGTAATTTCTTCGCTACGCTGCGAAATTACTTTTTCTTAGGTCTCTTAGCGCCGTATTTGGAGCGGGCCTGTTTTCTGTTGGCTACGCCTGCAGTATCCAGTGTACCTCTGATGATATGATATCTGGTACCCGGCAGGTCCCTAACTCTTCCTCCACGGATCAGAACAACGCTGTGCTCCTGAAGGTTGTGTCCCTCTCCAGGAATGTAGCTTGTTACCTCGATGCCGTTGGAAAGACGAACTCTGGCGATCTTTCTAAGAGCTGAGTTAGGTTTCTTAGGGGTAGCAGTCTTAACTGCTGTACAAACGCCACGTTTCTGCGGTGCGGACTGTTCAACTGCTTTCTTTCTTAAAGAGTTGAATGTTCTCTGCAGAGCAGGTGCTGTAGATTTCTTTACAGATGTCTGACGTCCTTTTCTTACTAACTGGTTGAATGTTGGCATTCCATTTCACCTCCCGATTATTTTCTCTGTGGGTTTCCCACAGGGTTTTGCGGTTGCTATTGTCAAATTTCCGCGCACAAAAAAGCCGGCGCTTTTCTGCACGCCAGCTAATTATATCCCGTTAAAAAACGCCTGTCAAGGTATTTTACAGGAAATTTACTTAAAATATTCACAGAAGATCCGCCCGGAACGCGCCTTCGGGACAGCGCTCCAAAGCGAACGGCGTCTCACGCGTCCTCCTGCTCTTCATAGGACATTTCCCAGATATCCGCGAACACCGCCAGCGGACAGTCTGTAAGAAGGCACATCAGAAGAAAGCATTCGTAGGGATTCACAATATAAATCTCACTCATCCCGCACTTATGAAGGACCTCCTGGATCTCATCCAGGAAATACCGATATCTCACATAAGGATCTTCATCCTGTTTCTCCTGGGATACAATGAAGAATTCCAGAGTGATAAGATCGAACCTCTCCACCGGGAATTTATGGTTCAGGATGCTGTTGATCCTCTGTCTGCTGAAACGCTTCTGGCTGAAATGTTTCGCCAGGATCGACGCGGACATCTTCCTGAGATTGCCCATTTTGTTTACAGGGATACCGCTGCAGATCACTTTTTCCACATCAGAATCTGTGATGTCGTCCACGGTCCATATTTTCCCACGGTCTTTTTCTTCCTCGTCCCCCTGATACATATCCGCGATTATTTTTTTCGCTTCCGTGAGCAGACGGACGAATTCCCGGAAGGCCATGCTCTTCTCGGACATGGGATCGTCGGTTCCGGCTTTGAGATAGGCAAGATACTGAAAGAGCTTGTCTTCTGTATCCAGACAGAGCGCTCCCGTATACACCTTCGCCGCCTCCGTATAACTGCCGTCAGGCTCAAGCTCGCCATAACGCTTCTTATATTCTTCCGCTTTGTGATAACCCAACTGTTTCATATAACAGTACCAGTAGATCACTTCTTCGGGATTGTGGAAATCATAATCCTGCTCCCTGAGAACCCGGGTAAGAAAATCCGACACGTCATCTGCCGTCATCTTAAGGCCGAATCCCAGGAGAAAAACCGTCTCCCTTTTCACCGAAGCCTGGGTGAGCCAGTTGTTCACCAGAGACGTCAGTTTCGTGGAGGTGGGATTCATGGATTTCGGGGTGGAAGTCTCATGAAAGGATTCCACCACGATGTCACGGTAAATATCCTGCGTCACTTCGCCGAAAGGCTCCTCCAGTCCCGCTCTCTCATAGATATATCGTTTCAGGTGATCCCCGAAAGACACCAGTTCCATTTCCTTATAAAGATAATGAAAGATTACGTCAGCATCTTCTTCTTCAAATCCATCCAGGCTCACCACCTGCCGGAAACGCTGGGCCGCTTTTCTGGTAAATTCAAAATCTTTCACCGAATCAAAGGCGACCGTCTGTTCAAAATCAAGATCCTGCATTCTGTTCTTCATTACATTTCACCTTTTATCTTCCAAGTATTCTGTCAAGGAGAGAACGCAGTATTCCGCCCTTCTGTTCTCTGATCTCGCACAGAATCAGTGTGGCGTTGTCTCTCCCGCCTTTTTTCAATGCTCTGTCAAGAAGAATCTTCACTGTCTCATTCACCGGAATCTCTCTGGCAAGAATATCCGCAATCTCCCCGTCGGAAAGCATATCTGTGATGCCGTCCGAGCAGATCAGATATCTCGTTCCTGTTCCGGCCGTCTCCCTGATTATGGCAGGTTCCAGTTCCATACTGTCCGCAGGAATTCCCACATACTGCGTAAGCGGAGCCTTGCCGAACAAGGAGCCTCCCCATATGTGATCCGTGGATATCTGCCGGAAGTGCCCGTCCGATACCTGATAGATCCGGCTGTCGCCCAGATTACAGCCGTACACCGCTTCCTCCCCGAACAAAAGCACCGCCGCCGTGGTTCCCATACTCCGGATTTTGTTCTCGTCGCCATATCTGCAGACAGCCTCATTCATCTCCCTGCAGAGTTTCGCAAGGAACTCTTCCGGTTCCTCACCGATCATCTTCCGGTTCCTCTGATAAAATTCTCCACAGGACTGCGCAGCCAGATAAGAGGCCATCTCGCCGCAGCTCTCGCCCCCCATTCCATCGAAAACAGCCAGCAGAGGCAGCTCTCTCTGGTGGATATTCCCGGTGCGGACATGGCCCGCACCCTGATTGTCCGCAGGCAGGAACTCACCGCAGCACCAGAAATTATCTTCATTATTACTGCGCACCTTTCCTTTATGGCATGCGCAGGCATATTCAATCTGATACTTCATTATCCGTCCCTTCTCCCGATGATACTGTACCGCCTCCCAGTTCTTCTCTGTATTCCTCTGCAAGATTCAGATATTTCTCTCCCCGTTCCGTGTATGTTTTATTATCTGTCTCATTATCATGAACAACATTATCCTGATCGATCCACCTGATCAGACGGCCATTATCAAAGTAATACAGTTCTATCACCTGCTCTCCTTCTGGCAGTTCCGGAATACAGTTGTGATCCGCCCATATGTACGCGAAGAACAGCTCGCCGTCCCAGTAATAGTATTCCTCATAATATCCGTCCTGTGAAAGATCCGGATAAATCAGCACTTTCATAACCTGCCCTTCCTGGTCAAGATAGCTGATCTTCCCCTCCTTCTCAGAACCGATCCAGTTGTAATTATTAAGATTATCGGTGATCTCCGTAGCATGTTCCTGTATCGTCTCCAGTTTCTCCTGGAGCTGCTGGTTCTCTGCCGTGATCATCGTCTCCGCCACAGACTGCTTCAGCCGCTGAAGTTCGGCATTCTCGCGCACCAGCCAGATAAAAACGCCGATAATCACACACACTGCCGCAAACATTGCAATCACAGCCACCACAAGTGGATCGAATGGAGCCTTCTTTTTCTTTTTGCGCACGGGCGCTTTGCTTCCTGAAGTCCTCTTCCCGGCCGGGCGTCTGCTCCGGAAAGATCCGCCGGATCCTGCACGTTCCTGTCTTTCTGCCGTCTCCGCTTTTCTCTGTCCGGACGCCCTGACAGGTGTATCCTCCTTCCGTCTTTCAGACGCCGGGCTCTGCACGCTCTCCGGTGTCCTTCCGTCTTTCACTGCTTCCAGCGCTTCACGGAATTCTTCTGCCGTCTGATATCTGTCTTCCCGGTCATAAGCGCAGGCTTTCAGGATCACCTCCGACAGCCCCGTCCCCGCGTCCGCCGGCGGCGGCAGTTGCTCGCCCGACATCCGTCTGGTGAGAGCGTTTTCTTTATCTCTGTAGGTGATAAGCTGTTTCTCCAGATTGATAAACGGGATACGGTTATGATTTCTCAGCTTATAAAGAACGATCCCGAGAGAATAAATATCCGCCCGGCTGTCGTATTCTTCTCCCTTATACATCTCCGGCGCCATATAGGAAAAAGTACCCTTCTTCGAAAGGCCGGATGCACTGCGATCCAGCTCCCTGGCAATACCGAAATCCCCCAGCTTGAATTCCCCGAATCTGGATACAAAAATATTCTCCGGCTTGATATCTCTGTGGATGATATTTTGCTTCTGGCAGTATTCCAGAGCCCTGCAGAGATCAGTACCAAGCTGAACGACGTCTTTCTCTGTCAGCTCCCTTCCCTCGCAGAATTCCAGAAAACTGGTAAGATACTCCATCCGTATATAAATATCCCATCCGATATCATCCAGGTACTCCACCACCTTGTAGTCCTCTACCGAAACCACATGAGAATTCCCCCGGAAATATTCCATGGTACTGACTTCCTGTATGCAGTCGTCTACCATGCTGTGGAAATATTCCCGGACTGATCCGTCGTCATGGAACTCAGAACGGGCGCTGTCCAGCTCCCCCTGACTGGATGGTATGGTAATGATCTTGATCGCAGAGTAAAATGTCTTACCCTGCTCAGTCCGCCTCGCCTTATAAACCTTGCCGAAAGATCCTTCCCCGATCTTCTCGACGATCTCCCATTCCGGCCACACGGAAACCGGAAGCTGCTTCTCCATTCTGTATCCCCCCTTTCCCCCGGAATTTGCTGTCTTCAGCTGACATCGGCGTTTCAATACCTTCTCGTTTTTCGTGTACTCATTATATCACGGCATCCCTCCTCTGTCTGTATTTTTCGATTTTCTTCCAGATTTTTTCACACAATCTTAAGAAACTTTTCACAAAAAGACCCCCGGATCTCAGATCCGGGGGCCAGTAATTGAACTATAATTTATTCTTCCTCAGATACAGTTGTTTCCTCCGTCGGGTCTTCCGTCGCTTCCACAGCTTCATCCACAACTTCTGCCGGAATCTCTGTATTCTCATCCTCAACAGTGATCACTTCATCTTCAACGATTTCTTCCGGAACATTCGCAGCTTCCGGAAGTCCGCTGTCCAGGCTGATCTCTCTGTATCTCTTCAAACCGGTTCCCGCAGGAATCAGCTTACCTATGATGACGTTTTCCTTCAGGCCTACAAGGTGGTCCACCTTGCCCTTGATAGCGGCCTCGGTAAGAACCTTGGTCGTCTCCTGGAAGGATGCCGCGGACAGGAAGGAATCTGTAGCCAGGGAGGCTTTGGTGATACCAAGCATAACCTGTTTTCCGGTTGCCGGAGTCTTTCCTTCTTTTTCCAGCTGCTCGTTCACATCCTCGAATTCCAGAACGTCCACAAGAGTACCCGGAAGGAATTCTGTATCACCGTTTTCCTCAACACGGATCTTCTTCAACATCTGGCGTACAAGAACCTCGATATGCTTATCGCTGATCTCAACGCCCTGCAGACGGTATACTCTCTGAACTTCGCGGAGCATGTAGTCCTGAGCGGCGCGGACGCCCTTGATCCTCAGGATGTCATGCGGATTCACACTACCTTCTGTCAGCTCATCGCCGGCTTCCAGAACCTGCCCGTCCGTGATCTTGATACGGGATCCGTAGGGGATCAGGTATGTCTTGGAGTTGCCGTCTTCCGGATTGGTAACGATGATCTCACGTTTCTTCTTGGTGTCGTTGATCACAGCAACGCCGGGGATCTCAGTGATGATCGCAAGACCTTTCGGCTTACGCGCCTCAAAAAGCTCCTCCACACGGGGAAGACCCTGTGTGATATCGCCGCCGGCAACACCGCCGGTATGGAAGGTACGCATGGTCAGCTGTGTACCGGGCTCGCCGATGGACTGAGCCGCGATAATACCTACGGACTCACCCACCTGTACAGGCTCGCCTGTAGCCATGTTCGCGCCGTAGCACTTCGCGCAGACACCCACTTTACATTTACAGGTAAGAATGGTACGGATCTTCACCTGCTCGATAGGACCGCCCTCTGCGTTCACGCCCTCTTTCATAATACGGGCTGCTCGCTTCGGTGTGATCATATGGTTAGCCTTCACGATAACCTCGCCGTCTTTGTTGGTGATGGTCTCGCAGGCAAATCTTCCTGTAATACGCTCCTGAAGGCTCTCGATCTCCTCTTTGCCGTCCATGAAGCCTTTTACATACATTCCGGCGATCTCGTCTCTGTTCTCGCAGCAGTCTGTCTCGCGGACGATCAATTCCTGGGAGACGTCGACCATTCGTCTTGTCAGGTAACCGGAGTCGGCTGTACGGAGAGCCGTATCGGACAGGCCTTTACGCGCTCCGTGGGCGGACATGAAGTATTCCAGTACGTCCAGACCTTCACGGAAATTGGACTTAATGGGAAGCTCGATGGTATGACCGGTAGTATCGGCCATAAGTCCACGCATACCTGCAAGCTGTTTGATCTGCTTATCGGAACCACGGGCTCCGGAGTCAGCCATCATAAAGATGTTATTGTATTTGTCAAGACCGTCCAGAAGAGCTTTTGTCAGCTCGTCGTCAGTCTTCTTCCAGGTTTCCACGACCTCTTTGTAACGCTCTTCCTCGGTGATCAGACCACGCTTGTAGTTCTTGGTGATCTTATCCACGATATTCTGGGCGTTCTGGATCATCTCAGGCTTCTGCGGCGGCACGGTCATATCGGAAATGGATACGGTCATTGCCGCGCGTGTGGAATATTTATATCCGGTAGCCTTGATCGCGTCCAGAACCTCCGCGGTCTTGGTAGCACCGTGTGTGTTGATGACTTTTTCCAGGATCTGCTTCAGCTGCTTCTTACCTACCAGGAAGTCGACCTCAAGAAGCAGCTCGTTGCCCGGAACGCTTCTGTCCACGAATCCAAGATCCTGGGGAAGGATCTCGTTGAACAGGAAACGGCCCAGTGTGGACTCAACGTTTCCGGTGAGAACAGTTCCGTCCGGCATGGTCCTGGTGCAGCGCACCTTGATCCTGGACTGAAGAGTGATAACCTTGTTTTCATACGCAAGGATCGCTTCGTTTACACTTCTGAAGAACTTGCCTTCTCCGGGATTACCCGGTCTCTCCTGGGTCAGGTAATAGATACCCAGGACCATATCCTGAGACGGAACGGCCACAGGACCGCCGTCGGAAGGTTTCAGAAGGTTGTTGGGCGACAGCAGCAGGAAACGGCACTCTGCCTGCGCTTCCACGGAAAGGGGAAGGTGAACCGCCATCTGGTCGCCGTCGAAGTCCGCGTTGAACGCGGTACAAACAAGGGGATGAAGCTTGATCGCCTTACCTTCTACCAGGATCGGCTCGAATGCCTGGATTCCCAGACGGTGCAGCGTAGGCGCACGGTTCAGCATAACCGGATGTTCTTTGATAACGTCCTCAAGGACGTCCCATACTTCCGGCTGCAGCTTCTCAACCATTTTCTTCGCGTTCTTGATGTTATGAGAGGTGCCGTTGGCAACCAGTTCCTTCATAACAAATGGCTTGAACAGCTCGATCGCCATCTCTTTCGGCAGGCCGCACTGATAAATCTTAAGTTCAGGACCAACTACGATAACAGAACGTCCGGAGTAATCCACACGTTTACCCAGAAGGTTCTGACGGAAACGGCCGGATTTACCTTTCAGCATATCGGAAAGGGATTTCAGGGCTCTGTTTCCGGGGCCTGTTACCGGACGGCCTCGGCGGCCGTTGTCGATCAGGGCGTCTACAGCCTCCTGAAGCATACGTTTCTCATTGCGCACGATGATATCCGGCGCTCCAAGCTCCAGAAGTCTCTTCAGACGGTTGTTTCTGTTGATGATCCTTCTGTACAGATCGTTCAGGTCGGAAGTGGCGAAACGTCCGCCGTCCAGCTGTACCATGGGACGAAGATCCGGGGGAATCACCGGGATCGCCGTCATGATCATCCATTCCGGACGGTTTCCGGATTCACGGAAGGATTCCACAACTTCCAGACGTTTGATGATGCGGGCGCGCTTCTGGCCGCTGGCGTCCGCCAGCTCCGCCTTCAGCTCCTCCGCGTCCTTATCCAGGTCGATGGCTTTCAGAAGCTCCATTATGGATTCTGCTCCCATGCCTACCCGGAAGCCGTTTCCGTAGGCTTCGCGGGCGTCCTGGTATTCTTTTTCCGTCAGGATCTGTTTGTACTGAAGTCCGGAATCAGCCGGATCCAGTACGATATAGTTTGCAAAATATAAAACCTTTTCCAATGTTCGGGGAGACAGGTCAAGGATCAGTCCCATTCTGGAGGGGATACCCTTGAAATACCAGATATGGGAAACAGGAGCCGCAAGCTCAATATGACCCATACGTTCCCTTCTTACAGATGATTTCGTGACTTCCACACCGCATCTGTCGCAGACAACGCCTTTATAGCGGATCTTCTTATATTTACCGCAGTGGCATTCCCAGTCTTTGCTGGGTCCGAAGATTCTCTCACAGAAAAGTCCGTCCTTCTCCGGTTTCAGAGTACGGTAGTTAATGGTCTCCGGCTTGGTAACCTCGCCTCTGGACCACTCTCTGATCTTCTCAGGGGACGCCAGTCCGATCTTGATGGCATCGAAAGTCATTGGCTGATATGATTCATTGGTATTGGTTGTTTCTGCCATGTATTCTTTCCCCTTTCTATTCTTCATCACCCAGAGTCTCATCGAACTCCAGATAATCATCATCCACGTCCTCGTCGTCTTCCTCTTCTATATCGACGAGTTCTTCACCTTCGAACTCCTGCTGTGTATATCCATGCTTCGCGAAGGATTCCTCTTCCCTGCTGTGTCTGTCGCCTTCGATCACGGAACGGAGGTCTGTATCGCCGTAATCGACTGTTTCCATGATCTCCACTTCTGTGTTGTCGTCTCTGAGGACTCTCACGTCAAGGCCGAGGGACTGAAGCTCTTTCAGAAGCACCTTGAAAGACTCCGGAATTCCCGGTTCAGGAATATTGTCGCCCTTGATGATGGCTTCGTAGGTCTTCACACGTCCTACCACATCGTCGGATTTCACTGTAAGGATCTCCTGCAGAGTGTAGGAAGCGCCGTACGCCTCCAGAGCCCATACCTCCATCTCTCCGAAACGCTGACCGCCGAACTGAGCTTTACCGCCCAGAGGCTGCTGTGTTACCAGAGAGTAGGGGCCCGTGGAACGCGCATGGATCTTGTCGTCTACCAGATGATGCAGCTTCAGATAGTGCATGTGTCCGATCGTTACGGGGCTGTCAAAATATTCTCCGGTCCGGCCGTCGCGGAGACGCACTTTACCGTCGCGGGAAATGGGAACGCCCTTCCACAGCGCTCTGTGAGCCTTGTTCTCATCAAGATACTGCATAACGTCCGGCGCCAGGATATCCTGGTATTTCGCGCGGAACTCCTCAAAATCTTCCGTGTTTACATAGTCGTTCGCCAGCTCGAGGGTATCCTGGATATCCTTCTCGTTGGCGCCGTCGAATACCGGAGTAGACACATTGAAGCCCAGCGCCTTTGCGGCAAGACTGAGATGGATCTCAAGCACCTGTCCGATGTTCATACGGGAGGGCACGCCCAGCGGATTCAGAACGATATCCAGGGGACGGCCGTTAGGCAGGAACGGCATATCTTCAACAGGAAGCACACGGGAAACGACACCCTTGTTTCCATGACGGCCTGCCATCTTGTCGCCTACAGAAATCTTACGTTTCTGTGCAATATAAATACGTACCGCCTGGTTTACGCCGGGAGCCAGCTCGTCGCCGTTCTCTCTCGTAAACACTTTGGCGTCAACGATAATACCATATTCTCCGTGAGGAACTTTAAGGGAAGTATCTCTTACCTCTCTGGCCTTCTCGCCGAAGATCGCACGGAGCAGACGTTCCTCCGCTGTAAGCTCGGTCTCTCCCTTGGGCGTTACCTTACCCACCAGGATATCGCCTGCGCGCACTTCCGCACCGATACGGATGATACCGCGCTCATCCAGATCTTTCAGAGCGTCGTCGCCTACGCCCGGAACGTCTCTGGTGATCTCTTCCGGTCCCAGCTTGGTATCTCTGGCCTCTGCCTCGTACTCCTCCATATGGATGGAAGTATATACGTCGTCCTGTACAAGTCTCTCACTTAAAAGGACAGCGTCCTCGTAGTTATATCCTTCCCAGGTCATGAATCCGATCAGCGGGTTCTTGCCCAGCGCCAGTTCGCCGTTGGAAGTGGAAGGACCGTCGGCGATCACATCGCCGGCCTCCACATGCTCTCCCTGGAACACGATCGGTCTCTGGTTATAGCAGTTGCTCTGGTTACTTCTGAGGAACTTGGTCAGATGATATTCATCCTTCGTTCCGTCGTCGTTCTTGATCGTAATATCCGTGGATGTGGAACGGAGCACTGTACCGGACTTCTTCGCAACAACACATACGCCGGAGTCGACGGCTGTCTTCGTCTCCATACCCGTACCAACCACAGGCGCCTCCGTAGTCAGAAGCGGCACGGCCTGGCGCTGCATGTTGGATCCCATCAGCGCACGGTTGGCGTCGTCGTTCTGAAGGAAAGGAATAAGAGCGGTCGCTACAGAGAACACCATCTTCGGGGATACGTCCATGTAGTCAAACATATGTCTCTCATATTCCTGTGTCTCCTCGCGGAAACGACCGGATACATTCTTGTGGATAAAATGTCCCTCTGCGTCCAGGGGCTCGTTCGCCTGAGCCACATGGTAGTTGTCTTCCTCATCCGCCGTCATGTAGACAACTTCATCAGTTACTACCGGATTCTCGGGATCGGTCTTGTCGATCTTGCGGTACGGAGCCTCAACGAAACCGTACTGGTTGATCCTTGCATAGGACGCAAGAGAGTTGATCAGACCGATGTTGGGACCTTCAGGGGTCTCGATGGGACACATACGTCCATAGTGAGAATAATGAACGTCGCGGACCTCGAATCCGGCGCGGTCTCTGGACAGACCTCCGGGTCCCAGGGCGGACAGACGTCTCTTGTGGGTCAGCTCGCCCAGAGGGTTATTCTGATCCATGAACTGTGAAAGCTGGGAAGAACCGAAGAATTCCTTCACCGCCGCTGTCACAGGCTTGATATTGATCAGGGATTGGGGAGAAATATTCTCCGTGTCCTGTGTGGTCATACGCTCGCGCACCACTCTCTCCAGTCTGGAAAGACCGATGCGGTACTGGTTCTGAAGCAGCTCGCCTACAGAACGGATACGGCGGTTGCCAAGATGATCGATATCGTCGTCATTGCCCAGGCCGTATTCCAGATGCATATTATAATTAATGGAAGCCAGGATATCCTCTCTGGTAATGTGTTTCGGGATCAGGTCATGGATATCTCTTCTGATGGCTGCCTTGATGTCTTCAAGATTGTCATTTTCTTCCAGAATTTTCTGCAGTACAGGGTAATATACTAACTCTGTAACGCCGAGAGACTTCGGATCGCAGTCCAGCTCCACATGGCTTGTGATATCCACCATAAGACTGGAAAGAACCTTGATCTTACGCTCCTCGCCCTGGATCCACACATAGGGAACAGCGGCGTTCTGGATCGTATCAGCCAGCTCTCTGGTCACATTGGCTCCCTCTTCCGCGAGAACCTCGCCTGTAGTGGGGTCCACAACAGTCTCCGCAAGCTTATGGCCGACAATTCGTTTATTAAAATGAAGTTTTTTGTTGAATTTATAACGTCCCACCTTGGCCAGATCATATCTTCTGGGGTCGAAGAACATGGACATGATCAGGCTCTCGGCGCTCTCTACAGCCAGAGGCTCGCCGGGGCGGATCTTCTTATATAATTCAAGAAGGCCTTCCTGATAGTTGGTGGAAGTATCCTTCGTAAAGCTGGCAAGGATCTTGGGTTCCTCGCCGAACAGATCAATGATCTCCGCATTGGTGCCGATACCGAGGGCACGGATCAGTACGGTAATGGGAACCTTCCTGGTCCTGTCCACACGGACATAGAACACGTCATTGGAATCTGTCTCATATTCCAGCCATGCGCCTCTGTTGGGGATCACAGTACAGGAAAAAAGTCTCTTTCCTACTTTGTCATGGGCAATGGCATAATAGATTCCGGGGGAACGTACCAGCTGGCTTACAATGACTCGCTCTGCGCCGTTGATCACAAAAGTACCCGTCGCTGTCATCAACGGAAGATCTCCCATGAAAATCTCGTGTTCATTGATCTCTTCTGTTTCCTTATTGATCAGTCTTACTTTGACTTTCAAAGGTGCCGCATAAGTCACGTCGCGCTCTTTACACTGCTCGATAGTGTATTTCGCGTCCTTCTCGTCAAATGTAAAGTCGATAAATTCCAGGCTGAGCTTTCCGCCGTAGTCCGCGATCGGAGAGATGTCATCAAATACTTCTTTCAGCCCCTCATCAAGGAACCACTGATAGGAGTCTTTCTGGACTTCGATCAGATTCGGCATTTCCAGGACTTCCTTCTGTCTCTGGTAGCTCATACGCATGCTTTTTCCGGTTTTTACAGAACGAATTCTGTTTTTTTCCATTGACGTTTCACCCCTGTTTTTTTATTTATTATAACATGACCCTGCCCGCCTTTTCGGGCAAACAGGCATATCTTGCCATAATATAGCATTTTTCACTATAACACACTGCCGTCAAGCTGTCAACCAAAATTTTGTTTTTCCGGAAAAAAGAAAACGCAGGAACACAAACTGCATTCCTGCGCATTTTCTTCTGTAGAAACAAGATTATTTAAGAGTAACCTTAGCTCCCTCTGCCTCAAGTTTAGTCTTGATCTCCTCAGCCTCTGCCTTGGAAGCGCCCTCTTTAACAACCTTCGGAGCACCGTCAACAACTTCTTTCGCTTCTTTCAGGCCAAGTCCGGTTACTTCACGAACAACTTTGATAACCTTAACCTTGTTAGCGCCAACCTCTGTCAGCTCTACGTCGAACTCATCCTTCTCCTCAGCTGCCTCAGCTGCGCCGCCTGCTGCTGCAACTACAACGCCTGCTGCTGCGGATACGCCGAACTCTTCCTCACAAGCTTTTACCAGTTCATTTAACTCTAATACAGATAACTCTTTGATTGCTGCAATAAATTCTTCTGTTGTTAATTTTGCCATTTTAAATTCCCTCCATTATTTTTTATTTTTATAAAGTTTAGATCCAAACGGGAACCGTGGGCTCCCCTTACGCAGCGCAGAAATTCGCTTCGTGAATTTTATTACTCAGCCGCTGCTTCTGCGTTTCCTCCCTGTGCCTCAGCGATCTGATTAAGCACACGGGCGAAGTTGGCGATCGGAGACTGGATGCTTCCAAGCAGTTTGCCAAGAAGTTCTTCTCTGGACGGAACCTGAGAAAGAGCCATGATGCCAGCCTGATCGTTGTAGTTGCCTTCCACGATACCTGCTACCAGTTCCAGTGCCGGATACTGTTTCGCAAATTTCGCAAGAATTCTTGCCGGAGCTGTCGCGTCTGTCTCGGAAATCGCCAGAGCGTTGGTTCCTTCCAGATGCTGGCGAAGTTCTTCGCATGCAGTTCCTTCAAAAGCACGGTTCATCATCGTGTTCTTGTAAACCTTGTAGTTAATACCGGCTTCTCTTAATTCCTTACGCATGATGGTATCCTGTTCCACCGTAAGACCACTGTAGTTTACCAGTACTACAGCCTGTGCGTCTTTGATGCTGTTCGCGATCTCATCTACGATTGGTTTCTTCAGTTCAACTTTTGCCATAAATGGTACACCTCCTTATAGATTTTGATATACCGCCGTTATGAACATTAAAAAAGCCCCTGCTGCATAGGACAACAAGGGATTCCTGAAATCTATCAGAATACTAAGTCCTCGGCAGGCGTTTTAATCCTTATGCCATACGGCACCTGCTGTCTTCGGCAGCGTTCTGTAATAACATAGCATGCGCCGACCGGCTTGTCAAGATTTTCTTTTAAAATTATTTACATTTTATCTTGCGTTCCATATGACGTTTTTGTTAAAATGTCGTTATAATTATGTAATGAACAGCATTTCATCCTATTATATACAGTTCTTAACGGAGGAAACAGCATATGCCCCAGACAGGAACCGCAGACTCTCCCTATTCTCTTCAAAAGAATATCTCGGAAAGCCTCGCAGTAAAATCTTCAGTTTCATCAACGCACATACTTACAGTCGTCCCCGATGTTTTTCATCCAGCCCCGGAAGAAAGCTTCCGGCTGCTGGCTCAGGAGAGAAACACCGGGAACATACTTTACTTCAACACTTCCTGCCCGGCTCCCGGGCAGATATCCGCAGATCTTTCGCCGCTTTTAGGCCAGGCAGAATATAAAAGGAAGAAAGATTACCGGTTCTATCTGGAACAGCAGACCGGAAATGAAACCCGCCTCCTTTCCCTGACTGAAAACAAACAGAACACAACATCCCGGAACACCCACAGCATTTTCGCCGACGGTATCTGGTTTCAGAATGACGAAGATGATGAAGAAGCAGACGAGTACGTTGCCGCCATGTATGCCGGGACAAACAACACTCTCAGTGCTATCCTCTGTAGCCGGAACACTCTGGCGGAAGCAAACCTTGCCTGCAGGCTTTGCGCCATGAATATGCGCAGAGGGATTCTTACTATCCGCTTCGACCTGGAGACAGGATTTTATTCCTACGGCAGGACCGTTTTCCGCTTCCGCAATAAACTGGCGGAGGACGCGGCCGTCTACGAATTCAGAACCGCCCGGATCCGCAGGAACGGCAGCTTTCTTTCCGTCACGGTGAAGCTTGACCTGAATACCATCCAGTGGAAAAGCCTTTACTGGGATGTAAGGATCGAACTTGAACTGCCGGACAGTCCTTCCGTCTGTCAGATTCCTATTCACATGAATACCCGGCACAGGATGTTCCACAAATTCCTGTACAACGAATCTTTTCCCGGCGATGATAATTTCTTTCTGTACCCCTACTACACAGGCAAACAGACGCTGGCTTTCGTCTACCGCCAGAAGGGGAAATACGACGGTATGGATATCGTGCTGAAAGAATTTCTTTCCATATTGATATACCGCCTCACAATGCCATACTGGAAAAGAAAGCATATCTGTCTTGTGTGCGAGAAATTTTCGGAAATGGCCCAGGACAACGGCTATTATTTCTTCAAACACTGTATGGACGAAAACGAAGAAAAATATCTAAAAAAACAGATTTACTATATCATCACCAAAGATTCTCCGGACCGCGGGAAACTGGAGCCCTATAAAGACCACCTGCTGGACTTCATGACGATCCGCCATATGTGCTATCTGCTGGCCGCCGACCTGATCGTCAGTTCAGACGCCCGGTACCATACCTACGCCATGCAGAGCCGGCACAGTATTTTTAACCGGTACATCAAAAAGATTCCCTTCGTTTTCCTCCAGCACGGAGTCATTGCCCTGAAGCAGGTCGACTTCTTCTATGGAAAGGGAAAAAGAGGCGGATGCGATCTTTTCGTTGTTTCCACCGAAGATGAAAAAAAGATCATCGTAGATAATTTCGGGTACGATCCTGAAGAAGTCATCAATACGGGACTGCCCCGCTGGGACGTCCTTCACGACAAATCACAGGGAAAAAGAGAGATCCTCATCATGCCGACCTGGCGCAACTGGCTGGATTCCGTCCCCGACGAGGCTTTCGAACAGAGCGATTATTTCCGGAATTATATGGAACTTCTGAATTCCAGACGCTTCCTGTATATTCTGGAGAAATACGATCTGCAGGTGAATTTTTATCTTCACGCGAAGTTCCAGGAATATGTGGACGCCTTCCGGGCAAAAGGCAGCCGGATCCATCTGATCTCCTTCGGCGAAGTCGCGGTAAATGAAATGCTGATGCGCTGCAGGATGCTGATCACAGATTATTCCAGCGTCTGCTGGGACGTCCTCTATCAGGACAAGCCCATCCTTTTCTACCAGTTCGATCTTGATAAATACGAAGAAGCCCAGGGCAGCTACCTGAACATGCGTACCGAACTCTTCGGCGACAGGGCAGAGAACTGCGATGAGCTTCTGGATAAACTGGAAGAACAGATAAAAAATGATTTTCGCGTGAAACCGGAATACGAGGCTATGCGGAAGAGATACTTCAGAAGTACGGATCATACTCACAGCAGACAGATCTGCGAGTGTATCAAAAATCTGCTGTAAATGCCGATATCCGGCCGCAGATATTTTAACGGGGTTGTCGGACAGACAACCCCGTTTCTGTATATAATCTGCAAAGAAACACTCACAGCACCTGGCCGGCCCATTCCATGATCCGGTTCAGCGCCGCGCCTGTAATCTGCCTGTAATGAAAAAGTTTCCGAAGGACATCCAGAATAAAGGAGATCAGGATACTTACCGCCAGAAGGAACAGCCAGATCAGAAAGGCGTGTCCGAAGGAATATGTAACATCTTTCAGCCACATAGCCCGCACGAAAGTATGACAGTAGAAAATATCGGCAGATCTTTTCCCCAGGAATTCCAGAAAAGGATAGACCAACGGGAGATCCGTCAGAAACTCATACGCCCAGTAGATCACCGTCACCGGGATCAGCCCGTGCAGGGCAAACTCGAAATGCTCTAAGCCCCATCTACTGTCGAACAGCAGCGTCATCAGAACGATCAGCCCTGCAGAGATCACAAACTTCAGCAGCTTGTTGAGCACTTTATTTTTCACAATGGCATAAGCTTTCAGTCTCTCCAGCACGTTTCTGTCCGCAAAGCACACCGCAAAAGGCATCACGAAGAGATACTTTGTCAGATGCACGTGCTTTTCCAGAAGGAAACTTCCCGGAAGAAGCACCATGGCTATGGTCAGCCAGCCATATTTCTTATAGAAGCGCACCGCGAAGGGCACGAATACGATCAGCAGCACTTCCAGGCTTAAATACCACCAGGTAGAGATCAGAGGCTGAGTGTCGAAAAGATGCCCCAGTCCCAGCATGTCCATGAACACACTGGTGATGTTGGCCCAGAATCCGTTGGAATACCGGGACATTCCCAGCACAAAGGTGATTCCCGCGCAGAAGAAAAACGGCAGGAGAAAAAGAAATACAAGGTTCACGTATCTTTTGAGAACAAACAGCGTGGCCTCCTGTCCCGTAAACCGGTACTGTTCATACTGTTTTTTCAGAGACAAGGTCAGGCCGTACACGGACAGGAAGGCAAAAATCCCCACACAGTGAACCATATTGCGGCTGATCATCATCACCGCGTCCTGAGACAGCGGCCAGAAATTCACCTCATGGCCATACAGCCTGGCGGAATTGGAAAAACAGTGGTAAGTGAGCAAAAACACGATCGCCAGCCCTTTAACCGCAAGGGTATTCTGTTTTGTAAACGTCAGTTTATTTTCCATCTTGTAAATAATTTCTCCTTTTATATCAGATAAGGCCGTTCTTTCTCAGTACCCTTTCCCGATGATATATTCGTAAGTCCTCCGGCAGTTGCTGTGATCCCGGTACGCAAAATATCCGGGCCGCATGGCGGCGTAGATTTCTTTTTCCCGGAAACCGTCCGCCATATATTCTTTCAGCTTCTCTACCAGTTCCGTCTCTTCGGTACAACGCTCCCCGAAAAGATCCTTTTCCATATCTATATAGCTTCCATTGGTTTTTTCATAAAGATCAAGGTCAAACTGATAAAACAGAAGCGGTTTTTCCTGATAATACACGTCCCAGCAGACGCTGGAATAATCCGTGACCAGCATGGAACATTCCATAAGCAGCCGGTTCAGCGGTTCCTCCCCGAAAGAGATCAGTTTCACCAGAGAACTGTCCGTATGAAAATTCTTCATGTACCGGCTCAGTTTCGGGTGGATATAAAAAATCAGCTCCGCCCCCCGGTCTTTCAGCGAATCAAGAAGCTCCCTGTTCTGTATCAACGAAGTATATCTCCCGTAATATTCGCTCTTCCGGAATTCCTCATCGTCCAGATATTCCAGCCAGGATCTCCATGTAGGCATCACCAGTATCGACGGATGCCCCGGATCCTCATGATTTTCCAGCACATCCCAGCGGGCAAGTCCCACAACAGGGACATTCTCCGGATCATACCCGAACTCTCTCACCACAATATCCCGCTCAAAAGCAGACGACGCGGTAAAATAAGTCACCGGACAGGCCCCGTTCCTGCCGAAAAGCTTTTCCACCCTTTTCAAAGCCAGCACTCCATGCTGCAGAAAATATATATCATGGCGGTTGATCTCCCTGGAGATCAGGTTCGGCTTCGGCTGCCAGAGATACCCGTGGATCCTGCTGTCAGAAGCCACATAAAGCCTGGCCGCCAGCATATAGAGAATGTGGCGGAAACTCATAAAGGGGATCACGTTTCTCCCGTATTTCTCCACCGCAGGCCACTGGGCGGAATCCCTGTCCAGTATAAAGAAAATTCGCTTCCGATCCTTCTCTTCCAGATTCTCCATGCAGTACCGAAAAAAATAAAAACCGTTGTCCTGGGCAGAAAAAGAGTATTTCTCAAACACCACCCAGATACGTTTCTTATTCCACAGAGGCCGCAGGACACGGTACAGACCAAAGGCAAGAAATTCTTTCAGTCTGGTGCCCGGGCCGTCGTACTTCGTTGCCGGACGGCATCGCAGGATCAGCCGATGTCCCATACTTCCCATGGGAAAGAAAATCCGCCCTTCTCTCCGGTATTCATAATTTCCCAGAATCAGGCGCACCCGGAGGCCTCCGCCAAGAATGACCGGATGCAAAGATGAAGGACGTTCCTGATCCTCCGGCACAGCGGAATCTCCCTGCGCTTCTGACAGACCGGCCGGAGCAAAAGAAACCAGAACGCTCCAGTCCACATGATCTGTATCCATCTCGGCAATATCCAGCTCCGCCTCAACAACATTCTCCCCTTTATGCGCGCAGCAAAAAGGAAGCAGCGTCCGCTCCTTCACCGCAGGATTCAGCTCCTGCCTGACAAGATATACCCCGGCGTTTTTCAGACTTTCACCGGAACGCAGAATCAGATGGAAACAGGATTTATTTATTTTTATGCTGGTCGCGTAAATTGGCTGCATGTGTGAATTCCTCCGGAGACTCCGCATATGATTCTCAGACCGACAGAAGCCTGGGGTTCAGGACAGCCACGCCTTCCTCTCCCAGAATATCATAAAGAATATCCGTATACTCCTCATAGGAGAGTTCTCCGTCCGGGGTCAGAAGCTCAAAATCCGTTCCGTATACATTGGCAAAAACTCCCGTCTCCTTCAGACCGTTCCTGAGATAAAAAGCCTTCCTGCGCTCCCGCTCTTTCGCGTTATCCGCCGAAGCGTCCTGCATCTCGATCTCGAAAATATATTTCTGATCACGGAACCGTTCCAGAAGAAGCTTCAGGCTTCTGCTGCCAATCCCGCCGCCCCTCTGCTGCGGGGAAATGGCGAAATAGTCCAGAAGAGCCGTTTTTCCCGCCATCATGTTAATGGCGAGGCCCAGAAACGCCCCGTCCTCCACAACTGCCAGCATTTCCATCTTGCCTCTGGCGGAAAGCTCCTCCATCAAAGAGAAAGGCTTCCGCTCGATCTCCGGAAACGCCTCCTCATATAACGCATGAACTGCCTCTCTGTATTCGGTTCCTTCTTTCTGAATGTTCTTTAACTCCATGATATTCCTTTCTGCCCTCTGCCGGAATTCGCCGGCGGATCCCGGCGCAGGATCCGGGACAATTTAAGCTGTAAACATACGTCCTCGAATCCCTGCATTCGTTATTCCGGTCTGTTATTTACGACCAGGGTTCCAGACCTCCGGTATTCAGGCGATCATATCCGGCCAGGAGAGGATCTCCCGGGAAATGATTTCTTCATAATCCCCCTCGATGTCCTCGCTGCGGCCTGCCGCGAACACGTTGGTTTCGGCTCCCCAGCCCCCGTCACAGTATTCCCACACATGAAAGCTCAGGCCACGGAACATGAAATCCAGACTCCCGCAGCCGTCCTCCTCTGTATATTCATAAGAAATATTTTTCTTCTTCAGCGCTTCCTGTACTGTCTGCAGACGCATTGCAATTCCTCCCCGGGATGTTTATGAACATTATTGTACCTGCGGGAAGGTATTGTTGTCAACAGGGGGACGAAGGAAGAATCCTGCACGGATTATCAACTGTGCAAATGGAGGTATTTCTCCCGGGTCGCCATCCCGCCCCGGATGTGCCGCTCCTGCTTGTTCACGTCAAGAACCGCCCGCGCCTGCACCGCCAGGGCGGGGTTAAGCTGCGAAAGCCGCTCGGTGACGTCTTTATGTACCGTACTCTTGCTTATCCCGAACTTCTTTGCCGTCTGCCGCACCGTTGCCTTCGTTTCAATAATATAGGACGCAATCTCCACCGCCCGCTCTTCAATATAATCTTTCAAGGAAAAACCCCTGCAAACATCATTTTTACAATGTATGCAGGGGGATTGGCGGTCATGTGTTTTTTAAGGATACCTTTTGCAAAATTAATTATACATTCGTTTTCCTCCATAAGAGAAAATCCGCATTTTGACAATTCCATATCTTTGTTCATATCATGCACTAAGCTTTACTCTCTCACCTCTGACATTACGATAATAAGGCAGCTTGTCTACCCAGCAATTGAAATGATCTGTATGTGACCCATTACAATTCCAGACTATTATCCTTTAACAGGAAATCATACACACTCATTGTCGTAATCCCATTTTCATCCCGCGTCACGTTCACAACATCTTTCACCACGATAATCTTTTTAAAAGAATCTTTGACCTGAAGCAGCGACATTTTTTCCTGTTTCTGCTTTTGTTCGTCAGGCATGGCAAAAGCAGACTGAATATAATATCTCTGACTGCCTTTGTTTGCAACAAAATCAATTTCCAGTTGTTTGCGTTCAGCTTTTCCCGATGCATCCTTCTTCCGTTTTTCCACAACCCCCACGTCCACTGCGTACCCGCGGCTCCTGAGCTCATTGTAAATAATATTTTCCATAAGATGTGTCTCTTCCACCTGACGAAAGCCCAGCCTGGCATTTCTAAGTCCCACATCCTCAAAATAATATTTTACAGGAGTCCCGATATATTTTCTTCCTTTCACATTATACCGGTTAGCCTTGTGGATAATAAAAGCATCTTCCAGATATTCAATATACTGACGTATGGTATTTCCGCTGATCTTTGATCGCAGCACGCTCCTGAATGTAGATTCGATTTTCGGAACATTTGTAAGAGAGCCGATCGCCGATGCAAGAATATTAACCAGATCTTCCAGTTCCTGGGTCTTTTCAATATGATGCCTCTCAATAATATCTTTCAGATAAGTTTCTTCAAACAGGCTTGTCAGGTAGGAGATTTTCTGTTCCTCTGTCTTCATGGCTGCAGTAAGAGGAAGTCCGCCATACAGCATATAATCCGCCCAGCCGTGATAGATATCTCCCTCGTATACCTGCATAAATTCTTTGAATGTAAGCGGAAAAATATGGATTTCATCTCCTCTGCCGCGAAATTCCGTTATAATGTCTTTGGAAAGGAATCGGGAATTGCTTCCTGTCACATACACATCTGCATTGTCAATATGCAGCAGTGAATTTAATACTTCTTCAAATTCACTTAAAAGCTGCACCTCATCTAACAAAATATAATACATCTCCCGATCCCGAATGCAGGATTCTATATATTCCAGAATCATGTCTGGATCACGGTACTGCCTGTGCTTTCTCTGATCCAGCTCAATCCGAATAATATGAGATTCTGGTACCCCCTGTTTCAGCAGATAATTCTGGAATATATGAAAAATGAGATATGATTTTCCCGATCTTCTCACACCCGTCACTACTTTTATCATTTGGTTATGCATCCGGTTAATCAGATCCTGAAGATATTTATCCCGTTTGATTTCCATCCTCACCGCTCCTTTAATTGATGATTTTTGACACTTTTACCTTTTTTATTCAATATAATTATATGCATTCCATTTTCTTTTTACAACCTGAATTCGCCATGAATCGCACTCCTTATATTTCGGAATACTTCGTCATGGCTTAATCTTTCTCAAGACCAGTTCTTCAGCTCCATTACTTCTACTTTCTCCCACAGCATTTTTTATATTTTTTCCCGCTGCCACAAGGGCAGGGATCATTTGGGTATATCCTTTTCTTTCCCACCACAGTTTCTCCTGCTATTCCATCAGGCATAGACATCGTCGTTATCTCGTCTGCATTATGCTCAAAATCCACGTCAACTCCCATTTCTTTCAGTTCGTCAGAGGATTCTCTCAACAACCTGGCCACTTCGCTGCTCATGGGTACGATCGTAGTTCTTTTTTCTTTCGGCATCGGCGGCTTACGCCTGCAGATTTCTTCCGGGGGTCCAGCCTCTGTGTATAACCATCCTTGTATGGTTATTTACGTCTGTTACAATAGAAAAGAATTCTGTCACTGCATCGTCCGTAGGAAAAACAAAATTATCCTCTTCAAAAATTCCCATAATATCCGACGGCGATGCCCCCATACTGATATGTCCCCAGATTACAGGCATATATTCTTCAACTTCTTCCATATCCATGTCCATCTTTCTGATAAGAAACGTCTTCAATCTACGGTAATAAGGATCTGATAGCGGATATCCGTTTTCCGTATACTCGATGATCTCCTCCGGTTCGGGAATATAAAAATCCTTTCCTTCCTGCATTTCTTCAATTTTCAGATATAGTTTGTCAGAAAGAACTTCTTTGTAAATTATCCTGTCGCCCTGCAATACGCAGGAATTCAGTTCTGCCGGTATATTGTCCCAAAACTCTTCCAGCTCTTTACGTGCCACTTTGCGACCAAGGCATTTTTTCAATATCCGGCTGATAATTTTCACCGGAGCAGACTGATAGATCATTTCCACAAACATCAGGCAATGATAGAGCCAGTATGTTCCGCGCCGTTTTTCCTGAAATGTCGGCGTATTGATCGTCTGATATATTTCAGCCGCATCTTTGGGAACTTCTGCATAATCGTCCGCATAAAACATCACATAGGCAAGATCATAAAGTTTTTCCAAATTTTTCATTTCTTTCGGAGTAGGATAAAAACCGTTTTCTTTTACAGCAGCACTCTCAAACTCCTGTATCTCAGCGTCACTGAGAAGCAGTATCCTCTTTTTCATAATCTCAGGTTTCAAAATCTCATCCCTGATGATCTCTGCAAGCCTGTTTTTATTATATGCTTTATAATGTGAAAGATTTAAATCCGCTGCCATTTCGAACAGTTCTTCTTTCGTCGCTCCCAAAAGAAACTCTTTAATATCAGGCTGTCTCGATTTCTCTTCGCCTGCGGTGCATCCGAATATTTTTTCCCGGATATCCCGCCTCATTCTCCATGCAGTATCCTCGAGTATACTCTGCAAAATATCGGCATCAGGCTCCCCGCCATCTTTTTGTCGCTCCATATCTTTCAGCAATTTCTCTGTTACTTCATCTGAATAATGCTGCAGCATTAGATCTGCGGCTGACCGCACCATCGAATCGGCCGCCAATTCTTTTCTGTCTGTTTTGTCCTCAGGATGACAGGTGCCGACAAAACCTCTGCGGCTTATACCCAGTTTTTTTTAAGCTCTCTGAATGTTCTGTAATCCGCTTCGCCATAATGAATGGGATAATATTCCTTCAGTTTTTTATTCACAGTTTCGACATTTCGCCACTCGCTTATTTCTGTATTTTTCTGTTTTATAATCACAGGAAATAAGACCGGCTCCGAAAGGCGTTTTTCAATCTCAACCCTGTACTGCTCACCGTCTCCCGGCCGGAAGGTGAACCATGTTTCTTTATCCGCCAGCGTGTTAATAAATGTATCCGGAGCACACAGATAATTGTAGCTGAACGCAGTCACCTGACGCTCGCCCTCTCTCCATTCACGGACATGGATACCTGCCTGATAAAATTCATATTCATAGCCGTCGTACTTTTCTGATTCTGTTATTTCATCCAGAATAAGCGCCATCTGTGCAAATGTGATCCCAGCCGGGATCAGACAGCGTCTCCATACCGGCGGCTTTGTGTTTTTTAATATAATCTTGACCTGATATGCTTTTATACATTTTTCCTGTTCTTTTCCTCTGTTGTATTAATTTCTCAACGCCTCGCTCAGACGGCCCGCCCCGTCGTCTGCCATCATAAATTTCATATTTCCCTTCATCTTTTAAATGTAAACTGTCTAAAGACGTGATTCACTATATTTTCTTCTGCGACATTTTTATATTGTCCTGTCGTATTATTAAAGATCTTTCAGTCTGATTCCATCCGCTGTTTTCCAGTCTATATTTCCATTTGAGGAATGTCCAAGAACAACCGCTGAGGCTGCGGACGGAGCGCTGAACTCATAGTTTTTTGTAAATTTTCTATCCACTATAGTTCCGTCTGTCTCCAGTTTATTTCTCAGAACAAAGTATGTCTTTCCTTTTGTCTCCAGCGAAGGGACAATATGATCCGATATTATCGAATCCTTCAGAACTGTAAATCCCTCCTGGCTTACAAACCCTTTTGCCGCCGCACCGGAACCTTTACAAAACAAATATACTGTATCATTTGTTGCCTGGGGTGCAGGAACAAGAACTTTATATCCCAGAGTACTGATCAGAACTTTTATATTAGCAATAAACTCTTCCATAACGGCAATCTGGGATTCTTTCATTACTGTGTTTTTATAGGTGTTTTTTGTCAGAACCGTATGCCGGCTACATTCACGGGCTATTTCCACCAGCCGGTTCTCAAGGTATCGGATCAGCGCCTTATTTAAATCTCTTCCAACAAAAATCACTGCTGTATTCCAGTAATATTTTTCTTTTCCTGACTGATAATCTCTGAGATGCTGATTCAGACGTTCCAGAATATTTTCCGCTTCCCCTATGTAAACAGAATCTGTACCGTCTTCTTCCTGGCAAAACAGAAAATAAACTCCTGCGCCTTTTATATCATCCCTGTCACATCCCTGTATCTCTGTTCTGGGAATCTTAATCGCCTTTCCATTCCAGTTGGAAAGTTCTGCTGTAACAAGACTGTCAGAAGTCCCATTTACCAGAAATAGTTCAATTGCTTTTCCGTATGTCATATTTTTCTCCCCATCATATAAGATTTCTTCACAACGCCTCGCTCAGGCTGTCCGGTATTCCTCTCGGTCCCCTGACAGCATAGATCCCATATTTTTCTTTCAGTTTCTCAAATGTAAACTGCGATGGTTTATACCGTTTCTGCAGTTTTATCTGCATTACCGCAGTGATGGTCAGATTCTCATCGCTATAATGATATGGAATATCCGTCTCCATCACTCTGCATTTATATAAAATCGCCGAAACAGGGGATCCCACATAGAGAAATACCGTATCCCCGGTCTTAATCCCCCTGCCCTGTTTCCATTCAATTTCCCGAGTATCGTCAAAGGCATGAACAATATCATAGTAATCGGGATTGGCAGGTATGATCCATTCCTTCGGCGGCCTCATCTTCTGCTTTTTCTGTTTCGAAGCCGTCACCGCATAGCTTTCGTCAATCCACTGGCATATTTTTTCAAAAGGGACCGTTCCGTCCAGCAGAATGGAGATCCAGTTTCCCCTGGCAATGTGATATCCGTGAAAATATCCGGGCTGATGTACAAGCACATCCACAAGCATGGGATCTCCCAGCTTCACATTCATGATATCAACATATTCTGCACCTTTTAATCCCAGCTTTTCCCCGGAAATCTCCATGATCAGAGCAAACCACTTCCTGTTGTCCTCATGGCGAAGAACAGAATAATCCGGAAATGTAGAAAACGGGTAATCTGGTTTGATCTTATATTTTTCTTTTACATACTTAAAAATTTTTTCTCTCATATTTACCTTACTCAAGAACCCTGCCTTCTTTATAACATTCGTATATATAATCCCGGGACTGATAATAAAAATCTGTATTATAGTTGGAAATTGCTCCGTCAATCCAGGAAGTGTACACTTCTATCAGACACTCAATAACCCGCGCTTCATTATCTCCGCAAATATCTTCAATAAGACGCTCGTACACTTCCCCTATCGTCCAATAATCTGGCAGCATATACCGGCATTCTGTCACGTTATCAAAATTTCCTTCCGGAATATTCAGGTTTACGATAAAATCATCCGCAGTCTTTTCGATTGGTTCACAATGAAAAACATCTGCATAGCGGTAAACGCGTTCTATAGATGGTTTCCCCATCATTCGGACCAGCTCCGAACGTTTCTGCTTTTGTTTCCTTCCAATAAATTCGATCAGACTACAGGTATAAAATAAATTGCTGTTATTTTTCATCCCGAACTTCACACCCCTTCATAAAAGATAAAGCGGCCAAAGCTCTGGCCGTATGAAAACTGATCTGATGAGTCGGCTTTTTGAATTTCGCCAGCGCCCAGAAAGCCTCTCTGCTGATTTTTCCATCTACAAAATTCTGCACATAATTAAAAATGGTATCATTAGCCATTGGGCCCTCAACTATATCATAAGCATGCGCCTGTCCCATTCGACATGCAACGATAAAATCCAGCCATTCTTCCGTCATTTCCGAAAAACTCTTTATCTTCAGACCATCATTTGGAGTATAAATATATTCATTCAGATAACCGACGCCATCGAACCGGGTCGCCCAGCGGATTGCCTGCTCCGGAAACTGTGTGCAGTAAAATCCAAAATAGAAATCTTTGTTGTATCTTTGGATTCTGATCTCCGGAGATTCAACAATCGCTTTACTGCCATGATATAAGACCAATTTAATACCTCCCATATGAATTTTTTGTATTCATTATCTACTGTAAAAAGCATAGTTATACTAAAGCTTAGTCATTATATATAATGACTTAAAGTTCAAAAGTCATTGTATACCGTTACTTTTATTATAATAGTCCGCAGATGCTTATTCAATTAGTTTCTCTAGGATATTCCCCCATAATCAATCCCTGCGGTAGACGTAACAGTTTCTGCATCCCGGACTTACTTTTCGGCATCCGTGCCATGGATTCCAGATCGCCATACAATTTCCCTTCTTTCATGAAAAATCATTTGTTATCCAACGTATATATCTCCACTGTTTTTGTCGCCGCCGCTTTCCTGAACGCAGCGTCATGCTCCACAAAAATCATTGCAGGAGAGAATTTTTTTATCAGATTTTCAATCTGAATGCGGGAATAAATATCAATATAGTTAAGAGGCTCGTCCCACACATACAGATGCGCCCGCTGACAAAGACTTCCCGCGATCAGCACCTTTTTCTTCTGGCCCGCCGAAAGATCCTCGATCCTCTTTTCAAAATGAACCCGTTCAAAACCCATCTTGCGCAGGACTGCTTTAAACAGGCTTTCTTCTATCTGTTTTTTCTCTGCGAAATCTGATAAAGATCCGGCAAGTCCCGCCGTGTCCTGCGGAACATAGGATATCACCAGGCCGGAACCCACGGCGACCGTTCCTCTGTGGTCGATGTCGTCTCCCTTCAGCAGTTTCAGCAGGCTGGATTTGCCGCTTCCGTTCCCGCCGTCAAGAGCAATCCGCTCTCCCCTTCTCACCGTAAACGACACAGGACGGCAGACTTCTTTTCCATCATAAACCGGAGCGACCTCAGAAAAGGAAACAAGTGTATCCGCAAAATAGGACAAAGGAAAAAGCTTCAGGTCTTCCGCCGTCTCCAGATTCTGAAGAAGCCCTAATTTTTCCTCCGCCGCTTTCAGTTTCCGCGCTTCTACAGACTTCGCCCGCTTCATCATCTTCGCGGATTTATGCCCGATAAACCCTCTGTCCACCGGTCCGTTCCCGTATTTGGCCGCCTCCGTTTTCTCCGACCAGGCGGCTGTCCTTCTGGCGGATTTTTCCAGACTGGAAATATCTTTTCTGAGCTTCGCGTCCCTGGCAAGTTCAGACTCCTGCTGCCGCAGAAAGCCGACGTACCAGGATGAGAAATTACCCTTCTGCACTTCAATATCCGACCTGTTAATCGAAAGGATATGATCCACGCAGCCGTCCAGGAAACTCCGGTCATGGGACACCAGAATAAAACCTTTCTTCCTCTTCAGATACTCCGCCACGATTTCTCTGGCCTTCACGTCCAGATGATTGGTCGGCTCATCGATCAGCAGAAAATGACCGCTGTTCAGAAACAGAGCCGCAAGAAGGACCTTGGTCTGCTCCCCGTTGGAAAGTGTGCAAAACGGCCTCCAGAGCACATCCGCGTCCACTTCCAGCCAGGACAGCTCCCGCATCAGCTCCCATTCCTCTGCCGAAGGGCAGACTTCCGCAAACACTTCCTCCGTCAGCCTGCTGGCGTCCTCCACCGGATAGGGAAAATAGTCGAACTGGACCGATGCCTGTATCGTTCCGCTGTATTCATATTTTCCTTGCAGGAGATTGAGAAAAGTTGTTTTCCCTCTTCCGTTCCTTCCGACAAAACCAAGTTTCCAGTCTGTATCGATCTGAAAACTGACATTTTCAAAAATATTATCATAACCCGACGGGTAGGCAAACGTAAGATTTTCAACCCGTATCATCGACACTGTACATTCCTCCTTCAAAGCGGCCTCTCCGCATGCCGCCGCCGCAGCGTCAGTGTGCAAGGGAGTCCTTCCCACATCGACGCCGGTCACAATTAAAAAGCTGATCATAATTAAAAAAAGAGCTGCAGGAAAGCCGGTTCCCGCAGCCCATACTGATCCGGTATCTGACCGGAAATGGTTGTACAGCTACAATATAGAAAAGGACAGACTCTTAACTTTCCTGCAAAAGGCGCAATGATACTGTATTATCCCAATATCACCGCATATTTCCATTTTATCTGCAGAAAAAGTTAATCATCCCTTCTCACCTCGTCTACTAAATTATGGAATAGGATAACACATAAATGCGAAACAGGCAAGGGATTGCCCCTGTTTTTTCACTACTGACGAATATCCACCACGCCGGATTCCAGCACAGAGTCTGTAAACTCAAGCGCTGCGCCTTCACTGTTCAGATTAAGGTACATATAGGGCAGTTCATTTTCATTCACGATCCACGCCATCGCCACCTGTATACTTTCGCCCGGCGCTATAGAAGAAATATAATTTCCGCCGTTCCCATAGTCTTCGGCAATACTGTAATATGTCATTTCTGCCGTATGTGCCGCGCCGTCCCATACAACGCGATCACAGTCTGCGCCGGTCAACTCCGCACTGCTGCAGATCCGATATTTTCCGTCCTCGCGTTTTATCAGCATCAATGTACCCAGATAATGTAAATGATTTATTTGTCTATCTGTCTCGTTCGTATACGTGACAGTCACATAGATGAGTTTTTGTCTTACACTTTCCGTTTTTATAACCTCATCCACGGAATTAACGCCATTACCCGCTTTAATATAAGACAGATTGTTATTCACCAGCAATAACTATTGTCACTGTCATTATAGCTATGTTTTAGTTTGCAAGATATTTTTTCATATCATCTCTAAGTTGTTGTTTTAGTAAAAAATACTCTACATTATCCATTTTTAATTTATTTATGATATGGCAGATATCTTCTTCCGCCTTTTTTCTCACTGTCCCCGTTACTTTTTATTGAGGTCGCAATTTGCGACCTCAAACTCTCTGTTTCTTTTTCTGTCAGTTGAAACCGGAATTCTTCTGGAAACCGGGCGATATTTCTTTTTACAGCCTCATTCAACCGCTTGCGGTTTTCCAGACGGGTAAGCCTGCGCTGTTCCTGAGCAAGCCGAACTTCTGCCCGTTCTTTCTCCAAACGGAGTTGGTCAAGTGTTTTCTTTTCTGGCATGATAAAGACCTCTCTTTCTGAAAATGAGGATAAAAAAAGACCGCTGACTTTTTCACATGACAATGTGTGTCAACGGTCAATTTTCCGATATTCGATTTTTCAAAACTTGCTGGCGGCGAACAGCATTTTATGCTGTTTGCGGACGGCAAGTCCACAGGGGATAGCCGCATAAGCGGCGCAAGGGGGTGTAGCCACCTTGTCGGAACGGAGTGACGGAACATTCTCGGTCTGCTGGTTTTCCTGCTGACAGAGAATAAAGCTCCGCAGGACGCACGAATACTCCCGGCAGGAGAGTATAGAAGTGCGCCCTTAGAGTTCTAAGGGATTTTCACTCCGGCTCAACTCCCCGACAAATTCACTTTTCTCTGCACTTAATTCCGTAATTACCACGGCTTCCAGATTCATAACCCCTATATATTTCATAGAGTTTGCCGTTTATTACAACTTCGTCATCACCTGTAAAAGTGTATGAGTCGCCATTCTCATCACAATACTTGGAAATTGCTTGGTGCGCTTTAACAACAGTAGGATAGATGTCTCCTTCGTTATATGGTACCCAAAAAGCTTTTTTAGACATATTAAACATTAATGTCACTCCTTTCTGAGTTTGAACACATTCCGACTACTTATTGAGACTATTATACTACGACTTCTTATTCAGAACAACTTGTTTTTCAAACTTCTGCGTATTTACAGCGTTTTCTGGCATATTTTCTTCAAAGTTGCAAGGTATCTGTTCCTCATATTCCGGATCATCTGTTTCGATTTCCATTTCTGCAGGCTCGTCTGGATATTCACGGAGGCTGAAATTCTTCACATAAATGACATTTGCTTTACCAAGCCCAAGTCTTTTCTTCTCAATCAGACCAATCCCTGTTTCCTGATCCAGTTCTTTCAGGCAGTTAACCGCTTTATTCCTTCCGCAGTTCAGCATTTCCATAATTTCTTCCACAGAAAAAAAGATATATACTCTGTCTTCCTCATCCAGCCAGCGATTTTTTATTGAAAGCGACATCCGATCTAACATAAGACCATACAGTACCTTTGCCTCACAGGAGAGATTTTTGAAATATTCACTTGTAAACAACAACTTAGGAATCCGATAGAACTGATACATATCGCCTTCCATTCCCTGAAAATAGCTAAATGTTGCTCTAATACTCATGAATCACCCTCCCTTCTTTTTCCGCTATTTATTCTTATTACTCCATTCCTCCAGCAGCTCAATAATTACGGTACGCATCTTTTGCTCATCATAGTCAGGAGTAAAATACTTGTTGATCTCATTTTGCTTTAAAGTAAAGGTTCTTGCCCTTCTTTTTTCTCCCATTATCAAAAGCCGTAGGATTTCTTTCGTTAATGTCTTTTCTTCGCTTCTGATTTTTATTTTTTTCGCCTGTTCAAGACTTGGATATTTCCCTGTAGTATTATGAATCTCCTCCAGCCAGATCTGTTCGGATGGCTCCAGATATGAAAGCTCCACTCCAGTCTGGATGCCCATAAGATCCTTGTAATAGAGCTCAAGGAAATTACCAAACTCGATGTCAACGCTCTGCGTCTGCTGCTGAAGGAAATCCCTTTCCCACTCTTTTGCTTCTCCCTTTGTCCGAAAACCACGTTTCTGTTTTCTCTTCCGGTTTCCCTGCCAGTCCCTGTAATATACCTGTACTTTCCAATTTTTTCCTTCTTTATATACTCCCATTGCTATTCCTCCACCTTCATGCCATAAATCTTCTCGGCAAGAAATTTTGTTGATATTTTTCCAGGAATGACCAGAAATCCTCTTTCTTTCAGTTCCTCGTTGTAGCCTTTCATGATTTTATATGCAAAGGCTTTCGATACTCCCAACACTGCACAAACATCATCTACGTTCATATACATTTTTTCCTGTGTCATACTCATATTGCTTTTTCCTCCGATAAATACTGTTCTACATGTTCCAGACCATAAATCTTGTCCTCAACATAACGAGTGGGCACCGCCCTAAAATCACATAATAATTTTTGCTTGCCAGGTCAGCGTTCATCCTCTCCACCACCCTGTAAGCAAAAGAAAACGAAATATCAAATACTTCCGCTACGTCTTCCACAGACAGATACATCTTTCTTTTACGCATGGAAGCATTCCACTCCCTTCTCCTGTGGGATCTGGCAGACATCCTCAATCCCGTAAAAACGTTCCACAAAATACTTGGTCGGAACCTTTCCTTTAAGAACCAGATACCCTTTCTTCTCCAGTTCGCTGTTCAAATTTGCAATGATCTCATAAGCAGAGGTTGTAGATACCTCCAAAAGTTCACACACATCTGCTGCTTTTAAAAATAATTTGTTCTGCATAATCAGTACCTCCTTTGTGTTCTGAAAGTTTTCCCTTCATTTACACCGGACTGGCGGGAGGATTTTCGGACACGTTTTTCCGAAATTTTGCAAATTTTCCA